>FWPU01010488.1_pt1 | contig 13737 bp, 12 predicted proteins | sample 2228361 | NCBI WGS metagenome assembly FWPU01 (sample SAMEA103939777, study PRJEB20133) | metagenome | reverse complement strand
TCCTCTTGATAAAGAAAGGTAGCCAGGTTAAAGCTTAGGGTTAGGTTTTCGAGGTATAAAGCGGTTGATCCTTTATGCTTAAAAAATCAAGGACTATTTTTCGGATATACACTGAGGGTTCTAGATGCGCCTTTTGGGCCCAATTTAGAACCTCTACCCATTGGTCGTGAGTAAATCTGACGTTGATAGTTTTGGTATATTTTATCATTTTGTTTGGTCTACCTCTTTTTTTTATCATTTTTAAGTTTCCCCCTTTCCTCAGATTTTATAGACTTATGGTATTTATGGTAACTTCCTGAGTTAATTAAAGTTAACGGAAAACTACTAAAAAACACCTAAAATTATAACAAAAAAACCTATTTTGTAAAGATATTTGTGTTGATTTTAAAAAACTACATAAAAGGTTAAAAGTAAATCAGTTGGCTTTTTTGGAGAGGTACTTTTCTTCCCACTTAATTAAGCAATTATTTTGATCGAAGAATAAATATATCCTTTGATTTGCATCTAAAGGGGCCGGCTTATAGACCCAGCATTCTCCTCCACCTTGGGTATACTTAAAGGAAGGCTTGGGGAAGTTTTCTTGGATATATTTTTTAAGTAAGAAAAAGTTTTGGGTTTCTTGTCTGTAAGCCTTTTCTTTTAACTTTTCGTTGCGGGCTAATTCCAACAAAGTTGCCAATGGACCGGAACACCCTGTCTGTAAAAGAAATAAAAAGGCAACAAACTTTAAACTGAGTTTATTCATTTAATTCGCTACTGGCAAGATTTCTTTCTATAAAGCTGATAATCTTTTCTTGGGTTTGGGTGGATATATTGTAAAATTCTATTCCCATGGCTGGCGACTCAATGGGTTGAATTTCTCCATCTGCTACCCAAATTACCTTTGCTTCTATCTCTAAGATAGGCGGCTCCGGTAAAATGTAAAGTCTGGTAGTAAGCAATTCTCCCACCGAAAATATTTTTTCTCCAATGATAAACGCCCCAACGGCGCTTAAATTTATAATCTTTCCTTTAATAAAGAGAGGGCTGGGGGAATATTTTTGTTTATATTCAATTTCGCCTTTGTAGTGAAGGCGTTTAAACCTTCTTCTTAATTGTTGGTTTAAAATCTTACAGATGCGTTCGTCTTCTTTAAAGCTTTGGATAGCCTTTTCTTCATTTTCGTAATAAATAAATACTCTATCTAATCCTACTATGCTGAAAAGCTTTACTATATGAGAGGGCACATTATATAGTTTCATTTTTCCATTATGGTTCAGGACATTTTTATAAGCCACGGCAATGAGAGAAATGCCCAAATAATCTATAAGGTTGATTCCCTCAAAATTGCAGAGAATATTTTTTGATTTATTTACTAATACCCATCCTATGGTTTCTATGAAGTTAGAGGCGTTTATATCTAAATTACCCTCGCAATCCAAGATTACTACATCTTGTTTTTCTCTAATATTAATAGTCATTCTTAAAATTTAGCGTTTTAGAAAAAGATAGATAAGAAATAAAAGGGCGGATATACTAATCCCTAAAATTACAAGGTTACTTACTTCCGGGAGTGAGAGGTTTTTGATAGCTACAGCCTCCCTTTCTTTTGACTGAAAGGTCTTCGCTGGTTTTTCTAACAATTGGCTTAAGAATTGTCGGCAGGTGTTACATATACATAGATGTTCCTCAATTGCTGTTATCTGCTCTTCTGTAGCTGCACGATTAACATAAGCAGGGATATTCTCTTGAGCCGTTTGACAATCCATATATTCTAACGGTTTTTCTTTAAGCTTCTCTTTCTTTCGGAAGGCTTGGTATAATACTGCCTTTCCCGGCACTCTTTGAGTATACCTTCCTTTTTACACTGGATGTTAAACCTCCTGAGTGCTTTTTCAAAATCCTCTTTTTTTTCTATTCTAACCTCAGCCATTTCTTCCTCCTTTGGAATTAAATTATACCAGATATCTCAAAGATGGCAAGTAAATTTATAACCTTTTTGGACTGATCGGGGCATCGTGTCCACCTTTAAGCCCCTGGTCAAGTAATATCTTAAGCCTTATTGGCGGAGGGTCTTCTCCAAAGGGGATAATCTATTTATCTTCTTTCTTGCTTGCCCTCCCTATGATTCTAAACGGTTATCTCTGGCCAGGAGAGCCGCAGAGCCCAGCGCGCCTCTTTAATTTAAGAGGTAAGTCCTCTTATGCTGCTTCCCTGATCTCTTCCCCAGACCAAACCCCTCTTTATTCAAATAAATCAATTTAAAAATCCGGATACCTCTTGCTTTACCCTTCTAACTTTATGTAGATGTAAAACCCCTCGATGTAATTGATGCCTCAGCTTTTTATCTGTTAGAATAAAAGTGAAATACCCTGAGGAAAGGGCTTACCCAAGAGATACCGCACATTATTTAATCACACCCTCCAGAAGCAGGCGTAGGGGAACTGGTCCCAAGAAGCTGGGGGTTATGCGCAATACCGGGATGCGGTCTATTCTGGAGGGAGAGAGGTAGTTTTTTGCTTATTCAATATGCCGCAGGAAATTCCTGTTAGAGAATTAAGAAGGGCGGAGGAAATTTATCTTTTTATCCTTTCTAAAAAGGGATTAAATAAATTAGCAATAAACAAGGAGCTAATAAACGGCTCATAACCCGGGATAAATTTAAATATTAAATAAGAAACCACTCCGCATATCCCACCAAAGACAAAACCCCTGAGATTGCCATATCCCGATGTCTTTGGCTCAATGAGCATTATAAATAAAAAAAACCAGCTTATCATAATTATAGGATTAATCTTAGAAATAACAAACGAAGCTATAAAAAAAACCAAGAAACCTAAAATATGGAAAAATTTTTTATAAAAATAAGCAAAGCATATCCCAAAAATTATAATCAAAAAAATGTTTGCTTCTATATTCCAGGTAAGAGGGACTCTAAAAAGGGTGGCTAAAAAAAGACCGAAGTTTGCCGGATTAAAGATGTGTTTATACTTAAACTTGATAATATGTTTGGAAAGTATCGCCAAAAGACAAAAGGTAAACAAAACAAACTGTGGCTCTCTATAATCTATAATTCCTGAGACAATAAATCCACTGATAATCGCACTACGGGGGAAAATATTTCTTTTAAAGAAAAACTTATTTATAAGAAGATCAAAAAAACAACACAGAGAGATTCCCGATGAAACCCAAAAGAAAAATTTTAAGCCCCCCTGAGGTATCTTTATTAGGGAAAGGATACTTAACAGAAGAATAACTAGATCTCTCTTATCTTTTAAGAATTTTATCATTCCTCCACAATCAGGGTTCCTTGCATACGAGAGTGACCGGGGCCGCAGTAGACAGAACAAAGGATAGTGAATTTTCCAACCTTGTTGGCAAGAAACTCTGTTCTTTTTGATTCTCCTTTTTTGACCTCCAGATTGATCCCATATTCCTTTATATAAACCCCGTGGGAAACATCTCTGGAGCTGACTGTAAGCTTGACTATATCGTTCTTTTTGACAATAAGGGGATCGGGCGAGAAACCATACTGGTAAGCCTCTAAATGGATATCTTTAATCTTAGAGATATACCTTTGCGGATCTTTTTTAAATTCTTCTATACACATCGGACAGCAAAAATAATAGGTTTTGCCTTCATAAGTATAGTTGTATTCTTCTGAAGCCGGTTCATGCATAACCGGACAAATCCCTGCACCCTCTTGCCCGCTGACCACTTTGTGCACCATTGGATGATCCTCATCAGCATAAAGCAAATTTAATCCTAATATTCCAGATAGAATTAAACTCAATATCAATCCCATCTTGCGCCTCCTTTCTTCATCTTAAACAGTTAGTCTTTTTAATCTTCTCTCCTCTCTCCAGGAATAAAGACAAGGCACAATAAACCAGGTAATCGTCTCAATGATCATTCCTCCAAAGGTTGGGATTGCCATTGGTCGCATCACCTCTTTTCCGGTTCCACCGATGATGAATATAGGAAGTAAAGCCAATATGGTAGTAATCGTCGTCATAAATGCCGGTCTAATCCGTGCCTTTCCTGCCTCTAAAGTTGCCTCTTGAACCTCCTCTCTTGTCTTTGGTTTCTTTCTCCCAAATACTTGATCTAAATAAGTAGTGATTAATACTCCGTCATCTACGGCAATACCGAATAAGGCAATAAAACCTACCCAGACGGCAACGGAAAAATTAAAACCATATAGAGCTAAAAGTAATGTTCCTCCCGATAATGTTACAGGTATAGCAGTAAAAATCATAAATACCTTCGGAAAAGATTTAAAATTCATAAAGAGAAGCATAAAATTTATGAATAGACTCAAAGGAACGAGGATGGATAAGGTCTTTCTTGCCCTTATCTGATTCTCAAATTGACCTGACCACTGGATAGAATAACCCGACGGCAATTTCCCGGCCATTTCTTTAGCCACCAATTTAGATGCCTCTTCGACAAATCCCACCATATCTCTTCCTCTCACATTCATTAAAACATAGGCTCTAAGCATTCCATTTTCCGAATTAATCATTGCTGGTCCTTCTACCAATCTAATAGAAGCAATTTGACCTAAAGGAATATGTTGTCCGGAGGGCGTAGGGACAAGAATCCTCTTTATTGCCTCAGGTGAGTCTCGGAGTTCTCTTAAAAAACGAACCCTTACCGGATAGCGTTCCCTTCCTTCTATAGTAGTAGTCAAATTCTCACCACCAATACCCATTTCGACAACATCCTGAAATTCTCTTATTGATAATCCATAGCGGGCAATTTCTCTTCTATCCGGAATTATCTCTAAGTAGGGTTTACCGGAGATCTTTTCGGCATAGAGGTCTTCGGCACCTCGAACATTCTGGACAATTTTCTTTATCTCTTCAGCGATCCTCTCTAATTCTCTTAAATCCGAACCAAAAATCTTGACACCTACAGGTGTTCTTATGCCGGTGGCTAACATATCTATTCGGTTGACTATAGGCTGTGTCCAGATATTGGCTACCCCCGGAAACCTTAAAGCAGCATCCATCTCATGGATGAGTTTTTCTTTAGTGAGACCTTTTCGCCAGAACCTCTGAGGCTTAAGATTTATAATCGTCTCAAACATCTCTACTGGTGCAGGGTCAGTGGCCGTCTCAGCCCTGCCCAATTTCCCTACCACACTTTCTACCTCAGGAAAACTCTTAATGATCGCATCCTGCTTTTTCATAATCTCCATAGCTTGAGTTAGAGAGACCGAAGGGGAAACCACCGGCATAAAAAGAATTGTTCCTTCATCAAAAGGAGGCATAAATTCTCTACCTATCCTTGCACCCAAGAAAAAGGAGAAGATAAGAATTGTCAGAGGTATAGATAAAAACTTAACTTTATTTTTTAAGACCCAACGCAGTATCTTTTCATATACCCGCACTAATCTCTTACTAAAAGGGTTCTCTTCGATGGGAATAAGCCTTCCTTTTAAGAAGAAATAAGAAAGAACTGGAACTAAAGTAAGAGCAATAAATACTGAACCCAAGAGGGCAAAGGTCTTGGTAAAGGCTAAGGGTCTGAAGAGTTTTCCTTCCTGGGCGATTAAGGCAAAGACCGGAAAGAAAGAGACTACCGTAGTAAGAATAGCCGTAATTACCGCTGAGCCAACTTCTTTTGCTGCTTCATAGATTATCTCTAAACGAGGCCTACCTGTTTTATCCAAAGAAAGATGTCTATAGGCATTCTCAGTCATAATTATTCCCATATCTACTAATGTTCCAATGGCAATGGCAATACCAGACAAAGACATAATATTGGCATCGACCTTTAGATAATACATTACAATAAAGGAGATAAGCACCGCCAAAGGCAGGGTAAGAGAAACAATGAAACTTGAACGCAGATGCCTTAAGAAGAAAAAGATAACTATGGTGGTCAAAAGGATCTCTAATATCAAGGTATCCCTTAAAGTATTAATTGTGCGCTTGATAAGTTCAGTGCGGTCATAAAAAGGAATAATCCTTACCCATTTGGGAAGACCTATCTTTATTTCTTCAATCCTCTGTTTTACCCTCTTAATTACCTCCAAAGGATTTTCACCATAACGCACAATTACCACTCCTCCTACTGCTTCTCTTCCATCTTTATCTAAGGCACCCCTTCTAAACTCCGGACCCAATTGGATGACAGAGACATCTTTTAAATATATTGGTGTTCCCTTATCCAATCCTACTGTGATATTTTCAATATCTTCTATCTTTTTAATAAAACCTACTCCCCGGATGATAAACTCCATGCCTCCTTGCTCAAAGACCTTTGCTCCCACATCGATATTGGAATTCCTAACCGTATTAAAGATATCTCCTAAGCGAAGATTATAGATTGCCAGTTTATTCGGATCCACATCTATCTGGTATTGCCTGACAAAACCACCCACTGAGGCAACCTCAGAGACTCCTTCTACAGAACTCAATTGATAGCGGATATACCAATCCTGGATACTACGCAGTTGGGCTAAATTATAACCTTCTCCTTCAACTGTATACCAGAAGACCTGACCTAAAGCGGTAGCATCAGGACCTAAGACCGGAATTACTCCTTCGGGTAAGAATTCTCCTGCTTGCTGGAGTTTCTCTAAGATCCTCGAACGTGCCCAATAGAAATCTACCCCGTCCTCAAATATCGCATAGACCATGGAAAAGCCAAAAGCCGAGGAGGCACGGATGGTCTTTAATCCTGGCAAACCAAAGAGGCGGGTAGTTAAAGGATAGGTAATCTGGTCTTCAATGGTCTGGGCATCCCTTCCTGGCCAATCGGTAAAGATAATTTGCTGATTTTCTCCGATATCTGGAATGGCATCTACAGGAATTTTTCCTAAAAGATAGATACCCCATCCCGTAATCACCAAAAAAAAGACAATTACCACAAAGCGATTCTTTAAGCAATAATCAATTAAGCGGTTAATCATTTTCTATTGGTGTTTGTGTTTAGGGGTCTCTTTTATCTCGTCGGCTGCCTCATAGAGAAGTACCTGACCACCGGTTAAAGTTGTCTGAGAATCCAAGAGAAAGTTTCCCTCGGTTACGACTCTATCCTTTTCTTTAACTCCTTCTAAGACCTCAACATAATCTTGTGCTTCTATCCCTGTTTTTACCTGTGCCAATTGATAACGTCCTCTACCTAAATCTAAATAAACAACCTTTCTTGTGCCGGTGTCAATAAGACTGGATTTGGGAATACTTAAACGACTACCCAAATCTACTTCTACGGTAATCTGAGCATAGGTTTCATGTTTAAGTTTATTTTCTGGATCGGGTATCTCTATCCTCGCCTTAGCCGAACGGGTCTGAGGGTTTAAGACCTCCTCAATCGCATAGATTCTACCGGTAAATTCCTCTTCTTCGTAACCTTTTATCATGGCTCTTACTGTTTGAGCTGGCTTTATTATACCTAAGTCTGACTCATAGATTTCTGCCTGGATCCAAACCTTTCCTCTTGTAGGATAGATAAGGCTCTCATCTGGCTTAGCGAAATCCTCTATTTCTTTTATCTGGTCTTGGTTAAGCCCTAAGAGTTTAAGCCGTAATTTGGTAGAATCTAAAAGTGCTTTCTGTCTTTCGATAATCTCTGCCGAAGCGGTCTCTTTTAATTTATTAAAACTGGATAATGTAGTTAGATATTCCTGCTGAAGTATGTAGAATTCGTAATCATGGCTTATTCTTCCCGGCAGTCTGATTGTCTTGATTAAGTGTCGGTATTCTACAGGTTGACTTTTTAATCCTAAAATTTCCTGCTTCTTCTCATCCACCATAATCTTGTCTATATCCTCTCTATAAACCGGAATGAGTTCCACCCAGCAGATCGGACATTTTCCTGGACCATCCTTTCTCACCTGCGGATGCATAGAACAGGTCCAGTACTCAATCTGAGCTGAGGCATCCTGGGTCTTTACTGCAGATCTTTGTTCTTTGGGTTTCATAAATTTCGTCCCCAAAAAACTTAAGAATCCAGCTAACAAAGTCAATGTAACTAAAACGATTATAATTTTTTTATTTTTCATCCTTCACCTCTTTTAAACTTATGCCCACTTGTCTCTCCAGATCAGAGAGATACATATTATACTCAACCAATGCCTTATAGTAACTCAATTTGGTCTCAACTAACATCCTTTCGTTATCCAGAATCATCATCAAATCACCTTTTCCTGAACGATAAGCGGAAAGCGAGGATTCAATAGTTGCCTCTAATATAGGTATCAGATTCGTTTTATATAATTTTATCTTATTCTTGGAAATCTCTATCTTTGTAGCTAAATCCTTTACTTCCCTGAAGGCCTTATTCTCCATTGCCTTATAGGCTGCCTTTGCTTCTTCTAAATTGAAGATCGCTTCTTTTAGCTCATAACGCTGCTTTGTCCAGAACCAGAAAGGAAGGCTAAAGGCTAACATCAAATCCCAGGGGCCAATTCCACCAGAAGTAATACCTCTTAAGCCAATCTCTGCCATCAAATCCGGAAAGAAACTCCTCTTGGCTAAAGATTTTGCATATTTATTCTTCTCTATGGCATAAGAAAAGATAAGCAATTCTGGTTGATTAAGGGGTATCAATTGATAGAGGGATTTAATATCTTTATCAAAAGAGATATTCTCTTTTAAATCCGCAATATCCACTGGGTTTTCCGGCTCTCTATTTAAGAGAGTATTTAGGCGTGTCTGTTTTGCTAATCTTTCTTGCTTTAGATTTATGATCTTATTGCTCAATTGAGCAATCTCTAAATTTATCTTTAAGACCTCTTCTTGAGAAATTTCATCGCTAACATATTTTGCCTCCGCAATCTTGGCAATATTCTCTAAGAATTCAAGGCTCTGTTGGCTTAATTCTATTTCTTTATAATTTAAAAATAAATCATAATAAGAATTCTTTACTAAATTTATAATCTCTAATTCTTTGTTCTTATATTCTGAAGCAAACATCTGGGATTCCACAAAGGCAATCTTACCCTTTAGAGATAACTTACCAAATAAAGGAAACATCTGTGATAAAGATAACATCCGATCATCAGGCATAGTTCTATCCAATTTTATGGTTCCTTTTTCTATCTTCATAAAAGATAGACCTACCGTGGGGTTCTCTAATGATTTTGCCTGAGGAATTCTGGCTATTGATGCCTCCCAGCGTTTTTTGGCGGCAAGAATTTCAGGATTATTCTGAACTGCTTCCTTTATTAAGGTATCTAAAGAAAGGGGTTCCTCAGAATATAGAAGAGGTTCATGCCTGAAGATAAACATACCCATCAAAAATAAAATGAATAACTTTTTTATCATCCTTAGGTAATTTTTCTAAATCTTGAAATCAATTCAATAACCTCGTCAATCTTTTTATGTTTTTCTATTGCAGATTTGCCTTTGAATGTTTCCACAACACAACCGTTAAGATGCTTTCTAAAAACCTCCTTTTCTACCCTGTAGAGCGCGCCGATAATGGAATGTATCTGGGTAAGGATATCCACACAGTAGCGCCTTTCCTTAATCATCCTTTGCACCCCGCGGATTTGCCCTTCAATCTTTTTTAAAAATACTAACTGCTCCTGGTGGGTAGTTGGTTGTTTTGCCATATTCTTCACCTCCACCACAATTATACCATACCCCCCTACCCTATGTCAAGAATAAAAAAGGTACTGTCAAGCAAATAGGCTATCTTCCTTTTAAGAGGGTATAGTTTTTTTGTTTTTGAAAAGGATTTAGAAAGGGTATTTTCCCCTGCTTTCTCTTGCAGGCTGAGGGTACTCTTTAATCCCCAATCTTTTTAAACGGGCTTAGAAAACTTAATCCCCCTACCTTAACCCTCTCCCCAAAATAATCCTGGCGGCTAAAAAGCCTTCCGGGTGGCCGAAAATAAAGCCACCGCTCATGGAGGGCTAAATTATTTCTTATAAGGAAGCTGGAGATAAAAGGTGGTGCCTTCTAAATAGGTGGAGGCAAAGGTAATTTTCCCTTGGTGATTTTCCTCAATGATCCGCTTGACCACATACATCCCAATACCCATTCCGGAGATATAGGAAGATTTGGTGGTAAAAAAGGGAGAAAAGATTTTGGGCTTATCCTCCTCCTTTATCCCGCAACCGTTATCGCTTATCTCAATGAGATAACCGTCTGGCTCGAAGCTAAGCCTTAACTTAATCTGGGGTTGAAAGTTTTTCTTCTCCTCCTCGCTTAAGCGATATTTTAGCTTATCTTCTATAGCCTCGTAGGAATTATCCAAAAGATTAAAGATGCACTCCAATAATTGCCCTTTTATACCCCAGATGGTATCATTCTCAGGCAAATCCAGTACTAAAGGAAATTCATTTAGCCCATGCTTTACCCTTAAAACCTCTAAAGAAAGCTCGATTATTTCGCTTAGAGAAAACTCTCCAAAAAAAGTCTCTTTTTCTTCCACGCGGGCAAAGTTAAGGATACCATTGATGGTAGTGGCGGTTCTTTTCACGTTATTCACAATAGAATCCGCCGTTTCATAAAGATAGTCTAAACTCCTCTTTAACTCTGGAGCTTCTTCTATAAGTTTTGGGTTCTTGGCAATAAAGTCCTGGATCTCCATTTTTTGTTCACCAGCCGCTAAAGAAAAATGATTAAGGCGATTACGCATCTGATGTGCTATCCCTTCTGCCATCCCTCCAATAGAGGCAAGCTTCTCCGCGTTGAATATCCTCTCCTGTCCCTTTTTAAACTCCTCTAAGAAGATACAATTCTCTATGGCTAAGGCTGCCTGATGGGAGAGGATAGTAAAGATATTCAGGTCGTCTTGAGTGTAAGGGGTATTATTTAATTTTTCACCTAAAAAGACAAAGCCTAAGAGGTTACTCTCTGTAAAGGCAGGGATGATCAATTGGGGCATAAGGGCAAGGTTTAGGGTTTTCCTGGTAAGGGAGGGTAGTTCCTCGTAAAAAAGGGGAGCTTTTTTATTTTGGATAAATTCAATTAAAGGGTGCTCAAAAGGGATAACCGCATAAGAGGGGAGTTTCTGGCGGTTACGGATAGCAAAGAGGCGAAAAGCCTTATTCCCCTCATCAAGAAGGAATATTGCACAAAAACTAATCCTTACCGCCCTTTTCAAAATATAGACAATCAGCCTGGCTAACCGCAACAGATTATGCTCCCTCACCATCCCCTCGGCTGCCTGCAGCAAAAGCCTCTGATACCTCTTCTGTTCTGCAAGGAGCATCTCCTCCATTCCCCTCTTTAATTGGGCATAGGCTAAAGGCGCTAGGGTAGAAAAGAAGGCCACAAGCCCAAAGGGAACTAACCACCAATGTAAGCCTAAATAAGCATAAAGCAGAGGATACAACCTATAGGTGAAGAAAAAACAGACCCCTAAAAAGAAGGGGTAACTCACCAGAAACGCTACTGCCTTAGAGACAAATATCCGTATATCCATAAGGCGGTATCTTAGGATGGCGTAGGTGACGATAATGCAGTATATGGGGATAGTAAAGTTACCGAAGGGGGGAATATCTATCCTATATCCAATTAAAAAATTTGTAAAACCTCCGCTAAAACCCAAGGTCGAACCAATAAGGAAATATAAAAGGGGTAGTCTTCGCATTCCTTTTGCTATTGCTAATTCTTTATATACACACCAATGCGCATACAAAACTAAAAAAATCCAAATCAAGAAAAAAAAGTGATATACTGCTCCAGGTGTAGCATAATAAAAGGAAAATACAAAGCGCAAGTCTTGAAAGAATATTTTAGAAGGTAAGAGCTCTATTACCTGAAAAGAGAAAGCCTCTAGATAGGCAAAGCCTAAAATCCTTTTATTTACCTTGCTGGTCAGTAGATAAACCGTATGTAAAACAAATACAGGTATCCAGATAACCCCGATGTGGTTTATCTTCCACCAGAACCAGGCCTGCTTTGGTTGGAGGGTATTTCCTACCATAAACGCCCCAAAACCCCAAATAGCTACACTTAAATTGAATAGGCTCCATATAAAATGTATCTTTTTTCTTCCCAGAAAAATATTTATCAATATCAATGCGATACAACATAAAGTCAAACTCAAACCACCGATAGTGAATAAATTTAATCTTAACATTTATACCTTCCTTAAAACTATCGCTCCATTATAACCGGCAAAAGCACAACAGGTTTTTAGGGCTAGCTTTAATTCTACATTTATTCTTTCTTTTACCAGCTCTATCTTGGTGCGCTCATCTACCCTTTGCGTATTTAATACCGGTAAGACTAAATTATGCTCTAAACAGAACAGAAGAATGGCTGTCTCCATTAAGGCATCTCCTCCAAGATTGTGTCCTACATAAGGTTTAAAAACTGTAATGAGTGGCTTTTTGGGTTTTATCCCGAAGATCTCCGTAATGGCCCTTGCCTCATAACGGTCAATTAGGGGATTGCCTGCTCCGTGCACACAGAGTAAATCAATATCTCCTTTATTTATCTTACTAAAATTTATTGCCTCCTGGATAGCCTTCTGATAATACCTGCTTCCCACCGCCGGCAAAATTACCTTCCAAGCCTCTTGGCTAAAGCCTCCCCCTAAATATTCTGCATATATCCTTGCCTTCCTCTTCAGGGCATAATTAAAATCCTCCAAAACTAAACCTACTGCTCCGTCTCCGAAGACAAAGCCTTTTGCCTCTTTCGCAAAAGGTCTAATCTTTCCATCCTCAGCATACATCTTTAATTCCTTAAACCATAAATACTTATACACCCGGGGATGATCCCCTGTAGCCACTATCACCGCTGGAGACCTTCCGGATTTTATAATCTGACTGGCCACCTCCAGAGCGTATAAACCTGAAGCGCAGGCATTATTTATAAAAAGAGAATATCCATGAAGATTAAATGTTTTAGTAATATGATAAAGGGTCATAAAGGTCTGCAGCTCGTAGGAGGATTTATATAATTTTGAATAAAGTTTTTTAAAAAATTCTTTCTTCCCCAAAATTTTTTCTTTAGTATAACAATCAAAAGAGACGCTTATAAATCTCGAAAAATATTGCTCTAAACCAGGATTTTCATGGCTAATTACACAAGCGATGTTGTTTTCTTCTGGGTCATATTCTAACCTGCTATCCTCTAAAGCCAACTTTACCCCTGCCAATAGATAATATAAATCTATCACCTCCTCGCCATCTTTCCACTGCTTAATCTCTTCCAATCTCATCGCCTCTATCCCAAAATTTTTAATATCAAAATCCTCTATCCGATGAAGATAGAATTTCCCCCATACCTCTGTATCTACCTTATATTCCTCTAACTTTATATTTGTCTTTGCCTCCAGAAGGGCCTTCCAGAGATTCTCCTTCCCTGTACCAATAGGGGTCAAAGGTCCTACTCCTGTAATTACTACCCTCTTGCCCTCCATGGCTCTCCTTTTAAAGAATCTCTATTTGGTTGGTATGTTTTTTCTCTAACTCCTTGGCTGAGAAAAAATTCTCCCTTTCACTTTTAAGGCTCGGAGGGGACTTTTTTGATTAGCCTTTCCTTCCCACCTACAAGAATTATACCAGAAAAATAAGCAAAAGAAACCTAAAAACCCCATAAAAGAACCTTCTCAGCGCAGAGGTGATTAAGGCGATTACGCGTCTGATGTGCTATCCCTTCTGCCATCCCTCCGCCAGAGGCAAGCTTCTCCGCGTTGAATATCCGTATATCCATAAGGCGGTATCTTAGGATGGCGTAGGCAGTGACGCCAAGAAAAATTAAGATAAATACCGAACCAAAGGGGTATATCTCTAAACCATATTTCTGAAGAAAATCTATACTGCTAAGCGCTGCTATTCCT
>FWPU01010487.1_pt1 | contig 13738 bp, 12 predicted proteins | sample 2228361 | NCBI WGS metagenome assembly FWPU01 (sample SAMEA103939777, study PRJEB20133) | metagenome | reverse complement strand
CCTGTCTTTATTAGGTTTTGGTGATATTGTCTATCACCTTTGACAGAGGTTTCAAGCCTTATGATAAATTTTTAGCGGACATTAGTGACAGAAGAATATAAATTACACAACAAGAATATATCATGGATTAAAACATCCTCTGTTCAACTTGCTAACGCTCTAAATCTTCTTAACCATCAAGACCCGGAAGTAATTATAAAGGCTATTCAGCAACTTCGTGCAATAAGAGATTTAAGGTCCCTCGAACCTTTAAGAATGCTTTTAACCCACCCTAATTTAGAAGTAGTTAATGAGGCTATTCTTGCAATTGGTTCAATAGGAGATGAAAGGGTAATAAATGATTTAATACCTTTTCTTAATTCAGAAGTTCTGTTACAAACCTCTGCAATACAGGCTTTCGGTGAAATACGCAGTCAATCAGCGATCAGCTATCTTGAACCCTTGCTTCCGGATCCAATTGTTGGCCCAATGGTTGCAGAAACTATAGCTTTCACAGGCGGTATAGCAGCATACAAAGCCCTGGCTAAACATTGGCTAACGCATGGTAAACAACTTGATACTGAAAATTATCTTGGCTTGCTTAAACATGTATTAGAAGGAATAAATTCGAAAATTCCTTATATAAACGGAATCTGTGAATCTTTCTCAATATATCTGAATGACCCGAATGATTCAATCAGAACTTTAGCTGCTTGCTGTTTACTTGCTTCAGGACCATGTCCTGAAGATGTGAAAGCATTAAATATAATTTCAGAAACACTTGGTGATTATATTCAAGTGCCCGCATGTTTAAAAAACAGAAAAGATCTTATTCCAGAACTTCTTGATGGCAGTAACAAATTGATTTCATGGGGTTTTCAACTTTCAGCTTTATATCCAAAAAGTGTTTCTCCTGTTAGTATTCTTAATGCTTTAAAAAAATATACCACCGAACCAGATGATATTACTTTTATTGCAGATGTTTTACTTAAAGTTAAAGAACCGATTCTTGTGCCTGCTATCCTTGATTTATATTGCAGGATTTCATGGGATAAAAGAATATTACTTCATCCTGTAATAAAAATGTATAAAAAGCAGATCCGTTCATTATTAATTGACTATGATATTGATGATGAAACAAGAATTGTAATTTCTGCTCATGTTGGAGTCTCTCCAGTATGTATCGCTCTTGAAATAATGGATCTGCCATTAGACAGCCGTATCCTTGTTTTATCTCTATTAAGTGATTGTAAGAGTATTATGAAATGCATGCCATGGTCACAATGGCTTGAAAATAGTCCTGGCTTTTATCTGAATGTGGCTGCTGATGTTGTTTTGAAATCAGGCATTAAAGATGTTTTCCCACTATTAAGAAAAATATTCCCATCTTATCCTGTAAAAAGACTGATAAAATCAGCAGGAAGATTCAGAGATAAGGAGAGTGTATCAATACTCATAAAGCATCTCGAAACTGAATCAACAGAAATAAGGATGCTAATTCTTGAGAGTCTCGGAAATATCGGTGGTAGAGAAGCAAGACAGGCACTTAAGAATTATATTAAAAATTGCAATAAAACTGATGAGTTGCGCAGGGCGGCCAGAGCACTCTCATTTTGTGCAACCTCAGAGGATTGTAGTTTTTTCAGAGAACTTTCCTTTAATTCTGACTGGTATGTCAGGTTAATCTGTGTGGAAGTTCTCAGACGTTATCTGAGTTACGAAAATTTTGAAGTACTTGTAAAATTATCTTCAGACCCTGCAAAAATTGTTGCCCATCGCACTTCCTTTTTCCTTAAATATCTTACCATGGGAAATTTTTTAACTTATCAGGAACAAAGTGTTTCAGACAATGAATATCAAAATGTTCAGTTATTACCTGAAAAAGGTATTGAATCTTTTAAATATAATCATAAAGTAAAGGAGCACAAAGATGTTACAGGAAATTAAGAAAGAAAACGAACATATTGATTTTGAGCTTTACAGGTTTGTTTTTGAGACCGCTGTTGAGATTTTTGAAGAGATAGTCGAGACTTCCAAGAGGTTCCCTCGACATAAAGTTTTTCTCATTGATCAGGTTCGGAGACATTCAAAACTTGTTTGTATTAATCTTGCTGAAGCATGGAGAGCAAAAAAAGACAAAAACATATTTCTGGATAAAATTTCTGAAGCAGCACAGGAAGCATCCAGAGCACAGAACTGTCTGAAATTTGCTGTTAAATGTAAATTTATAGGCAATGATGTTTTTAAAAAACTCGACTCAAAATATGAAGACATATTCGAAATGCTCTGTGACGGAGTTAGAAGTTAACTGATGTTTTAATAATTTGTGCAATCTTTTTTATATCTCTCATGCTAAGCTCTGGATACATCGGAAGAGAAAGCACTTCTTTTGCAGCTTTTTCAGCCTCTGGAAAGTCTCCTTTTTGATAACCAAGAAATTTTAAAGCTTCCTGTAAATGCAAAGGAACAGGGTAGTAAACAACAGAGGATACTCCTTGCTCTTTCAGTCTTTCTTGAATTAGATCTCTTTTTTTGCTTCTGATAGTGTATTGATGGTAAACATGAAATGAACCTTTTTTCTCAACAGGACATTTAACAGAATCTGAAAGCAATTCAGTGTATAATAATGCATTTTCCCTGCGCTTTTTATTATATTCATCTAAATATTTAAATTTAACAAGCAGGATGCCAGCCTGTAATTCATCAAGTCTGCTATTAAATCCAACTCTTTTATGTCTGTAAGAGCCCTTTGAACCATGATTTCTCAGTTGTTTAATTATTTCTGCTGAAGATGCTTTGTTAATTGTAATCATTCCACCATCACCATATGCTCCAAGGTTTTTACTTGGATAGAAGCTGAAACAACCTGCATCCCCAAAAGACCCTGTCTTTTTCCCATTGAATTCAGCACCAAAAGATTGAGCGCAGTCTTCTATTACTTTCAATTTGTATTTTCTGGCTATTTTCACAATGTCATTCATATTTGCAGGATGTCCGAACAAATGTACCGGTAAAATGGCTTTTGTTTTTTTCGTTATATGACTTTCTATCTGTCCTGCATCTATATTAAATGTATCAGGCTCAATATCTACAAAAACAGGTGTTGCTCCAGTATATAAAATTGCTTCTGCTGTTGCAAAAAAGGTAAATGGAGTTGTCAGAACTTCGTCTCCAGGGCCTATATCAAGTGCATCAATAGCAAGATGAAGTGCATCTGTACCTGAGGCAACTGCTATTGCATATTCTGTACCTATATATTCGGAAATCTTTTTCTCAAGTTCTGAAACTTTCTCACCCAATATGTAATGGCTGCTTTCAAGTATTTCTGTAACAACACGGATAATGTCTTTTTTGATAGTACGAAACTGGTTTTTAAGATCAACCATTGGAATCATTTACACTAACTCCTTATCATTTCATTTATTTTAAGAACTACGCTAAGAGCGTTTTTACCTTCTTTTGCAGATACACGGGGTCTTTTCCTGTTTTTAACACAATACAGAAAATCTTTTAATTCTTCTTTAAGAGGTTCTTTCTTTTCAGGTCTTATTACTTCAGAAAGCATTTTTTCTCCTGACATATAATAGTGGGTTATTTCTGATTGTTGATAATCAATCGCCAGTTAAGATTCTTTCTGAAATATTTTAAGTATTCTCCTTTTTTCAGGAGATAATCTACTTACAGTTGATAATGCTGTGCATCCATTCTCAAAATCAAGCCATGCTTTTGCGACATCGATTTTTTCAGTTAATACTTTTGCCCCAACTGCCTTTATATCTTTAACAGATGCATCAATAAGGCTTAATATAATATCTATGTCATGAATCATTAAATCCAGGGTAACATCCACATCTGTTGCCCTGCCAAGAAAGGGTGACATTCTTTCTGATTCTATAAAAAGAGGCTCTGTAATTAGCTCGGATGCAGAAAGTATCGCAGGATTATAACGTTCGAGATGACCTACCTGAATAATACAATTATTCTCTTTTGATAATCTTATAAGTTCTTCAACTTCTTCAACAGTCTCGGTTACAGGTTTTTCGATTAATAGATCTTTCCCTGCATTTAAGCACTCATAAGCTATTGAGTAATGAGTTGTAGTGGGAGTTACTATACTCAGGGCATCAACTTTATCTATTATTTCTCTGTAATCATATATTGGGCTACAATTATATTCCTTCGCGAGTGCATCGGCTTTTCTTTTGTCAATGTCAACAACAGCAATTAATTCAGCTTCTTCGATCTCTGAATATATTCTTGCATGATGACGTCCGAGATATCCAACACCTATTACTCCTACTCTAACCGGCAATTTTTCCCCTTTTTATAAAGCATTGCTAACCCTTTTGACTTCCTCGAGTTTCTTTAATGCACTGCCTGAATCTATGGATTCAGCAGCCATATTGTATGCTGTCCTGAAATCTTCTGTTCTGCCGGCAGCAATAAATGCAAGAGCTGAATTTAATAATACTATCTCTCTTTTTGGACTTTTTTCGCCTTTAAGAATCGAAAGAGTAATTAATGCATTTTCATCTTTTTTTCCGCCTTTTATTGATTCGATACCTCTTCTCCATATCCCGAAATCCTCTGGTTCTATGAAAAAATTCTTTACCACACCATTTTTATAACGGGAAATCTTTGTTTTACCTGATATGCTCGCTTCATCCAGTCCATCTTCGCCATGAACAATTATTGCATCGAGAGTGCCGAGATTCCCGAGTACCTGTGCGAGAGTATCTGTCAACCTATCCGCAAAAACACCGAGTATCTGTCTTTTTGCTCCAGCAGGATTTGTAATGGGACCGAGTATATTGAAAATTGTTCTTATGCCTATTTCTCTTCTGGGACCTATCGCATATTTCATCGCCGGGTGAAATAAAGGAGCAAAAAGGAATCCAAATCCTGTCTGGAAAAGACATTTCTCGACTTTTTCAGGCTGTAGATCAATCTTAATTCCCAGGGCTTCAAGAACATCTGCGCTGCCTGACTGGCTGGATACCGAGCGATTTCCGTGTTTTGCAACAGGCACACCTGCACCTGCTACAACAAATGCAGTTGTCGTTGATATATTGAATGTATGGGACATATCGCCACCTGTCCCGCATGTGTCAAGTACATCTTCAGGAGCTTTGATTCTGGTTGCTTTTTCCCTCATTATTTTTGCAGCACCTGTTATTTCATCTACCGTTTCCCCTTTTATTCTGAGCGCGGTCAGAAAGGACGCTATCTGTGAATCGGTTGCTCTACCTTCCATGATTTCTTTCATACAATCAGCCATCTCGGCTTCTGAAAGGTTGATATTGCTAACTAACATATTTATCGCTTCTTTAATCATATATCTTTTACAAATTTTGAAGTTTTAAAAAATTATTTAAGAGTCTTTTCCCTTCTCTTGTAAGAATCGATTCAGGATGAAACTGGACTCCTTCTACTATAAAAATCTTATGCCTGACCCCCATGATTTCTCCACTTTCAGTCCATGCGGTAATTTCAAGACATTCAGGTAGAGTTTCTTTTTTTATTATAAGAGAATGGTATCTGGTTGCTTCGAAAGGATTTCCAATCCCTTGAAAAATAGTTTTACCATCATGATATATCATTGATGTTTTGCCATGCATCAGTTTTGGCGCTCTGATTATTTCTCCACCAAATGCAGCTCCTATAGCCTGATGACCGAGACATACACCGAGAATTGGTATTCTCCCTGCAAAATTTTTTATTACATCTATTGAAATTCCTGCTTCTTTAGGAGTGCACGGACCAGGAGATATAACAATCCTGTCAGGCTTCATTTCTTCAATATCAGTAACCTTTATTTTATTATTCCTGAATACTTTAATATCTTCACCAAGTTCACCAAAATACTGAACAAGGTTATAAGTAAAAGAATCATAATTATCGATCATTAATAACATCTTATCACCTTTAATGTAATTGCTTCTCAGCCATATTTACTGCTTTCATCATTCCCATAGCTTTGTTTAAAGTTTCTTCATATTCTTTTTCAGGAACCGAGTCTGCGACTATTCCTGCTCCTGCCTGAACATATACTTTATTTCCTTTAATTATTAAAGTTCTTATTGTAATACAGGTATCCATATTACCCGAATAGCTGATATAACCGACTGCTCCGGCATAAGGGCCTCTTCTAATGGGTTCAAGTTCTTCGATAATTTCCATTGCTCTTACCTTAGGTGCACCTGTTACTGTTCCCGCAGGAAAACATGCTTCGAGCACATTAAAAGCATCGAGCCCTTCTTTAAGAATGCCCTGAACATTGGAAACAAGATGCATAACATGACTGTATCTCTCAACTGACATTAATTCTGTTACCTTTACAGAACCGATTTCAGAAACTCTTCCAACATCGTTTCTGCCAAGATCAACGAGCATGATATGTTCTGCTATTTCTTTTGGATCTTTTTTCAATTCTTCTTCGAGCCTTAAATCTTCTTCTTCTGTTTCTCCTCTTTTTCTGGTTCCTGCTATGGGTCTCAAAATAATCTGTTTCCCCTCGAGTCTAACAAGTATCTCCGGGGAAGAACCAACAAGTTTTGTATCACCTGTATCGATGTAATACATATATGGAGACGGGTTAATGACACGTAAGGCTCTGTAAACATTAAAAGGATCTGAGGAAAATTCACGGCCGAATCTCTGCGAAAGAACCACCTGAACAATATCTCCTGAAAAAATATATTCTTTACATTTCATCACTGCATTTTCGAATGACTCTCTTGAGATAAATGACGACGAATACCTTCTCTGCTGTTCATCTTTATCCAATGATGGTAATAATGGATTGGCTTTTCTGGTACGTCCCTTTGATTTTCTTAGTTTCTCAACAATATTATCAATCTTTTGTTCAGCCTCCTTATATGCTTCTTCGACAGTTTTATCGTTTATATGTGCATTAGATACAACTTTAATCTTCCCTTTAATATTATCAAATATAATAACAGTATCTGTAACCATAAGAAATAAATCAGGCAATTTAAGTGATTCTTTCTTATAATCAGGCAATTCTTCAAAAAATCTTACCATATCATATCCTATATAACCTACAAGTCCTCCATAAAATCTCGGTAACCCCGGGACATCAACAGGTTTATAGGCAGTGAGTTCTTTTTTTATGATTTCAAAAGGGTTCTTTGTTTTAATACGTTCAGTGCCCTTTTTTGCATCTTTTATCTCAATTTTATTTCCCCAACCTTTTATAATTCTCGATGGTTTCGACCCGAGAAAAGAATAACGTGCCCATTTTTCTCCTCCTATCATACTTTCAAGTAAAAAAGAAGGTGATCCCCCGAGCTTTAGTGCTGCAGAAACAGGAGTTTCAGTATCAGCAAGGATTTCCTTATAAACAGGGATCAGGTTTCCTCTCAATGATAGAGCCCTGAATGTTTCTAAATCAGGATAAAGCATATTGACAAAAACTATCCTTTCCTATTAGTATTATTAAAGTTCAATTATAGCTTATTATTGCTTGATAAGTTAAGAGTTTTAAGATAAAATCTTTATTTCATAGGATTTATACTTTCTGTCTTGCAATAACTTTAATGCGGGAATAGCTCAGTTGGTAGAGCACAACCTTGCCAAGGTTGGGGTCGCGGGTTCGAGCCCCGTTTCCCGCTCCATTTTAATATTTAGATCAAAGTTAATAATTAAGAGGTATAAGTCAGTTCCCTTTTAATTATTTAAACTTATTACTTTTTACTCCGAACTTATTTATATAGACTGGCGGCGTACCCAAGTGGCAAGGGAGAGGTCTGCAAAACCTTTATGCAGCGGTTCAAATCCGCTCGCCGCCTCCAACAACAAGCTGTTCAAGAATAGATGAATCTAATCCTTTTTGTTCAAAATAATCTTTCTCGAGTGTTTCAACATAAAACCTGTCAAGCCCGCTATTTTCAAGAAAATCTTCTCTTAAATTAATATCTTTATTCTGTATTATAATTGGCAGTAAATGGTTTATATAGAAAGATTCTTTTTGCAGATCAATAAATACCTTTTCAAATAATTTTTTGGGCACATCAATACGGATGTCTTTTTCGGATAACTCACGTATTATATCTTCACGAACCTTCTCACGACCTTTGCGTGTATCAAGCCCGGGGAAGAAACTGCGCAGGCGTTCTTTCAATGCTGCGTAAACCATTTTATATAGTTTTTCCTCTTCTGAAATGCTTCTGAGTTCAGCGATTACCTCTTTTAAAGAAGCATCTCCAGCTGATATTTTTTTAATGCCCCTGTTTATTGTCTGTATCTTTTTTTTGCCGTATGCTGATATATACTTATTGTTTAATAATGTTTGAATGAATACTTCCTCAAAAAGTTTCGGGTCAAGCTGGTCAAATTCTTTTTTGTTTCCTATCAGGCTTCTTAATGAATCCTCTGTTAAATCTATATTCTCAAGAAATGCAATTTTACTGAGAAGTGAAGAAGTATTATCATATCTATCGAAATAAGTAACCACAGAAGTGAATTCTTCAAAATAACTGAAATCATTTGTCTCACGAACTATCTCATCACATGTGCGTACAGTGTCGAGAAGAACCTGTTCAAATCCTTTGTCTCCTTTCAATTCAGCAGCTTTTTTTGCTTTTATCAATCTAACTATATCTTCATTTATTATGTGTTTTTTAAGAGCTGGATCTTTGAAAAATAGGCTCTGCAGTATCATTCTTGTCTCGAGCAGATATTCAGGCTCTTCGGTTTGTTGAACTTTTTTCCCTTTTAATAGAAGTTCATCGAGTGTCTCAAAAAGCACCTCGGGAATATTATTTCTAATCCCGAGTGTGCGTAATCTGTTAAGTCTTGCGATTTCGGATTTCTGCAGGGTTTCCCTCTGCATTCCTGAAAGCAAAATATCTCTGTATTCATCAACAACACTTTTGTTTTCAGGGTGACGGTACATAATGTCGATTCTCATTCTCTCAAGCTGGTAACGGTCAATCTCATAACGGGCTACAATATCTTCAAGATAAAGCTCTTCATTCAGTGAAAGCATACGCTCTCTTGAATAAAACTTTTTCAAGCCACTGTAAAATTTCTCGTTTCCTATATTTACAAGCTTGAATATAAAGACAGTTGAATTTTTTTCTTTAAGTTCAGAAATGAAACCATTTAGAAGTTCTGTATCTTTATCTTCTGAAATCAAATTGGTTCGCTTAAGAAATTTCCCGACTGACCTCAAGATAAGTTTCTGTCTTCTAATATAATCTCCCTGTATATCGGATGAAACAAAGAAGTAATAGTTTTTTACTGCATGTCCGTGAAGAAAAAGACGGTAAAAGGAATCTTTGCCTTCGGTATTATTGGTGAAAACAACCTTTTCATTTTTATCAAGAAAAGCCCCGAACATTATAAGCCTGTTTACAACAGACTTTTTTATCAGGTCTTTAATAGGTTTTTCGACCCCAAACATATATTCACAGAAACTACCGCCTGTTCCATTGTAATAAACCCCTGTTTCTGTTATGGTGAACTCGTTGCCGCGAGAGAAGAATCTTATGCTGTTTTTATTTTCTTCGTAAAAATAGTTGCTGTATATTTCTGGACCGCCGATAAAGGCAAAGTATTCTATATTTCCGATAGTCCCGTGTAATCTAAGGTCATTTATCATGAAAGAAATATATCATAGTGGTTATAATAAAATAAACAGTAATTCGAAGATTTATTAGATAAATCAACCCAAAAATACATTTCTGGATTAATAAGCAAAGAGCATAGAGCAAAAATAATCCCACGCTTCTATTGACAAAATGGAAAACTCAATAAAATCAAAAATATTGTATTATCAAAATTTATTTTTCTTCCTCCTGTGGTTCTTCTTTTTTAGCTTTAATTGTTACATCCCTAACAAATTCTTTTCATCGCATATCCTTACCAGAAACACTGAATTTTTTCTGACATGTTTCACGCCATGCACAAATAGCGCATATGCTTATATCTTCTGAACTCATCGGTTCCTCCTAAAATACCAGCTTAATACTTTTTCAATATTGGAAACAATATTGTCCTTTGCATTTATTATAAATATCTTATCATTTATATGAAAGAGTTCTTTTTCCATCCTTGTTACTTCAGGTGGATTGCTGGACTTTTTCTTCAATTCATCTTCAAACATCAAGACTATTTTATCTTTCATGCGCAGTTCAGTATCATCAAAAAAAATGCTTATTTCAGGTTTTAAATCTTCAATTCTTTCGAAAAAGGCAGAGATTTCCTTCTGATATATCTGCTTTGGAGGAGAAGATTTTATTTCCATATAAAGAATAGAACTGTCAACTTTTGCAATTAGATCATAATCACCACCAACTTTGGGACGTTTGAACCGTATACCCCAGATTGCTTCTATAGCAAATTCCTTCTTAAAAATTTCAGCAAGGAACCATTCAAGAGTTTCGCCGAAACTTTTAACTGGCCTGTTTTTCAATCTATATTCAGAATAATTGTACTCAATCATATCTATTGTGATAAGATAATCAATATATTCCTTTGTAACTCCAGAAGTGGCATAACGGGTAACTTCTTCAGGTTTAAATCCTTCCTTTTTTTTTATAACATCTCTCAAAAAAAGACGGAATGAATATTTTTTCAGCATTTCATAGTAACCGGACAAAAATTCTTCAGAAGGTAATAAAAGGTCATCGGCTGGTTCAGATTTAAAGATTTTGAATCCTCTTCTTTTCAGGAGCATTTCAAGTGGAGGTGTTAAGTCCGAGAGAGATTTCCTGAGCCTTTTTATTTCATCTCTTAAATCTTGTGACGGATCATGACATTTTTCATGCATTATTCTAAATATCTTTGAAATACAGTCATTCGATTAAATAAATTTTATGGCAACTCTTCTGTGTCTTGGCCCGTCAAACTCACAGAAAAATATTGACTGCCACGTTCCTAAAAGAAGCTTTCCTTCATCAATAATTAAATTTGCTGAAGTTCCTACGAGAGTTGACTTAATATGTGCATCGGCATTCCCTTCACGGTGTGAATAATTCATTTCATGCGGAATCAATCTGTTCAATGTATTTATAATATCACGCTGAACACTTGGGTCAGCACCTTCATTTATAGTTATTCCAGCAGTAGTATGCGGAACGTAAAGACAACAAACACCTTTAGTGAGCCTTGCTTCTTTAATAACTTCCTGAACCATTTCTGTTATATCTATAAATTCAATTCTTGTTTTACTCTTCAAATTGATATACTTTATCATAATTACCTCCCTATGGCTTCAGTATAAAATTTATCGTCAATATGAAATTTTATTACTAATGACAGTAAATTTTCTGGCAAATTAAATGTTTTTAGTTTCATTATATCTTTTTCTGTCGTAACAATCCATTTTGAATTATTTTCTTTAGCTTTATTGATAATATATCGGACGTCAGTTTCTGTAAAACTGTGATGGTCTCGAAAGGTCTTAAAATAACTAAGCTTAACACCAATTGAAAGCAAAGTTCTTTTAAGAGACTCAGGATTGCCTATCGCACAAAAGCCAGAAAAATTTTTTCCACTTGCCCATTCAAGGGGATATATATCTCCATTTATATTCTTAAAATACAATGACTTATGCTTTGAATAGAAAACAGGGGCGTGCAGATTATATTTTTTAATCATCTTCAATGTGTTATTCAAGTTAGAATCTATAATATCCTCCTCTGAATCTGTTTTTGTTATAACAATTATATCTGCTCTTTTTATTTCACTAATAGGTTCACGCAGTCTTCCTGATGGTAGAAGTTTATAGTTCCCGAAAGGATTTATACTGTCAATTAGAACAATATCCTTATCTCTATGCAATCCCCAGTGCTGGAATCCATCATCAAGAATAAAAAGATCTGGCTTTTTCTCATGTGGGAGATTATTGAGTGCAAACATTCCAGCTTCGTATCTGTTAATTCCTTTAACAATAGGTATATCTTTTAGATATTGAGCCATAAGGAAAGCTTCATCTCCAGCCATTTTTACATCCATTAAAGGACTTTCTCCAGTGCTTATAAAACAGATACCTTTAGCATTTCCCCTGTAACCTCTTGTTAATATGCATGGCTTAAGCCCTTTTTCTTTAGCCTTTTCAGCAAGAGCAATTGTTGCAGGTGTTTTGCCTGTGCCGCCTGTTGTTATATTCCCGATGCTTATTACTTTCACAGGAAGTTTCTTCTGACTGGATAGTTTAATCTTTTTTCTAATTGAACATCCAGTGTAATATAAAAATTCTAAGATATTCATTTGATTATTTTAATTCTGTTCTATAAGTTCTCTCAATACCTTGATTTTATCAGCTCGATGAATTTATCCAAAAAATGCGATTAGAATAATGCAGATGTTACGAAAGAATTTATTTCTGGTTCTTCTCCAATTTAGTTGCTAAACCTGAAAATTATGTGCTAAACCTGAACAGTTTTGAGGCTCTCGAATTCTCTTATGATTTCATCTATTTCAGGACCATCCAGTGTTTCTTTCTCGAGCAATTTTCTTGCAAAGATTTCGAGCAGATTTCGATTTTCTGTAAGAAGATTTATTGCATTATTGTAAGCCTCGATAACTATTCTTTTGACCTCTTCATCAATTTCAACAGCAGTTTTTTCGCTGTAGTCTTTATGTCTTGCGATTTCTCTGCCGAGAAATATCTGTTCATCTTTCTTGCCGAAAGTCAGAGGTCCGAGTCTGTCAGACATTCCCCATTCTGTAACCATTTTTCTTGCAAGTTCTGTTGCTCTTTCAAGATCATTTCCTGCTCCTGTTGTCATATGTTGTAATGCTATCTCTTCAGCTGCTCTTCCGCCGAGCAAAACGGTTAAAGTTTTCATAAGATATTCTTTTGAGTACGTATAGCGATCATCAATTGGAAGTTGCTGGGTTACACCAAGAGCTCTGCCTCTTGGAATTATACTTACTTTATGTAAAGGATCGGTCCCGGGTGTAAGTCTGGCAACAAGAGCATGCCCTGCTTCATGATAAGCTGTATTTCTTTTTTCTTCCTCACTTATAATCATGCTTTTTCTCTCAACACCCATCAACACTTTATCTTTTGCTGCCTCAAAGTCAGACCTTTCAATTTTTGTTTTACCAACACGCGCTGCGAGCAGTGCTGCTTCATTAACGAGATTTTCAAGATCAGCCCCGGAAAAACCTGGTGTACCTCTTGCTATCTGTTCAAGATTTACATTTTCATCAACAGGCTTATTTCTTGTATGAACTTTCAGTATTTCGAGTCTTCCCTTTACATCAGGTTGTGGAACAACAACCTGTCTGTCAAATCTTCCAGGTCTCAATAACGCAGGGTCAAGAACATCGGGTCTATTAGTTGCTGCAATTATAATAACTCCCTGATTTGCTTCAAACCCATCCATTTCAACCAGAAGCTGGTTTAAAGTCTGCTCTCTCTCATCATGCCCACCGCCAAGTCCTGCACCTCTATGTCTTCCGACTGCATCTATTTCATCGATAAATATTATGCAGGGTGAATTTTTCTTTGCCTGGTCAAAAAGATCTCTTACTCTTGAAGCTCCTACTCCAACGAACATCTCAACAAAATCAGAACCTGATATTGAGAAAAAAGGAACACCTGCTTCTCCAGCGATAGCTCTTGCAAGAAGGGTTTTACCAGTGCCTGGCGCACCTACAAGCAATACACCCTTTGGAATTTTACCACCGAGTTTCTGAAATTTCTGGGGATCTTTAAGGAAATCTAGTATTTCCTGAACCTCTTCTTTTGCCTCTTCAATGCCGGCAACATCTGCAAAAGTCA
>FWPU01010486.1_pt1 | contig 13747 bp, 4 predicted proteins | sample 2228361 | NCBI WGS metagenome assembly FWPU01 (sample SAMEA103939777, study PRJEB20133) | metagenome | reverse complement strand
TCCATCAAAGATTTCAAATGAAAAGATTGTACTTTCTGATGGTCTCAATGGTTTTTCTTCAGTAATTTGTGTTCCTGGTAGCAATTTTAACCTTTTGTTTTTCTCTGATTTATTATTTGCACTGAGAATTTTTGAAACTATGTTTTTATCAGAACAAAGTTCATAAAAATTCTTAATTATAGCAAAAGAATTTTTCCCTTTCAGCGAATTTCTTTCAATTGTCATACTTGCATTACATTGACCTGTTGTAGAACCCAATAAATAGTTTCCTTTTTTGACAGTATTGTCTATTTTATTTTCTAAGTATTTACCTGCAACTATGAGTTTTGAATTTGATAACCCAGTTGCCTGCCATTTTCCATATATAGCACCTATTGTGAAATAGAATCCGGGGCAATATAGACCCATTGAAAGTGTTTTTAACTCTTCAGTTGAACCCTTATAATGTGAACGCAGTTTACCAACAACTTCTTGATTTTTCCAGTCAGATATATTATCTATTGGATATGTGCTTCTTCTTGCTACAAAATATGTTACATTGCCGAAACCTGCTTTTTCTTCAGGGACATTCCAGTTAAGTATAACTGAACCAGATTCATCTGAAATAGAACCATCAAGAGAGGAGATGACATTCCCCAGATCTGAAGTTCCTGTTGTTGAAGGCACCTCCTCACCTGATTTGACAGATGTTGACCAGTTAGTTTTTGTACCTGAGTTGTATATAACTGAAATGCGATAGTAGGATGTTGTGTCTATATAATCTCGCTGGTAATAACAATATCCTGATATTAAAACATAAGATGTAGAAATAGATACAAATCCAGAATTTGATGAAATAGTACTGCGTTCTAACTCAAAACCAGAAATTTTTTGGACATTAAATGGGTCAATTTCCCAGAAAATATCAACATAGTAGGTTGTTTTTATTGTTCTAAATGAACATAACTCATCTGGCAAATTATATTCAGGAGGAATTGTTGGAACAGCCCATATGTCATTTATATAGGTATAATTCTTGTTATCTTTTGTTTCTGATATTTGTAGTATCACTTTACGGTTTTTCTCTTGTGGTTCCAGGTTAAAATCTGGCTCAAAAATATTGTCGTTTATTACATATCTATATTTTATTGTCTTACCAGTAGCAAGTTTTACACCACCGTCATATTCTACCAGTTGCCATATTCCAGCGCCAGTATTTATCATATCAACTTTTTGCCAGTTTCTCCAGTCGCCAATTAAAGAAACTTTTTTTACATTTTCCTGTTTTGAAACATCTATATTGAATACAACATACAAAGGTCTGAACCCTAAAACAGGTGTAGTAGAAGGTGTGAAACTAGAGTAGAAATGTGGCATGTATGCATCATAACTTCTTATTGCATAGTAATATGTGGTTCCTGAAATAACATCATTGTCAAAATATGTTCGTGTTCCTGTGCCACCAGCAAGTGTTGAACTTATGAATATCATATCAGTTATATTAGAAGAGTAGGTTGACCTATAAATTTCATAACCACCTCCAAACAGGTCAAGCACAGGCTGACTATTTATAAGTGGTTGGTGCCATTCAATCTGAACCTGAAATGAACTCTCTGTCAATTGAAACATTTCACATCTTTTGATTTCTGGTTCTGGTGGTTCATTGCCCCAGTTATGCCATACAGTAACTGCACTTATTAAAGTTGTAGTTGTATATTTTACTCCATCAAAAATAACAAAACCAGGAGATGTGCTTATATAAATTGTATGATATTGAGGAGAGCGCTGGTCTTTAATATTTGTGCTATAGTTTACTTCAAACCAGTAGTAGTAAGTGTTTTTAGGGATTATATTCAGGTCAATAAACCAGGAAGTTGTTCCTTGAATTAGTGGATAAGTTGAGTCAAGTATTTCACGGGTCATAACTCCAGATGAACTCCAGACATCCATCTGGGGTAGACCATAATTACCATAGAAATATTTTTCCATTGAACTGAATTCACCTTTTTCACCAGCAGGTGTTCCAACATCTATAGCATAAAGGCAGAAGTTAAAAAATAGGGATATAAAGAAAATAGAAATCTTTATCACTTTTTTTCCTGAACTTTTAATTTTCATTATATTCTACCTGACTTTCGTCAGGATTCCACTGCTTGACTTTCGTCAGGACTCCAGTTTCCAACTTTCGTTAGGATTCTAATGGAGTCATTACGAAAGTGAGGACAATATTTATCCTCCAAATAGTTTAAGAAAATCATTTAATCTATCCTTAAAAGTCTTTGGTACATGAACTTTGACAACCCTTGCTGGGACTTTATGTTCAGAGGAATATTTATCATACACATTCTCTGGAGTTAGCCAGACAATAAAACCATTTTTTTCAATATATTCCCAGTCAATATCTTCAACTCTGAATCTAACAGGAATTCCTTCTCCTGGTGTTGCTACTGAATAAGAATACCCTGAAACAAGATTTATGTCAGCAAGTTGAGTATCCGGTGAACCTTTATAAGCATCACTTGAAAATATTGCATAATAATATGTTTGGCCGTTTGCTACATCTGTGTCTGTCCATAAAAAACACCAGCCAGGTGTTGAGGCAACTATACTGTAAGGGCCATCAGGAGATGTTGCTCTCAAAATATTATAACAACCACCTGCAATTACATCTATTGCTTTATATAATTCGTTGGAAGTTCCCCAGTAGGCATAAGGTTCAGACCAACTTAATTTGACTTCATTGTTACCTGGTTTTGCATTGAAATTATTAACAACTGTAGGTGTTGATGCCCAGTTGCAATAGACATAAAAAGTAGTGCCGGGTTCAATCCAGTCAGGAATATAGATATATCTTCTTGCATCTAGTCCTATAGAGATATACCCGCCACTAAAAGTATTGTTAAAAACAGGAGTAACATTAGAAGTTGAAGTAATAAAACCAATATCTGTTCCTGAATTAGGCACAGCGTCATAATAAATTCTACCCTGTTCAATTCCCTGAACCGGCTGAGTTGAAAAAGCAAAAAAAGTAAAATTATAATACATACCAGGGATTAAATCAAATCTTATACTGTAGGTTCCGTCTCCAACAGGAGTCATTGTTACTGCCCTAACTCCATACTGAGAAAGGGTTACATCTGCTCTGTTATCGTCATCATCCCAGGCAGATATATTAAGCCCTGACCTGATAACAATTTTTTTCTGTATTTTTCCCCATTCTGAATCTGCACCAGCACCACCTTCATCAGTAAAGAGTAGGCAGTTACTAACCAGCAATAGAAAGCAAACTGTTAATGACAAAACTAAATAACTCTTACGCATTTTTGAAACTTCCTGTTTTCATACCACTACCTTTGGGTTTCTGAGCCAATTTTCTGTTCTTCTGGCTGACAATACTGCCAAAAAGATGCAGTGTGCAACCAGAAGCGTCAGAAAATTGGTTATTTACCCACTAAAAAGACAATATTCTCTTTTTAGTTAGCAATTATTAGAGTTGGAGTTTATCTCCGACATATTCTGCCTGACTTTCGTCAGGATTCCAGTGCACAAGATGAACTCCCGCGCCGAGGTTATTGCGCCAGATGAACTCCCGCGCTACTTAAATTTTTTCAGGCACAAACACTGAAATAAAGGTTCCCGGAATCTTATAAGGATAAAATCTGGCATCTTCTTCATATGGTGTCATATAGACGATATTGCCATGTTCACGCACATAATCTTCATCAATATTTTCAACCTTAAAATAGACAGGAGTAGGATTCTGTGGTTTACTATATTTGTCATTATGTGCATATTGGTCAGAACTCCAGGTAGTATCTGGTGGAATAGCACGAGCAAGATTAGCCCAGAGTGCTTTGTTAGCAGTATAAGTTGAGAGTGTCACACCATTATAAGCATCAGAAGAAACAAATATATAATAATAAGAAGTTCCAGGAGAAAGCCCTGAATGATTATAGGATGTTGTTGTTCCACTTAAAGTAGCAAGTAAAGAATAGGGCCCGCTTGCATTTGATGTACTTACATAGAGATAATAACCGCCTCCGAGACAATCAATAGCAGGCATATTACTACCCCATGTTCCGAGACCGCCCTGCCAGCTGAGTTTAACTTCAGTTGGGCCAAGAATAGTAACACTATAATTAGCAACACCACGAGGGATTGAACCAAAATTGTTAAAAATATACACTGTCGTTCCGGATTCAACATCAGGCATTATAAGTCTTCTTCTTGCATCGCCACCAATTGAGATATAACTTACACTACCAGTACCAGGTTGGTTAATAGTGGTAGAAGAAAGAGAAATAAATGTTCCAGGGTCAGTTGTTGCGGTATTACCTGAATCATCTGTCTGGGTTCCATCAGGTATTGGTTCTCCAAACTCATACCCAGCAGGTATACCAGCCAGTCCGTCTTCTATGATTCTTGCACCAAAAATGTAGTTGTAAACAGCACCCGGAATTAAGTCAACTCTCAACTGGTATGTTCCATCACCAACTGGTTCCATTTCTGTTTTACCTGTAACTATCCAGGATGTTGCATCTTGTGTCATATCGTTTCTTCCTGATTCTGGCCATGCGGAAATTGTATCTCCTGATTGAACAGCAACTCCAACTTTAATTTTAGATGTGTCTCCCCATGGTGAATTTGCTCCAGCAAAAAGTTTTGTGCTGAAACAAATGAGGAATAAAAATCCCACAACTGACGATAATACTTTTTTCATCTTTTAATCACCTCCTTCGCCTTTGCAGGCGTGCATATAGTAGCGTTGGAGTTTATCTCCGACATATTCTGCCTGACTTTCGTCAGGATTCCAGTGCACAAGATGAACTCCCGCGCCGAGGTTATTGCGCCAGATAAACTCCCGCGCTACTTTTTTTGTTTTTTTGCGCCAGATGAACTCCCGCGCTACATGGAATAATGTTTCTCATCACCTTGAAATACACAGGGGCAAATGAAGAAGGCACTGCTGATGCATCAGCACTAGAAAATTCTGGGGCTCCTGTTCTGAACAAATTTGGAATTTGTGCCTGTGTGCCACCTGTTCCTGTATAAGCATCACTTGAAACAACAACATAATAATATCTCACACCTTCAACAAGCCCTTCATCAGTCCAGTTCATTGATGAAGTTGAAAGAACTAAACTCCATGGTCCTGATTGAGAGATACTTGAACGCCAGATATGATAAAAACCACCAGCAATAACATCAACTGCCTTGAATTGTTCTTGACCTGTTCCCCAAGAACCATAAGGTATCCATTCAAGTTTGATTGAATGTGAACTAACCGGATTGGCAAAAACATATGTCTGTGTTGGTCTTCCAGAGAAATTGCAATATACATAAAGTGTTGCACCAGAAGGTAAATCAGACGGCACATAGAGAAGTCGTCTTGCATCACCTGTGGCACCAACATATCCATACCATGCTTTTCCATGACTTGTTATGCTTACAGTAGAAGTTGAAGTCCACATTCCTTCTGTCCCTGAATTTGGCACAGTGTCATAATAAGTTGTCCCTGCTTGTAGTCCTGTTATACTAAAAGTTGAATATGCAAAAAGTATAAAATTGTAAGTTGTGCCACCAGTAAGTGCTACTGAAAATTCCTGTTCTGTTGGGTCATCACCAGGTGCGGTCATATTTACTGCACGTCCTGTTGGAGTTAAATTTGACCTTCCTTCAGCATCCCATGCAGAGACAGTTATCCCTTCCTGAAATGCAATTGATTTTCTAACTGATTTCCATAAAGGATTTGCGGTGCTATTTACTCTGACTTTAACAATAACCTGTTTTGATGTAGGAACCGCACTTACAGTTGATGAAAAATTGGAGAAATTATTCCATGTTAGACCACGAAAAGTATCAGATGAGCGCATGAGATAATAATAAGTCACTCCATTTGTCAGACCTGTATGTGTAAATGTAAAACTACTTCCAGAGACAACACTCAATAAAGTAAAATTAGTAGTATAATTTGGTGATAAAGGCGCTGTGCAGACATAAATCTGATAAACTCCACCACAGATAACATCAACTGCTTTCATTGATTCACCGCTACTGGCTGGAATGTTTCCAATTTTTTCAGGTGGTGGCCATGTCCAGGATGAGCCATAAGGTGCTGACCAGTAAAGAGTAATTTTGTTATCTCCCGCAATTGGTTGAATGTAAGTAGGTGCAGTTGGAGATGAGCCAAAATTAGCAAAAACATAGATTGTAGAACCAGCAGAAAGTGAATATGGAATAAATAAAATTCGTCTTGCATCACGATTTTGACCCGCAGGGTTAAATACACCAATAACACCTGGCGGCTGAGAAATAGAATATGAAGAACTGCTTACAATGAAAGTTCCTGTGTTTGGAACAGTATCATAATACTCTGTGTTTGCAGAAAGACCATCCGGTGGTGTTGTTGTTGTCTTTGCAAAAAATAAAAAGTTATAATATTGTCCTCTTGCAAGTGGAATGGTTTTTTTGTAAGTGCCGTCTCCGGGTGCATCCATTTCTAATAAGCCACCTGTTACATCAGCACGGTCAGATGAACTCCAGACAGCAGTCTCGGTAGATGTTTGGACAGCAATATACATTTTTAATTTATTTGGGTTACCCCATGGTGATGTGCTTTCACCAATTCTATAAGGTGTGCCAAAGCAAACATATACAGGTGAACTCGGACATACAGAAACAATCGTTCCTGTTGTAGTTTCTAATTGAACACTTCCTGAGTCAACTGGTTTTATCAGAAAATAATATGTAACATTTGCAGAAAGACCCGTTATTTTGTATCTCTGTGAATAACTTAAAACACTTGGATTAACTTTTGATGTAGGTGTAGTTGATGGTGGTACAGAAATATAGACATTATATCCAAGTAGGTCCTCTGATGTGGTATTTCTGTCCCAGTATAGATATGCACAGTTTACTCCAGAATAGATCTTAACACCACTAACTGCATCAGGATTTTCTTCCCAGTCGTCATATTTAGTTGTAGTTGAATAAGGTATTGTATATTCTCTGTTTTTTGAGCCGGTATTAAAATCCTGTTCTATTGTTGAAAGCCCATTGTAAGAATATTTATATTGAATTTGTGTTCCTGAAATCATTCCAAGTGTTATGCTCCAGGAAGAACCACTAACTTTTGTCAGATTTATTGAACCATTCCAGTCAAGTGGTTCTGTGTTACCAATTATTTGGACATTTGATGGAGAAATATTCCCAATATCTACTTCAAAAGTTACAGGGACTAAATGTGCGGAAATTTGTGAACTTGCAGGTGATGCATTGCCACTTGAATCAACAGCAACAAGTTTATAATAGTAAGTGACTCCTGTTGTAATGTTTGAATCAATATAATAAGTTGATACAGGTGAAATAAGTGTGTAGTTTAATTTGTTTGATAACTCAGGATTGAAATCTGAAACAGTTGACCTGTGAAGGTTGTATCCTGCTAAGTCACCTTCATAGTTGGGGTCCCATTTGATTTTTATTGCTGTGAGCCCTGCATCGCCAGCACCATAAGCAACAAGTCCTGATGGCTGTGAGGGACTAGAAGTATCTTTTTCTCTTGGAAAGTCATATACTTCTGATGACCAGCCACTTGTGTTTCCTCTTCTGTCAGTGGCACTGATTTTGTAATAATAAGTTACATTGTTTGTTAAATTAATATCAACATAGTTTATTGCATCTTTACTGACTCTTGCGATTTCAGTATAACTACCACCAAATATTTTTCTTTGAATTGTATAGAACTCAAGGTCGGGTTCTAAGTTTTTTGTCCAGCCAATTGTAAGTTGTTGAGGTCCTGCTGTAATCTGTAGTCCTTCTGGTGTTCTTGGTGATTGGTCATAGTAGTATCGCCATTTGTCAGCCAGTATCATTACACCATTGCCTTCATCAGTTATTTCAACATCAGGAACGCTGTCGTCCATTAATTCTCCACGGTTAGAAGTTGATGCAGAACCATCTAAGAACAATGTTCCAGCAGTGGTGTCACCTTCCCAGATATTGTTACCTTTGTGAAGTATATATTTGTATTCTAAAAAAGTTGTATCATCAAACTCAAATTCTTTCTCATAAACACCAGGAGCAATTTCATCCATTTTAACAGGTGGTGGCCAGTTGCCATAGTTTGCATTACCAAAAGTTAGAGCACCACCTGTAATTGAAGCAGATGAAATTGGTAATAGACCACTATCTCTTGCATCAAGCCAGAAGCGGACTTTTACCGCACGAGGAACAACTGCAATCTGGTTTGAAAATGCAGATTTATTTCCATTTCTGTCAACCGCTCTGATTCTATAATAATAAGTAGTTCCATTTTGTAGTCGGTCATATACATTTCCAGAACTGTCTAATTTTCCATCAAGGTTGTTGTCATAATAATATGGCTTAAAACATTCAAAAATTGGCTCAGGATATGAGCCATCAGGAATTGGTTGAGTTGAACGATAAATTAAATATGACTGAAAATCATCTTCAGTATTTGCCTGCCAGGAAAGCATAACCGCCTGACTTCTTGGCTGTCCTGCTAAATTTAAGGGTGCAGAAGGCGATGTATTATCAACTGATAAAGTAAAATTCTGAACTCTATCTACTCCAGGTAAAGCAATGTTAGTAGAAACACTGACAATACCATAACCAGGTGCCCAACAACGGATTGTTCTATTTCCTGTTAAAACTTTCCTTAAATCACCTGACAATGAATAATTGCCATTTGAATCAGTTCTTGTTGTCCAGTGACTTTTCTGGTCTATATCAACTATTGCATTTTCAATTGGTTGACCAGAGCCATCAGTGACTTTTCCTGTAATGTTTACCCAGTCATAAGGACTACCTCCACCATCAGGCCCTTTAATCAAAATATTTCCATAATGAGCATTCACAGTAACATAAATATTTCCAGAACCGTCTACTGTATAGGTGTTATCAGTAAGAAAGTCCTTATAAACTGTATTCTGTGGGTCACCTGTCGCGACTGTAAGTGGACCAATATTATTTGCAGACCAGTTCCATAAAACAATTGCTTTTTGGCCCCAGCCTGTTCTTGTACAGGCAAGTATATCTGTATCAAATGAACCACCAGTGTACCAACTTCTACCACCTTTTTGTGGGTCTCCTCTTAGACATTGAAAATTTGCCTTTGCCTGAATTGCTCTGATTATACTTGATCTGACACCTGTCCATGGCCAGACATTAACACGGTCAAATTCCATTAACCGGACATTACCATTTACATCCATTTTTTCTTTCTGCCAACCGTCATAAGGACCTTCAAGTCCAATTTCACCGCCATACATAATAATTGTAGGTCCACCAACTGTTAATGCTGCCATATATCCAACTTGTGAATCATAACCCCAGTGTGAACCATCATCTGACCTGCCCCTGCTAATAAATCTTCTTTCATCATGACTTTCCATCATTATTGGATTTATAGCCCATTGGTTTTTGTTTGTACTGTCCTCACTTTCTATTCCGTTTCTACAAATAAGAGATGTATTCCAATTACTAGCATTGTTATGTCTTGAATCATCGGTTCCAGGCATTGCCCAGGAAGATATATAATATTGCCCACTATTTTTATATCCACCTATCTTCATTCCTTCAGCGCCGTGTAGCATAGGACCGTTACTTCCTGTATAAGGATTAATATCCCAGACAGTTTCAGGTATTTCTGCCATTAAATAATACTGTGGGTCATACCTGTCTGTGAGTTTTCTTAAAGCTCTTGAGAATTCAAATCTTTCAGGTCCATCAGTATAGTCCCAGAATTTTGGATTGTCAAAACGGACAGCATCTGTTATTGACATATTCCAGATAAGGTTATTTAGATATAATGCACGTGGTTCTGCATATTCCTGTTTTGTGCCACCGCCTTCTGATGAGAACTGTTCTGGTTGATAAAAATTAAGATGTTTCTTTGCAGTGGGCGAATTTGGACCTCCTACCTGGCCTGGAACCCAGTCAAACATCAGTTTCAAATTGTGATTTTTGAGTGTTTTAACCATTTCAATATATTTTGATGTGCCACCAAATTTCCATTCATGAGCATAAATATCATCTACATTATAACCCCATATACCACCGCCGAAGTCATGAAATGGACCAAAATAAACCATATTTATTCCCATTTCATTCAAATAGTCAATTTTATCTATAACTCCCTGAAAGTCGCCACCATAATCGTTCGTATCAGATATATCGTCGTTGGTATAGTCCCCATTATACCAGGCATCTACGAATAAACGATACATGATATAATCAAGTGCAGATGGTGGTGCTGGTGAAACACCATTAGATGGAGGTTCTGGTTCATCAGGAAGAGTTGAACCTGTTGACATTATCCCCTGGGCAGAATTAACTGCCCCTGATGTTGAAAAATTAACTGAAAGATAATAGTCAACAATGCGGTCTGAAACTTCATTCCAGGTATTAGGACCTGTTGAAGTTATGACATCTACTATATTTGAATTATCTGCACCCCATTGGCCTATTGAGCCATCAGAACCACCAGCATTCCAGAAAGTTGCAATTGTAAAATTTACTGTTTTTCCTAAAAATTTCTGTGAACCTCCAAGATATGACAATGGTATTGCAACTTCATAATAGTATTGGCTGTTGTTTTCAGTATATTTTCCGTATTTTCTGTTTGACCAGAGATTATCTTCTACACGGAACTGGTCATTGCCTGTAACAATTTCACAGATATATTCCCATGGCACATATTTTGAGACATAAGAGTCCTCATATTTGTTTACTCTACCACGGAAAACCCGTTCTGTAGATAGCTGGTCATTGTCAACTAATATTTGAATATAGTTTCTTCCATCAAAACCAGCAGAAAATGTTGATGAAAAGGCAACAAACAGGTATAAGTTGTATTCATCGCAGGAAATACCAACTGAAGAAATATCTAATTGAGTTGAACCATAATTGTCTGTTCTCTGGTCAGAAATTGCATCACGCCAGAGAGCGTCTCCGCCGGAGACAGTCACAGTATTACTGCTTGTTGGAAATATTTGTGCCCAGTCAGATTTATCAGCATTTATTGTTTTCCTGTTGATATAAATTCCGTCAGATGAAGTCCAGTCGCCTGTTGTTCCTTCATCGTTTTTTGCTCTGACACAGGCATAAACATAGTAGCCCCGCGGTAAGTTACTGACAGTATAGGTTGAAACAGTTGGCGGAAGTGTTGCAGAAGAAATAAAAAAAGAAAAATTTTTATCAGTTGAGACCAATATATTATATTCAGTAATTGTTCCACCATCAGGGATAAATGGCCAGTCCCAGGTCACTGTTCCATCAGCATCTTCTATACCATCAACAATATCATAATTATTTTTGTTGTTTGATGAACGATTATCCCAGACAACACTTACTTTAACTTTGGCAGGGTCAGTTGGCAGTGGACAGGCATTTGCAATTACAGATACTGGTGAGTACAAAACCGAACTGAACAATCCATCAGGTTGGTTACCTTTATCATAAGCGACAACTCTGTAGTAATATGTAACATTTGTTGTAAGTCCTGTATCTAAATAAACATTAGTTGGATGTGAAACAGTTGCTATATGAACAACATTTGCAGTTGTTGTGCTTGTCCAAACAAATGTTGCACGATAAATAAAGTATTTGTCTAAATCGTCAATATAAACAGTGGCTGGTTTTTCCCAGGAAACATTTATTGTGTGTGAACTGTTTGAAATAGCAGATATAGAAGGTGCTTCAGATGGCGGTAAATCAAGTGCTTTATTAAAATTTGCAGTATTAACACCAACATTTGACCAGCTTGACCAGTTATCTATTTCATCTTTTATTTTTATTGCAAAATAGTATGTTGTGCCAGGGTTTAGACCTGTAACTGTATAAGAATGTTCACTGCCATAAGTTGTATATGCGGTTGAGATATCTATTGAAAAAGTATAAACTGGGTTATGAATTATTTGCTCAAAATTTTCTGATGTTATACTGAAAGTTGCCACTTTTATTCTTATAAGGCCATTTGTAAATTCACCAGAAATTCCATCATTACCAGGTGCTGTCCATAATAGTTTAACATCGCCGTCGTTTAGTGTTCCTGTTAAAGCAGTCAGGTTTGAAATAGCACAGGGAGGACCCTGGTCCTGGATAAATACCCAATTTTCGTTGTTGTTTCCAGAATTAAGTCCGTTATAATCAGTTACTTTATTCAGCAGTGCATTTGAGTCCTTTACATCTACAAAATCAACTTTTTGACTTCTTGAAGGAAAACTTATTGACCATCTTACACCGTCTTCTGTTGACCTGAGTTTTATTAAATTTCCAACAGAACCTGTTAATGTGAATAAACCTGTAACTGTCTGTGTTGAGCCAGAAGTAAAATTCAGTTGTTTGTTCGGTATTTCACATCTAAAACAATAAAATGTGGTATTTCCAGTGATTGTGCTTACAAGAGTTGTGTAAAAACTGACAGTTGATGTGCCTGAAATAAATGTGCCGGAGTTATCAAATCTGCGTCCTATATTTATTAAGCAATCGCCAGCGTCTAAGGTGCCGGCTGACTCAATAACAATATCGCTTGATACATCAACTGTTATGCTATTGGTGAGAGTGACTGTCCCTGCGGTTATTGTGAATGAGGCGTGAATGCAACTAAAAATTAAAAACACAAAATTAAAAATTAAAAATATCTTTAACAGATATTTCATAAATTTCTATTTGGTTTGTATTTGCTCAATTTATTGAGCATTATTAATGGCGACATAAAGGTCGCCGCTACATTGGTTGCATAAATGCCACCGCTATATCTATTGGATAAATTTAATTACATTGGTAGCCGCAACCTTTAGGTTGCGTTATAGTAATTAGGTAAACGCAGTGAAGCCTGCGGCTACCAAAAATAAAAGTTGTCAAACATCCTCTTTAGTCAAGAGTAATTATGGTGAACCGAGCCAGAATCCATTTAATGATGCATTTGCAACATTTAAAGTCGCTCCTGTCCAGCCACTTGGGAGCTTATATTCAACTGTAACCTTATAATTACCCGTTGAAGTAACCCTGTAACCTGTTGAAATAGAGATAGGCCATCTGCTTGAATTACTAACATTGACTCCTACTACTATCTCATTAAAACCAATCATAGTTGTATCATTAAGCATAATTCTAAATTGCCCTCCCATCCAATTATTATCTTCACTTCTCCATGTTTCAGCTGAGAAATTTACAATTATCATAGCAGGTTGTGCAGTAACATCAAAATTTGCCTCCATACCTGGAATTTTTTTCCAATTAGTATTATCTGTTGTAGAATCACTGCTACTATTATATGTAAAGGTAGAATACATTAGCATTTTTGCTGAACTCACCTGTCTATCACCAATATCATCAGTAGTAATTGTCCCATCTTTTATCGCTCCCGTCGGAATATCCAGTGTTCCTGCATTCATTTTTATCCCTGAACTTGTTGTTATACTGAAAACTCCCAGCCCTGTGCCAGTGAACACGCCCGTGGCTGAAACAACTCCATACTTTGAATGAACATTGCCATTAGAAGTAATTGAACTTACAACTATCTCATCTGAGTCTCTTATCTGGAATCCAGTTGAGCCGTCTTTTGAATTAAGTTTTACTTTCATATCAGATGCATAAAGAGTGGTAAAAAGATAGAATGGTAAAAAAGTAAAAAATAAAAACTTCATTTCATACTTCATTTTGCACCTCCAATTGGGAACTGCCTTCAATTAAATAAAATAGCCAAAAGCGTCCCTATAAGTTAATTGTTTTACTAACTCTGATA
>FWPU01005392.1_pt1 | contig 13749 bp, 10 predicted proteins | sample 2228361 | NCBI WGS metagenome assembly FWPU01 (sample SAMEA103939777, study PRJEB20133) | metagenome | reverse complement strand
TGATTCAACTGCTATACGAGAACGTTCCCTTTCCTTCTCAATCGCCTCTCTGAGTGAATTGTATCCTGGTGGAAGCTTAGGTGAGCTTATGACCAAAACTCCCCCATATCTCATGGATAACTTTGGTAATTCTTGTATTGGAATATTATCTAGCTTCGGCTTAAGCCTGAATCTCCACCACCCAATTGAATTCTTCTTATAAGAATATACTGCCTTCTTTAAATGTGTCCACTTGCCTATGTTAACTCCCCTTTCCTTCACTAATTGCAACTTCTGTTGACCCTTAGTGCCATCCACCATAATTGCAGTATAATTATCTAACATTGTGTTTAAGGAATAATTATCTGAATGAACTAGGTACAATGTCACCTTGACTGGTTGAACTGGTATGGGGATATTAAGCTCATGAACTGGAATTCTATCTTCACTCATGTTCTCAAAACGCCCTTCAAAAATTATTCTGACAGACATATCCCTAGTAACCGATAGCTCGTCAGGATCAAGAACACCGAAGCCACAATAATCATCAAAACCTGCAGTCATTTTGCATGCACTATATGCTAGTGCTCGCAAAGTTTCACAGTTTTTTACTCTTGAGCCTAGTGACCAATCCAATAATGCTAAGTGTCTTGCAAAGAGAGGTGCCGCCATACTTGTCCCAAATTGGGGTTTTGGTGTTCCTGTGATTGAATGTGCCAAGACACCTTTGTCATGGTTTGCAAACCCCTCGACCTCGTGGGTGCCCCCATATTCCAAGACTTCTGGTTTGTTGGCTATCTTGTCACTACTGTGCCTACTAAAGCATGCAGGGTAAAAATTGAATGAATGATCAAAAAGATTATTCTCTCTGCAACATGCTCCGACTGAAATTACGGTCCTAGCGTCTGAGGGATGAAAAACCTTGTTTAAATTCCAAATCGATTCTCTGCTCTCACGAGCGTTTCTTCTTGAGATTGCATCACATATGTTACCTGCACTATTTACAAAACAAATATTCTTTGACTGCAACAGAAGTTCTAATTTTCGTGTTTCTTGTTCGGAAAAATCATCATGGAACTCATAATTCAGAGAACTAACAAAGACTCGGGATTTTCCATGATAGCTATCCAATACGTATTTGAAAGCGGTGTAAAGGTCTTCAACTTGATATGTACCACTTTTCTGCCATCCTTTGTAGGAAGTAACTCTTAGCCTTGTCTTTGAGGCATGTGCCCCTTCGCCAAACAAAATTAGACTTGCAATGGGAGTTCCATGATCATCCTTGTCTTCTCCATCTGCATAACGGGGGAGTGCAGAAAGAGGCGTGACGTGACTCTGAAATTCCTGAATCATCTTTACACCAGAATCTATTTCGACTACCTCGTACTTGTCGGAAGGACTGAGCGGCGTATCTTGGACATCTAATGATGACGCAACGATCATCCGTGATCTGTTCTGCTTCAACTCTTGCTTTCTTTTCTTTACTGCGGAAAGAATGACCTTTGGAACCCGATATATTGATAATACAACAGATGATTCATTCGCAAGCTCTGATAATACTTGACCTTTGACTCTTGCAATGACGCTACCCCTGTGGTTTTCTCTATCCAATAATCCATCTATAGTCTGTCCATCTCTACCTTGAATGAATTGTTTTACTAGTGTCATGTGAGTCTCTATTTTCTCCGTAGAAACATTAGGTATTGTATTGATGATGACGGTAGTCTCAGAAGCAATATTAGTCAAATCTGGAGCGAGCTTTTCTTTCACATCAAGCGGTCTGATATTCTTGATGATATCGCGGCTTTCATTAACTATGGCCTCTGAAGCTTCCGCATAAGGTGATTGAACTAATGCTTTCTTTTGCTGCTTGTCCATAAACGCAAGCAATGTCATGTTCATTTCTTTGAGAATACGATAGTATCTTCTACTTGTAGGCGACGACTGAAATTCGAGAACGAAATATGCAAAATTCTCATCCTTGAGATGCTTGTTTAAGATTGAAGAAATAGTTACCTTATAATCTTCCACTAACTCCTTCTTGGACTTCTTGGTATACTTCACCTTCTTCTTACCTCCGAAGACCTTTCTTGGACTGAATTCAATGTAATCTTCCTTTGGCTGGTAGAAGATATCCTTACCATGATAATTAATCTCACGGTTATTTCGAATTCCTTCGGATGACAATTGATGAATTCATAATAATTATTTTATATAAAAACACTCTGTCCAGGGCAATTTATCTTTGATTTTGTATCGTCGTAAAATATTGATCGTTTCTAAAGGAAAGCTCATGGAGGTCTAGAATATGAAATGACGATTTTTCAGCGGCATTAACCGTGCAAAAAGAGCATTTTCTATGGGAAGTAAGTCAGGATAATTCCTAATAGAATATAGCGTGCATTTTTGCAGATCAGGTTATTATCTTGCTTACTACCACGCTTGGAAAGTTTCTGATCTCGTCCTCTATTCCATAGAATCGCAAATTATAGACTACTTGGACAGTAGATGTTTTTCTTGGTGCCTAAAAGGTTGTCCTCTCCTGAAGATATCCTGTTTGCATAGTGGCGTAGCATTCCGCATTAATCCAATTTGTAGAATGTTCCTCAAATCCTCCTTCTTCGTGAAGTGCCGATTTTCATTTTGAAAATAATTGGATGCCTGTTGGGAAGTATCAAAAGCATAAGAATGAATTACAACAGCTAGTCTGAACCGCTTTATCATCTCTGAAAGCTGTTGTTTGCCATTGAAGACATTTTCCATAGACTCCAGACAAAATTGATCAGAACTTCCATTCAATCATTTGAGCTGGTATTGTTCGCGAATAGCTTTCCACTCACCATAGCATCCAAGATACCTTGATAGATACGTAAGTGACTCCATGATGTGATGTCGTTTACTATCGGTAAGGGTCGGCAGCTCACTGGCATTACGGGTTTGGACGATATGACCGTATTTCTTCGAATAAGATAGAATCTGCTTTACATTGCTTCGACCACTATTATTGGGATGTTGTTTGAAATTATTGAAGTCAATTTGGCAGACCTGATTAGCAACATACGGTCCACTGTTGGGATCCTGCCATCTTTTGTTTTCGATATTCAGAGATGCGCATCACAAGTATGATCCCCGCTGCAATGCCTCCGACAACTAGGAGAATGTCTAGCCACGTAGCCCATGGCGCATAACCGGAAATACCAGAGGGTCCGATAAAAGGTACTTTGAAAAATTTCTCCTTGTTAAAGATTTATTGTTATCTCCCTGCTAAGGGTCTGAATAACGCTGATTACTCGTGACTTCTCGCACTCCTGAAGGATTCGGGCCTCCCTTGCGACAAGCCTGTGACCCTATCTAGTCTTCTGCCAGTTTCTGTACTGGGAGACATTTCATCTATGAGTGCTTTGCGCGACATCATTTATTAATACTTGTGTAACTATACTCTTGTCTAACCAGAGTATGAGCACACAGAACATAAAACTTGGAGCACAGGAGCTCAGGCTGCTCTTTACTCTTGAGAAGGAAAACAAGAGCATCTTCTCAACGAAGGATGCCAAGGAGATACTCAAAACTTCAAACGCCTCAGTATGGAACGTAATCTATCGCCTCAAGAAAAAGAAGAGGATAGAGGAAATAGAGCGTGGGAAGTATCTGCTCATTCCTGCCAAGGCAGGGTATGAGGGACAGTGGTCGGAAGTTTCCTTTCTGATACTGCAAAACATCTTGAATGAATATTACGTTGGATTCTACTCTGCTCTCAACTACTGGGGAATGACAGAGCAGGTACCGCGCGTAGTGTTCGTTGCCACAACTAAGAGAAGAAGAGACCTAGAACATGGCCCGAATCTCTTTAAATTCGTAAAGTTGTCGAAGAACAGGTTCTTTGGATTCGAAGAGGGAGAGATAGCAGGTACCATGTTCAAGATATCATCCAGAGAAAAGACAGTATTGGACTGCTTGATGTTCCCTAAATACTGTGGCGGGATTGATGAAGTTGCAAAAGGCATATGGGAAGCAGAGAACGAGCTGAATTTTGACAAGCTATTAGAATATGCCAAAAAGCTTGGTGTTAGCGTTGTGACCAGGAGGCTGGGCTATTTGCTTGAAGTGCTCAACATCAAAAAGGAGGTTGCTGACAGGATAGCTTCCAACAAATTCAAGGGGTTCATGTGGTTTGACCCTCTTGGTTCAAAGAAGGTGCTTGGCTACTCGAAGAAATACGGGCTGATAATCAACAGATCTGAAGAAGAGTTGAAGCAAGGAATGAGGTACTAGAATGATAACAGACCGGGAATTAAGAGCTATAGCGAAACAAAGAAACCTGCCTGTTGACGTGGTCGAAAAGGACTATGTTCTTGGATGGATACTTTTTATGGAATAGCATCAAGCGCTGCTTCAGATTCGCTGGCGTTCAAGGGCGGCACCGCACTATCCAAGGTGTATTATCCCGGCAAATGGCGTCTTTCAGAGGATCTGGACTTCACCACTATCGATGATAGCGATACGGTGGTTCTGGGCAACGGCGTAATGTACGAGGTGCCGGAAATTGTAAAGAAGGAAAGCGGGATAGACATTGAGCTGAAGGGAGATCCACTCGCCAATGCTGAATTCTTCAGAGGCAAAATCAAGTATGCGGGACCGTTGAGCAAGAACAACATCAAAATTGAAATCTCTAGTGAGCCATTTGTTGGCAAGGTCGTAAGAAAGTCGGTGCCCCATGCATACGATTATCCAAAGTTTGAAGTCAAGATCTATGCACTTGAAAATCTGATTGCGGAAAAGATGAGGGCAATCGTTGAACGAAGAAAGATAAGAGACTACTATGATGTATTGAGGTTATTGAAGACTTGCAAGTTCGACAAGCAGGAGTTGAAAGAGTTGTTCCTCCATAAATGCGAGTCGAAGAGAGTCACTTTTACTAGCATAGAACAGATATTTCCGGAAGACATCGTAAAGAAGTTGGAACCGTACCTTGACACATGGCTTACAAGACTGAGCCCGGAACCTCTACCTGAGCTTGAGGTAATGATTACAGAGCTCAAAACATCCTTGAAAGATCTGTTGATCTAGTAATATTCATCGCATATTGATCCTCAGGCTGTACTTTGATGACATTCTGGTTGAATGCGAGGATTGTCCTTACACGATGGCAAGGTCTTGTTCTCATTCTTGTTTTTACGAGACTTTAGAAAAATTCATCGTGCCTTTCTTACCCTCAACTTTTGCTTGCACTTTTGAGATTACAATGACGAGGGCGATTGACGCCGTCTATTTGAGCAGCTTTCTGGCTGCGAGATTTTTTGGTCTGGACCAATCACAAAAGCAGTAAAGACGATTGCAAATTGATTTTGGATGATTTCCCATACGTGGGTCCTGTCAGGACTGCAAAGTTTGTTTTAAGGATGCATTAACTTAAAAGTAATAAAATACAGAACTTGTGTGTACACAAACATCATCGCATCTCGCCAGTAAAATGCGGAGCTTTGAGATGCGTCTCCAGCATATGGAGACATCAACCCTTGCAATCAAAAAAAGATGAGTGCCATTTGGAGCATTTCTGGGCTCGAAGTGTCCTAGTTTATCATAGGAAAAGTCTCACACTATCAACACGGGAGACAAAGATCAAAATAGCGCTAGACCTTGTGGTTTTACCTGACTTGAGTGACAATTAGGCTAACCGCCCAGTGCCATTGCACGTTTGACATGCGTAAGTTTCTTCTTTCTTCGAATCGCTCTCAGGAATGGTGTGCATTTTCGCTCCTTCGCAACAGGGGCATATGTTTAGCTCTCTCCCCGCTTCAACTATAATGTGAAGTTTATCGCTGACATATTTGCTAAGGTCAACATGCGCATCAATACCGTATTTTGTTTTTAGCAATTCATCAAGCTTGTTTATATCCTCTGGCAACGCCTTGTTGTGGTAAACAAACTGCTCTATTTCATCAAATTCCTTTCTTACCAAGGCAGCATAATCGTTGACTAATTGGGTGTTTGGGGAATCTACCAGTTGTTTGAGCTTGTTTTTTGCCCGGTCGATGGCTATGTCGTGCGAAAGGCAATTTCGATAGACCGGCGACGGCATGTGTTATCACTCGTCCGTATAGATTAAAACATTTTGTCCTTCAGTATTTCTTGTATGTCGTTCTTTTCCTCTGGACAAGAAGGTTAATCATGCAGACTTTCGTCTATATCCTGCTTTTGAGTTTACGCTCTTTTTCGTAGAGCTTTTTCTTCTCTTCTTTATCTTTCCCATTATTGGCATAGTCATGGTGTACAGTATCTATTCATATGTTGCCAGCGACAATGTCCGCTATTTGATATTTGAATTGAGGTAATCTTTGCAGCATTTGTCGGAGCAAAAGACAAAGTACCCCTTTGCAACACTCGAATAACTCACACCCTCGACAAAGTCTTGAAATTCCTTTCCACATGACGAGCATCGCTTGTACATTGCATCAGTAGAGGGTGCGCATAGGGCTTTTTGTGTTACGCTTGTGTCCATGACACGGATAGTAGACCTTCATTTCAGTCTATACCACAATTATGAAAACTAGGACGGAGGGCTCGCAACTGTTCCTTCTCCGCCGCGGTGCAATATTCTTTTCAGAGTTGGTCCTGCGATCACATATGCAGTTGCTGCTCCCAATCCTGCAATACCCAGGATGATTAAGGTTACTGTTTGTTCCATCTTTCTCATAATCTATACGCATGCGGCACTATTAAGTGCCGGGGCGGCCATGCTAGGCTATTACTTCACAGTCTATTTCCGTTTGACCCTCAATTCGTCCAATTGATGCAACAAATTCGCCGGAAAGCCACAACAATCAGGATCAGTTGCGCTGCTAACGTCACTATCTTGCACAAAAAGAAAGGATGGAAGGTTTAATTCGAGAGTATCGGATTATCCTCCAATTTTTTGTCGTCAGAATACTTCCTCTAACATTTCAACTGCCAGTGCAGCCAGGAGGACAAAGAAAATCTTCTTGCTGGAGAGTAAGAAGAACCTGTTTCTCTTATCCAGAATGTGGGAGAGAAAGTTCTGCAGCGCAGGGTAGCCAGATGCTCCAAGCGAGTTCACTATTGGCATGGCTAATGCCGAAAAAGACTGCATGTTCCATCTTCACAGCATCTGTACGCTCTTCTGACATATAACGTAGCTCAAGTTTGTAGTTTCACTCTTCCAATTTGGGGAGACATTTGCGCCACATCAGATGGTTCTAATAGGAATGAACACCGCATCGATGCTCGTGCAGTCTCTGCATCGAAGAGAATCCAGCTCCACACTTCTCGCATAACCATGATGTGGCATTTGCCTCGTTAAGGATGAGAAAGCTGCCAGACCTGTTGCAATACAGTCCTGTTCTGTAGTCGTAAACTGTGGGGTTAAAATTCGCCCTATGTATCTTCTTGTAAGATCTTGTCATCATATGTGCTTACTGACATTGTTAATAAACAAATCATGCAACTGGTGTGTCTCATGGGTATTCGGCAATTGTGTGGAATGGAATTATAGCACAATGTGGGAAGACTTCTGGGGCGGTGATATGACTGACTTATTCTCTGATGGAACAAATGGTGCTGCCTACAACAACGAAGAGAGAATAAGAGACGAAGCTGAGGCCCATACCTAATCATACACCTCTATCTTTTTTTATTTGTTGTAGAAATGTAATGCAAGTGTGGCTTTGAACTATGAAAAGGAAATACTTGATTTTAATTCTGATTATAGTAGTACCAACATCCATAGCTATTGCAGGGCTACTTTATTCTGCTAACACTCCTGCATGGTTATTAATAGAACGTTCTGAATCAAATCGCACTGAGGTGCGAAGTTATGCTATCGTTCTAACAGACGAAGAACTAGCAAACCATTCCCAGTTAAAAGAAGGGTTAGATCTTGCAGATATGCAGTTTGAAAAAGAACGCCGAGTAGCCCTGCCATCTGTTGTCAAGGTCTCGAATTCAGAAGGCAACAGAATAGTATCGTTGCTAAGCGGCGATGAGAGTAACCTTCCACCACCATTTCTGCCTGCCCCGTCTATGCGCTTTATAGTAAGTAATGATGGGGAACTCTATAGTGTATTAATTCGATTTGGCTATGAAACACCAGGGATTGCGTAAAAAACAAAGTTGAAGATGTCTCTGACATAAATGTCATCATCCCATACACTTTTTAATAGACGAATTCAATATTATTGGTGCACATATAATTACTACTGGTCTGACTGCCTCTTGTTATGCAACAAAATAACAGTTTAATTCATCCGAGCCAAAGTGTGGACTAGCGGTGCTCTTGGTCTTTTTTCTGCGAAGCTCTTCTGCGTATCTTTCTCTGAAATTTTTTTCTTCCTGCGTGTCGCAGTTCTTGTTGATGTTTGACATTGATTATCTCAACCCCCTGTAGCCTCAATCCAGCCGCAGGCGGCACTTCAGGTCGTTAAACCTGTTTCTGATCGTAACGTCTGTCACTCCCGCGGCTACTGCAATATCTCTCTGAGTCCTTATCTCCCCGTTTTGTAAGCATGACATGTATAGGACAGTTGCTGCAAGTCCCATCGGGAGCTTGCCTGCGGATATTTCCCACTCTACGAGCTCGTTCATAGTTTTCATTGCCGCTCGTTTTGTTTTTTCGCTGATTCCCGCCTGGTTTGCGATCTTGGCAATGCATTTCAACGGATCCACTAACGGCACCTTGATGTCAAGCTTCAAGACCAAAATGCGATAGCTTCTGGAAATATCTTTGCGCTTTACTTCAGTCCCTGCTGCAATGTCTCTCAGACTTCTTGGTGCTCCCATTTCCCTGCATGAAGCGTAGATGGCTGCAGCCAGCATTGAAGAGATGGACCTCCCCCTTACCAATCTCTTTTCCTGTGCCTTTCTGTAAACATAGGCTGTCTTTTCTATTATCGCGTCTGACAACCCGAGTTTGCCCTTTAGCCCGCCTAGCTCGATAAAGGCGCGGATGAGGCTCCTGTGGGTAGATGACTGGGCTTTTGATCTGAAATCCCATCTCCTCAGTCTATTAATTGTCGTACCAACAGAGGCATCCAGATGGCGACCGCTGGAGTCTATGTTCTCCTTCCCGATAGTCGTCGACAGTCCCATATCATGCTGGGCCAGAGAAGTCGACGAGCCGGCCCTAACTCTTTCATTCTTCTCTGAATCAAATGTGCGCCACTCTGCACGGCTCTCTGCGACCCTATCTGGCGATACCAGGCCGCATTTTGTACATACAATCTCGCCACATTCTACATCTGTCACGAGCTGTTGGTCGGCTCCACACATACATGATACTATAGAGGTAGTTTTCATTACTATGAACGAATATTACGGATCAGAAGAAGGACTGACTTCTTTTCTAACGTATTACTATCATATCTACGTCATTCAGCTATATAACGTGCGCGAGTCCTAAACTAGGAAAAGCGATCTATCACTATGCATCTGCTGAAGAAATTCTTCTTCAATACTCGATATACCACAACAATGTAGTGGATGACTTCTGCGGTTGTTGGTTGACTGCCGGTTCCCGTTCGATTCAGGAATTATGGCCAAGATATCCATTATGCCGCATGTATCGGCTGTGCATGGAACAGAGGGTAGATAGGATCTCATCCTAAAGATTACTGCAGAATCAGATGCAAAGCTGCAAGAGTTGATTTCTATGCACATCGAAAAGATACCCTGCGTCGATGCTACGATCTCGCTTACTGTTGTGAAGGAACACCCCGTAGGTTAATTATGCTATAGATAGCGCATATTCTTTTTGCTTTCTTTAACTACTTCTTGTGAGCAGGCTGCACAGTACCTTTCTACGATCGAAATGTCGCCTTGCACCAAGAAAAGAACCTCTTTAGCCGCAAAACCGCCACAGTTGCCACAGATTTTTTGGTGCTTCAAATTCGAATCGGCCACATAGTCCCTGACCAGAGAGAATTGTTTGTCTGACATCATTTACTAAAAGTGGCTTGCTAATAAGAACGCAGCTAGTGCTGCCAGCGGCAAATCAAGCGATATATGCCTGCTGACGATTCAAAGACCCAAAGATCGTTGATATTGTAACTCGGAATTAATTTCCTCGAATCCCTTGCGCCACCAAGATAGAATAGCATCCCAAGCCACACTCCTCGCATATCGGCTTCATGCTCTTTGCATCCGCACTGCCTATGCAGCAAGGCTGCTTTACCCTGCCCATGTGGTCGAGCGACAGTATGGCCCACGACGGGCAGTCAACAGGCGTTGTGCCCACACCGCCCCAGTTGCCCTTCATCAGCGCTAATTGCTGGATAGGATTTACAATAAAGTCTGGGTATTTTTTCTTCAGTGCAATAATCTTGTCAACGACTTTGTCGCGTACTTTTCCAAACGGCAGCATCAGTGGATCTCCTCTTGCAAAAGGCGTATGGAACTGGAGGCCGATCTTGTTAACTGTGCCATGCCACTCTTCTACCAAATCTTCGACGGTCATGTAGTTCTGCGAGTTTATGGTCATTGAAAGCCAGATGTCCCTCCATGCCGGTTTTCCGTATCTCCCGGGTCCTGCAGTATAATCGAGTATGTTCTTCTTTGTCTTTGCATACGATCCTTTTCCACGTATTCTGTCGTGCACCTCTTCTGTGCCATCCATCGAGACCCAGTAAAAGTACAGGCCGTCATAGCGTTTCAGTGGGAATATGCCGTTTGTGACCACACATACTCGCCGCGGCATTTCTTTACAAAACAGTTCAATTATGTCTGGCCGGAGTGTCGGCTCACCCCCAACAAGCGTGGTGACAAAGATGTGTTGTTTGTTGAACTTCTCCTTGATTATCTTCCTCCAGTCTTGTACGGTCATGTCCTGCTCTTCTTTGCGGTTGAGCCACCAGTAGCAGTGCGTGCAGTGGAGGTTGCAAACATTGTTAACGTCCACAGAGCCATACATTGGCTGCTTGCTGTGAAACAGCCTGTATGCGGTCATCTTTTTGAATATGCTGATGTAAAACGGCATCTCTCTCAAGAGGTCGGTTATGCCGCGGCCGTAAATGAGGTCTACCATCATCATAGATGGAGTATCACACAATTAAGCAGAATAGTGCAACTGTAGTAGACAATTCGTCGCTGCATACATTGCAATAGAATTATCTCATCTCGACGCGATGGTACCGAAAAATCAAGATGATCGTTGAAATTCTCTATATTCAATAGAGTGCAGCAACTGGTAAGATATGATGGTGGTTGGATTTTACCTTTGGTCGCTGATGGATTTTCTAAAGGGATGCAAGCATGACAGGCAGGCGAGAACTTGCCAACTCTGCGATCAAAAATTCACCAGCTTTAATGAAATGTGGATCCATAGACGGGATGTACATGCAAAAGATAATCCGGTGTAATACCGCAAACTATCAGCAAGTAAATCACTGCGGTCTGATTTGCACATGCAGCTAGATGGACCGAGGGCTGCCTGCTATTGGATAACAAGATTCTGTATACCATGCTAAGATTGTGAATTATCCTACAAAGTGATCCAACCGTTAAACACGATAAGCACTAGGTATAGTACACCAAAAGATCTCATACCACAGGGTCAGGCGAGGAGCATCAAGGTGGGTTTTCATCAACAAAAACTCTTTTTCTCCTACCTGACCTGGTTCTATCTCGCCACTTGGATGGTTTGAGAACTTGGTGGTATGATTGAGCGCCGCTAAAGATGACATGTACCATCATGCTTTCCCCCATTGGCACTGTTAACTTGTCGTTTGCCTCATGTTGTATGAGACAAAACACTAGCCGACGAAAAGTTAACAGTACCAAATATTCTGCTCGCCCAAGTTGTTAGGTAAATTGTCGGCCCGCGCTCAGATTGAAAGGTCCTATGTCGTCAAAGTGGAGCCATAGTGCAATTCGCAACTGGTAGACACTTGTCACAGCATCTTTGGATTATCGAAGCATCTTGCTTTATCTATCAATCTGGAAAAGAGTAAGAATTTCAACTTTCATATTGCTGTCAAGAGTTAAGAGGGTGGAGCTGTTACTATAGCAACATGGTACGAGATATGGATAAAAGGGAATATGATCAGCTAGATTCGCTGAGTTCCAGCTCAAATGCAGAAATCAGCCGGTTGAGCGTGGTGGTCAAGAACCTGAAGGAACGATTAGAGTCTCTGGAGCTGAACCAGACAGAAATCATGGACAAGCTGAATGCATTAGGGAAAGAATAGTTAAGGCCAGCCAGGTAATCTCTGGCTTGGGTTCTGTTCTGGATCTTTTACCTAAAGTGCGACAGCGGCACTGCTTCCTTTGGTTTTGTGTCTCTTTGTGTTTTTATTCCCTTGACAGCCTCTTCAAAGTGGTGCATCATAACGTGCGCTTCCGTAGCATGCTTGGCCGCTTCTTCCGGAGTTGGGTATTTTGCGAGATATTCATGGAGAACGAGCGATACTGCGGTGTTCACAATCGCTGCAGTGTCTGCGCCGCTGAAACCTTCTGTCATTGTTTCTGCTATTCTCTGAATGTTTACATCCTTTCCAATGGGCTTTCCCTTGGCATGGATTTCAAGTATCTTGGCTCTCGTCTGGCTGTCTGGGTTTGGAACAAGTATTATTCTATCAAACCTGCCGGGCCTCAGGAGCGCGGGGTCTATCAGGTCTGGCCTGTTGGTTGCACCCAAGACTACCACTCCATGCAATGCACTGATGCCATCTATTTCAGTCAGGATCTGGGAAACCATCCTTTCGGTCCCACCTCCCTCTCCACCCATACTGCCTCCTCTGGTCGAGGCGATGGAATCCATTTCATCTAAAAATATTACGCACGGTGCCGCCTGCCTGGCTCTGCGAAATATTTCGCGGATACCGCGCTCGGATTCGCCGACCCACTTGCTTAACAACTCCGGTCCCTTAACACTGATGAAATTGGCCTCTGACTCTGTTGCCACAGCTTTTGCGAGCAGCGTCTTGCCAGTACCTGAAGGTCCATGCAACAAGATGCCTTTTGGAGCCGTATGACCTAACTTTGCGTAAAGATCTGGATACTTCAGTGGCCATTCGACAGCCTCCTGTAACTCGCGTTTTACGCCATCCAAGCCCCCAATATCCTGCCATTTAACATCTGGAGACTCTAGGAATACTTCTCTCATTGCAGAAGGGCCTACGTATCTTATTGCAAAGTCGAAATCGCTTTGGGTTATAATCAGCCTGTCGAGTACCTCTGGTGGCAATTTTTCGTCTTCCATATTTAGTTCGGGCAGCAGCCTTCGAAGGCACCTCATAGCGGCTTCTTTACATAGATATTCCAGATCGGCACCAACAAAGCCGTGGGAAACTGCAGCAATTCTTTGCAAATCTACATCAGTATCAAGCGGCATGTTGCGTGCATGGATCTGCAGGATTTCCAGCCTTCCACGCTTGTCAGGAACTTTTATTTCGATCTCTCTGTCAAAGCGCCCTGGCCTTCTGAGAGCTGGGTCAAGGGCATTTTGTCTGTTTGTAGCTGCAATTACAATTACTTTTCCTCTGCCCTCAAGACCGTCCATCAATGACAGCATTTGTGACACGACTCTCCTTTCTACCTCTCCGGTCACTTCTTCACGCTTTGGAGCAATCGAGTCAATTTCGTCTATGAATATGATTGAAGGTGCCTTCTCCTTGGCCTCCTTGAATATTTCTCTCAGCCGTGCTTCTGACTCGCCGTAGAACTTGCTCATTATCTCCGGCCCGGAGATTGTGATAAAGTGCGCATTGCTTTCACTTGCGACTGCTTTTGCAAGAAGAGTTTTTCCAGTCCCCGGTGGACCAA
>FWPU01010484.1_pt1 | contig 13750 bp, 10 predicted proteins | sample 2228361 | NCBI WGS metagenome assembly FWPU01 (sample SAMEA103939777, study PRJEB20133) | metagenome | reverse complement strand
CCCGGCGGTGGAGAAGGGGGTGCGGGAGGCCATGCAGGAGGGGGTGCTGGCCGGCTACCCGGTGACCGACGTGCGGGTCACCCTGTACGACGGTTCATACCACACCGTGGACTCCTCCGAGATGGCCTTCAAGATCGCCGCTTCCATGGCCTTCAAGAAGGGGGCCCTGGAGGCCAGCCCGGTGCTGCTGGAGCCCATCATGAACGTAGAGGTGACCGTCCCCGACCAGTTCATGGGGGACGTGATCGGCGACCTGAACAAGAAGAGGGGCAAGATCCTGGGCATGGATCCCCGGGGCCGTACCCAGGTAATCCGGGCCCTGGTTCCCATGGCGGAGATGGCCAGGTACGCCAACGACCTGCGTTCCATCACCCAGGGGCGGGGTACTTATGCCATGACCTTCTCCCACTACGAGGAGGTCCCGGGCCACGTGGCCCAGGAGATCATCGCCCGGGCCAGGCGAGAGAAGCAGGAATAAGCTGGTTAGCCAGTGGTCGAATTGGCAAATTAAGGCGCTCTTTTGGCGCCTTTTGCCATTTTTTACGGGCTTAGAAGGGTGGAAATATTTTTCCCTGCCAGGAGGAATTTTACCCCTGGCGTAGAATATACCTTTACAGAAGTCAATGATGATGAACATCATCCAACCTGGGAACAGAAGTCATAGCAGTAGCGTAAGGAGCAGTACAATTGAAGAGGCTGCAAAGTGATAAATGCCGGTGTATCCGGAGGCAGGCGGAGGGTTGCACGAAGTTTTTCTTTCTCTCAAGATGTGATAGGTTTCACAATACTCTGAGTTTTTTGTGAAGGGGACCGGATCCTTGGAGCGCACGCCTCTCAAGTTCGATGCGGGGGTAGATACCGGGGTCGTAGTTTACAAGCGACGTGCCGTCCTGGTCATTGCCGCAGCCCTGGGTGCCATGTTCGTGGTGTTCTTCGCCGCCTCCGCCCGTTACACCTCGCGGCCGCAGTTCTGCGCCTCGTGCCACGAGATGATGCCGGAGTATGTGACCTGGTCGGTGTCCTCCCACAATAAGATCAACTGCGTGCGTTGCCACGTGGAGCCCGGTCTGGTCAGCCTGGTGAAGCACAAGGTGGCGGGCCTGGGCCAGGTTTACCGCCACGCGCTGGGAAAGGTGGAGAGGCCCTTCCCCCGCAAGGAGATCCCGAACGAGGTATGCACCGGCTGCCATACCGTGTCCCGGCAGGTAACCGCCTCGGGGGACCTGATCGTGCCCCACGAGAAGCACACCCAGGTGGTGGGGGCCACCTGCTCCAAGTGCCACCAGGCGGCGGTTCACGGGGGCCTGGGGCAGAAGAAGGAAGTGGAATACAGCGCGGCGGCCCTGGAGGAACTTAAGCAGCTACCGGTCAAGGAATTCCGGCCGCGCATGTCCCTGTGCATAACCGAGTGCCACATCGGCAAGGTCATCGAGGGCAAGGTGGCTTCGTACAAGTGCGAGTTCTGCCACAAGGAGATCAAGACCCCCGCCAACCACAAGGACCAGCAATGGCTGGTGAAGCACGGCGGGTTTGCCAAGAGCACGGTAGAGGAGTGCGTGTTCTGCCACACGGTGGCCGTCGGCAAGCTGCCCCCCGAAGGGGAGAAGACCCTGGCGGGCATCGTGCGGGGGAGCGAGTTCTGCATCAACTGCCATACCAAGCTGAAGCCACCCTCCCACGACCAGGACTGGCCGCTTAATCACGCCAACCGGGCGCTGGCCGACCGGGTAGGCTGCACCGCCTGCCACGACTGGGAGAAGCCGGAGCCCGAGAGCCCCACGGCCAGCGTGATCTACTGCACCACCTGCCACGGGGCGGAGGCACACCCGGCCACCTGGCAGAAGGATCACCCGAACGTGGTAAAGACGCAGGGATTCACCCAGTGCTTCCAGTGCCACGGGGCTAGGGACTGCCGGAGCTGCCACCAGGCTAACAAAGTGAACGTGAAGATCTGAGCGGGCGGAACCATGAAGTTGCCGCTGGCCCAGTGGAAGGCAATCCTGACCCGCCGGCTCACGGCCAGGGAGGTTGTGCTGGTGGCCGTGGCCGCAGGGGTGGTATGGATTCTCGGGCTCAAAGGGGTGGCGGCCCCCCGACTTTGTGCCGTATGTCACGAAATGCGACCGGAATATTACACCTGGCGGGCGTCGGAGCACCGGCTCATCCCTTGCGGCACCTGCCACCGGGACCGGCGGTGGGATAGCCCCGTCACCAACCTGAAGGCCCTGGTACGGGAAGCGTACCTCCACGTCGGGAAGAAATATTACCTGCCCATAGAACTGAAGAGCAAAATTGGGGAGGACGTCTGCCTGCAGTGCCACAGCCGCCACCGTCGGGTAACCCCGCCCGGGGACCTGATAGTGCCCCACGACAAGCACCTGGACAACGAGGTGGCGTGCGTGGAGTGCCACGCGGGGGTGGTGCACGGCAGGATAGCGGAGCGGGAGGAGACCATCGCCGGGGACTTCTGGAAGTGGGACGAGGTGATGGGGCGCACCCAGATGGGGTCCCAGTACAAGGGCATCAGCATGCAGGGGTGCCTGAACTGTCACCGCACCGTGGGGGCTTCTACCGCCTGCGAGGCCTGCCACGAGAGGATCGTGAAGCCCGACTCCCACCTGGCGGAGTCCTGGCGGCAGGAGCACGGGAAAGAAGCCCGGGCCGGGGTCAAGGCCTGCGACCGGTGCCACTCCTTTACCCGCTCCAGCGTGGTGGTGAAAGCCTCCAGCGAAGCGGGGAGCTACGCCCGGAGCAACGACTATTGCTATAACTGCCACCAGAACCGGCCGGCAGGACACGGGCCGGACTGGAGGGGGAGCCACGGCGGGTTGGTGGGGGACCGGGAAGGCTGCCTGGTATGCCACAACGCCATGCGGCCGCAGAAAACCGACCGGGCGGCCAAGACATACTGCCAGCAGTGCCACACCAACCGGCACCGGGGAGGGCCGGGGCCGAACCACCCGGTACCGCTGGCGCCGGGGCATAGGCCGGAGAAAAGGTGCATGTCCTGTCACAGCGAGCGGGTGTGCGGTCAGTGCCACACCATACCGTAAGCGCGCGGGCAGTGAGGGTGGAAGGGTTATCGGGGTGGATTTACCGGGGGTAAGAGCTTTGTCCGAGGAAGGAACGGCGACAGCCGGCTGGCTGGAAAGGGAGATACCCCGGCGCAAGGCGATACTGCTCATCGTCGCCGCGTCGGCGGCCATCTTCCTGCTGGGAACCGCGGTGGGGAAGGTCTTCTTCTGGGAGAGTTTCGATACCAGGCCGCGGGTGGAGCGGCAACTGGCGGCGGCGGAGCTGAAAGTACAGCAGGATCCCAACCGGGCCGACAACTGGGTAGAGCTGGGGTGGGCCCTCTTCCAAAAAGGGGAGTACAACGAGGCCCTGGCCAGGTACAAGAAGGCCCTGGAGCTGGACCCCAACCATTACACGGCCCTGTACAACCTGGGGTTGGCCTACCTGCAGGTGGAGAAGTACGAGCGGGCGGCCTCGGCCTTCGAGCGGGCCCTGGCCATCCTGCCCAACTCGTACCAGGCTCACTACGAGCTGGGGGTAGCCTACCAGAAGCTGCAGAAGTACCCGGAGGCCCTGAAGGAACTGGAGCAGGCCTACCGGCTGCGGCCGGGCACGGTGGAGATCATCTACGCTATCGGCGAGGTTTACGAGGCCCTGGGCCAGTTGGAGGAGGCGAGGTACCAGTATACCTCGGCCCTGCAGTTCGACCCCAAGTTCGAGCCGGCCCGCCAGGCCCTGCAGCGATTGGATAATGCGGCCAAGAAGTGAGGGCGGAGAAGTGAGGACGCCGGTATGAAACTCCAAAGGGTGCTCTCCATAATCGCCTCCATCTTCATGGCGCAGGCAGCCCTGTTCTCATACTACTACGTGCAGAAGCGCAGCGTGGTGCGGGTCATCGAGACCAGGATTCCCGACGTGGTCGCTGCCCCGCCCTCGTACCGGTTCAGCATTTACGGGCCCTGGGACGCGCAACTGGCTAAGCCCATGGCCGTGGCCGTCCAGGGGAAGCGGATATACGTCTCCGACAGCAGGAACAGCCGCATCCAGGTCTTCGACTACGACGGCAAGCCCCTCTTCATGTTCGGGAGCTACGGCCAGGGGCCGGGGCAGTTCCGGTTCCCCTACGGCATTGCCCTGGACGGGGCGGGGAGGATATACGTGGCCGACCTGTACAACGGAAACATCTCCGTCTTCGACAGCACGGGGGCCTTCCAGGGCTACTTCGCGGAGGGCGAGTTCCGGGTGGAGAACAACATCCTGCCGCGCCCGGCGGGTCTGTACATCTACGATAACCACCTCTTCGTGACCGACGTGGGCCGGCACAAGGTGATGGCCTTTACCCTGGACGGCAACAAGGTGTTCGGCAAGGGCGACGGGGAGCTCAACTCCCCCAACGCCGTGGCGGTGACCGCCGACCGCATCTACGTGGTGGACACGGGGAACGACCGGGTGGCGGTCTACGACCGGCAGGGGAACTTCGTGTCGACCTTCAACGGGTCGCCGGACGGCAAGGGGGCCCCGAGTTTCGTCAACCCGCGCGGCATCGGCATCAGCGAGGGGCTGGTTTACCTGGTATCCAACCTCACCAACCAGGTGCAGGTCTTCAAGTCCACCGGGGAGAGGGTGTTCATCTTCGGGGAGCCGGGCCGCGACGAGAAGCAGTTCAGCCTGCCCAACGGGCTGTTCATCGACGACCAGGGGCGAATCTATATAACCGATACCGTTAACCAGCGGGTGGCGGTGTACGAGAGCTAGCGAGTTCTCTTGATGGCTGGATAGCTGGCCTGATAATCTATAGAAAGAGAACCGCTGCCAGGCGGACACTTTGGCGGGTGGGCACCTGGCAGCGGGCCGAGCCGTGCCGCGTCCTCGTAGGATGCGGGCACGCCCATGATCATTATATACAAGCGGTAGCTGTAATGCAAATCGCTTCAGATAGCCATGTTGTCATATTGTAAAGGTTTGGCAAAATAGTGCCGGAAAGGGGGTGAGATTATGAGGCTCAAGCTGACCATCCCCGGTACGAAGGAGGCGAAAAGCATGAGAAAGTGGACTCTTGTACTGATCCTCGCCGCCATCATGGTGGTGGGCATCGCCGCCACGGCTTCCGCGGCCCTGGCTCCAAATACCAATGCGCAATTGGGAGATGGGAAGTCCGATTACCTGTCCCCGACTACACTTTACTATCCGGCTGACCCTGTAACCAACCGCATTCACAGCCAGTACCAGGCCAACACCGACGCCTGCGCTTCATGCCACGCGACGCACACCGCGGTAGGGCCTGCCCTGCTGCAGTGGGCTGATGTCAATGACGCCTGCCTGGCCTGCCACGACGGCACGGTAACCTCTACCTACAACGTCGACAACGGCTACATCGCCAACACCTCAGCCCGGACCCTGGGCGGCCTGTTCCTGATGGACAACAACGGGTCCACCCCGGAAGGCACCAATAGCCTGAGCCGTCACGGGGTGAGCGCTTCCACCACCACCAGCGCCGCTCCCGGCGGCGGTAGCGTCGACGACGAGTGGGGCAAGTGGGCGAGCACCGAGTTCACCTGCGCCGCGTGCCACAGCCCGCACGGGCAGGGCGGCAACGCCCGCATCCTGAACCCGGACCCCAACGGCCTGGCCCTGGCCAAGAAGATCAAGGGTTTCACCCTGACCGACACGGGAGATACTGTAACCTTTGTGGCCTATGTGGCATACGTCACCGCGGAAGTTTATGATTTCCACCGGCTCGGGTACACGCCCGGCGACATGTTCACCTGGATCGAGGGCTACCCGTACAGCAAGGATACCAAGGTATACGTGGATGGAGACGAGCAGCCATCGAGCGCCTATACCATCGATAACTCCAGCGGTTACACCAAGGTGGTGTTCGACACTGCCCCGACCGGTGCGGTGACGGCTGACTTTGTCCCGGCGGTGCGGGTGGCCATGGCGGTGACCAACTACCTGCAAAGCAACGAGAGCGTGGCCTACAAGCGGGGCATCAACGCCTTCTGCGGCTCCTGCCACCTGGACTACAACACCGCCAACGCCGGCCGGTGGAACGCCAACGCCAGCAAGCCCAACCAGTACAGCGGCTCGGGCGAGGTCCTTACCGGCATCTACCGCGAAGCGTACCGGCACCAGGTAGGCTATAAATCCAGTGTGGCTAAACAACCTCCGCTCAAGTTCGAGAACAACTCGGTGACCGGTGAAAATACCGTGGTTTGCCTGACCTGCCACGTGGCCCACGGCGTGGATGAGGGCTGGTGGGTAGACATGTCCAACGTGCCCGAAGCTGACGCAACTGAGCAGCAAGGCTCCTCCGCCCTCAAGCGGCAGCCCAACATGGGCGTGTGCGAGACCTGCCACCAGAAGGGCGCGGGCAATGGCGGCTACGCCGCCAACACCCAGTAACCTGGCGCCACCCTACCTGCTGACCTGACGCAGCAACATTAAGCGCATAAAAGGCGCAGCCCAGGGCATCCGGAAGGAGGCCCGGCCTCTTGCTGGTGCGCCCGGCAATCCCGCTCCTCCGCCCTCGAGGGAGGATCAAGACGGGGCCAGCGGGGGAGTCCACCTGCTACCTCTCGCGGCACGGGGTACTGGACTCCCTGAAAATATCGGCGGCACCGGTAGGAGATGGGCTTTCCCCGGCGAAGTATGGCGACATAACTTTTTAGCCAGGCTATGACGGTCAACCGGCCAGGCTGTCTTAAGTTGGAAGAAAAAAGGGGGATCATTGGCTGGCTCATTACCTGATTACCGGGGGGGCAGGTTTCATTGGCTCCCACCTGGTAAAGGCGCTGCTAAAGGCCGGTCACCGGGTGCGGGTGCTGGATAACTTCTCCTCCGGAAAGATTGTCCACCTCAAGGACTGCATCGCCCAGTTGGAGCTCGTGCAGGCGGATATACGGGACTCCAGGGCAGTCGCCGCTGCCACTCGGGGGGTGGAATACATCTTGCACCAGGCAGCAGTTGCCTCAGTGTCATATTCCGTTGCTGACCCCAAGACTACCAGCGAGGTCAATGTAAACGGTACCTTGAACTTGCTTGAATCAGCGCGCTCGGCCGGGGTGAAGCGATTCGTCTTTGCCTCGTCGTGTGCCATTTACGGGGACGACCCCACCTTACCCAAGCGGGAAGATAGCGCTGCCTTGCCCCTGTCACCGTATGCCGCCTCTAAGCTGGCCGGAGAACTGTATTGCCAGACGTTTTACCGCGTATACGGGCTTGAAACCGTCTGCCTCCGGTACTTCAATGTTTTCGGGCCAAACCAAGACCCGGCCTCCCAATATGCCGCGGTCATTCCCAAATTCATTGCTGCATTTTTAAACCAAGAGACCCCGACAATTTACGGTGATGGCGAGCAATCACGAGATTTCTTGCACGTTGAAAACGTGGTGCGGGCTAACCTGCTAGCCTGCCAGGCGCCCGGTGCAGCGGGGCGGGTTTTCAACGTCGGCTCGGGCCGGGCGGTAAGCATTAATGACCTGCTGAGGATCCTGGCCGCGATCCTGGGCCGGGACGTGTCTCCCACGTACGCGGGAGAAAGGCCCGGAGATATCCGGCATTCCCTGGCGGATATAAGCCTGGCCCGGGAGTTGCTGGGATACCAGCCGGTGGTGGGGCTGGAAGAAGGCCTGGCCCGTACCGTGGAGTGGTACCGGCAGGAGTTGGTAAAGCCGGAGGGATGCGGCACGTGACACATTAATAAATAGCATTAACAAATGGTCCAGGCTTTAGCAGGATTTAAGTCAAAAACGTCGAAGTAAAATAGCAATTGGAGACTTTATCAATCATGAATTTTTTAAACATTGACTTGTGAATATTTGTACAATAGGGCGGTCCGGATAAGTGGCGGTCGAGTTTCGAAAGGCAATGATCAGGTTGCGGGAACGGCTGTCCGGTCTGGGCAGCCGCTGGCAGCAATGGGAAGAGCGGGAGGTTGACCTGGCCAAGGCGGTGGGCCTCCTGTCCTTCACCCTCGTGTTCCTGGTCCTCCTGGGCTCGTGGGTCGGGTACCGGTTCTTCTGGAACCGCTTCGACCGCACCCCCCGCCTGGAGCGGGAGCTGGCCCGGTGGAGCCGGGCGGTGGAGGCCGACTGGGGCAACGCCGAGGCCCATTACCAGCTCGGCTGGGTACTGTTCCAGATGGGAGCCCTCGACGAGGCGGCGGAGCATTACGGCAGGGCCATGGAGCTTATGCCGGATCACGTGGGGGCCCGGTACAACCTGGGGCTGGTTTACTTCGCGAAGAAGATGTACGAACGGGCGGCGGCCGAGTTCAAGGCGGTGGCGGATAAGTATCCCCGCCACGAACAGGCCTACCAGGGGCTGGGGAGATCCTACCTGGAGCTGGGGCGGCTGGACGAGGCCCTGGAGAGCATGCGGCACCTGGTGTGGTTAAACCCGACCTCCGCCGACGCCCGCTTTTACCTGGGGCTGGCCTACGAGCGGAAAGGCGACCGGGCGGCGGCCGTCCGGGAGATGCGGGAGGCCCTCAGGTACGATCCCCAGTACCAGCCTGCCCGGGAGGCCCTGGCCCGGCTGGGAGGCTGACGACGGGTAGCTGGCTGACGGGAGGCCAAGGATATGACGGCCCGGAAGGTAAAGCTGTCACAAATGATAACCTTGCTCCTGGCCCTGTCCCTGCTGGCGGTGCTGGGGTTCGGGATCTTTTACGTTACCCGGCAACCCCCGGCTCCCATTAACCGCATTGCTACGCTGCCGGAGCTAAGGAGCAACCAGCCGCCCAGGTTCCTGGGCAACATCAGCGGGCCGGAGCCGGGTGCGGCGATGAATGGCCCCCTGAGCGTGGCCGTGGACGGGCGGGGGAAAGTATACGTGGCCGACTCCGGTAACCACCGGGTGCAGGTGTATGACCCCAACGGGCGCCTCCTCCTGCAGTTCGGGGAGCTCGGGTCGGGGGAGGGGCAGTTGAACTACCCCAACGCCATCGCCGTAAACCGGGGCCTCGTCTACGTGGCGGAAGTGAACAACCTGCGCATCCAGGTCTTCGACTCGGAGGGCAGGTTCGTGCGCTTCCTCAACCAGGAAACCACCGGGTTACCCATGGCCCCGCTGGCCCTGGCCTTCGATGAAGGCGGCAACCTCTACGTGGCCAACCGTTCCGGGGAAGTGTTCATCCTCGATCCGGAGGGGAAGGCGGTGGGCCGGTTCGCCAGGCCCGGCGCCCTGGAGGGGCACTTATCTTACCCCAACGGCATCGCCGTGGGTGGAGGGAAAATCTACGTGGCCGATTCCGGCAACGCCCGCGTCCAGGTCTTCGACCGGGAGGGCAAGCTCCTCCAGGTAGGCAACGTGGGACTTTCCCTGCCGCGGGGCATCGGCCTGGATAGCCGGGGCCGGCTCTACGTGGTAGATACCTTCGGCAACTTCGTGGCCGTGTACGACCAGGACTTCCGGCTGCAGTTTACCTTCGGCAAAAGAGGGCTGGAGAACGGGGAGCTGAACTTCCCCAACCAGTTGGCCATGGGGCCGGGGGACAAGGTTTACGTGGCCGACCGGGAGAACAACCGGGTGGCCGTGTTCGGGTACTAGGAAGGGGTATTGAGGGGGGGCGAATCCCGGCGAGGCCGGGTGTGGCCCGGGAAACCGGGCGAGGTGGTGTCGCGGTGATGCAGGAGCGCCGGGTTGAGGGAGGTTGGGGAGATGAAAGAGATCAAGGAGCAGATGCGGCGGACGGGCTGGCCAGGGGAGCGGCGTACGCACCAGCAGGGGGCACGGCAATGGTGGACGCAGGGAAGGAAGCTGTTGATTCTATCCCTGGCCGCAACCTGGCTGCTGGCCCTGGGGACGGTGGCGCTGGCGGCGGTGGCCACCGATTTAAAGGCCACGCAAACCAGCAGCGGGCAGACCCGGTTAATCTGGACCTTCACTACCGGGGATGTCGTCGAGTATACCGTTTACGGCATTACCTGGACCGACGTGTCCCTCGCCGACGGACCGGACATCGCCAGTGGCGACGCGGTGGACGGCGACACGGTGATCGTTAACCTCACCGACTACACCAACTACTACTTTCGCATTAACAACGCCGGTGCTTACTCCAACGTGGTGGACGCCTTCCCGCCCAACGAGCACGCCCACAAGTATTTCTCCGCCAACACCGACGTATGCAAGAACTGCCACGACACCCACGAGGCGGTGGGCCCCAAGCTGCTCAAGACGGCCACGGTGAACGATACCTGCAAGACCTGCCATATCGGCACGGGCAGCAAGTACCAGATCAACAACGGCACGGTAGCCAAGGACGGGGTAGGCGGCACCATGCCCTCCCTGGCCGGGCCCTTCGGCAACATCCTGAGCACCACCGGGGCCACCTACAACCCCGAGTCCCGCCACACTATCGGCGCCATCGTGAACACGGCGCCGGGCGGCAACCCGTCGGGGAACAGCGGGGGCTGGGAGGAGCCGCTGGGTTGCGGGAGCTGCCACACCGCCCACGGTGACCCAGCCTACCAGTACCGGCTGCTGAAGAAGACCCTGCCATACATGGGTGGCGAAACCGAGTTGCGGGTGGTGGCCTATGCCAAGACGGGAACCTCCAGCGAGATCGCTTACTATGCCGCCCAGGACGCGAACAACCAGGGATTCAACACCTGGTGCCGCGGCTGCCACACCGATTACATGGCCGCGGCAGGGTCGGGCAGCACCCCCGGCGGCGTCTTCAACTCCAGCTACTACCGTCACGCGGTGGGGGTCAATCCCGGCTCGTATTCCGGGGGGGCCCTGAACACGACCCTGCCCCTGGAAGGGGTGCTAGCGGACGGCAGCACCCAGAGCAACTATCCCATGATCTGCCTGACCTGCCACAAGGTGCACGGGAGCACGGTGGCTACCAACGACACCACGGACACCCACAACGACGGCGACTCCAGCCGGGACAACAACCTCCTGCGGCTGGACTACCGCGGGGTTTGCGAGGACTGCCACAAGAAGTAACGGCAGGTGGTTTGGCGTGATTTTGCGCCGGAGCTTACGCCGGAAGCCCAGATGGTATAAGGGCCTCGGGCTGGTCGCTCTGGCCCTCCTCTTTCTGGCGGGGTGGCCGGGGATTGGGTCGGGCAAGCCGCACCTCAAGGCCGAGCCGGTGCGCCGGGGGCCGGGCTGGCATAAGGCCCCCGTGGTGCACGGCGACCTGGTGGCGTGGAGAGATGACACTGACGAAAACTGGAACGTGCGCGTCTACAACCTGGCCTCCGGCCGGGAGACCTGGAGCACCACCGACCCCGCCGACCAGGTAGCGCCGGCGGTATACGGCCGCAAGGTGGTGTGGGAGGACCGCCGTAACGGCAACGCGGACCTCTACCTCTTCGACGCCAACACCGGGGAGGAGACGCGGCTCACCGACGGGCCCGAGGACGAGACCAGTCCGGCCATCCACGGCAACCTCGTGGCCTGGAACTCGCAGGGGTACGTGTACCTCCGCGACCTGGCCACCGCTGAGACGCGGCGCCTTACCTCGTCCCCGGGCGGCCGGGGACGCATTCGCATGTCCGATCGCCTGGTGGTCTGGGAGGAGTACCGCAATGCCAACTGGGATATCTACGCCTATGACCTGCTGCAGGGCCGCGAGGTGCAGCTCACTGACGACCCGGCCGGGCAGGTGGCCCCCGCCGTCTCGGGCACGCGGGTGGTGTGGATCGACGGTCGCTGGGGCGGCTCGGAGGTGGTGGTCTACGATTATGCCACCGGGGAGCTGAAGCGCCTGACCAGGGACCGGGCACTGCAGGCCCGGCCGGCCATCAACGGGGACCTCGTGGTCTGGCAGGACGACCGCAACGGCGACTGGGACATCTACCTGTACAACCTGCGGACGGGCGGGGAGTTCCAGGTGAGCTCCAGCTCCTCCCACGAGGGGGAGCCGGCCATAGCCGGGGACCTCGTCGTCTGGGCGGAATACCGGCACGACCAGTATTACAAAGCCGACCTGTGGATGACCCGGCTACCGCCGCCGCCCTCGCGCCCCGCGCGGCCCGAGGTGGACGGCACGGGGCTCCCCGGGGAACTGCAGGTGCGGTGGGCGGCCAACCCGGAGAAGAACCTGGCCGGTTACAACCTCTACCGCGATACCGACCCGGCGGGAAAGAAGAAGGTGAAGGTCAACGTGGGCCTGCTGCAGGCCACTGAGTTCCTAGATACCGGCCTGCAGGACGGCAAGTGGTACTACTACTGGGCGGAGGCGGTGAACCAGTTCGGCCAGGCCTCGCCCCTTTCGGAAGCCGGCGCCGGGGTGCCGGAAGACACGCCTCCGGCTGCGCCCACCGGACTGACCGTGGAGGACCTCTACACCGGCACCGACCTGCGCCTCAAGTGGAAAGCCAACCGGGAGCGGGACGTGGTGGGGTATAACCTCTACCGCCGCGAGCTGGTCATCGAGCCCTACACGCGGCCCGATTCCGGAGGCATCCCCGGCGGGGTTTACGGTTCGGTGTACGGCACTATTTACAACTCGGTTTATAATACGGTTTACGGGATAATTTACTCCGTGTATGGCGGAGGCGGCGGAGGAGGTACCAGCACCACCGCCCCGGTCAAGATAAACAGCGGGCTGGTGAACGGTACCAGCTTCGTGGACGAGAACCTGACCCGGGGCCAGATCTACTACTACTACGTAACCGCCGTCGACCGGGCGGGGCACGAGTCCCTGCCCTCGGATACGGTGTCGGGGATGCCCACCCTGATCCCGGTGGTCCCGTGAAGGGGTAGGTATGGTTCGACTTCCCACCCGGCAGGGGACGGTGTCCGCAGGGCACCGCGGGTGATGGCCGGGAGGGGCGGGTAGGGTCGGAGGGTTAGGAGGAGTGGGGAGCCCTTGAGGCCCAAGAGGGTGAGGCTAATTCTTATACAACGAGCGTTGTTGGGCATGGCGGCCAGGGGACTTACCTCCAAGGTGGCCGGCCGGGTCTTTCCTAAGCTGGCGGCCGCGCTTATGGTTATTGTCCTGTTGGTTATGGCGCAGCGGCCGGCCGTGGCGGTGAACAAGCTGGCCAACAGCAGCTTCGCCACCGACCTTACAGGCTGGACCAGGGTGGACGAGAACGCGGGGATCACCGTCAGTTGGGACTCGGCCGGCTTGACCGGGACTATCAACAACGCCGGCACCGCCTACACCGCCCAGGGAGGTTCCCTGAAGCAGGAACTGGCGGGCAAGAACAAGACTGCCGCCCAGTACCACTACCAGAGCTTCACTGTGAGCGAGACCAACCCCCAGGTGCGGCTCAGCTTCGCCTGGAAGAAGAACTGGTCGGCCCTGGCCCCCCTCGTCCACACCATGGAGGTGGTGCTAGTCAAGCCGGACAGCACCACGGTCACGGTGTGGAGCGATACCACGGCCAGCAACGCCAACACCTGGAACAAGGTGGAGGATCTCAACCTGGACAGCCATTTCACCGCCACCGGCACTTACAGCCTCCGGCTGCGGGCCAGCCTGAAGACCGGCAAAAACTCTAGCGCCTTGGTGCAGGTGTGGTTCGACGAGGTTTACCTCGACGTCAGGCTGCCGGATACCACGCCCCCGGCAGCTCCCACCGGCCTGGCGGTGACCGACCCCGGCACCAGCGGTGAGCTTAACCTGAGCTGGAACCCCAACAGCGAGCCCGACCTGGCGGGGTACAACGTGTACCGTAGCACCGCGGAGACGGGCCCCTACAACAAGATCAACGGGAGCCTGGTCACCGGCACCACCTACCAGGATACCGGGCTTACCAACGGCCAGACC
>FWPU01002374.1_pt1 | contig 13752 bp, 12 predicted proteins | sample 2228361 | NCBI WGS metagenome assembly FWPU01 (sample SAMEA103939777, study PRJEB20133) | metagenome | reverse complement strand
ATCAGGACCCCGGCGATCACCAGAAGGCCAATCATGGAGAGAACGATGCCGATGGGAACGAGGGTATTCATACCGTTCTACCAGTCGCCTGTCTCACGGAACCGCCGGGGCGCGCTCGCCCGGCGCCCGGCCCTGCTGCTGGGCTTTGCGGCGCTCTTCGGCGGCGGCCTCCGTGATTTCACGGATATCCGAGAACTCGCGTTCGGAGCTGACGATGCCGATAGACAGGGTCATGAGCGGGACGAGACGCTGGCCGCCGCTCCCGTCGTCTATCTTGGTGCCACCCTGTTCGCGGTCGGTGTAGGAGTAGTGGCTCTTGACCTCCTCGTTGAAGCGTTTTTCGAGCGTTTGCCGGATGTCGTCCGCCGCGCCTGGCTGGGTGATCAGGACAAAGTTGTCGCCCCCCGCGTGCCCGATGAAATCCTCCGGCGCGCCCTTCTCGTCCACGATCTCGCTGATCAGCATGGCCGTGAAGCGCAGCACTTCGTCACCCGCCACGAAGCCGTACTTCTCTTTGAACGGCTCAAAGTGGTTGACGCGCATGTCCATGTAGACCCATTCTGGCCTGCGCAGCAATTCGCGTAGCGCGTCCTCGATCAGCCGACCGCTTGGCAGCCCGGAGCGTGGATCGGTCAGGCCCATCCGCTCGGCAGCCCGGATGGCGTTGGCCATGCGCAGGCGCAGTTCCTCGATGTCAAAGGGCTTGGTGATGTAGTCATCAGCGCCCAGCTCCAGCCCCGCGATGCGGTCGCTGCGCTCGTCCTTTTCGGTGAGGAAGATGACGGGGATATGTTTGGTCCGCACGTTAGTGCGCAGCGTGCGGCACAGGGTGTAGCCGTCGATGTCAGGCAGGTTGATGTCCAGCACGATCAACTGAGGGGGCTGCTGCTGGGTGCGCTTCAGCGCGTCCTCACCGCGGCTGGCCACCTCGATGTCGTAGCCCTGCGCGGTAAAGTATATTTTGAGCATGTTGGCGATATCGTGATCGTCCTCGACGACCAGGATTCTGCCTTTGGACATGGTCTTAACCGGCCTCCCTAGGTCGGCGTGCCGCCCGCCGGAGCGGGCGCAGGCCGCACGGCTCTCCGGCTGCTCGCCGGGACGACTCAATTATATGCGAAATGCCTGCTGCAAACTGTGGGGAAACATCCGTATTCAGGTTCGGCACACGCTGCGGAATCTAGGCCGGGCGCAGGGCTGGGCGCGTGCGGCGCGCCCGGTGAGCCTGCTCCCGCACTCCGGCGATGTGTTCCGCTGTTACCTCGCGCTCGAAGCTGCGCAACCCGCTCAGCCGGAAGCCGTGCCGGGCGGCGATGGCCTCGATCTCGCGCACGCGCTGGAGTGAGATGTCGCGCCCCAACGTGTAGTCCTCGTAACGCCCTTCGAGCGCCAGCGCCATCGTCTCAGCCATGCAGGCATAGGCCTTGCCCGGCGGGAAGCCAAAGTCAAAGTGGAAGTCCACCGGGCCGGGCACCTCGACCATCCCGCCCTCGATGACGAGCACATCCCGGCGTTCCGCCGCCACCCGGCGCGACACGTCGCGCGGGCGGGCCACGTCCAGCACGACCGCCCCTGGCTTGAGGTGCTGCGGCTCAATGATCGCTCCCACGGCGCTGGTCACCGTCACGATCAGGTCAGCGTCGTGGAGGGCGGCCAGGTCGGTGCGGGTGGCTAACCTGGCCCGGCCCCCTTCGCACCGCTCGCGCACGGCGGCCAGCGCCGCCGCCCGCCGCCCGATCAGCGTCAGGTGGGCCACTTCCTGCGCCAGCAGGGCCGAGCAAGCCGCGCCGATGGCACCCGTCGCGCCGACGACCGCCGCTTGTGCCTGCGCCGGGTCGGCGCCCATCAGGCGGCCCGCTTCCAGGATGGCCTGCGCGGCGATGGCCACCGTGTAGGCGTCGCCCGTCGTGACCGGGATATCCAGCGCCCTGGCAATCGTGATCCCGGCGTCGCCCACCACCGACGTGAACGCGCCCAGCCCCAGGATGCGCGCGCCGAGCCGCTCGGCCAGCCGACCCGTCTGGATGATCTTCCGGTAAACCCGCTCAACCGGCAGTTCCAGCATCCGCCGGGGGGTGTAGGGCGCGGCCACGAACCAGCCGCGCGCCGTCCGCCCTGTGGCAATGGACCGGATGCCCTCGATGGTTGAGACGTACACCGGCGGCCAGTAGGTGCACAGAAAGTGAATCACACTCTCCGGCAGCAGCGTCCCCAGCAGCGGGTACTTGCGCCGGACATCCCCTTTGGGGTCGATGGGGTGAATGATAAAGGCGAAGGTGTCTGCTACCATGACGGCTCCGGGAAGTCCCCCTCGCTGGCGCGCGGGTAGAGGCGGGGGTGCAGGTCGGCGGCGCGCGTTGCGTGATGGTCGCTCTCCTCATAGCTGACGTTCTTCATGATCACCCGCCGGGATGGCGAAGCCAACAGTATCACATCCGACTCGACCGTCCGGGCCGGGTAAATCAGCAGCCCGGCCCCGATCCGGCAGTTGTGCCCCACGCACGCGCCCAGCACCGGCGTGCCGATCTCGGCCAGATAGCCGCCTGCCACCGTGCGCAGTGGGAGGGGGAGCAGGTTGAAGCTGGTCAGGACTGTGCCCGGCCCGATGTACGACCCGCGTCCGATCACGCTCATCTCGACTACCGCGCCCTGCGCGCTGGACGAGCCTTCCATGTAGGCCGAGCAGTACCCGCCTGCCCCCCAGGGGAAGAAGCAGCCGTCGCCCAGCACGCACAGGTGGAAGTGGTTGCTGTGCGCCAGCGTCACGTTGTTGCCGATGGTGCACTGGGAGATCACGCAGCCGGGGCCGATGGTCACGTTGTCCCCGATGGTCACCGGGCCGTAAAAGACCGTGCTGGGGTCGATGCGGCAGTTCCTGCCCACCCGCACATAGGCGGACGAAGCCCGCAGCGGCTTACCCTCGACCAGCGCCCGCCAACGCGCCCGCAGCCGGAAGGCGGCTGAGGCCGCCCGCCGCTCGGCCCGCCCGGCCAGAGTGAAGACCCCAAACACGATGTTGGCGAAGAACAGATGCACCCACGTATCGACCGGGCACACGGCCCGCTGGGGCACCCACCATGTCAGGCTACCAACAGGGGGCGGGGCCTGGAAGTAGACCATCTCCTGCGCATCGCTGGCCAGGATCACCGGCTCAAACTGGGCAGCCGGGCCGTCGGGCAGGTACCACAGGTCGGTGAAGTAAAGCTCGCCGTGCCGCTCGTAGGAGCGCGTGATCTGGCCCAGCTCCTGCTGGAGGAAGGCCGGGTCGCTGGCCCGGAAGGCCGCCCGCACGGGCCTGCCCCGGCGGCGCGCCTCGGTTACAAAGTCGCGCAGGAAGGGCGCATCGAACCACAGGTTGTCGCTCACAACAAGCAGCTCGCCGGTGGCCCGGATCTCGTCCAAGCTGCCTACCACGATTTCGCCGTTACAGTAGGGCGCCATCTGCTCACGCTGCCACTCTCCCAGAGGCCGGTTCAGCACGCTGAGCGCGCTGGCCGGCTCGTTGAACGGCTCGATGTGGCGGGGATGGCGGATGATCACGCTACGCATAGGCCCCTCTCGCTGGCTACCGGGAGGCGTCTCAACATCGATGCGGACCTATTGCCCATTTTAGAGGAACTCGCCCACCGGGACGAGTGGGGGATGTGCGTAGAGCCGGTCGCTTCACACCCTGACCGGCTCCTCCAGCGCGGCCACGAGCAGCGTGACGGCATTCTGCACGTCGTTGAGGTCAACCGTCTCGCTGGTCGTGTGGATGTAGCGGCAGGGGATGCTCAGGCATCCGGCCCGCACTCCGGCCCGGACAAGCTGCATGGCGGCGGCGTCCGTCGAGCCGCGCTCCAGCACCTCGCGCTGGTAGGGGACCCCCGCCCGCCGGGCGGCCTGCTCCAGCAGCGCGATCACCTCCGGCGCGGCCAGCATCCCGCTGTCCTTGATCTTGATCGCCGGGCCTTTGCCCAGCGCCACCTCCATCTTGACGCCCTTGGGTGTGTCGCCGGTGCGCGTCACGTCAATGGCGATCCCGATATCCGGGTCTACCGTGTAGGCCGCTGTCCGCGCCCCGCGCAGCCCGACCTCCTCCTGTACGCTGAAGACAAAGGCCACGTCGTTGGGTGTCTCTTTGAGCCGCCGCATTACCTCGATCTGCACTGCACACCCGATCCGGTCGTCCATGCTCTTGGCCGTCAGCCGGTCGCCGCGTATCACCAGCTCGCGGGCCAGCCCGGCGGCGTCCCCCACCCTGATGCCATGCTTCTGGCCGCCATCGCTCACGTCCACGAAAAGCTGCTCCAGCTTGGGCGCGGCGCTCGCCTCGACCTCGGCATCAACGCCGATGGTCCCCACCGTACCATCGGCGAAGCGCACCCGGTTGCCGTGCAGCGTGTTAGGGAACAGCCCGCCGATGTTCGTGAAGCGCAGGAAGCCGTCCTTGTCCACGTGCGTGACCATCAGCCCGATCTCATCCATGTGGGCCGAGAGCATCACCCGGGGCGCGCCCTCTTGACCGCTGCGCTTCCAGGCGATCACGCTGCCCATCGGGTCTACGCTGACCTCGTCGGCCAGCCCGTCGATCGCCTCCAGAATCAGCGCCCGAACCTGATCTTCGTGCCCGCTTGGGCCGTATGCCTCCACCAGCTTTCGGATCGTCTCGATCATCCACTCCACTCCACTCTGGCTACCCGGATCAGGCACGCTCCCGCCTTGGGCCGCCGGTCGCCGCTTTATACAGCGCCATCATCATCAGCCCGGCAGCGAAGCCGCCCACGTGGGCGAAGTACGCCACCCCACCCCGGGCGGCGCTCATGCCGAGCGTCCCTAGCCCGCTGAACAACTGGATCACAAACCAGAAGCCCAGCACGTACAGGGCGGGCAGGGCAATGATGCGGATGAAGTAGCCCAGAAAGACCAACGTGTCGATGCGCGCCTGCGGGAACAGGACGAGGTAGCCGCCCAGCACGGCGGCAATTGCTCCGCTCGCGCCCAGATTGGGCACACGGGTGTTGGGGGCGACGGCCACCTGAAGCACCGTCGCCGCCAGGCCGCCAACGAAGTAGAACAGCAGGTAAAGCGGCCTGCCCAGTACGTCCTCGATGTTGTCGCCGAAGATCCACAGGTAAAGCATGTTGCCGATGATATGCGCCCAACTGCCATGCATGAACATCGCCGTGACGATGGTCAGCAGGTCGCGGAGCGAAGGGCTGTGCGTCAGGTTGTAGGGGATGACGGCCCACCGCTCGGCGAAGGCCTGAAGCCCGCCCGTCGCGCTGAGCATCCACATATACAGCCACACGATCACGTTGATCGTGACCAGCAGCGCGGTCAGGATGGGGAACCGGCGGCTCCGGTTGTGATCACGGAACGGGATCATGAGTCACTTCCTCTAGAGGGCCAGAAACACGAAGTGGCGAAAGTGCGAAAGTGCGAAAACCGGGTTGGCGTGGCGCTGGGACCTTTTCATTCCCCTGCCTCTTCGCCCTTTCGTGTTTCAGCCCTATCGCGCCAGCAGGCCCGGCTCCAACCGCTCCAGCGCGGCGCGCAGCAGCCTGATCGTATGGCGGTAATCTCGCTTGTTGAGGATCGCCGCCGGGCTGTGGATGTAGCGGCACGGTACGGCCATGGCCGCCGCCGGGATGCCACCCAGCGAAGTGACAATCGCGCCCCCGTCCGTCCCCCCGATGCCGGGCTGCTTGTACTGCACCGGGATACCCAGGTCGGCGGCTGTCTCTTCGAGCAGCCGGTTCAGCCGGGCGTCGTAGATCACGCTGCGGTCCATCACGCTCAGGGCCGGGCCTTTGCCCAGTTCAGTCGTCGGGGATTCGTCCGCTTCCTCGCCTTTGGGCAGGTCGTCGGCAATCGTGCCTTCCAGCACAAAGGCTGCATCGGGCTGCACGCGGTGGGCGGCAACGCGCGCCCCGCGCAGCCCGACCTCCTCCTGCACGACGAACGCCCCCACCACATCATAGGGGAGCGGATCGCCCCGCAGCAGGTGGACGAGAACGGCGCAGCCCACGCGGTCATCAAATGCCTTGCCGCGCACCGTCGGGCCGAGATCCATGAACGCGGTGTCAAAGCCGATGCGTGTGCCGAGAGGGGCTTTGCTCTCTGCCGCCTCTTTCTTCGAGAGGCCGATGTCCACCCGCAGCGCGTCGATCTCGACCCCCTTATCCCGCTCGCTGTCTGTGAGCAGGTGGACGGGCTTGGCCCCGATCACACCGGGGATTTTCTTCTCGCCGACGAGCACCCGCTTGCCCAGCAGGATACGGTCGTCCAGCCCGCCGATGGCCTTGACCTTGAGCATCCCGTCGCTCGTGTGCCCCGTCACCATCAGCCCGACCTCATCCATGTGGGCGTCGATCATCACCCTCAGCGGGCGCTTGCCCGTCCCTTTCTTGAGGGCGAACAGGTTGCCCAGCGTGTCGGTCTGGATGTCGTCCACATGCGGCCCGATCAGGCTGAGGATGGCGCGGCGCACCTCGCCTTCCGCCCCGCTGACGCCCATCGCTTCGGATAGCGTTCTGAGGATTCTCATCGCTTAGCCCTGCTGCCTGTCATGTTCCCCGGAAACCCCGGCTCTGCGGTCTGCTTTCGCGGCCCGCGCGCGGGCCATCAGTCGCCGTCCAGCGTCAGTTTATCGAGCGTCGTCTCGTCTAGGTCGCTGATGAAGGCTGCCACCAGCCGCGCCACACGCTCGATGTCCTTGACGGCAACCACCTCAACCGGCGTGTGCATGTTGCGGATAGGGATGCCCAGGATGGCGGTCGGCACTCCGTCGCGGCTGACCTGCACCGCCCAGCCCTCGGTCCCGCTGTGGCGGGGTGCAGGCTCCGGGTGGAGCGGCATCTCCAGCGCCCTCGCCTTCTCGCGCAGCAGGTCGAACAGCTTGGGGTGCGCGTTGGGGCCGATCAGGATGCTGGGGCCTTCGCCCAGCTTGAAGCCCTCCTCCTCGGAGACGCCGTTGCCCGTCGCCCAGGTCGTATCGATCACGATGGCGAGGTGCGGCTGGGTGCGCCAGGCTATCGTCTCGCCGCCTACCAGCCCCACCTCCTCCTGCACGGTGGCCGCGACCAGCACATCCCACGTGTGCGCACGCCCCTGCAGCTCGTGCAGCAGCGCGGTCAGCGCCGCGACCGAGGCGCGGTTGTCCAGCGCCTTGCCGCTGACCAACCCCTCGCCCAGCCGCACGCCCTGCTGGGCGAACGTGACCGGGTCGCCGACGCGGACGAGCTGCTCAAGCTGCCGGGCCGGGAGGCCGGTATCCACCACCAGGTCCTCCATCGGAGGGTACTTCTTGCGCTCGGCAGGCGGCAGCACGTGCGGCGGGCGGCTGCCGATGAGGCCCGGCAGCGGGCGCTCGCCGTGCACCGTCACCGGCTGGCCGAGCAGCACCCGCCGGTCCACGCCCCCCACGCCCGTTACCCGCAGAAAGCCCTCCTCGATGCGCGTGACCATCAGCCCGATCTCGTCCATATGGCCGGTCACGAGCACCCGGTAGCGCGGCTCGGGGCCGCGGCCCTGCTTCGTCGCCAGCAGCGTCCCCAGCCTGTCTACGCTGAGTGCGTCGGCCAGCCCTTCCCAGGCGGCGCGGGCCATCTCGCGTATGCCGGCCTCGTAGCCGGACAGGCCGGGCGCTTCCGAAAGCTCGATCAGGTGTTTGTCCAGCTCCATCCCGGTTGTTCCTTGCTGCCCATTACGGCGGAGGGCTTTCCTCCGTGGGAGGTGTCTCTTCAGTGGGTGGCGTCTCCTCGGTGGGTGGCGTCTCCTCGGTGGGTGGCGTCTCCTCAGTGGGTGGCGTCTCCTCTGTTGGCACGGTGGCCTGCGCCGTCTGCGTGAGAGCAGCATTGGCGGTGGCCGTCAGGTTGGCGTTGGCGGTCGCGTTGGCGTTGGCGGTGGCGATGGCATTGGCCGTGGCCGCCGCCGCGTTAAGCGCCTGCTGGGTCTGGGTGGCCTGCGCCTGGAGCGTTGGTGCCACTGCCGTCGCGGTCAGGCTGTTGGCTCCCTCCGTCAGCAGGGCGTTGATCGTGCCCGTCGCGCCCAGATCAGGCGTGCCGGTTATCGTTGGCGTGACCGTGCGGGTCGGGGTGGGGGTCCGAGTGGGTGCGACGAACTGCGTCGGCGTGGCCCGCAGGGTCAGCGTCGGCCCGCCCGGCGTGACCGTCAGCGTGACGGTCGGCGTATCGGTCGGTGTGCCGCTGGGCGTCTCGGTCAGCGCGGTTACTGTGACGGTCGGGGTGGGCGCACCCTCCTGCCCACTGAACCCGATCAGCAGCACAATGCCGCAGAAGTAGCAGGGCAACGTGGCCAGGATGACGAAGATCAGTATCCGGTGAGTGCGACGACGCCGCTCCTGTAGGGTCAGATATAGTCGGCTCATGCGGGCAGTATCCCTGATAAATGCGATGCGCTGCCAGGCGGCACGCCGGGGTTCAGTCTAGCATGGGGCAGGGGTTGTGTCAAAGCGGGGCGGAAGGCGGGGTGCACGACAATGGATGGGCTTTACCCCGCTGGCTGCTTGTTGGATGCAGCCCGCTGGCCTCACCCCCAGACCGAGGTTGCTTCGAGCGGGGGGAGGCTAAACTCGCCCGCCGCAAGTTCCCCAGCTTGAAATGCACCCCGCCCCTCTGCCCCGTTTGACGAGAGACGAAAACCGCTATATAAAGTCTGAAAAATCACAGGGCTGAAACAGATAGCGGCGGCAAGTCACACGCGCTTGCACCCGGCTACCCTATGACATGCGGAGACGCCTGCCGATGGGCAAGCTGCTAATCGTAGAGGACGACCCGAGCCTGCTCGCAGCACTGAAAGAGCTGCTCTCCATCTCCGGACACCAAGTTGTGGAAGCTTCCTCCGGCCACCTCGCATTGGAGGCGCTGAATTACTTCCCACCCGACCTGATCATCTCGGACGTGCTGATGCCCGGCATGACCGGCCTGCAACTGCTGGACATCGTGCGGACTGACCCGAACTGGGATCAGATTCCCTTCCTGTTTGTGAGCGCCAGCATCACGGCGGAGTCAGAAGAAGAGATTGCCCTTATGCCCAGGGTGTATTATGTGCGCAAGCCGTTCGACATTGACGTGCTGCTCCGGACGGTAGAGACAGCCCTCGCGTCAGGCCCGGCCTAGACAGCCGCCTGCGGCGGGCTGCTCTGGCCTGTCCGGCCAGCCTGAGTCAACCGGCCCCTGTCATCAAATCCATTGTCTGGCTGCTGCCCGCGCGGCCCGGCCCGATGGCGATAACCTTGATCGAACAGAGGTAGCCATGCCCAAGCGTATCTTGATCGTTGAAGATGAGGAAATCGTCCGCTCCCTGCTAGCCGATATTTTGGAGCTGATGCTGGGTCAGGAAGTGGCAACGGCCAGAGATGGCATCGAGGCGATCCGGATGGCACACGAGTACCGGCCCGACTTGATCGTGATGGACCTGAACCTGCCCAAGCTGGACGGCTGGGAGGCGACACGCTCGCTGAAGGACACCGAGACCTTCCGCAACACGCCCATTCTAGCCCTCACTGCTCACACGATGGTCGGCGACCGCGAGTTGGCCCTGGATGCGGGCTGTGATGACTACTTCCCGAAACCTATTGATGTGGATAAGTTTGTTCTCTTTTTGGCCCCCTACTTGCACGATGACGTGCCGGAGGAGTAGCACGGTGATCAGGAAACTCAGAGCATGGTGGACACTCCTTGAGCTGGGTCCGGCCCGGCGTGTGGCGGCCCAGGTGATGCAGTACTTCCGCTATTTTATTATCAAGGCGCTGGACGACGAAGGGTTATTCGAGTACCTCAAGGAACCACACACCTACGGCGAGATCCTGGCCCACCTGGATTACGTGGATACCGACTACGCTCGCGAGCTGCTCACCCTGCTGTCCACCGAGAAGGACAACGTCCTGATCTACAAGGATGGGCGCTATCAGATCAACCCCAAGCACCCCCTCCCCACGCTTGAGGAAGTGTATGCCCGAACAGACACCCGCAACCATACGTTCCGACTGCTGGCCGAGGAACTGGCCCGCAATGTCCCCAACCGCCTGCGCCGCAAGCCGGTCGCCTTCACCAGCACCTTTGAGGAGCAGGGGCGCGAGATGATGCAGACCTTTGATACGGTGCTCGGCAACCAGTTGTACACCGTCTCCCGCTCGACTGCGCTGGCGCTGCTCACCCGTGAAGAACGCGCCTGGCTGCGTGGCAAGAAGCTGCTCGACATCGGCTGCGGCAGCGGGCGTGAGACTGCCGAGCTGTGGAAACACCTGGAAGGCGACATCAGCATCACGGCCATCGACCCCGTTCCGGGCCTTCTGGCGCGCGCCGAGCAGGGCTTCCCCGACCTGCTGGGTGAGGTCTATCCCAACCATCCTCCCCTGTTGGACGGCAACCGGCCCAGCTTCCACGTGGCGAGCGTAACACAGCTTCCCTTTGAAGATGAGACCTTCGACGCTGCTTTTCACTCCCATATCTTGCACTGGACGGCCCATCCGCGCACAGCTATCAGCGAGATCGTGCGTGTGCTCAAGCCGGGCGGCCTGGTGTTTGGCATCCAGACCTGCAAGCCCTATGTCGGTATGTATACCGATCTGATTTTCCGCAGCAATGAGAATTGTTACGGCACCTTCTGGACGGAGGAGTTCCTACGCTGGTACGGCGAGCATGGCGTCCGGCTCGAGGTCGCAACCCCGGCGGGCGCTTTCCGCGGGCGCAAACCCGTGCGGGTCTAGCCCGCACCGCAGCCCAGTCGGGACAGAGCAAACATGCGGTCACCGGAGTCGTTTGACCAGTCACCTTTCACGGGGCTTACACGCGTCCAGCGCCAGAATTTTGTCATCATCACCTGTAAAGCAGCTATTGCTGTTGGCGTGTTCTGCGGCCTGCTCTATGGCTTCCTGTACCTCTCGCGGCCCGGCTGGCAGTTAGCCGTTTCGGCTGGTCAGGCCGTCCCGACCACCATCCTCAGCCTGCTGGCCATGTACTTCGCGCGGCGGGGCAAGCCCGAGGTGGGGACCTACATTCTGGTTCCTTACCTGCTGGCCGTCACCGCCCTGATCTCAGTGATTCTGGGGGTGCTGCCCGCCATCGCACCGGTATATATTACCTTTATCGTCGTCGCCGGGATCGTGTTTGGCCCGGTGGGCGGGTACGCCATCGCCGGGATTGCGTCGCTGCTGTGGCTGGGGGCGTTCTTCGGCGTGGGGCTGGGCCTGCCGCCCAACACGCCCCTGTCCAAGCCGGTGGCCCAACTGATCCTGGTCGTCCTCACCGAGGCGTCCTTCATCCTGACCGCTTTCCTCAGCCAGGCGGCGACCAGCCAACTGTGGCGTGCGCTGGACGATGCCGCCTACGACCTGGTTGAAGCCAACCGCAAGCTGGCGGAAGCCAGCCAGCAGAAGTCGCGCTTTCTGGCCCGCATGAGCCACGACCTGCGCACCCCGCTCACAGCCGTGCTACTCTCGACCGACCTCACGCTGCGCGAGCTGTACGGCCCGCTGACCCCCAAACAGAAGGCCAACCTGCAGCGCGTCGTGGAGAGCGCTCGGCGCCTGCAAACCCTTATCGACGACATCCTCGATATCTCCAAGATCGAGGCGGGCCAGCTCAGGCTGGTGGAGACAAACTTCTCGGTGCAGCGGCTGGCCGACTCGGTGCGCACCACCCTGGAACCCAAGGCTCAGGAGAAGGGGCTGAAGTTCGAGGTTGTCGTCGCGCCGGATCTGCCGCCCCAGTTGGTGGGCGATGAGACACGCCTTGCCCAGATCCTCGTGAACCTGACCGACAATGCCATCAAGTTCACCGAGCAGGGCGAGGTGGGGGTGTGGCTGGAGCGGGCGGGGGAGGCCGTCTGGCGGATAAAGGTGCGCGACACGGGGCGGGGAATCCACGAATCGGACGTTAACCTGATCTTTGAGGAGTTCCGGAAGGCGGAGAACTCCGGCCCCGGCTCGTCCACCGGCGCTGGGCTGGGGCTAGCGATCACGCAGCACTTGGTGCGCCTGATGCACGGCGACCTGCACGTCACCACTGAGCTGGGCAAGGGCAGCACTTTTGAGGTCACGCTACCCCTGCGGAGCGCCCAGTAGCGCTCAGAGCGCAACGGCAGCCAAAACCGCTCACCGGGCTTCCCGGCGAGCGGTTCAGTTTCAGGTAGCGGGGCCAGGATTCGAACCTGGGACCTCCGGGTTATGAGCCCGACGAGCTTCCCGGCGAGCGGTTCAGTTTCAGGTAGATGGCTATTGTTTGCGTTCGAACCTGGCATCAGCCTGCCAGAGCGGGGAGGTGTCCCCCCGGATGTCTCTTTCAGTCTCCTGATGTATTCGAAAGGGGGATTGGGCTCAATCTCGAGCACCCGCCCCTCTCTGTCGATAATAATACGCTTGAACAGAATCCGCAACGGGCGCCGCCTGCTCCGCTCATCCACCCGCTCATACAGCTCAACGATCCGCGACAGGAGCCGCAGGGCCTGCTCAAGATTGTCCAGCAGCGGCTGCGTACCGCTAGTCAGCTGATGGATGTCCTGACGGACCTTCACCATACGCTGCTGCAGTTCATCGTGGAGCCGGTCGTAGTTGGCTTCTGTGAGCTTCCTCCGGGCCAGTAGCCTGGCATAATCGGCCTCTTCCGCCTCGATGCTCCTGAGCCTGGCCTTCAGATCGGCCAGTCGTTCGTCCACACCGGGGCCCTTGATCAGTCTGGTGTGCTCCTCATAGGCACGCCGGATTGCGGGCATCTCGTCCGGGCCGACCTGCAATCCGGCCAGCAGGTCAGGGATGACTACCTCCGTAGGTTCGCGGTCAACCCGCGCCTGGTGGCCGTTGACGGCGATCTTGGTCTTGTAGTAGGAGTAGTAGCGGGAACGTCCCCGGGGCGTCGAACCATACATGACATAGTCCTGACCGTCCTCAGCCCTCAGGTACAGAATGGTCGCCAGCAGGTAGACATGCCTGTAGTAATGGTTACGCCGGCCATCGTGCCGGCGCAGGATCTCGCGCCCTTCATCGAATTCCTGGTCGGTGACCAGTGCTGGCCAGTTCCCGCGCTGATCGCCACGTTTGTACCCATACTTCTTTGAGATCGCCCAGCCTGCATAGAAGGGGTTGTTGAACTTCTGTGTCATTTGCTGTGCCGCGAAACAGGTCCTGCCGGTCTTCGGCTCCTGCCAGACCCAGGGCTTGCCGGACTTCCGTGTGTAGCCGCGGTTGTGCAGTTCCTGGTAGACCTCCTTGAGCGTGTACTGGTCGGTCAGCAGCAGCTCCCAGGCCTCCCGCAAAACGTGCGAGCGTTCAGGGTCGAGTTTGATGTTGTGTTGTTTGTTCTTCGTATCTCCCTGGACATCCGCTGCAAACACATACCCCTCAGGAAGGGCAAACGGCCAGCCACCGGAAGCCAGGATTGCCTGCTTTCTGTCACTGATGCGCTGGCTCAGCATTTCGACCTCGTACTGGGCGATGATCACGCGCATGCGCAGCAGCAGGTTGCCACTGGGTGTTTCCAGGTCCAGGTTGGGCGAGTCGGCTACCATCACTTCAACGCCATGCGCAGTCAGCTCTTCCAGGGTGCTGAGGGTTTCCTGCGTATTGCACCCCAGCCTGTCAATGCTGTGGGTCGCCAGATGCGAAAACATGCCCCCACGCGCATCAGCAAGCATGCGCTGGTAGTCGGGCCTCTGCACGGTTTTTCCGGACAGCACATCGCTGTACTCGGCAATAACAGCCAGGTCGGGGCTTTGCCGTTCAACGAAGGTCAGGATGCGCTGCCTCTGGTA
>FWPU01010482.1_pt1 | contig 13755 bp, 14 predicted proteins | sample 2228361 | NCBI WGS metagenome assembly FWPU01 (sample SAMEA103939777, study PRJEB20133) | metagenome | reverse complement strand
TATCAACAACAGCAGCTTGATCCTCCTTCGACAGCGTTGCAATTTCCCTAGCATGAGTGGCGTCTATAACGCGCGTTATAAAAGCTTCACGAGTCTCAGGAGCAAGCCTCTCCACAAGCGCCAAGCGATAGCTAACCCACGCCTGAGTCTTCTTAAACCTCTCTGCAACATCAGTCTGAGTATACCCAAACTGCTCCATCATCCTCTTAATATGCAAGCCTTCCTCAAGCTCCTCAAGACGCTTGCCATGCATCTCATTAACACGAATAGCCAGCATATACGCCTCTTCATCACTAAGCCTCCTAACCTCAGCCCTAACCACGCTACGCCCAAGCTTCCTCAAAGCCCTAATCCTATGCTCACCATCAATCACTTGATAGACATTCGGCCTTGTCGGATGGGCTCTAACAATAATGGGCTTAAGCTGCCCTTCCCGCTCAATGCTCTCAGCCAACTCCTCAATATAACCTTCGCTGAACGCCTTCCTAGGCGAGAAAACATCCATCTCCAACTGCTCCAACTTAAGATTTACAGTCAAAACTTCACTCATCTCTTCACCGGCTTACGAGCTATAAACTGCCTATCCTTTCCAGAGAAACGATACTCGTAGACGCCTAACTCCAGCTTGCCCTCGCTTTTCTCAATAGCCTTCGCCAACTCTTCTGCGCCTTTAGTGTTAGCGAAAATCCAGCCCGCCTCCCCCTCTTTAGCAGGCTCCTTAGTCTTATAAGCAGTCCAAGGCAACTCGTCAAGCTCAGCCAAATCAAGCTTAGGAATAGCGGCTCCAGTCTTCGCTTCAACAGAAAGCCACTGGTCCAAAATGCCTTCAAGACTCATCCTAACCGCTTGAACATCTTCGCCCTCAGCAGGCACAGCCTCAATCTCATAGTAAGATTTGCTCCACTGCCCATCAGGCCCGTCAACTGGCACAGACTTACCCTTCCCAACAACAATCCGCTCAATCTTCAACCCTCTTTCACCTCCACGGAATTTTTCGAGTTCAGCCTCAACTCTTGAATAAGCGTCTTCATCTGCTCAGCAACAGCCTGCAACCCCCTAATCAAACTCATATGTTCACGCATCGCTTCGCCGAAAGTTTTCAGAACCTCCTTAACCTCTGCCATATCGCTCTGAAGCCCTAGCATACGAAGAGGCATAATCAAATACTCCTTAGCCAACTCAGCGTCAAAAAAGTCAATTTCCCCAGCTCCTTCAGACCTATCCATCTTACCCACATCACTGCTAAACTCCATAAAATCAGTGAACCAACGCGCCACAGGGTCAGAAACAGCATAATGCGGCTTCCGCAAAAGCTTAGGCGTACCCAACTTCATCTGAAACTTCTCTTCCAAAACCCTAGCCAAACGCAAACACTCCAAAATAGCAAGCAAAGTAGCCTCGTTAGGATCATCAGACAAAATCTCATCAGCATGAATAATCACATGCCGAGTAGTCTTCTCAACCGTCAAACCACACTCACAACCAACAAGCTTAGCCCAATTAGCCATCTCCACCCTATTCCAATCAACCAAAGAACTAGGACCATCAACCACAGGAAACTTCAAACTATACGCATGAAGCCTAACACCCTTAAAAGGCGAATTCTCACCCCCTGTGAGACTTTTTTTAACTGAATCAGCAAGCTTGTACAAAGTCATGTTAGGCGTCTTCACGTCAAGCCTAATCCAGCCCATTTCCAACCATTTTTTAACATGGTAGTGCATTAACTGAGGGGAAAAACCCAAAATTCTGGCCACTCTTGAAGGATAATTGCCTGCGTCCAGCAGTAGCAGGGCCCGAACACTAGTATGCTTTAAAAACCGTTTTTTAACTGGTTTTTTAACTGAACTCCATTGCAATTTTTAACTCCCCCAAACATGCAAAAGAACCTTTTTCAGTGCACTTTAGGCGTCACGACTTTCACCTCTCTCCTCTCGAGCCGATAACGTCAGCTTCAAACCCTTGACTATGACCAGGACACTCTTTATAGCCGTCTTCAAGTCACACTGGCGAGGATAAACAACTGCAGCCTTGGCATCCGGAACAAGCAGCCATTCGTAACCTAAAATTTCTATGACTTCCTTAGGAATATATGCAGTTCTCTGCTGATTAACACGGATAACAAACTCCACCCATAAATCCAGCCTCACCAGTGATTCGTCAGAAAACCACAAGAAATTTCTCCCCTTTTTAATGGACACTATCCAGTACACAAGACTCGAAAGGACACTGTCCACTAAAGGCTAGAACAATGGACACTATCCAAACAGAGACATATCCAAACGCTTCTCTAAAGAGGGACTCCCTCTTAACCGATGCACGCATCCAACCTTTTAGTCTCCATCCATTAGCTAAGATGAGAATACGATGATAAAATGGCGAGGATCTCAGTCTTCAAAGGGCGAGACGCAAGACTTAACAAGGCTATTTTCTGGATCCTCGCCCAGCAAAGCCCGCTAACAATCTACGACATATGGCGAAAGCTTAGAACACAAAGAGACTTCAAGTACATACCTTACAATACAGTAAATCGAAGAGTTAGGGCACTGGAAGAGCATGGCTACATTGAAAAAAGCGGAGAAAAAATGACCAAAACTGGATTTTCATCTAAACTCTATCAGTTAACAGATAGAGCTTACTTGGCCCATTTGCTTGAAAGGCTAGATTTAGACGAGTTCGTTGAAAAAGCACCTTACGATAGCATTGTCACTGCTATATCTGCCATAATGTTTGTTACTTGATGCGTCAGGATCACTGCGTCAACAAAATTCTTTTCATGAGGCTTCATTGGGTGTAAGGCTTAAACTGCCATGATTCCCTTTGTGTGTAGATGGTTCTTAACAATTCTGTTGCTTTGCCCTTTTCCATTGATAGAAGCAGTTTTCCGATATGTTTACAGAATTTTTTGCTTGGCAGCATTTTGTTCCAGTCCGCGCAGTCATGGAGGATTGTTCTAGATTCAAAATCTATAGCAATATGATACTCCCTTACCGTGGCTCTAAACTCAGTATAGAAGTACCAGAGATTTGCAAGAGTGATGTCCAAGAACTGCAGAAAAGGGTGAGAGATACCCAAATTTCGCCTTTATTTTTGTTGGCATTCTTTCATTCCCACACAAGATTACAACCATTGTCTAGGTCGGTATTGTTGTTGATGCTACTGCCTACGTGACCAGGTGTTATATTATTATTCGCTACTCTCTTGTTGGAAGAAGACAACTCTTACAAACATTGGTGCAAGAAAGAGACCAATTGGAGCGAAGACTCTATCCACATTTGTTGCAAGTAGTGAGAATCCAAAGCAGGCAATGATCACAAATAATACTAGCAGGCTCTCCTTGTTTTTTCGCAGGGCAAGAAGACCAAGCCAGAGTACAGTGATACTCCGGGCCATCCAGAGAATTCGTGACAGATCTGGTAGGTAGAGTGTGCCATAGGACTGAGGTAATAACCATAGAAACACAAGTACACCTGGAACTAGGAGTAAAAATTTCCTGTATTCTTTATAATTCTGCATAGACCACACAATAGTAGTAATTACAAAGGCAATAGGATGAGTGGCTGCTGCAAGAGGCGCAACTATCACAAACAACCAGTCTTTTTGAATTTCAACCAGATATATTGTCAATGCTATTAGGAGATAGATCATTCCATCTGGACTTGGTTCACCCGCATAAATGGTGATAGCCCTTGTTCCTGTTAGAAACAAGATACCAACTATGAATCCTCTATCGCCACCCTTGTTAGACAGGTAGAGTAATAATGAGGCAAGCGCAACAAAAATGATGTTCATGTAGTGAAATGCCAGGGGACTTCCACCAAAGAGACTTGCAATAAAGGGGACAAGTATTCTCTTTCCAAATGGATCAGGCGCGGGCAATCCGTTTGCCATATCGACATAATATGCAAAATCGCTGACTGGCGGTTCAGTCGGAGTTCTTGAAGTCAGAGAGAAGACAACTCCAAGGTATGTTACAAAGACGAAAAGTGCATTGCTGGGTAACGATCTAATTCGACTCAGAAGACTGTTGAGTAAGTTCACCTATTTGCCTCCATCCGTATAGGTCGGACAGACTTTCAAATGCCTTTACAGGTCAATTGTGGGTCACTTGTGTCTGTTTTAAATGGGGTATTTAAATTCACAGTCAAATACCTCAGTGTGTGATTGATTTGTCAATTTTGTGATGAGTTGGTCTGCTTTTGAAAGTCACTCTGAGTCTTCAGAACGGAACTCGGTCAACATTCAGATCTTCAAACCATAAATGAGAAACAAAAGGTCATCTGTACCTCATACTATGAAGAGCAATTCAATCTAAACCAAATTGAATTAATACTACATACAATGTTTCGGAGTAAAATTGTTAACGATGCAATAGTGAGAAGCGTAGTATCAAACATATTAGATTGGAAGACAATAGCTGCAAATTTGTTGAAGCGCATTCTGAATGAGGACAAAAGAAGTTGGCATGTGATTAATCTATGCCAATAGAACAGAACTTAAAGAGCCAAAACTATTTGAAGTCAGACTCCGAAAAAGTAAAAAGAGGTCTGCAACAGGTTAGACCAACCAAATGTGCGGCGAATGACAGCGGAGGTTGCCAAGCCAGGTCAAAGGCGTAGGCCTGAGGCGCCTATTTCGTAGGAATGCACAGGCTGGACTCAGCATGTGGCCGACTCGCGAGTTCAAAGGGACTGGGATGTATTGCCCGACTCGAACAGATCTCGCCCTCCGCACCACTTTTTCTGCGGATATTATCTCCAGTATCTCATTTTTCATTGCATTGAGCAGGATATGCAGGCATTATCACACATGATATCTATGCAGGAACCAGGCAAGACCTTGACCGCGATAACAAGCTATAAAGCATAATTAAATGTCGCACTATCTGAAAACACTTTGGACTGCAGTAGTTATGGTGATTCCAAGAATAGGTATAGTTGGAATTGGTAACATGGGTCAGATTCATGCCCGTGTGTTAGGAAGTCTACGTGCACTCACGGCAGTAGCTGATACAGACTATGAGAGAGCAAAGAAAATAGCAGATATCTATGGAGTAAAGCCGTTCGACAACTTCGAGACTATGTTGAGTGAGACACAGTTAGAGGGAGTCATAGTCGCAACACCAACCGTCACACATGCAGAGATCACAAGAAAAATTGCAGAGAGATTTGAACAAGTACGAGGAATACTAATTGAGAAACCAATAGCAAGCACTCTGAAAGATGCAGAGGCGGTGGCATCCATACTCAGGCGGAAGAAGATTGTCACTATCGTTTCACACTCGGAGATCTATAACCCTGTGGTCGACAGGGCATTGACTCTGATACACAATGGTACAATAGGAAGACCACTGACTGTGATTCATGATCGACGAGGTTTTGTACAGTTCAGCAGGCTTCCTGCATTAGGAGATGTGTTTGAGGACATAGGCGTCCATGACTTTGACATAATGACACGAATAAGTAGCGGTTCGGCCAAATTGTACGCCCAGGGTAATGATGAGCAGGGAATATGTAATGCCGCGACTGTCTTGGTCAAGTTTGATCATGGTACTCAACATGTATTCAATCTGTCTAGACAATATGCGGGACGAACAAGACAGATAGATGTTTCAGGTACTAAGGGCATCCTCACACTTGACCTGTTCGGGCAGATTATAAAAGTCCAAGACCTTGACCAGGAACCACAGGCAGATGGCAGAGCAATCAAGTTACCGGAGAGAGGAGCGACCATTAAGGTCTACGGAGAACCTGTTCAAGAGGTGATAAATGACTTCATCAGATGTATGGAGGTCGGCACAGCGCCGAGAGTGGGACTTGATGACGGTGTTGCTGCTCTCAGAGTAGTTGAGGCAGCGAGAGATAGCGTTCGGACTGGTAAAGTGTCTACCATTGAGATTCAGCAACGGACCTACACACAACCCACAAGATGAGTTCTATCAGCATCAACTATTCGAACATTGACAGTCGTGCCCAACTTAAGACCCTGATTAATCATCACAAGTTTGTAGGAACGGTTTCGTCCAATCACTCCACCAAGTGGGTTCACTTCAGAGATAAGAACTGAGTCAGTACGATCAGTCCAACGTCGATTATTTTCTAGTGCAAGTCTATCGACTATGAGTGATAACCTTCTGCTACGTTCCTTTTTGACAAGGGTGTCAACTTTCCCATCCGACCGTGAAGCGAGTGTGCCCGGTCGGTCGCCATACTTTGATATGTTGACAATATCGGGTCGTATCTTCTCTACGATAGCCACAGTCATGTCAAAGTCAATGTCACGCTCGGTTGGAAATCCCACAATCACATCTGTAGCGAGTGTGGCATGTTCAACCTGCTCGCGCAGTCTAGTGACAACATGAGACCACTCACTCAGAGAATAACTACGACTCATCTTCTTTAGAATTGTATCGCTACCCGACTGGAGAGGGACATGAAAGAATCTAAAAAAGTGATTCGAACACATAGTCTTGGCAAGCTCGTCAACGTAATCGATCACGAGATTCGGATTGAACATCCCAAGTCGAAAGCGATGTTCACCGACTAACGAGTCAAGTGAGCGAAGTAAGTCTACAAGATGCTCACCTGTATCATGTCCGAAAGCACCCGCATCCTGTGCAGTAAGACGAATCTCTCGATAACCCAGATGAATGCATCGTTGCACAGTCTCAACAATCTCATCAATGAGATAGCTCTTTAGACTGCTTCTTGCCAGACGCACTGCACAGTATGAACATGTGCCAAGACAGCCCTCACATATGGGCACTGTACAGATTACACTGCCAGGCGGTCCCTGAAAAAATTTGAGTTTTGACTCGCTATCAGGTACAAAAGAGACTATTCCACGTTCACCAGCAATTACACGACCAAAGATACCTTCAATACTCAAAATAGACTGGGGTCCAATTACTGCAGCAAAGTCTGGAATTGCAGTCTGGACTCTCTTGAATGAGATCTTTGGTAGACAACCAGTAACAATCACAGGCTTTTGACCACCAGAGAGTTGTTCAAGCCGATGGATTATTCTGTTCTCCGTAGGTTCTTTGACACCACATGTATTCAGCACAATCACGTCTGCATCCTCGAGTGTTGCCACACGTGTTGCACCAGTACGGATCAACCGGCCAGCAATTATATCAGAGTCTGCAGAGTTCAGAGAACAGCCATAAGTCTCAAGATAAAATCTAGGACACATGTGGACATTCCTCCAGTCAACTGCCTCCCTGTACATGAGGAAGAATTACAATGACATCTCCATCTGATACGGGGGTATCTTCGCCTTGAAGAACATCGATATCAGAACCGTTTAACATGACTATGTAGCCACTACTGATATGCGACCCATTCACGATCAGTTGATCTAAGCGTGGTGTGTGGCTCTGTACGATTTCTATGACTACATCACGTACTGTAGACCTCTCGGGAACCTCAATCTCAATTGGACTCTGACCAATGATGCTTTTGACAATGCCAAAGGTTCTCAGAACCACTCTCATGAAGATGTTCACCCAGTTTGATATATTATCTATGAGGAGTCTTGTTGCTGAAGGTGTGCTATGAACTCATCAACTAGTCTACATGAGATCTCCACTGCTGTGTCAATCTCGGTCTTAGATGCATTGTTAATATGGATACCGACACAGACAACAAATGAGCGTTTAAGAGATGTACACAGACGCTCAGCCAACATACTTGCTAACACATAGTCCTTGTGTCCGGGGAAACTCAGAGTGCTCACGCTCACAGTATTCACATTGCGGTATTGACTCTTTGAAGGGAACGCTACAGAAACACCACCAATGTGATGGACGTTTCCACCATATACAAACACGACTGTGTCTTGTCCTATAGTCTCCGAACGGAGGAATATCCTATGTCTTCCGGCAACTCCTTCAAGGATCATTTCACAATCATTCTTTACACATTTTGTGCTGTGACAGTCTCCATAGGAACCACTGTGATATCAAGTCTTTGTCTATTCTGTTGATGACCTCAGCCGATCCATTCGTAGCGACAGAGTCAATGTCTTCGGATGTGCAGCCTTATAGTCGTCCAATCGACTAACTGATGTGTTATGAGGTGCTCCATTGACTCGTTCTGGATGTTCATGTGCCTCCTTGGAAACTGTCTGGAATACGGAGATCAGGTAGTCGAGGTCTTCTTTCGATTCGCTCTCTGTTGGTTCAATCATCAATGCCTCAGGTACAATCAGGGGGAAGTATATTGTCGGTGCATGAATGCCAAAGTCCAACAGACGCTTGGCAATACTCAGTGCATTTATACCTGTCTTCTCTGCAAGTTCCTTGGCGGAGATGACACACTCGTGCATCCGTGGAGCGTTCTTTGAGTAGGGTAGACTAAAACCGGGTATCTGACGAATATGATGAGCCACATAATTTGCATTTAGTACAGCGACCTCAGATGCACGCCGTAGACCCTCACCTCCAAGAGCATAGATATACGAGTATGCCCTTACTAGTACTCCAAAGTTGCCATAGAAACTGTGAACCCGTCCAATTGAATTTGGAAGTTCATAGTCAAAATCGAATGTGCCATTAGGACGACGCACGATTCTTGGCACTGGTAGGAACTGAGCAAGGTGACTCTTGACACCAACAGCACCAGCGCCGGGGCCGCCACCACCATGAGGAGTTGAGAACGTCTTATGTAGATTGAGATGAACTACATCAAAACCCATGTCACCAGGCCTGACAACACCCATTATTGCATTGAAGTTTGCACCATCATAGTAGAGTAGTCCACCAGCATCATGGACAATACCAGCTATCTCGAGTATGTCCTTCTCAAATACACCAATCGTGTTAGGATTTGTGAGCATAAGGCCAGCCGTCTTGGGACCTACAGCACCCTTCAATGCATCAAGGTCGATGAGCCCTTCATTGCTAGAGGGTATGACTACTACCTCATATCCAGCCATTGCAGCACTGGCGGGGTTTGTGCCATGTGATGAGTCAGGAACTATCATCTCTATACGTTTTTCACACTCCTGTGTCACACACTTGTGATACTGACGCATGACTAATACTCCAACAAACTCGCCGTGTGCACCGGCAGCTGGTTGTAGAGTCATGGCATCCATCCCAGTGATCTCAGCAAGCCACTGTTCTAGTTCCCACATCAATTCAAGAGAACCCTGCACCATACTCAAGTCTTGGAGGGGATGAAGCGATGCAAAACCGGACTCTGCTGCAGCTCGGTCGTTGACAACAGGATTGTATTTCATTGTACAGCTGCCAAGAGGATAGGTACCAAGAGTGACTGCAAAATTCATCTGAGAGAGGCGAGTGAAATGTCGTACAACTTGAAGTTCTGATACCTCTGGAAGAAGCGGAGGTGTTGTTCGCCTCATAGAGCATGGTATGAGACCTTCCAGAGGACCGAGTTTGTGCACAATTTCTGTCTCTGTGGGAGGTGGTGTATGACCAATTACACCCGTCCGGGATCTCTCAAATATGAGAGGCTCTGACCATTTTGCCTGTCTGAATCGCGTATTTTCAGTGTCTATATTTGTCATTAGTGAACACCTCCTCGAACGATCTCTTTTACAGCTGAAACTAGCTCATCAATTGTCTGTTTCGAATGAATCTCGGTGACAGAGAACAACATCGATTCGCCCAACTCTGGAAACTCCTGCCGGATGATCTTACCACCATGCAGATCATGTCTGAGTAGCCCTCTATGAACCTTTTCTGCAGTGATACCATGCTGGAAAGACACCACAAAATCTTTCCAAATAGGCCCGCCAATGGCTGGAGAATGCACACCATCAATCTCACCAAGGCATTTTGATGCATAGTTAGACTTGTAGGCAATGGTCGTTGCCAATTTTTGAAGACCTGTAACACCAACTGTACTGAGATATATTGCAGCATTGACAGCCATAAGTGCCTCATTAGAACAGATATTACTTGTGGCCTTCTCACGACGAATGTGCTGCTCACGTGGGCTCAGTGTCAGCAGGAAACCTCGTTCATGGGGTTCTGCCAAAGTTGTAGTCATGCCAACTAGTCGACCGGGCATCTGATAGAGGAGTCTTCGTTCGCTACGACAACCAAATACACCCAGCAGCGGACCACCATATGAGACCGGATTTCCAAGTGGCTGTCCCTCACCAATGACTATGTCTGCGTCATATTGACCAGGAGGCCGTAATATGCCTAGAGAGAGTATGTCGACACCCACGACCAACAGCGCGCCCACATCATGTACAATCTGGTTGATCTCATCCACCTGTGTCTCGAATGTACCCAAATAGGTGGGATTCTCAACGTATACACCGGCCACATCTGAATTCATCTTCTGTCGAAGATCATTTAGTATAATCTGTCCCGTCTTTTGATCGAAGGCAATTTTTTCTAACTTGATACCGGCAGGTTCTGTGTATGTCTTTAGGATCTGATAATGTGTGGGATTAATCGTTCCTGGAACAAGGAAACGAGTCCTCTTAGTCACACGTACTGCCATTCGACCTGCCTCGCCCAAAGCACTACCCATGTCATACATGCTACTATTGACAACGTCAATCTCAAGTAGTTCAGCCATCAGGCTCTGGTATTCAAATAGAGTCTGCAACATACCTTGACTGATCTCGGCCTGGTAGCTTGTATAGGCTGTGACATACTCAGAACGTCCAGCTATAGCAGGGACTATTGTGGGAATATGATGTAGGCCTGCACCTGCACCAAGAAAGACTCGACCGTTATCAGCAGGCCTGTTCTTCTGTGCGAGCTCACGTAGCCTCTGTACAACTTCAAATTCACTATGTGATGTTGGGAGGTCTAATCTTCGCTTGAGTCTGGACTGCGTAGGTATGTCTCGCAATAGCTCATCAATAGATTTACATCCGATGGAACTGAGCATCTCTTTTTCAGTCTCATTAGTTATTGGGATGTAGGTATGTCTGAACTCCATAGTAGTGACCTTCGAGCAGAGCTTGGAAATTGGAGATTCTATCTAGCAAATAGGCTTATCCCTCCGACCCAATACACTCCAAACTATGTGTGGGCACATTCAACAATATTCACACCTTTTTTAACAGTAGTAATTGGCATTATGGCATGTCAATGGAAATAGTGATACCCATGATTATGGAGTGTACATTGAAAGTACGATTCATTTTTAAGTGAAAGTATGTGAGAACACAGAGAGGTAGACAGTCCAGTGAAGCGTTGGTTGATGGATGTGATTGCTTGTCCAGCAAAAGACTGTCGGAGTCCGCTCAGACTGGAAGTCTATTCATCTCATAACATAGAGTCAAGAACAGGACTGATTGAGGAGATAGACGAAGGCCTCATCACATGTCCCAAGTGTGGAAGATGGTATCCAATAATTGATGGAATAGTATGTATACTTCCCGATGACCAACGCATGGAAAGCAGACAGAGAAGAGAAGAAACCAACTTTCTTGAGAAATGGAGAGAACGAATAGATCCAGAGATAATAGCAAATGGCAGACCGTTTGGTCTACAACCCCAATCCTGATATTGGAGAAAATATTCGATAGATATTGAAAGCCCCGTAGTGTAGCGGTCAAGCACAGCGGGTTTTGGCCTCGCTAACCCAGGTTCGAATCCTGGCGGGGCTACCATACTCTCATCAGTCTGTATCAGTTCGTTCTTTCACAGGAAGTTGATCTGTTGGTGGGGAGATCTGTACTTTAAAGAGCCGTTTGATCTGCGAGAGTACCAGGCGTTCACCATTTACCAGAACATCAATCATAACATGATCCGCCAGGCCGGATGTACTTACTTTCTTTGCTAACACGGCCTCCACCTGAAATACACCAGCAGGATTATCCATGGTGACTGTTATATGAATAGGACGTTCATTTCCTCGCTCTAGTGTGAGATCACTTATTGCAAGAGCACTCACAGAGTGAATGTCTACTTTGCCCTTTTGATATGGCACTACAGTTCTACCCCGGGTCATATCACAGCCATCACCAATCTTAGTCACGCCCGCCTCAAGTGTAAGACACTGAGTGTCATCATCATGAGCATATATACCATGCAAAATGAATGACAGAATCTCCGTTGCCTTTGCAGCATCATCATAGAACTCATAGATCTTGTCTTCCAGAAGGGGAACTGCCAGATTTACTGCAGCCTGAGGATGTTCATTTCGATGGATGACCATGCCTATATCATGTAGATATGTCGAAGCAAGAACCACCAGACGTGCATCGTCAATATCACCAATTCCCTCTGCAACTACGTTTGGAAGAAACGTCTTCGTAATAATATTAAATGCCTTTAGAGCATTCCACGTTGCTACTTCGGCATGAACTGGACCATGATCTGTATATCCAAGTAGTGAAACCGCCATTCGATTGGCAGCACGGAGATATGACTGTACACGTGGTGATGTGTGAAGATACTCGTACATCGCATGAGTCCTTGTTCCCGATTCGAGTAGTTCGCGAACAGACACCTTTTCTCTATCAAAGGCGGGTATATGACTGGTCAATATTGAGTCCTCTGAACTATAGTAGAGAGTTGAGGAATAGCATCTGCTAAGATAAGACTTGCTCAATGGTATTCTTTAGTCCTTCTTCAAATGCTCAGATGCGATCCATTGACTCCCAAGTGCTATTACTCCATTATGGAGGACAGAGATAGCCATAATATTAACTATGTTCAGAGGTGAAGAGGTTGTGCTACGAACCAGTGTGATGATGAAATGGTCTACGTTGGAGCGGGTGACGAACTGTGAACGCTTATTTCCCGCTAGCCTCCTCCTGTAGAGTGAATAGAATACGGTCTGTAGCAGTCAGTGCCTGTTTGATCGTCTTAAGGTAGTCCTGGCGTGCCTTCTCAAAGGCTGCACGACTGACCTTTTGCGTTCTCTTTCTCTGCATTAACTGACGGAGACCTGCCTTTGCACCAGCAATCTTATCCTCATATAGCTCGAGCTGCCCAACAATGTCACGATACTTTGAACCCAGACTTACCATCTTTTGTTTGAGGTCAGCGAGACTGGACTCGATCGCTTCCAACTGTTTTCTGATGTCGCGTTCTCGTATCGTATATTCCTTCTTTGTGACCTTTCCGCGCCCAACTGATGTTTCGAGGTCCTCAAGTTCAAGTTGGAGAGCAAGTCGCCTCGAATATGTACTGGCAAACTGACCCAAGAGTTCAACTGGGACCTCGGCGCGTTTGGGGTCGGTAGGTATCTTGGTGGCTTTAGCAGCTTCTGTTGCAACAGTAACAACTTGTATCTTCTTTCGTACAATAAAGGATAATGCGACAACACCTACCACCAGGGATAGTACTATGGGCCGTGCAAATATTCCAGGCGATATCTGATAGGTTATGGTGATCTCGGGTAGATTCAGATCTGATATATTATATGTCGTATATTGCAGAACCGCATCAAATGCACCATAGAGCAGTCTATATTCACCAGAGGCGCCTACAACTTGCACATCAGTACCCACACGAACATTGACCACATAAGTTGAAGCAGGTAACTCTCCCAAAGAAGCTAGTGGGATTTTGAGAACATCACTACCTAGAATCGATTGTACATACTTGTCCAGAAGAACTGCATACCTCACAATGAATGTGTAATTGTATCCTGGCATGAAACCGTTCTCGCCGAAGCGATCATTCTTCAGTTGGATGTTCTGTGAGAATGATTCATTCCAGTTGTAGCTGCTAGGCACAGATTCAACAAGAACACCCACGTTATCAAATACGGATATTGACGTTGAATAGGCTGGAAATACAAAGGGAAT
>FWPU01010481.1_pt1 | contig 13757 bp, 12 predicted proteins | sample 2228361 | NCBI WGS metagenome assembly FWPU01 (sample SAMEA103939777, study PRJEB20133) | metagenome | reverse complement strand
CCGGCCCGGTCGAAGCGGAGTGGGAAGCCCCGCCCGGCGAGGCGCCCAAGCCGAAGAAGGGCGCTTCGTCCGGCAGCGCCGGAGCGGCCATTCTCAAGCGCGTGCGGCGCATCGAGGACTTCTCCGCCGCTCCCGCCGCCGCTCCCGAGCCGGAGCCTCCGCCCGAGTCGATCTTCCCTGCGCGCAAGGACACCGACGAGATGCCGCACCCGGTGCGGGCGTCGACCGAATCGAACCCGGTCTACCCGACGGTGACGGGCGAAGGCGGTCAGATGCGGACGATGGTCACCGAGGAGCGGCGGCTCTGGCCTTTGGCCCTCAAGAAGCGGCGGATGGGCACCATCGCCCTGGCCATCGCCATGGTGGGCGCCTTCATCTTCAGCCTGGTGGTGTGGCGCTTCTCGGCCAGAAACCCGCCCCTGCCGCCGCCCGAGCCGATTTCGAGGCCGCCGCCGGTCGCGGTGACGCCTGCGCCCAAGCCGACGCCGAAGCCCCCGCCCGATCCGTCGCTCACTCCGGAGCAGCGCGAGGAGCCGATCGGTTGGCACACGCCGCCCCGGCGCGGAGCCGGCTTCCTCACCATCGAGTCGGACCGCCCGGCGATCGTCTACGTCGACGGCCAACGCGTGCGAAAGACGACGCCGCTGAAGGGCTACCCGGTCGCCGCCGGAACGAGGAAGATCGCCGTCGTCGAAACCAGGACCGGCGTGCGCCGCGAGTACACGCTGAACGTGCAGAAGGGTCAGACGCGCAAGCTTCACGAGATGTTCGGTCGGTAGCGGGCCATGGAACGAACCCGAATCTTCGTCGTCGAGGACCAGGTGCAGCTGCTCAAGAACCTGGTGAAGGTGCTCGGCACCTACGAGGAGCTCGACGTCGTCGGCACCGCTCAGGACGGCGAGACCGCCGTGCGCGAGATCGTCCGCCTCACGCCGCAATTGGTGCTGCTCGATCTCGAGCTCCCGGGCATGAACGGCATCGAGGTGACCCGCCAGGTGAAGCGCCAGACCCGAAACGTCGAGGTGCTCATCCTCACGTCGTTCGACGACGAGCAGAAGGTCTACGAGTCGATTCAGGCCGGAGCCTCGGGCTACCTCGTCAAGCGCGTGGGCCCGGAGAAGATCCGCTCGGCCATCAAGGACGTGCTCGAGGGCGGCACCGTGCTCGAGCCGATCATCGCCCGGCGGTTCTGGAACTACTTCCAGTCGGTGCAGGCCAGGCAGAAGACCACGCCCAACCCGTGGGGCCTCACCGAGATCGAGCTGGAGGTGCTCAAGTACGTGGCCAAGGGCCTGTCGAACGCGGAGGTCGGGCAGGTGATGACCATCGAGCGCCGCACCGTGCGCACGCACCTCGGCCACATCTACCGGAAGATGGGGGTCAACTCGCACGTCGACGCGGTGGTGATGGCCCTCAAGGCGGGCATCGTTGAGGTCTGAGGCGCTCGTGTCGCTCTTGCTCGTCGGCCTTGTGCACGCGGCGGACGACCCGGCCGAGATCCGCGAGGCGGTCTTCCGGCGCAAGGTGGTCGCCTCCGACGGCGTCTCGCTGGCGCTGTACCGGTACGTGCCCGCGGGCGGCGGCCTGTCGAAGCCGCCGGTGCTGCTCGTGCCCGACGTCTGGCTCGGCCGCGAGTCCTTCGACGCATCGGGAGAGGGGCTGGCGGTGTGGCTCCAAGCGAAGGGGCGCGAGGTGTACGTCGCCGAGCTGCGCGGGCAGGGCCGGGCCGAATCGCCCGACGGCTGGAAGCTGACCGACTGGGTGTCGCGCGATTTGCCGGCGATGGTGGCTGCGATTCAGAACGTTCGGCCCGGACCCGTCGACGTGGTGGCGCACGGCTACTCGGGGGCGCTGCTCATGGCCGCGTCCGTCGCCGAGCTGAACGGCAAGGTGAACGCGGTCGTGGCGCTGTCGACGCCGGTCGAGCCGGAGGTGCCCAATCGCACGGCCGAGAAGATTCTCGCGGGCGGCGGCCGGCTCACCCAGGCAGACCGCGGCGCATTCGAGCTGCTCTTCACCCGCGGCGGGCGCTTCGCCGCCGGGCGGGTGGGTCAGGTGAAGGGTGGAGTGATGGATCTGTCGAAGCCGGCGGCCGATGCGCTTCTCTCATGGATGAGGACGGGCGATCTCGCGCTGGCCGATGGAACGACGGTGCGGAAGCGCTGGGCGAAGTACGACCGGCCGACGCTGCTTTTTCTGCCGCTCGGCGACAACTTCGCCCACCCCGAGTTCGCTTCTCCGCTCCGGGAGCTGGCCTTGGCCACGGTGACGGTCAAGGTGCTGAGCCGCCTCGACCTGCTCGACGAGGACTACACGCACCTGTCGCTGCTCCACGGAGAGAAGGCCGCCCGCGACGTCTTCACACCCGCGCTCTCGTTCCTCGACACGCTCGCGCCGTCGGCCCGAAGACCGGAGCCTCGGTAGCCGCCTCCGGTGAGAAGCGGACTTTCACCGGCGAAGTGCTCCACAAACCAGCTAGGCTGCCGGGCGATGGCTCGCACGAAACGACTCGCGCTCGCCTGCCTCATCGCCGCCAGCTGTACGTCGGGTTACCTCGAGCCCCGCCCGAAGGAGGCCATCACCCACCGCGTGCGCACCGCCGACGGCTGGGAGATCGCCCTGGTGCAGTACAAGGCCGCCACGCCCGTGGGACGGCCGGTGCTCCTCTGCCACGGCATCTCGGCCAACGATCGCAACATGGACCTCGACCGCGACCACTCGATGGCGCGGTGGCTGAAGGCGCAGGGCCGCAACGCGTGGACCATCTCGCTGCGCGGCACGGGCGACTCCGATCGCGTCGACCCGGAGAAGGGGAGGGCGCCCTACGACTTCGACACGCTCTGGCGCGAGGACCTGTCGGCCGCCATCCGCTACGTGCGCGAGACGGAGAAGGTCGACGCCATCGACTACGTCGGCCACAGCATGGGCGGCATGCTCGTCTACGCGTACCTCTCGCAGGGCGGCGGGGGCTTGAACGCGGTGGCCACGCTGGGCTCGCCCACGCGCCTCGACTGGGGAGGCATGCTCGAGCCGTACCTCCAGCGCCTGTCGAGCCTGGCCCTGCGCAAGGACATGGTGCTGCCCATCTCGTTCGCCTCGCAGCTCAGCCTGCCGCTCCAGGGAGAGATCGAGGACGGCCCGCTGCAGCTGCTCCTGTACAACCCGAAGAACGTCGGCAAGGAGACCTGGAAGCGGCTGATCGCCATCGGCACGGCCGACATCCCCGGCGGCGTGGCGCTGCAGATCGTCTCGATGATCCGCACCGGCCGTTTCGAGAGCGCCGACGGCAAGCTCGACTACCGCAAGGGCCTGGCAGGCGTGCGCGTGCCGGTGCTCGTGGTCGCCGGCAAGGCCGACCGCGTCGCCATCGTCCCCGCAGTGAGGGACGGTTTCCGCGCGCTCGGCGGGCCGAAGGAATGGCTGCTCGTCTCGGAGGCCAACGGGGCAACCGCCGACTACGGGCACATGGATCTGATCGTCGGCGACCGCGCGGCGACCGAGGTCTGGTCGGAGGTGCTCGCCTTCTTCGAGCGCCATGCCTGCTCGCCGAGCCTGCCTTGTGCCTCGGGAGCGGACTGACCGCCGCCAACGTCCGCGCGCACGGAGAGCGGGCAAGCGTCGACGGACCGGCCGGCCCGCCCTATGTTGTGGCGCTCCGATGCCGAAGAAGAAGACGAAACCGGACAGAGCCGTCCGTGGGGGCCTCGAGAAGATCGCGACCGTTTTCGAGCACACGCTGCCGAACGGGCTGAAGGTGCGGCTTTCGCCCTACGACGGCGTGCCCACGGTGAGCTACTACACGTTCTTCCGGGTCGGCTCGCGCAACGAGCGGCCGGGCATCACCGGCATCAGCCACCTGTTCGAGCACATGATGTTCAACGGGGCCAGAAAGTACGGCCCGGGCGAGTTCGACCGCGTGCTGCAGGCCAACGGCGGCTCGTCGAACGCGTACACCTCGACGGACTTCACCGTCTATTACGAGACGTTCGCGGCCGAGGCGTTGGAGACGGTCATCGACCTCGAGTCCGACCGCATGCGGTCGCTGGCCATCCGCGACAAGATGCTCGAGAGCGAGCGGCAGGTGGTGCTCGAGGAACGCCGGCTCCGCGTCGACAACGAGATCTTCGGCATGCTCGACGAGGAGCTCGCCTCGCTCGTCTACAAGGCGCACCCCTACCGGTGGCCGATCATCGGCTGGGAGCGCGACATCGAGGCCATCTCGAAGAAGGACTGCCTCGATTTCTTCTCCACCTTCTACGCGCCGAACAACGCCACCGTGTACGTGGTGGGCGACTTCGATGCGGACCAGGCGATCTCGTGGATGAAGCGGTACTACCGCGGTATCCCCCGCGGGCCCACGCCGCCTCCCTTCGTCGACGCCGAGCCCGATCAGAAGGGCGAGCGCCGCGCCGAGGTGCATCACCCGGCGTTCGCTCCGGCCCTGGTCGTCGGCTATCGCGCGAGTGCCGCCCAGAGCCCGGACACGCTGGTGCTGGACGTGCTCCAGTACGTGCTGTCGGTGGGGCAGAGCAGCCGGCTGCAGCGCTCGCTCGTCTTCGAGCGCGAGCTGGCGGTCTCGGTGAGCGTCGACTGGACGTGGCGGCTCGACCCGGGCGTCTTCACGGTGATGCTCGAGCTCAAGCCCGACTCGAAGCCCTCGGACGTGGAGAAGGCGCTGTACGAGGAGCTCCACGCGGTGGCCAGTGACGGCATCACCGACGCCGAGCTGGAGAAGGCGAAGAACAACCTGCGGGCGCACCTGCTTCGCGAGCTTTCGACCAACAGCGGCCGCGCGCACGCCCTCGGCATGTACGAGGCGCTGCTCGGGAGCTGGCGCGAAGGCCTTTTGTTGCCCGACAAGTAGCGCCAGGTGACCGCCGAGCAGGTGCGCGAGGCGGCGCGGCGGTACCTGGACGCGACGCGCCGGTCGGTGGCGACGCTGGTCCCCGTGCGCGCGTGAGGAGCTTGCGATGCTTCGCTCGAAGACCCTGCGGCCGCTGAAGCTTCCCCGGCTCGAACGGACGAAGCTGGCGAACGGGCTTTCCGTGCTGGTGGCGCAGCGGGGACCGCTTCCGCTGGTGTCGATGCGGCTCATGGTGCGATCGGGCAGCTCGGCGGACCCGGCACAGCGCCACGGGCTCGCCGACTTCACGGCCAAGCTGATGCGGCGCGGCGCCGGCCAGATGGACGCCGATCAGATCAACGAAGCGGTCGAGCGCGTCGGCGGCACCCTGGCCTCGGGCGCGTCCGAAGACGCCGTCACCTTGAGCCTGAGCGGCCCGGCCGAGCGCTTCGACGAGCTCATCGACGTGTTCGGGAAGATCGCCTGCGAGCCGACCTTCCCGCCCGAGGAGGTGGAGAGCGCGCGCAACCGATCGCTCGCCGAGATCGCCAACGTGCTCGACGACCCCGAGTCGATCGCCGACCGGGCGCTGGTGGGGGCGCTCTGGGGGCAGCACCCGTACGGCCACGAGGTCATCGGCCACGGAGCGGACTTGAGAGCCTTCAGCCGCGCCGACGTCGTCGCGTTCCACCGAGACCTGATGGGCCCGCGCATCGCCACGCTGGTCATCGTCGGAGAGATCGACCCATCGCGCGCCATGGACGCCGCCGAGCGCGCCTTCGGGCCCTGGAAGGGTGGCCGCGACATTCCGCCGGCGCTCTCGCCCATCGAGCAGGCGACGATGGCCGGCAAGGTGCTGGTCATCGAGAAGCCCGAGCAGACGCAGACGCAGATCCGCATCGCAGGGAAGGGCATTCGGCGGAACCACCCCGATTTCCTCCCGGTGTGGGCGGTGAACGAGGTTTTGGGCGGCAGCTTCACCTCGCGGCTGATGACGGAGATCCGCGTCAAGCGCGGCCTGTCGTACGGCGCCTCGAGCAGCGTCGATGCGCTCAAGTTCGACGGCGCGTTCGTGGTGAGCACCTTCACCAAGACCGAGCGCACCCGCGAGGCGCTCGACGTCGCGCTCGAGCAGATCCGGCGCATGCGCGAGAAGGGCCCCACCGCCGCCGAGCTCGACGCCGCCAAGCGCCACGTGGTCGGCCTCTTCCCCGCCTACGTCGAGACCAACGAGGGCCTGGCTGCGTCGTGGGCCGACATCGAGCTGTACGAGCGGGCCGAGGACTGGCTCGAGAAGTTCCGCGAGCGGTTCGCCGAGGTGACGCCGAAGCAGGCGGTCGAGGCCGCTCGCACGTACTGGTTCGGCGACGACCGCGTCATCGTGCTGGTGGGCAACGCGAAGGAGATCGAGAAGCAATCTCGCGGGCTCGGCGACGTGGTGTCGAAGAGCGTCGCGGAGCTCGAGTGACGATCGCGCTCTTGCACCAGGGGAGCGGCTTCTTCGCCGTCGACAAGCCGCCGGGCCAGCTCGTCATTCCGGGGCGGAACGGAGGCGCCGGCCCGTCGTTGCGCGAGCGGCTCGAGGCCCAGCTCGATCGCAAGGTGTACGTCGTGCACCGGCTCGACCGAGACACCTCCGGAGTGCTGCTCTTCGCGCTCGAGCCCGAATCGCACCGCGCGCTGTCGATGGCCTTCGAGCGCGGGCAGGTGGCGAAGAAGTACCTGGCCCTGGTGAAGGGCCGGCTCGGCGCGGAGAGGGAGATCGACCTTGCGCTCGTGCCGGCGCGCAAGGGGCGCATGCGGCCGAGTCGTCCGGGCGAGGAGGGGAAGGCGGCGAAGACGCGCGTCCGGCCCGTCGAGATCTTCGCCGACGCGACGTTGGTCGAGGCCGAGCCGCTCAGTGGGCGGACGCACCAGATTCGCGTGCACCTCGCCGCGGTCGGCCACCCGCTCCTGTACGACCATCAGTACGGCCGCGGCGAGCCCGTGTCCGAGCGCGAGCTGGGCGGGTCGTCGGACGCGGTGGTGCTCGCGCGAACGCCGCTCCATGCGTCCGAGCTCGCATTGCCGTCGCTTTCGGGCATCGAGGCCGTGACGATTCGCGCCCCGCTGGCGGCCGACATCGCGCGCGCGCTCGAGCTGTTGCGTCAGGGCAGCGCGTAGCGGACGCCCAACCCGAGCGCCAGGCCGCTGGTGTCGACGTCGATGCGCGCCGTCTTGATGGGCGAAAGCAGGCCGCGCAGCTCGGCGAACGCCTCGAACGAGCCGCGGCGAAGGCTCAGCTGAAACGCGGCGAACGCCTCGTAGCTGATGCCAGCTTCCCAGAAGACCGGCTGGCCCTCGGCCTCGGTGCGGTGCTGGAAGAAGATCAGCCCTGTGCCTGCGCGCGCCCAGCCGTTCCACATCCCGCGGCTCCACACCCGTACCCGCGCCGACAGGCCCGCCGGAATCGCGTGGACCTCGGATCGCGTGCGGCCGGTGAGCGTCTGGCCCTGCGCCGACGCCTGCCGCGTACCGAGCGCCGCCTCGAGGTGCACTCGCTCGGCGAGCCCTCTCATGCGGTAGCCGGCGCCGGCGGATGCTGCGAGCCCGGTCGCCGAGCCGCCGAACGATGCCCAGCCCTCGACCTGCGGCGTCAAGCGGCCCAGCTGACCCATCGGCGTGGCCACCTCTTGCGACACCCTCGCCTCGACCGGACGGCCCTGCGCCCGAATGCGCACCGTCTGCACGCCCGAGGCCGGCCGAACGGCGTAGAGCCACCCGTCGCCGAACCGGCCGCGAGGATCGAGCGAGGCGCCCTCGGCCTCGGGTCTCGGCTCGTTCCCCTCCGGGGTGAACACCACCAGCCAGCCGCCGCGGTCGGGGTGCATCGGGTCGGGCGAGAGCAACGCCAGAGGAGGGCTCGGCGGCGGCACGTCGATGGTCGCGCTCCGCTGCGTCTTCTGGCCGTTCCGCTCGGCGAAGACGTTGGCGGTCACCACGCCGGGAGGCACCTCGATGCTCACCGTCGCCGCACCGTTGGCGTCGGCCACCACCGGGCCGAACGATTTGCCCGCCACTTCGACCCGCACCGTCGCTCCCGGATCGGTCGTCACCGGCAGATCGAGCCTCCCGAGCAACGGCAGGCGCACCACCGTGACCTCCGGCGGCGCCTCCTCCGGGTCGTCCGCCCAGAACGCGAGCAGCGCGGTCTGCGGCCACTTCTCCGGCGGAGGCGTGTAGACGAGCACCTCTCCCGACTGGTCGAGCGCTCCGACGTTGGCCGCCCGCCGCGGCGCTTCGCCGGACTGCACCGAGATGGTGGCCTTGTCGTCGGCGCCGAGAACGAGCTTGGGCGGCTCTACCCGCACGGTGGGTGCCGCCAGAAGCAGCAGCCAGACGGGGTTCAAACGCCGTCACCCTCGCCGGGCCGCGCCGACTCCGCCGGCTCGAGCTCGGGGTCGGTGGCCGATGCCGATTGGGCAGGCTCGGCCGGCTGCCCCCTCAGCTGGAACGCCTGGTAGGTGGGCCGGTTGGGCGCACCGTCGCTGCGCTTGTGCACCAGCGTCTTCTCGAACGCCTTGAAGGCGATGTCGACCTTGTCGCCGCGCACGGCCGTCACCAGCCCCAGCCCGAACGCGGGGTGATCCACGACGTCGTCGATTGCGAACGTCTCCTTCGCGCTGTACTTCTTCGCCTTCGAGAGATCCTTGCCGGCCAGGCGCTGCTCCCAGGCGACCACCACCCGCTCGGCGCGAGGGACGGACGGAGCACGCAAAGCAGACGGCCGGTGAGCCGCTTCGGAGCGGTAGGCGTGGTCGCCGCCGCACGTGTTGCAGCGGACGCGGGCGATCTTCGTTCCCACCATGGCGAGGATGGTGTGGGCCAGCGTCAGGCGGCACCGGGTGCAGTACGCGTCGACCTCGCCGCCGACTTTGTGCGTGGTCATCGCTTCCTCGTGGCGCGAAAGGTGAAGGAGCCCAACATAGGCCCCGCCTCACCTGCGAGGAAGCACAACTTGACTCGACCGGCAGACGACAGTACGCGGCTCTTCAGCCGCACGTCGCGACGTACGCGGCGCTTCACCCACGGAATGCCTGAGGACGTCCAGCCACGCCGGCGCGCGCTCGACCGAATCGTCCGGCCCACGCGCGCCGAGATCGATCTCTCGGCGCTCCGGCACAACCTCGCCGCAATCCGGGCCATCGCCGCTCCCGCGGGGGTGCTGGCGGTGGTGAAGGCCAACGCCTACGGCCACGGCGCGGTGGTGGTGGCGAAGGAGCTCGAGCGCCAGGGCGTGGACATGCTGGCCGTGGCGCTGGTGGAGGAAGGCATCGAGCTGCGCAACGCCGGCGTGCGCGCGCCCATTCTGGTGCTCGGCGGCTCGTACGAGGGCGGTTACGAGCTGCTCGTCGAGCACGACCTTACGCCCACCGTCTTCCGGCCCGAGCACCTCGCCGGGCTCGAGGCGGCCGCCGCCGCAATCGGGCGCACCGTGAAGGCACACCTCAAGGTGGACACCGGCATGGGCCGCATCGGCGTGTGGCACACCGAGCTCGAGTCGATGCTCGAGGCGGCGAAGGCGGCCCGGCGCGTCGTCATCGACGGGCTCGCGTCGCACTTCGCGGTGGCGGACGTTCCCGGCGCGGCGCTGACGCGCGAGCAGCTCGCCCATTTCCGCGCGGCCGACGAGGCGGTGCGCAAGGCCGGCTTCCATCCCACGTGGCGGCACCTGTCGAACTCGGCCGCGGCGTTGGATCTGCCCGAGACCCGCGACGGTCGGTGGATCAATCTCGTTCGGCCCGGCATCGTCCTGTACGGGCTGGCGCCGGCCGAGGCCTTCTCGGGCCGCGTCTGCTTGCGCCCGGTGCTCTCGTGGAAGACGGGCATCACCCACTTGAAGGCCGTGCCCGCGGGGACGGCCATCTCGTACGGAGCGACGTGGGTGGCGAACCGGCCGTCCGTCATCGCCACGCTGCCGGTGGGCTACGCCGACGGCTACAGCCGCGCCCGGTCGAGCCGCGCCGAGGTGCTGGTGCGGGGCCGGCGCGCGCGCATCGTGGGCCGGGTGTGCATGGACATGTGCATGGCCGACGTCACGGACGTGCCGGGCGTGCAGGTCGGCGACGAAGTGGTGCTCTTGGGCCGGCAGGGGAACGAGGTCGTCTCGGCCGAGGAGCTGGCGGCGCTCGACGGCACGCTGCACTACGAAGTCCTCTGCGCCATCGGAGCGCGCGTGCCGCGGACCACCGTGGGTTGACCGCACGCGCGCGTTGTCTTCGCATCGCCCTGGAACGCGAGCGCCAGGCCCAGCCCGCGCCAGGGCTCGAGTGCGCTTTTCGCGAGTCGCCGGATCTCCGAGCGCGTTGCGGAAGTGCCGCTCGACGCGCCGGTGACGCCTGTCGGCCCTCGACGTCTGCGTTGCGCTGGAGCGCTCGAGCGACGCTCGGTGCGGCCGCGACCCACCTTGCTGGCGGGCGGAGTCGTCCCTAGCCTTCCGCGGTGGCGGAAGGAGCGACGGGGGCAACCCGGCTGGTCGAGGGCATCGGGCGCGCGGTGTACGATGCCATCGCGGGCATCGGGAGCGTGGCCACGCTCTCGGCCGACGTCCTGCGCTGGTCGGTGAGGCCGCCGTTCCGGGTGCTGAACCTCTTCGTCCAGCTCGACTTCGTCGGCGTGGGGAGCATCTTCATCGTCGGCCTCACCGGGCTGTTCACCGGCATGGTGTTCGCCCATCAGTCGGCGCGCGCATTCGCGCTGTTCGATGCCGAGAGCATGATCGGCCCGACGGTCGCGCTGGCCATCACCCGCGAGCTGGCCCCCGTCTTCACCGCGCTGATGGTCACCATGCGCGCCGGCTCGGCGATGTGCACCGAGCTCGGCACCATGCGCGTCACCGAGCAGATCGACGCGCTGGAGACGATGGCCGTCAACCCGGTGCAGTACCTGCTCGTGCCGCGGGTGGTGGCGGGCGTGGTGATGGTGCCGGTGCTGGTGATGCTGTTCGACGCGGCCGGGCTCTATGGCGCGTACTTCGTGGCGGTGGTGGTGAAGGGCGTCTCCGCGGGCACCTTCATCGCGCGCACCCGGCAGTGGCTGGGCCCCGAGGACCTGTACGAGGGGCTCGTCAAGGGAGCGGTGTTCGGGCTGGCAGTGGCGCTCATCGCCTGCCACAAGGGCTTTCGCGCCCGGGGCGGAGCGCGCGGCGTCGGCCAGGCCACCACCGAGGCGATGGTGGCCTCGGCGCTGGCGATCGTGGTGCTCGACTACCTCGTCGGCGTGCTCCTGCACTGATGCCCCGGCCGGCGATCCAGATCGTCGCGCTGCACAAGCGCTTCGGAGAGCACCGCGTGCTCGAGGGCGTGGACCTGTGCGTTCCCGAGGGCAGTACGTGCGTCATCCTCGGCGGCTCGGGCAGCGGCAAGACCGTGCTGATGAAGCACATGATCGGCCTGCTCAAGCCCGACGGCGGCCAGGTGCGCGTCGACGGCGTCGACATCGTGCCCATGGACGGCGGCCAGCTCGCGGCACTGCGCCGCAAGTTCGGCATGGTGTTCCAGTCGGCCGCGCTGTTCGACTCGATGACGGTCTACGAGAACGTCGCGTTCCCGCTCCGCGAGCACACCCGCCTGGACGAGCGCGCCATGAGGGCCGTGGTGCGCGAGAAGCTCGGCATGCTCGGCCTGGGCGACGTCGAGGAGAAATACCCGGCCGATCTGTCGGGCGGCATGCGCAAGCGGGTCGGCCTGGCGCGGGCGATCGTGCTCGACCCGAAGATCGTCCTGTACGACGAGCCGACGACAGGGCTCGACCCGATCACCACCGATTACGTCGACGAGATGATCCTCACCGCCCGCCGGAAGCTCGAGGTCACCTCGGTGGTGATCAGCCACGACGTCGGCTCGGCCTTCAAGGTCGCCGACGAGATCGCCTTTCTGCACGGCGGGCGAATCGTCGATCACGGCCCTCCGGAGCGGCTCATGGAGTCTCCGCACCCGGCGGTGCAGCGGTTCCTCCGGACGTGGTTCGACAAGCGTTGACGGTTCGGGCGGCCGAGAGGGCCGCGGGGAGTTGCGTGTGGTGCGGAAGGTCTTCACGCCGTTCCGGGTGGGCCTCTTGGTGCTGGGCTCGGGCGCGACGCTGGTCTTGCTGATCGCGGCGGTGAGCAAGGGCGGGCTGACCGACCGAGACTCGATCGGCGTGGTGGCCTACTTTCGCGACGCCTCGGGGCTCTCGCCGAAGAGCCGGGTGCAGATCGCCGGCATCCCGGTCGGCGAGGTGCAGCGCATCGAGCTCGAGGGCACGCGGGCCAAGGTATTCCTGCGCATCAGGCGGGAGATCGACCTGCGGCAGGACGCGTCGCTGACGAAGCGCTCGGAGTCGCTGCTCGGCGACTACCTGATCGATCTTCATCCGGGGAGCGAGGGGGCTCCGCCACTGCCCGACGGCGGCGAGATCGAGCACGTCATCGACACCGAGGCGATTCAGGCCACCTTCCAGGCGCTGAGCCAGATCACCGGCGACATCCAGCGGGTGACGACGTCGCTCAGCGAGGTGCTCGGCGGAGAGAAGGGCGCCGGCTCGCTGCAGCAGATCGTCGAGAACCTCATCCGGCTCTCCGACTCGGTCGACCAGGCGGTGCGGCAGAGCGGCGAGCGGCTGGCGGCGATCCTCGAGAACTTCCAGCGCGTCTCCGAGGACGTGCGCGGAATCACCGGAGGCGAGGAGGAGAGCATCCGCCAGATCATCCGGGACGTCGCCGCCGTCACCGGACAGGCGCGCGAGCTGCTCGCGGCGGTGAAGGAGGTGCTCGGCTCGGGCGAATCAGACCTGCCGGGCTCGGTCGCCGGCCTCGAGGGCACCATGAAGCGCCTCGACGCGACGCTCGCCAACCTCGAGGACGTCACCCGGCGCGTGAAGGAAGGGCAGGGCGCTCTGGGCACGCTGGTGTCCGACGAGCGGCTCGGCCAGAAGATCTCCGAGACGGTGGAGGACGTTTCGGACTTCGCGCAGCGGCTGACGCAGATTCAGACCGAGATCGCCATTCGCAGCGAGTACCAGCTCTCGACGCGCATGGCGAAGAATGCGCTGGGCGTCCGCATCATCCCCAAGCCCGACAAGTACTACCTGCTCGAGGTGGTCGACGACGCGCACGGCTCGGTCGAGACGGTGCTGGTGCAGAACGAGCCTCCGTCGGCGGGCGAGCCGGCCACCCAGCGCCGCACCGTCACCACCGACTCGCTCAAGCTCTCGGCGCAGCTCGCCAAGCGCTACGCCAACACCACGCTGCGCTTCGGCATCATCGAGTCCAAAGGCGGCGTGGGCGTCGACGTCGCCTTCCCGCTCAAGTACTTCTGGCACTCGCGGTGGATCGAGGACGCGCTGACGCTGAAGCTCGACGCGTTCGACTTCTCGCTGGGCGGAGCCCACCACCCGCATCTCCGGGCCACGGTGCGGCTGGTGCCGTACGAGCACGTCTTCGTGGCCGCGGGTGTGGACGACGCGCTGAGCTCCCCCGCGCTCGACCCCTCGAGCGGCCGCGTCATCAAGGGCCGCGACTTCTTCCTGGGCGCGGGCATCTACTTCACCGACGACGATCTGAAGGCCGTGCTCAGTGCCGCTCCGTTGCCGTCGCCGTGACTCACTCGAGCGCGACGAGCCGCACGCGCTCGTAGATGCGCCGGTCCAGCGGCAGCCGGGCGTCGACGAGTCTCGAGGGCCCCATCGAGCGCGGCCGGGAGCGTCTTCGAAGGGCGGCGCCGCATCCCTCAGCGCGTTGGAGCCCGGCGCGGCCCCGATCCAAGCGGCGCGGCGCTACCTGGCCAGGCTCTCGACTTGGGCCGACGGCCCGAAGGCCTCGCGGTAGCGGGAGGCGAACTGCGCGCGGGTGTAGTGGTGCTCCTGGCAGCCGCGCTGCTCGATGGCGTACGTCGCG
>FWPU01010480.1_pt1 | contig 13764 bp, 10 predicted proteins | sample 2228361 | NCBI WGS metagenome assembly FWPU01 (sample SAMEA103939777, study PRJEB20133) | metagenome | reverse complement strand
AACTTTTAGGAGGTTATATGGCAAAGCAAAAGTTTGAAAGGACGAAGCCCCATGTTAATGTAGGGACGATAGGGCATATAGATCATGGTAAGACGATGCTTACGACAGCGATAACGAAGGTAATGAGTTTAAAGGGATTAGCGCAGTATAAGAGTTATGAAGATGTAGCAAAGGCATCGATAGCCCATGGGAGGAGGAATGAGATGAAGATATTGACGATAGCTACTTCTCATGTAGAGTATGAGACGGCAAAGAGGCATTATGCGCATGTAGATTGTCCTGGGCATGCAGATTATATAAAGAACATGATAACAGGGGCAGCGCAGATGGATGGGGCGATACTTGTGGTATCAGCAGAAGATGGTCCAATGCCACAGACGAAGGAGCACATACTATTAGCGAGGCAGGTAGAGGTTCCTTACATAGTGGTATTTTTGAACAAAGTAGACAAGGTAGAGGATCCTGACATACTGGTATTAGTAGAGATGGAGGTAAGGGATTTACTGAAGAAGTATGAATTTCCAGGGGATGAGGTACCAGTGATAAAGGGGAGTGCCTTAAAGGCGGCACAGGTAAAGAGTACAGAGGAACCAGATGCCAAGTGCATATTGGAGTTAATGGATGCTTTAGACAGATATGTACCTGAGCCCCTAAGGGATATAGAGAAGCCCTTTTTGATGCCCATAGAGGATGTATTTAGCATATCAGGGAGGGGAACGGTAGTGACGGGGAGGGTAGAGAGGGGTATAGTGAAGGTAGGGGATGAAGTAGAGATAGTAGGTTTTAGGCAAACGATAAAGAGGGTAGTGACGGGGGTAGAGATGTTCAGGAAGATGTTAGATCAGGGGCAAGCAGGGGACAACATAGGGATACTTTTGAGGGGGACAGACAAGAAGGAAGTAGAGAGGGGGCAGGTGGTAGCGGCACCGGGGAGCATAACACCCCATAAGAGGTTTAAGGCAGAGGTATATATATTGACGAAGGAAGAGGGTGGTAGGCACACAGCCATAAGGAATGGATACAGGCCTCAATTTTATTTTAGGACAACAGATGTAACGGGGACTGTGATATTACCGGAAGACAAGATGGTATTGCCAGGGGACAATTTAAACATAGAAGTAAGTTTGATAACGGAGATAGCAATGGAGAAGGGATTAAGGTTTGCCATAAGGGAAGGGGGAAGGACTGTAGGTGCAGGAACCATAACAGATATTTTGGAATAATAAAATGAGAGATATTATTAATTTACAGTGTTCTGAATGTAAAAATAGAAATTACAGTACTACAAAAAATAAGAAAAAACATCAAACTCGTTTTGAAATTAAAAAGTACTGTAAATTTTGTAGAAAACATACCTTGCATAAGGAGGTTAAATAAATAGGGCAGTAGCTCAATTAGGCAGAGCACCGGTCTCCAAAACCGGACGCTGGGGGTTCGATTCCCTCCTGCCCTGTTTTTTATATGAAGATTTTATGGTTTGAAAAGATAAAAACATTTTTCAGAGAAGTAAAGGCAGAAATGAAAAAGGTCTCTTGGCCTCAAAGAAGAGATGTAGCTGGGACTACCCTTGTTACAATTGTTGCTACTTTAATTCTTGCCCTTTATTTGTATATTGCTGACATACTTTTTACTATTTTAGTAAAATATATATATAAGTTAGGAGCCTAATTTGGTTTTAAGATGGTATATAGTTCATACTTATTCTGGTTTTGAAGAAAGGGTTATGCAAGCCCTTATTCAAAGAATAGAAGCCTTGGGATATAGGGATTATTTTGGAGATATTAAAATACCAAAAGAGACAGTTGTGGAATTAAAGGGAGGAAAGAAAAAAGAGGTGGAAAAAAAGCTTTTCCCAGGATATATTTTAGTCCAAATAGAAACAACTTATGAAAGTGATGGAAGTGCAAAAATACCTGATGAGACATGGCACTTGGTAAGACAAACCCCAAAAGTTACGGGTTTTGTAGGAGGAGGGAGGAGACCAAATCCTTTAACAGAAGAGGAAGTAAACCAAATTTTACACCATGTAGAAATTACAAAGGAAAAACCAAAACCAAAGGATATCTTTGAAATTGGCGATTTGGTTAGAATAACAGAAGGTCCCTTTGTAAATTTTACGGGTAAGGTGGAAGAAATTGATTTAGATAGAGGTTATATCAAAGTATCTGTTGTTATATTTGGTCGTTCTACACCAGTAGAATTGACTTTTTTTCAAGTACAAAAATTATAGGAGTGATTTATGCCACCAAAAAAAGTTACAGCACAAATCAAATTACAAATTCCAGGAGGTTCAGCAAGCCCTGCTCCTCCCGTAGGACCTGCTTTAGGTCAGCATGGATTAAATATAATGGAATTTTGTAAACAATTTAATGCAAGAACCCAAAAGGAACAGGGTATGATTATTCCCGTTGTCATAACTGTTTATTCAGATAAGACCTTTACCTTTATTACAAAAACACCTCCTGTATCTGTCTTAATTAAAAAAGCCTTAAACCTTGAAAGGGGTTCCTCAGAACCAAATAGGAAAAAAGTTGGAAAACTTTCAAAAGCTGAAGTTAAGAGAATAGCTACCTTAAAGCTTCCCGACTTAAATACAAGGGATTTAGAAAAGGCAATGAAAATTGTTGAAGGGACTGCCCGCTCAATGGGTGTAGAAATAGAGGCATAAGGAGGAAATTATGGCAAAGGCAGGAAAAAAATTCCTGGAAGCTAAGAAAAAAGTTCCCACAAGTTCTCTTGCCTTAAAGGAGGCAATTGAATTAGCAAAAAGTATTTCCTATGCAAAATTTGATGAAAGTGTAGATGTGGCGCTTAAGTTGGGAGTAAATCCAAAATATGCAGATCAAATGGTTAGGGGTACAGTTGTCCTTCCTAACGGCTTAGGAAAAATCTTAAAAGTTATGGTAATTGCTTCTGGAGAAAAGGTAAAAGAAGCCCAAGAAGCAGGGGCAGATATTGTGGGGTCTGAAGAAATGGTAGAAAAGATTCAAAATGGTTTTTTGGACTTTGATGTTTTAATTGCAACCCCAGATATGATGAAATCCTTAGGAAAATTGGGGAAAATTTTAGGACCCAAGGGGTTAATGCCAAATCCAAAGACGGGAACTGTTACTATGAACATAAAGGAAGCAGTAAAGGAGACTAAAGCGGGAAAAGTAGAATTTAGGGTGGATAAAAATGGGATAATCCATTGCTCTATTGGAAGAAGATCCTTTGATGTAGATAAGCTTTATGAAAATGCAGTAAGTTTAATCCAGGCTATAATTAAGGCAAAGCCACAAAGTGCTAAAGGGAAATATATAAGAGGTGCTTATCTCTCAACAACAATGGGTCCAAGTATTAAAGTAAACTTACAGGAACTGGAGGTTTGAGATGGTAACCCAAAAAAAGATTGAAAGAATATCTCAACTGAGGGCAATGATGGAAGAAAAACCAAATGTCTTCATATTAAACTACTCAAAAGTTACAGTAAAAGATATTACCAGTTTGAGACAAAAGATTAAGGAAGTAGGAAGTCAGTATCTTATAACAAAAAATACTTTGCTTAAAAGAACCTTTAATGAACTTGGGATTGAAGGACTTGATAAATTTTTGGAAGGTCCCACAGCAATTGTTATAAGTCCAACCAAGCCAGAAGAAGCTGCAAAAATTTTGAAAGAATACTCAAGTCAAAATCCTCTATTTTACTTTAAAGGTGGATATATTGAAAAAAAGGTTGAAGATGGTGAAACCTTAAAAGTCCTTGCTACTCTTCCTTCAAGGGAAGAGATGCTTAGAAAGGTTTTGTTTATTATAAATTTCCCTATTCAAAGATTGGTAAATGTTTTATCTTCACCTGTACAAAGTTTATATAGGGTATTAAATGCTATTGCATCAAATAAGTAATTTTAATATATGGAGGGGAAAATGTCAGAATTAACAAAAGAAAAGGTCATTGAGTTTATCAAAAAAATGAGTGTTTTAGAGTTAAATGAGTTTGTAAAGGAATTAGAAAAAGAGTTTGGCGTATCTGCTCAAGCAGCTATGCCCCTTATGACAGTTGCTCCAAGTGGGGCACCTGCAGCTGCCCAAGAAGAAAAGACAGAATTTACAGTAACTTTGAAAGAAGTCGGTGCGGATAAGATTAAAGTTATTAAGGTTTTGAGAGAAGTTACTAACCTTGGTTTAAAAGAGGCAAAAGATTTGGTAGATAAAGCCCCTGGTGTTATCAAGGAAAATGTAACAAAAGAAGAAGCAGAAACAATTAAGAAAAAGTTTGAGGAGGTTGGTGCTAAGGTCGAAATTAAATAGTATAAATGCTTATTTTTTTAAGATATTTTGTAAAGAAAACCTCAAGAAAATTTCTTGAGGTGTAATATCATTTGGAGGCCCTATGTCTACAAGTTTTAATGGAAAAGTTGTAAACTTTTCTAAGATAAGGGAAAGTATATCCATACCTAACCTTATCCAAGTTCAAAAAAAATCCTACGACGACTTCTTGCAAATGGACTTATTACCTGAGGAAAGGGAATTGAAAGGTTTAGAGGCTGTCTTTAAATCCGTTTTTCCCTTTTCAAACTTTAAAGATACTTGTGCAATTGATTTTGTAAAATATTCAATAGGTGATTGGGAATGTAAATGCGGGACTTTAAAGGGAATAGAGTTTTTAAGACACACTTGCCCTTATTCTGATTGTCCAAGCCATAGTTTAAAGAGAAAAATTAAAATCACAAAACAAGAAGTTATGCAAATACTATGTCCCTGGTGTGGGAGAAGTTCAAGATATGAGCCAAAGCCCTGTCCTGAATGTGGTTATCCTGTGGAGCTGCAACTTTCCTATACTCCCGAAGAATGTATTGAAAGGGGACTTTCCTATGCTGCACCTTTGAGAGTTACTTTTAAATTGATAACTTATGAAGCAGTTGAAAAAGGAGAAAAGAAACCCAAAGATATAAAAGAAGAAGAGGTTTATTTTGGAGAAATTCCCCTAATGACAGAGACAGGTACCTTTGTATTTAATGGAACAGAAAGGGTTGTGGTATCCCAATTACATCGCTCTCCAGGGGTATTTTTTACCAGGGAAGCACCCCATCATTATGTGGCAAAAATAAGCCCCTATAGGGGTTCTTGGGTTGAATTTGAATATGAGAAGAAAGGGATTTTATTTGTAAGAATTGATAGAAGAAAAAAGATGCTTGGGACAATTTTTATTAGGGCTTTAGGGCTTTCTTCAAATGAAGAAATTTTGAGAAGGTTTTATGTTCCTATTAAAGCTTCCTTAAAGAGTGAAGGGGTGGAGTTGTTTTTTGATAAAAGGGTTTTAGAAATTGAAAAAATAAGAGAAAAAGAAAGGGCTGTCTCTGGTCAGGCACAAACAAAGAAGATTTTTGCTTCTTTAAAATGGGATAAACAATTACAAGAAGAATTAGAAAAAAAAGGAACTGCAGAAAGATTTGTTCGTTTTTCTGCTCTTTCAGAGGCAAGGTTTATCCATGATGTAGTTGATTTAATGACAGGGGAAGTATTATTTGAAGCTAATAACCCTGTTCCCCAAAATTTTTCAAAGGTTTTGGAAGAGCATAAAATAAAGGAATTTGAAATATTTTTTCCCCAATGGGACATTGCAACAGATGTTATTTCAAATACCTTAGAAAAGGATCCCTTTGAAGAACAAATGGATGCAATGAAGGACTTTTATAAAAGGTTAAGGCCAGGTGAAGTGGTAACAGAAGATGTGGCAAAGCAGTTTTTTAAAATGATGTTTTTTGATGAAAGGAGATATGATTTTTCAAAGGTTGGTAGATTTAAGTTTAACAATAAACTTTCTACAAAAACAGATATTGATAAAAAGACCTTAGATCCTGAGGACTTTTATAAAGTAGTGGAATATTTGATAAGATTGAGAAAGGATATTGGAACAGTAGACGATATTGATAACTTAGGTAACAGAAGAGTAAGGGCAGTGGGTGAGCTTTTGGAAAACCATTTTAGGATTGGACTTGTAAGGATGGAAAAGGCAATTAAAGAAAAAATGACTATCCAAGATGTGGAAAAAAGTATGCCAAAGGACCTTGTTAATGCAAAGCCCGTTGTGGCTGCAATTAAGGAATTTTTTGGAACTTCTCAATTATCCCAGTTTATGGATCAAACAAATCCCTTAGCTGAGATTACCCACAAAAGGAGATTATCTGCCTTAGGTCCTGGGGGTCTTTCAAGGGAAAGAGCAGGGTTTGAAGTAAGGGATGTCCATGCAACCCATTACAGTAGGATTTGCCCAATTGAGACACCAGAAGGACCAAACATTGGTTTAATTTCTTCTCTGGCAACTTATGCAAGGGTAAATGAATATGGTTTTATTGAAAGTCCCTATAAAAAAGTTGAATTGGGAAGGGTTATAAACCATTTTAGAGTTTTAGCTTCCCAGGATAGTGATTTAAAGATAGGAGAGATTATTTCCCAAGATGAATTGGAAAAAGTTATAAAAAATCTTAAAAAAATGGGCAAAAAAGACCCCATTGTAGAGCCCTATGTCTTTTATTTATCTGCTCCTGAAGAAGAAAATTTTATAATTGCTCAAGCAAATGTACCCTTAGATGAGAAGGGAAATATTATAACAGATCAAGTAATTGCTAGGTTTAAAGGCGAGTTTATAAGTGTAAATAAAATGAAGGTGGACTACATTGATGTATCTCCAAAGCAAGTGGTTTCTGTTGCTGCTTCTTTAATTCCCTTCTTAGAACATGATGATGCAAACAGAGCCCTAATGGGTTCAAATATGCAAAGACAGGCAGTTCCATTGCTTACACCAGAACCACCAATTGTAATGACGGGTATGGAAGAAATGGTTGCAAGAGATTCTGGATCTGTTGTTATATGCAGAAGATCGGGAATTGTTGAAGCAGTAGATGCGGATAGGATTATTGTAAGGGTTGAAGGAGAAGACCCTTTAACGGGAGAAATAAGGGATTTTGATGCTGATATATATCAATTGGTGAAATTTAAGAGGTCAAACCAAAATACTTGTTTAAATCAAAAACCAATTGTTGTAAAGGGACAAAGGGTTATGGCAGGGGAAGTTATAGCAGATGGTGCCTCTACTGCAGAAGGTGTATTATCCCAAGGAAGGAATGTTTTGGTTGCTTTTATGCCCTTTAGGGGCTATAACTTTGAAGATGCTATAATCATCTCAGAAAAACTTGTAAAAGAAGAGGCATTTACTTCAATTCACATTGAAGAATTTGAATGTGAGGCAAGGGATACAAAGTTAGGACCTGAACAAATAACAAGCGATGTTCCAAATGTAGGAGAATATGCTCTAAGAAACTTAGATGAAAGTGGAATTATAAGGATTGGTTCCCATGTAAAAACAGATGAAATATTGGTTGGAAAGGTAACTCCCAAAGGAGAAACCCAACTTACCCCAGAAGAAAAGCTTTTAAGAGCCATCTTTGGTGAAAAAGCAGGAGATTACAGAGATGCTTCCTTAAGGGTTCCTCCTGGTATAGAAGGTGTTGTTGTGGGGGTAAGGATATTTTACAGAAAAGGTGTTGATAAGGATGCAAGGGCAATTGCTATAGAAGAAGAATTTCAAAAAAAATTAGAAAGAAACTTGAGAGATAAGGAATTGATTTTAATAGAAGAAAGAAACAAAAAGATCTTTTCTTATGTAAAGGATTTAAAGCCCCTAAAAAATATTTTAAATCAAAATAAAAAAGTTATATTGGAAAAAGGAGAACCCTTTACCTTGGATGCAATTAAAAAGATGGGGAAGAAAAATTTGGAGGACTTACCAATTTCTGATATGGAAGTGAAAAGACAAGTCCAAATAATTGTAAAAAGAACAGAATCAAAGATAGAAGTATTAAGGAAAGAGTTAAAAGAAAAGGTTGAAAATTTACATAAAGGGGAGGAACTTTCTCCAGGTGTAATTAAAAAAGTTAAGGTTTACATAGCAATGAAAAGGAAACTTTCCATTGGCGATAAGATGGCAGGCAGACATGGAAACAAAGGGGTTATTTCAATGATTCTTCCAGAAGAAGATATGCCCTTTTTGCCCGATGGAACCCCTGTGGAAATAGTTTTAAATCCCTTGGGTGTACCTTCAAGAATGAATGTAGGTCAGATATTGGAAACCCATTTGAGTTGGGCAGGAAAGGTTTTGGGTTTAAGATTTATAACACCTGTCTTTGAAGGAGCCAAAGAACAAGATGTAAAAAATTATTTAAAAGATGCAAATTTACCCTTAGATTCTAAGGCAATTTTATATGATGGAACCACAGGAGAGCCTTTTCATAATCCTGTAACGGTTGGTTACATTTATATGATGAAACTTGTCCATATGGTTGATGATAAGATCCATGCCAGATCCATTGGTCCTTATTCCTTGATTACTCAACAACCTCTTGGTGGAAAAGCCCAATTTGGAGGTCAAAGATTTGGGGAGATGGAAGTTTGGGCACTGGAGGCATATGGGGCAGCTTATACTTTACAAGAACTTTTAACATATAAATCTGATGATGTGGAAGGGAGGACGAGGATTTATCAATCAATAGTAAAGGGTGTAGTTCCCCCTGACCCAGGGATTCCAGAGTCCTTTAATGTTTTGGTCAGGGAACTTAGAAGTTTATGTTTAAATGTTGAATTATTAAAATATTAAAGGAGGAAATGTGAGCTATTCTATCCTTTCAGATAAACCAAGTACCTTAGAAGATTTTAATGCTATAAAAATTTCTTTGGCTCCTCCGGAAGAGGTAAAAAAATGGTCCAGAGGAGAAGTTACAAAACCAGAAACAATCAATTATAGAACCTTTAAGCCCGAAAAGGATGGTCTTTTTTGTGCAAAGATCTTTGGTCCCGTAAATGACTGGGAATGTCTTTGTGGAAAGTTTAAAAGAATGAAATATAGAGGGGTAACCTGTGATAAGTGTGGGGTTGAAGTTACAAGGGCAAGGGTAAGAAGAGAAAGGATGGCTCATATTGACTTGGCAACTCCCGTCTCCCATATATGGTTTTTAAAGGGTTCTCCTTCTCGGATAGGTCTTATACTTGATTTGACTTTGAAGGACTTAGAATCTGTTATCTATTATGAAAAGTACATTGTTGTAGAAAAGGGTGCAACGGATTTAAAGGAAAAACAAATCTTAACAGAAGATGAATATAAAGAATTTCAAAAAAAATACGGTGCCGATTCCTTTAAAGCAAAGATGGGTGCAGAAGGCATAAGGGACCTTCTCCAGGCAATTGATTTAGACAAACTTTCAGAAGAACTAAGAATGGAGATGAAAAGTACAAGTTCTAAACAAAAACAAATAAAATGCTCTAAGAGGTTAAAAGTTGTTGATTCCTTTAGAAAATCAGGGCAAAGGCCTGAATGGATGATAATTACTACGATACCAGTGCTTCCTCCTGACTTAAGACCTTTGGTTTTATTAGATGGGGGAAGGTTTGCTTCTTCTGATTTAAATGATTTATATAGAAGGGTTATAAATAGAAATAATAGGTTAAAAAAGTTAATTGATTTAAAGGCACCGGAAATAATTGTAAAAAATGAAAAGAGAATGTTACAAGAGGCAGTGGATGCTCTCTTTGATAATGGTAGAAGGGGCAGAGCAATAAAGGGTTCAAATAATAGACCCTTAAAGTCCTTATCTGATAGTTTAAAAGGAAAACAAGGAAGGTTTAGACAAAATTTATTGGGAAAAAGAGTTGACTATTCAGGAAGGTCTGTAATTGTTGTAGGTCCAAAATTAAAACTCCACCAATGTGGTCTTCCAAAGACAATGGCTCTTGAACTTTTCAAGCCCTTCCTTTATCAAAAATTTTTAGAGATGGGGCTTGCAAATAGTATTAAAGCATCTAAGGAATTGATTGAAAATGGAGATGATGTGGTTTGGGATATCTTAGAAAAGGTTACAAAGGAACATCCTGTTTTGCTGAATAGAGCTCCCACATTGCATCGTCTTGGAATACAGGCTTTTGAACCAGTCCTTGTAGAAGGGAAAGCAATCCAAATCCATCCCCTTGTTTGTGCTGCTTTCAATGCTGATTTTGATGGGGATCAAATGGCTGTTCATATTCCCTTAACCCCAAAGGCACAACTGGAGGCAAAGCTTTTGATGTTGTCTTCTTATAATATACTATCCCCTGCAAATGGAAGACCTTTAGCAGTCCCCAGTCAAGATATGGTACTTGGAATATATTACCTCACAAAGGAAATTTGTAATGCAAAGGGGAATGGAAAGGTTTTTGGAAGTATCCAAGAAGTGCTACATGCTTTTCAGTCAAAGGCAGTGGATATTGGGGCGCCAATTAGATTAAGGTGGAATGGGACTTTAATGGACTTGACAAAACAAATAGATGATCAGGACTTAGTAAATGCCACAATTGAAGAAGTAAAGGATGAAATTATTGAGACAACTGTAGGAAGGGTTATATTTAACGAAGCTTTATTGGAAGAGATGCCTTTTATAAATGGACTTTTGAAAAAGAAAGGTATAACATCCTTGGTAAACTTTTGTTATTTAAATTATGGTTTAGAAAAAACTGTAAGTTTGTTAGATGTCTTAAAGGAGTTGGGTTTTGAATATGCAACACTGTCAGGAATTACCTTTAGTTTAGATGATTTGACAATCCCCCAGGAAAAGGAAGCCCTAATTGAAAGGGCTTATAATGAAGTTCAAAAAGTTGAAAAGCAAATGGCTGCTGGAGCTATAACTCAAGGGGAAAGGCATAACAAGATAATAGATATTTGGCAAAATGTTACAGATCAAGTTGCCCAAGCAATGTTTAAAAAGATGAAGGAAGAAGAAGATAAGGGGAAATTAAATCCCATATATGCCATGGTGGATTCTGGTGCAAGGGGTTCAAAGGAACAAGTAAGGCAACTTGCAGGGATGAGGGGGCTTATGTCTAAACCCTCTGGAGATGTAATTGAGACCCCAATTACGGCAAATTTTAGAGAGGGTTTGTCTGTCTTACAATACTTTATATCAACCCATGGTGCCAGAAAGGGGCTTGCAGATACAGCTTTAAAGACAGCAGATTCTGGTTACCTTACAAGGAGGTTGGTAGATGTGTCTCAAGATCTTTTAGTAACAGAAGAAGATTGTAAATGTTTATCAGGAATTGAAATTAGACCCTTAGAAGAAGCAGGGGAAGTTCTTGAATCTTTAAGGGAAAGAATAATAGGTAGAGTTGCCTTAGAGGAGGTTTATGATCCTTTAACAGGGGAGGTGCTTGTAAAACCCAATGAAATAATTACAGAAGCAATTGCCTCAAAGATTCAAGAAGCAGGTATTGATAGGGTAAAGATAAGATCCGTTTTAACTTGTGAATCTCAAAGGGGTGTTTGTCAAAAATGCTATGGAAGAGATTTGGCTACAGGGAATTTAGTGGAAATTGGAGTTGCAGTAGGGATTATTGCAGCTCAGTCCATAGGGGAACCTGGAACTCAGCTTACAATGAGGACTTTCCATTATGGTGGAACTGCTTCAGGTGTTAAAGAACAAAATCAAAATGAAGCCCATAAAGAAGGTTTCATAAAATTTGATAAGATTAGAACAATTGTCAACAGGGAAGGAAAGCTTGTGGCAGTTAATAGAACTGGGAGATTAATAATTGTAGATAAAAATGGTAGAGAAAAAGAATACTTCCCTATAACTTATGGCTCAACAATACTTGTAAAAGATGGAGAAGATGTAAAGCCAGGAAAAGTTTTGTCCATTTGGGATCCTTACTCTTTCATAATTCTTTCAGAGATTGCAGGGCAGGTAATATTTAAAGATATTATTGAAGGGGAAAATGTAAGGGAAGAGATCGATAAGATAACAGGTAAAGCCCAAAAAATTATTGTAGAAAGTTTATCCCAAGAAAAGAAGACCCCACAAATTATCATAAAGCCAGAGGAAGGTGAGGAAAGGAAATATTATTTACCTCCCGCTTCTCATTTAATGGTTCAAGATGGTCAAGAGGTATTTCCTGGAGATATTTTAGCTAAAATTCCAACTCAAAGTATTAAAACAAAGGATATAACTGGAGGTCTCCCAAGAGTACAAGAGCTTTTTGAAGCCAGGAAACCAAAGGAACCTGCAATTGTTTCAGAAATAAAGGGATTTGTAAAGTATGGAAAAATTTTAAAAGGAATGAGAGAGATAATTATCAAAGGCGACTTTGAAGAAAGGACTTATTTAATTCCCAAACATATGCATGTTTCCGTTCAAGAAGGAGAATATGTAGATGCTTGTGATCCCTTAACAGATGGACACATAAATCCCCATGACATATTAAGGATTAAGGGAGAAAAGGCATTGCAATTAAAACTTGTAGAAAAGATCCAAGAGGTTTATCGTTCTCAAGGAGTAGAAATAAATGATAAGCATATAGAAATTATAGTAAGGCAGATGATGAGAATGATGAAGATTGAAGACCCTGGTGATACAGATTTTGTGATTGGGGAATATGTGGATCGTAATATAGTTCAAGAGACAAATTTATCAATTCAAGCAAAGGGGGGAGAACCTGCAAAAGCCAGGCCTGTGCTATTAGGGATTACAAAGGCAGCTCTTGCAACGGAGTCCTTTATTGCAGCTGCATCTTTTCAAGAGACCACAAGGGTTTTAAATTCAGCTGCCATTGCAGGAAAAGTTGATAACTTGAGGGGAATAAAGGAAAATGTAATTGTGGGAAGGTTAATACCTGCTGGTACTGGTTGTCCCTTATATAGGGAATTTTCCCTTGCAGAGGACATAAAAGAAAAACCAGAAGAGGAACCCTTTGTTCCTGATGATATAACAAAGGAAATTGAAGAAGATTTAAATAAAGGAGAGGTAGTAGAAGAAGAATTGGAAAAAATTTTGAGGAGTAGTTCAAAAAAAGATAAAGAAGAGGCATAATGCTTTTCTTTCTTTCTCGTTGGATTTGTGCTTCCTTTGAAGAAAACCTCAAAAGATTGCCCGAAGAAGTTGAAAGGGGAGTTGAAAAAAATGCTGAAGTAATTGTTTTCCCGGAGATTTTTTTACATGGATATACGCAAAAAGCAAATGTTGAAAAGATTGAAAATCTTTTTGAAAAAATTTCCAAGAAAAATCCCAAGGTTCTCTTTGTTTTTGGTTCTTATGAAAAAAATAAAAAAAATAGATTAACTACTTGGTATGGAGGAAGGGAAGTTGCCTATTATGAAAAGGTACATCTATTTTATCCCAATAAAGAAGATAAGATTTGGGAAAAAGGGGATTTTTATTCTGGATTAAATTTCAAAAGACATAAAATAGGATTTTTAATATGTAATGACATAAGGTTTCCAGAACAAGCGAGGGATTTAAAATTAAAGCTTTCCTGTGATATTTTAATAGTTGTTGCTTGGTGGCCCTTAAGGAGAGATCATATTTGGAAGAGTTTACTAAAAGCAAGGGCAATTGAAAATGGCCTTTGGGTTTTAGGATGCTGTATTTCCTCCTCCCTTTATGATGGGGAGATTTTTTCTGGTGGATTAAACTATGTCTTTGACCCCTTAGGAAATCAAGTTTTTACTAAAGATGATAATCTTTATGAAATTAAGGGAAAGAGCTTTAATTTATTAGCAGATCCCTTTAGGGAATACCAAGAAATAGAGACCTATAAATTATTTAACATTGCCTGTCCTTGCAACTTTAAATAGCAAACAAAAATGCAACATAAAAACAAGCAACTTTTTCATAATTTGCTTTCAGATTTTATCATATTTTTATTACAACTGGGGTCATAAATTATTTTATATTTAATCAAATTTTTGGATAAATCTTTCAATTT
>FWPU01010479.1_pt1 | contig 13764 bp, 10 predicted proteins | sample 2228361 | NCBI WGS metagenome assembly FWPU01 (sample SAMEA103939777, study PRJEB20133) | metagenome | reverse complement strand
GCCGGAGGTATAGATGAGCGTGGCGAGGTCCTCGGGTTGAACCGCATCGAGCCGCCTCTGGAGTTCCTTCGGGTTGCCTTTCTCTTCCCCAAGCCTTTGAACCTCCTCAAACGTCATCACCCATTCCTCCTGGTGGGGAAGGGCCGGATCCATGAGGATGGCTTTCTTCAAATGGGGCAGGCGGCCGCGGATTTCCTGGATCTTCTTGAGCTGGCTCTCGGTCGAAACCACGACGAACCGGGAGCCGGAGTCCTGGATGATGTGTTCCACAGCGTCCGGAAGATTGGTGGCGTAAATGGGCGCGTCGAAGGCGTTGAGGGACAGGACGGCCAGGTCCGCGTAAGTCCACTCCGGGCGGTTTTCGCTGAGAAGGGCCACGCATTCCCCTTCTTCGAGCCCGAGGCAGACGAGACCCAGCGAAAAGGAGCGGACGTTGCGCCCCCATTCCTGCCAGGAAATATCCACCCAGCTCCCTTTGCGCTTGACCTTGAGGGCGGTTCGGGGGCCGTACTTGTCGACTCTCGACCAGAAGAGCTTGCCGAGGCTCGTTTCCGTCATGGCGGACCTCCTTCGGCACGCGGTGGGGGACGACGAGCGGCTTGACTCTATCCGAAAGGCCGATCGGGCGTCAACCTGACAATGTCCGCCGCCCTGTTGAACAGCCCGTCCGGGGGCGGAAAAAAAGCCGCCGATTCCCGGTTAAGGAATCGGCGGCGTCGGCCAGGGAAGAAATCCGGGATCCCTCGAGCGGGTCACGGCAGTCGAGAACAGGATCGGCTGCAGAAGAGGCCGCCTCACGATGCTGTGCGGTGCCGCGGGATCTCTTGCGCGGCGGCCTCTTGCGGGATCCCTTGCCCCCCCTTCAGGTCGCAGACAGGTTGCCCCCGTTTTCGCCTTTCTCTGCGCGCTGCCGGTTCCACGGGAACGACGGGGGCCAGCGGGTGCTTCAGAGCGCTTTCGCGATCAGTTCTGCGATGTCCACGACCTCCACTTTTTCTTCTGCTCCTTTCGCCTTGATGCCGTCTACGAACATGGTCAGGCAGTATGGACAGGCCGTGCCGACGATGGAAGCGCCGCAGGCCAGAGCAGCTTCGCTCCTCTTTTCATTGATGCGCACGCCCCTTGTCTCCTCCATCCACATCCGGCCTCCTCCGGCCCCGCAGCAAAAGCTCTTGTGGCGGATCCGGTCCATTTCCACCAGGCGGGCGCCCGGCAGGGCCTGGAGAACCTTGCGGGGCTCTTCGTAGATATCGTTGTAGCGGCCCAGGTAACAGGAGTCGTGGTAGGTGATCAGGCCCTGAACAGCGGACGAATTCTTGAGGGGCAGGCGGCCTGTCGCGATGAGCTCGGAAAGGAGCTCCGTGTGGTGCACGACCTGGTAGTTGCCGCCGAATTGCGGATACTCCGCCTTGAGGGTGTTCAGGCAGTGCGGGCACAGGGTGAGAATCCGGTTGAACTTGTAATTCTTCAGGACGTCCACGTTGCCCTGCATGAGGGTCTGGGCCAGATATTCGTTGCCCATTCTGCGGGCCGTCTCGCCGCAGCACATCTCCTCGGTCCCGAGAATGGCGAAGGAGACCTTGGCCGCCTGGAGGATCTTGACGAGCGAGGTGGTGACTTTCTTGGCCCGGTCGTCGAAGGAGCCGGCACAGCCGACCCAGAAGAGATAGTCGGTCTCTCCCACCTCGGCCAGGGTCTTCACGTCCAGGTCGCCCACCCAGTCGGCCCGGGTCGAATAGCCCATCGACCAGGGGTTGTAGTTCGTTTCCATGTTGCGGAAAACCGCCTGGACTTCGGGAGGGAACCGGCTTTCGGTCAGGACCAGATACCTCCTCAAGTCAATGAGCTTCTGGATGTGCTCGATAAAGACCGGGCAGTTTTCCTGGCAGGCTCGGCAGGTGGTGCAGTCCCAGATCTCGTCTTCCGTAACGACGCCGCCGATGAGAGGTTTTTCCAGGATGGCTTTCTCGGCCTCCGACAGGGCTTCTTCGGGTTTGCCCGAGATGAGGATTTCCCCTTTTTCACGCAAGTGGAGCTTCAAGTGGTGAATGACCCGGCTCGGACTCAGGGGTTTCTGGGTGAGAAAGGCCGGGCAGTTCTCCTGGCAGCGGCCGCATTCGGTGCAGGCATACTCGTCGAGAAGCTGTTTCCAGGTATAGTCTTCGATCTTGGAGACTCCGTAGCTTTCGACGGTCTCGTCCTCGAGGTTCATCTTCGTCAGTTCTCCCTTGGGCCGGAGAGAACGGAAGAAGATGTTGGGGATCGCGCCGAGCAGATGGAGGTGCTTCGAGAAGGGAATGTAGATCAAGAACGCCAAAATGATGAGGTTGTGGATCCACCAGAACGCTGCGAACAAGGCCTGCTGGGAATGGTAGGCCGCCATGTCCGTGAGAACCGGGCCGCCGAGCCAGACGCTGACGAGGAGGGAAACGGGCGCCCACCCGGAGGGATGGATGGCCGGTTTGCCTTCGTACTTGGCCAGGTTCATCTCGGCTCCCCGGGCGAGGAACATGAAGACGATGAGGACCAGGATGAGGCAGATGATGATCGTGGCGTCGACCTTGGCGTGGGGGTCGTCCGTCTCCAGACGAAGCGGCTTCTGCACGTACCTGCGGTAGAGAGCCACGGCCAGGGCGCCCAGAACACCCAGGCTTACGAGGTCGATGGCCAGGTTCAGGGGCATGTAGAGGAAGCCGAGGCGCAGAGGATCGAGAATCGTCCGGTAGGTGAAGCCGGGCCAGACGCCTTTCACAAAGCCTTCAACCGTGCCCACCGTAATGAGCAGGAAGCCCCAGAAGATGATGAAGTGACCCCAGCCCGCAGGCTCCCTCACGACCCGCTTCTGGCCGAAGACGAAGAGCAGGACCCCTTTCAGGCGCTCGGGAATCTGGTCGAAGCGGTCCTCCTTTGCCCCGAGCAGGAGGATCTTGACGAGCTTGTAGGCCACCCTGCCGAAGACCCACAGGGCCCCGAAAAACAGAAGCAGTGTAAGAAGGTTGGTCGGCGTGCCTCCCGGGTACCATCCTGGCAGATGTCCAGTCATGGGGCGGCTCCTTCTTCTGACGAAAGACCGTTTTCGGGCCGGAAGGGAAAGGATCGGCCGCGGTCCCCTCCGTGCCTGCCGCAACCCGGAGCGCGGCGGCTTCTTCAGCAGGGCGCCGGGCTGCGGCGAACGAGGCTCAGTCCTGCGCCTTGAGCTTTTTCACCTCCTCCGTGAGGAGGGGCACGATTTTGAACAGATCGCCCACGATTCCGTAGTCAGCCTTCTGGAAGATCGGCGCCTCCGGATCCTTGTTGATCGCCACGATGACCTTGGAGGTCCGCATGCCGGCCAGGTGCTGAATGGCGCCCGAGATCCCGCAGGCCACGTAGAGGTTCGGATTCACGACCTTGCCGGTCTGGCCGACCTGCATGGAATGGGAGGCGAACCCGGAATCCACGGCCGCTCTCGAAGCTCCGACCGTGGAGCCGGGGCCGAACGCATCGGCCAGGTCCCAGAGGATCTTGAAGTTCTCGGCGCTCTTCATGGCCCGCCCGCCGGAGACGATGATCGTGGCCTCGGTCAGATCCACCCGTTCAGAGGCTCCCTTCACGATCTCCTTGAGGATCGCCTTGAGATCGGCCTGGGAGACGGCTGCATCCTTCTTGACCACCTCGGCTTTCCGCGATGGGTCCGCAGCCCCCACGGCCAGAACGTTGGGCCGGATGGAGGCCATCTGGGGGAAAGCCTCGGGGATCACGGCTTCGACCACGCACTTGCCGGCGTAGATCGGCCGGGTCGCCACCAGTTTGCCGTTTTCCAGGCGGAGGTCGATGCAGTCGCTTGCGAGCCCCGTGTTCAGGCGGGCCGCCACCCGGGGCAGCAAATCCTTGCCCAGCGCCGTGGCCCCCCCGAGCAGAATGCTCGGAGTCCCCTCCTTCACGGCGTCGGAGATGACCTTGGTGTAAGCGTCCGTCGTGTAGTTCTTGAGGATCTCGGCGTCGAAAAGCAAAACCCGGTTGGCTCCGTAGGCGCCCAGGTCTGCCGCGAGCGCCTCTACACCGGAGCCCAGCAGCAGAACCGTGACCTCCTCGCCGGACTGGGCTGCCAGGTCCTTGGCCTTGGAGACCATTTCGAGAGTCACCTTCTTGAGCTTGCCGTCCCGCTGTTCCGCGATCACCCAGATTCCCTTTGCCATCTTTCCGTCTCCTTATGATTTCCAGATTCGAAAGGTTCGGCTTTCCAGTTCCCCAGGACGCGCGGGCGGCCTCAGATCACCTTGGCTTCTTCCCGCAGAAGCTTCACCACCTGGGCCGCAACTTGCTCGGGCTCCCCTTCGAGAATCTTCCCGGCCTGTCTTTCGGGGGGCAAGGAGAACCGGGTGATCTTCAGCTTGGACCCCTTTTCGCCCACGTCCGAGGCCGCAAGGCCGCTCTTGGCGAGATCCACCAGGTCGATGGGCTTCTTTTTCGCCTTCATGATTCCGGGCAGGGACGCGTAACGGGGCTCGTTCAATCCCTTCTGGGCTGCGAACAGGGCGGGCAGGGAAACCTGGATGACCTCCTTGGCTCCTCCCTCGATCTCCCTCTCCGCCACGGCGCTCTTGCCGTCGGCGGCGATTTCCAGCTTCGTCACCACCGAGACCTGGGGAATGCCCAGCATTTCGGCCAGGGCGGCGAAGACCTGGGAGTTGTCCAGATCCACGGCCTGCTTGCCGGTCAGCAGGATCTGGAAGGGCAGCTTCTGGATGGCGGCCGCGAGAACCTTCGCGGTCGCGTAGCTGTCTGCCCCTTCGAAGGCCGCGTCGTTGAGGTGGACGCCTTTGTCGGCGCCCATGGCCAGGGCGGTCCGGATGGCTTCGGTGGCCCGCTGTGGCCCCATGGACACGATGGTCACCGTGCCGCCAAACTTCTCCTTGATGCGGAGGGCCTCCTCGACGGCGAACTCGTCGTAAGGGTTCATCACGTACTTGATCCCTTCGGTGAGGATTCCCGTGCCCTGGGGATTGACTTGGATCTTGGTCTCCGTGTCCGGCACCTGTTTCATGCATACCACGATATCCACGGCCTTACCTCCTTTTGGGGTGAATCGGAAAACGTGACCTATGGGAAAGACCTGCTCCTTTTCCTGTCTTTCAAGTCCCCGGGCTCTGGGACTCGCTCGCCTGCCGATCCGGGGAATACCCGGGATTTCCGCCCGAATCGGGCCGGCAGTCCCGTGCTTTCAGCCCCTCGATGAAAAATTCGCTCATCTGCTGGATGCACTGTTCGAGCGTGTACTTGGGCTTCTTCGCGAGCACCCAGTACAGGGACATCTCGTCCAGGGCGCCGAAAATGGCCCTCTTGGCGATGGCCGGGATGATGTGCTTCTGGATGCACCCTCTGGCCTTGCCCTCTTCGATGATGTCGCCGATCAAGTCCAGATACTGCAGGAACTTGACCGGCACGTACCGGCGCATGAACTTGCTCGATTGTCTGAGCTCGATCTGGAGCACTTCGGCCAGGTGTTTGTCTTCCCGAAGGCGAAGGAGGTGGGTCGCAACGAAGACGCGGATCTTGTCCAGGGGGTGATCCACCTTGGCAAGTTCTTCCTGCATCCGGCGGATGAGGCTTCCCATGCGCTCTTCGAAAAGCGAAATGAGGATATCATCCTTGTTCTTGAAATACAGGTAGATCGTGCCGTCCGCGACGTTGGCCTCACGGGCGATTTCGGAGATCTTGGCGTTGTAGAAACCTTTCTTGGCGAATACCTTGACGGCAGCCTCGATGATTTGCTCGTGTTTGTTTCGTTCCCGGTCGCGCAGGGCCATGGTTCCGATGTTTGCCTGGCAGGAGAAAAGGGCGGGGAAGTTCGTCCTGTGCGACTCGCAGCCCCCCCTGGTGAATGAGCCTTCATTCAGAAACTTACCACCCTGCGGCCCGGTTGTCAAGAAAGGGCGCCGTGACAGGCCGGGATCCGTGGCCTCTCAAACAGGCAGGAGAACGAATGGCCCCGCCCCTCCCGGGTGTTCTCAGGCAAGAGGCTCCCGGAGCGCTCCGCATCCGAGGTCTTGAGGCCGGATCCCCATCCGACCGGCGCGCGGCGGCCTGCCGGAGACCAGGGGCTTTGGGCCGCCGGGGGAGGCCGGCGGCGGCTTTCAGGCCGACAATTCCTGGTGGACCTCGAAACCCAGTCTTCTCGAAATCTCTTCGGCCGCTTCTTTCACGGCCGGGGCGAGTTCTTCCGCGATCTTCTTGTCCGGCATTCGCATCGCAGGCCCCGAGATCGAAATCGCGGCCACGACGTTGCCCGTGTAATCTCGGATCGGAGCGGCGATGCACCTGACGCCCTCTTCGAACTCCTCGTCGTCGACGGCGTAGCCCTGCTTGGCGACTTTCTTGAGGTGATCGACGAGCGCCTTGGGGTCTGCGAGGGTTTTGGGGGTTCTCTTGACGAGCTGCTCCGGAAGCCGTTTGCGGATCTCTTCCTCGGATTCCGAGCAGATCAGAACCTTGCCCACAGCCGTGCAGTACGTGGGAAGCCTGAGCCCGACGCGGGAAGCCACCCGAACGGTCTGGTTGGCCTCCACCACGTCGAGGTAGACGACATCCTGGTTCCGCATGATGGCCAGATAGCTCGTCTCGTTCGTTCGATTGGCGAGCTTTTCCAGCGAGGGCCTCGCCTGCCGCAGCAAGCCCATCTGGCGGATGAAGGTCTGGCCGAGTTCCAGGCTCTTCAGACCGAGCCGGTAGTTTTCGGTGGACTTGTTCTGCTCGATGTATCCCCTGGCTTCCAAGGTGGCGAGGAGCCGGAAGATGTTGTTCTTGTGAAGCTTGAGCTTCTTGCTCAACTCGGTGACGCCGAGTTCGATCGCGTCGCCCTTGAATTCCTCCAAAACGTCCAGGGCGTGGGCGACGGACTGAATGATGTAGTTGGATTTTTCTCTCTTGACCATGGCTCAAAACCCCTCGTGTTCGACGCGCTAGGACCCAAAGTACAGTTAACGATGTTATATATTCTCCGGAAAAATTCTGTTTTTGTCAAGGGACGGAGCAGAAAAGTTTTTCAGGCCTGCGGGGACTTCATGTCCAAACGGATGAATGACAAAGCCGGCTTCAGCATGACTTCTCCGGCTTGGGCTTCCCCGGCCTGCGAATGACCCGGGACGGATCCTGAAGACTCGCAAGCAAGTCTCCCACGGTTCTGCCCAGGACGGGGTGAATCAACTCGGGGGCGATCTCGCAAAGAGGCTCCAGGACGAACCTCCGGTTGGGCACGCCCGGATGAGGGACCTTGAGGTCCGGTTCGTCGATCACCAGGTCGTCGAAAAACAGAAGATCCAGATCGAGAGTCCTCGGTCCCCATTTTCGCGCGCGAACCCGAAGAAAAGAAGCCTCGATCTTCTGGAGGCTCCGAAAGAAGCCACGCACTTCGAGCGGCGTCTCGACCTGGATGACGCGGTTGAGGAACCACGGCTGGTCCGTGACCCCGTAAGGCTCCGTCTCGTACAGGGAGGACAGTCTCCGGAGGCGGTTGCGTGGATCTTCCAGAATACGGCGCACGGCGCCGTCCAGGTAGGCCAGCCGGTCGCCGACGTTCGACCCCAGAGAGACTGTCGCGAGATGCAGCGGGCGGGGCATCAGGGAACGCTGCACGAGGCCCCCGATAAGACTTTTTCGGCTTTGCGGATTCTGTACAACGCTTCCTCCAGTCGGTCTTTGGCCGCGGTCAGGGACACGCGAAAATACCCCTCCCCGTGTCCGCCGAAGCCCACGCCGGGGGTGACGACCACTCCCGTGCTGAGGAGCAGGGCCCTGGCGAAGCTGCGGGAGTCCCTCTTTCCCGGGACCGGGCACCAGACATAGAACGTCGCTTTGGGCACGAACGGATCGAGGCCGCAGGCCCGAAGCCCGTTCACGACCAGGTCGCGTCTTTCCTGGTAAATCCGGCTGAGATCGGCCGGGACCTTGCCGTTTCGCTCGAGCGCCTCGATTCCGGCGTACTGGATGGCCTGGAAGAGGCCCGAGTCGATGTTGGTCTTCACTTTGCCGAGGGCCGCCACGGCCCTGGCGTTGCCCACGCAGAAGCCGATCCTCCAGCCGGTCATGTTGAAGGTCTTGGACAGAGAGTGAAACTCGATTCCCACCTCCCGGGCGCCATCGGTTTCGAGAAAGCTGGATGGCCGATAACCGTCGAAGGCGATTTCCGAATAAGCCGCGTCGTGGCAGACCAGCACGCGGTGCCGTCGTGCAAAGGCGACGACGCGCTCGAAGAAGCTCTTGTCGGCCGTCGCCGCCGTGGGGTTGTTCGGGTAGTTGATGTAGAGGATCTTCGCCCTGCGGGCCGCCTCCTCCGGTACGGCGTCCAGATCCGGAAGGAAGCCCGCCTCTTCCCGGAGGGGCAAAGACACCGGGACGCCTCCGGCAAAAAGGATCGCAACCTTGTAGACCGGATAGCCCGGGTCCGTATACAGACCGACATCTCCTGGATCCAGGAAGCCCAGGGGGAGGTGGGCGATGCCCTCCTTGGATCCGATGAGACTCACGACCTCGGTCACCGGATCGAGCTCTACACCGAATCGCCTGCGGTACCAGCGGGCCACCGATTCGCGGAACGGCAGAAGCCCCTCGTAGCTGGGATACCGGTGGTTGGCCGGCTCGGCAGCCGCCCTGGCCAGAGCCCGGACAATCGGCTCCGGCGTGGGCAGGTCCGGATCCCCTACCCCGAGATCGATGATGTCCTTGCCTTCTGCCCGCAGGCTGGCCTTGGCCCGATCGATTTCGGCGAAAAGATAGGGCGGCAGGTCCAGGATTCTCTTTGCCAGGGGGAAGTCTTCCATCAGAAAAGTCCTCGCGAGTGGGGATCCATGGGAGAGGGGCCGGCTTCGGGGCGTCTCAATTCAGGCGTTCCAGGCGGCAACGGGGTTCACGAGGCTCCCGATCCCCTCGATCCGGATCTCGATTCGGTCCCCTGGTCGCATGGGCCCGACGCCTCCGGGCGTTCCGGAGGCGATCACGTCGCCCGGTTGGAGGGTCATGATCCAGGAGATGAAATGGACAAGCTCAAATGGATCGAAAACCAGCTCCCGCGTATTGGAACATTGCCTGCGCTGGCCGTTGAGGTAGGACTCGACAGTCAGCCCGACAGGATTGAGGGAAGTTTCGATCCAGGGCCCCAGGGGGGCGAACGTGTCGAAGCTCTTCGACCGGGTGAACTGGACGTCCTTTGCCTGCAGGTCGCGGGCAGTCACATCGTTGAAGCACGTGTATCCGAGGATGCAGCTTGCCGCCTCTTCTCGGCGGATCCGGAAGGCGCGCCTGCCGATCACGATGGCCAGCTCTGCCTCGTAATCGACCTGGCGGCTGCACTCAGGATGCCGAATCTCCTGGCCCGGCCCGATCACCGATGTCGAAGGCTTGAGGAAGATCATGGGCTCTTCCGGAATGGGCAGGCCGAACTCGGCCGCGTGATCCCGGTAGTTCAGACCGATGCAGACGATCTTGGAGGGCTCGCACGGCGCCAGGAGATGGACACGCTCCGCCGGGATCCTCTCGCCGGAGGGTTGAAGGTCCTCGAAAGGAGCCCCCCGAAGGAAGACGGCATCGCCGCCCTCCAAGATCCCGTATCGAATTTCCTGCCCGAAGCGGCAACGGATCAGGCGCATGGGTTCTTCCGGTTTGGGTCAGCTCTTCTTGAAGAAAATTCATATAACCGATCGGACAGGACAAATCAATTTGCGGCCTGCCCCCGCATCCCGCAGAGGCGGCCCCGGCAGAGCGTGGCCCTCCACAGGATCTGACGCCCACCCCGGTCTCCCTGGAGGGACGCGCTCCGTCGCGTCCGTTTTCTGTCCCTTTGGTAACATTCAAGATTATGGTTCGATTCGGCGGCAAAGGCGGGAATTCCTTTTTTCCGGCCGAAGTGGTACCATTCGGGCCTCTTTCGGGAAGCCCGACGTGCTCCGGACCCACAGGAAAAGGGATTCCCCAGGCGTTTCCTATCGAGCGTCGCTCCCGCCGAAGGGCTTATCAACGGGCCGGAGTGGCGCGTTCCGACAGGGTCTTTCCGATCGCGGGGTCCATCGACGCCAGGGAGGTGCGCGTCCTTGCAGGAGCCAGAAGAAGTGCAGGATTACAAGCAAACTTTGAACCTTCCCCAGACCCGGTTCCCCATGAAGGCCGAGCTCAGCCGGCGGGAGCCCCTGATTCTCGACCGGTGGCAGTCCATGGGGCTTTACGGGAAGATCCTCGAGAGGTCCAGAGGAAGGGAGAAATTCATTCTCCATGACGGACCGCCCTATGCCAACGGAAACATCCACCTCGGCACGGCCCTGAACAAGATCCTCAAGGACTTTATTGTGAAGGCAAAATACAAAGAAGGGTTCGACAGCGTCTATGTGCCCGGGTGGGATTGCCACGGGCTGCCCATCGAGCACCAGGTGGACAAGATGCTGGGGCCGAGGAAGAAGGAACTTGCGGTCGCGGCCATTCGGGAACAGTGCCGGGCCTATGCCCTCAAGTATGTGGAAATCCAGAGGGAAGAGTTCAAGAGGCTGGGTGTCCTTGGCCAGTGGGAGGATCCGTACCTGACGATGAACAGCGGGTACGTGGCGCAAATCGTGCGCGAATTCGCTGCCTTTGTGGAAAAGGGCAATGTGTTCAGGGGTCGCAAGCCCATTTACTGGTGTGCCCATTGCAGGACGGCTCTGGCCGAAGCCGAGGTGGAATACCAGGAGATCCCTTCCCCGTCGATCTACGTGGCCTTTCCTCTGCGGTCAGCCCCGCCTGCCGGGCTCGGCCGCCTGGCGCCGGAGGAGACCTGGGTGCTCATTTGGACCACGACCCCGTGGACCATCCCGGCCAACCTGGCCATCGCCTTCCATCCCGATTTCACGTACACGGCCATCCGCCTGGCCGATGGCCGCCACCTGGTGCTGGCCGAGGATCGGATCGGCCCGGTGACCCGGGAACTCGGCCTTTCGGGGTTTCAAAAGGTGGGGGATTCCAAGGGAAGGGACTGGGAAGGGCTCTTGTGCGGCCATCCCCTGTACGACAGGGAATCCAAGTGCGTGCTCGGCGATCACGTGACCCTGGAACAAGGCACCGGGTGCGTCCATACAGCGCCGGGGCACGGCCAGGAGGACTATGAGGTCGGCCTGCGATACGGCCTGGAGATTTTCGCGCCTGTCGACGATGAAGGCAGGTTCACCCAGGATGCCAGGCCCTTCGAAGGCCGGTTCGTCTTCGAAGCTGATCCTCTTGTGTGCGAGGCCCTTCGGGAGAAAGGATGCCTGCTCGGGGACGGCAGGATCTCCCATTCTTATCCGCACTGCTGGCGATGCAAGGAACCGGTCATCTTCCGGTCGACGGAACAGTGGTTCATCTCCATGGAGGCCAACGGTCTTCGCCAGAAAGCCCTCCGGAACATCGACGCCGTTCGATGGATCCCGAGCTGGGGGCGGGACCGGATCTATTCCATGATCGAGAATCGGCCGGACTGGTGCATCTCACGGCAGAGGGCATGGGGGGTTCCGATCGTCGCCTTTCATTGCCGGGGATGCGGGCACATTCTTCTGGATCCCGCGGTCATCCGCCACGTGGCGGACTGTTTCGAGGTCAGGGGGCCTGACGCATGGTTCTCGGACAGGCCGGAGGATCTCCTGCCGCCCGGCACGGTCTGCCCGGCTTGCGGCGGCGGCGAATTCGCGCAGGATCGCAATATTCTGGATGTCTGGTTTGACTCGGGCGTCAGTTATGCCTCGGTCCTGGAGAAACGGAGCGAACTGCGGTTCCCGGCCGACATGTATCTGGAGGGAAGCGATCAGCACCGGGGGTGGTTTCATTCTTCCCTTCTCGCCTCCGTGGGAACCCGGGGCGTGGCGCCATACCGGTCGGTTCTGACCCACGGCTTCGTGGTGGACGGGGAAGGGCGGAAGATGTCCAAGTCCCTGGGAAACATCATCTCGCCCCAAGACCTGATCGGCCGCTACGGTGCGGAGATCCTCCGGCTGTGGGTGGCTGCCGAGGATTACAGGGACGACATCCGGATCTCGCCGGAAATTCTGACTCGCCTGTCTGAATCGTACCGAAAGATTCGGAACACGGCGAGATTCCTGCTGGGCAACCTCTACGACTTCGACCCGGTCCTCCACCGGGTTCCGCTCCGGGAGCGGTCCGAGTTCGACCGGTGGGCGATCCTCCAGTTGGGCGCGCTCATCGAAAGGGTTCGCCGCGCTTACGGAGACTATGACTTCCACGTGGTCTACCACCGAGTGCTGGACTTCTGCGTCGTGGAGTTGAGTTCTCTGTACCTGGACGTGGTGAAGGAAACGCTTTACGTGTCGGCTCCGGGCGCTCCGGCCCGGCGGGCCGTTCAAAGCACGCTGTACGAAATCCTCGACAGTTTGGCCAGGATCATGGCACCGATTCTTTCCTTCACGGCCGAGGAGATCTGGGAATGCATGCCCGTCTGGGAGGGCAAGGAGGAGAGCGTTCATCTCGCCCTGTTCCCCGAAGAGGATCCGGCGCGGGCCGATCCGGATCTCGCCCAGAGGTGGGAGAAGGTTCTTCTGTTCCGCCAGGAAGTCTCCCGTGCGCTCGAGATCGCCAGAAAAGAGAAAAAAATCGGGCATGCTCTCGATGCGTGGGTCCGGGTTTGGGCGCCCGGGGAGTGGGGGCCCTTTCTAGCGGCTTTTCCGTTTTCCCTGCGGCTTCTGTGCATCGTTTCCGACCTGACGGTGGAAAAGGGGCCGGAAGAAGAACCGACCTTCAGGAGCCAGGAGATTCCGGGCCTTGTCCTTCGGGTCGAACGGGCCAGGGGCGCGAAGTGCTCCCGGTGCTGGGTCTTTTCTCCATCGGTCGGCGCTGACGCAGGGCGTCCGTCGATTTGCGCCCGTTGTCTGGAAGAACTTCGGTCTGTGCCGAAAAGATGCGCCGGGGAGCACGGATGAATCTTGCGGGCAAGTACGGCTTGCTCCTTCTCGTCGCGGGAGGCGTGATCGCGCTGGACCAAGGGACCAAGCTCTATGTGGATTCCCGCATGGCCCTGTACGACACCAAGGTCGTGATTCCCGGATTTTTCGATTTTCATTATATCCGCAACACGGGCGCAGCCTTCGGTTTCTTGAGCCGGACGGACGCCGATTTCCGCGTGCCATTCTTCATCGCCGTGTCTCTGGCCGCCACGGCGATCATCCTGTATCTTTTCCACCGGCTCCGTCATGCTGACAGGTGGCTGCCTCTTGCGCTCTCCCTCGTTCTGGGCGGAGCCCTCGGCAACCTCATCGACCGGATACGGCTCGGAGAGGTCATCGATTTTTTCTACGTCCATTACAGGTCCTTCCACTGGCCCGCTTTCAACGTGGCGGACACGGCCATCACCGTGGGCGTGTTCCTGCTCGTGCTTCGAATGTTCGTCCTGGAAAAGGGGAGGGCCCGCGTGCCGCAGGGTTCCTGATTCCTGCCCCGGGCCAGGAGAAGTCCGACTGCACGCTTGACTTCGGCCGGGGAATCGGTAATCTGGTTTAGCACTCAAAGCTCGTGCCTGCCAGAATTCTTTCCTAATTGATTTGAAAACAAAGGAAAACGGTTGAGCAGGCCGCATGGGGTTTCGCCTGTCCCTCGGACCGGGCAGGCCCTCCCAGGGAGCATCATTGTCCTTTTGGGGACACCGGACGGAGCCGGCGTCCCCGTTCTGCAATCTGCCATTCTGCAGTCAAGGAGGAGCGAGGGATGAAGATCAGACCGTTGGGCGACCGGATTCTGCTGAAGAGGGTGGAGGAGGAGGAGAAGAGCAAGGGGGGGATC
>FWPU01010475.1_pt1 | contig 13768 bp, 13 predicted proteins | sample 2228361 | NCBI WGS metagenome assembly FWPU01 (sample SAMEA103939777, study PRJEB20133) | metagenome | reverse complement strand
AACCCGCCGCTCCAGCGTCAGGCGCGGTCCGGAGCGGCGTCGTCGCGCGCAAGGTCGCTGAAGCGGGTGACCGAGGCGTCGAACTGCAACGGCACGGTGCCGGTCGGGCCGTGGCGCTGCTTGCCGATGATGATTTCCGCCTTGCCGTGGGCGGCGTCCATCTCGGTCTGCCACTTGATGTGCTCGTCGGTGCCGGGCCTCGGCTCCTTGTTCGACAGATAGTACTCCTCGCGAAAGACGAACAGCACCACGTCGGCATCCTGCTCGATCGAGCCGGACTCGCGCAGGTCGGAGAGCTGCGGGCGTTTGTCGTCGCGGCTCTCCACCTGGCGCGAAAGCTGCGAGAGCGCCAGGATCGGAATGTTCAGCTCCTTGGCCAGCGCCTTCAGGCTGGTGGTGATCTCGGTAACCTCCTGCACGCGACCTTCCGCGGCGCGCCGCGTCGAGCCCTGCAGGAGCTGAATGTAATCGATGACCAGGAGATCGAGCCCGCGCTGGCGTTTCAGGCGCCGCGCGCGCGCGGCGAGTTGCGCCACGGTGAGCCCCCCGGTCTCGTCAACATAGAACGGAAGGTTCTGCAGCTCGATGGACACTTCGCGGATCTGCTCGAACTCCTGCTCGTTGATGCCGCCGCGCCGGATGGTGCTCGACGGAATCCCGGTGCGCTCGGAAATGATGCGGGTCGCCAGTTGTTCCGCCGACATCTCAAGCGAGAAGAAGCCGACGATGCCGCCGTTGATGGTGCGCAAATGACCGTCGGGGCGCGTCTCGCCCACCCAGGCGCGCGCGACGTTGTAAGCGATGTTGGTGGCGAGCGCGGTCTTGCCCATGCCGGGACGGCCGGCGAGGATGATCAAATCCGAAGGCTGCAGGCCGCCCATCTTGGCGTCGAGATCCTTCAAGCCGGTGGCGAGGCCGGAGAGCCTGCCGTCGCGCTGATAGGCGCGCGCCGCCATGTCGACGGCGGTGGTCAGGGCCTGGGCGAAGCGCTGGAAGCCGGCTCCAAACTTGCCGGTTTCGGCCAGCTCATAGAGGCTGCGCTCGGCCTCCTCGATCTGCTCGCGCGGGGCGAAGTCCACGGGCGCGTCGTAGGCCACGTTGACCATGCTCTCGCCGATGCGGATCAAGCTGCGGCGGATGGCCAAGTCGTTGATCGTGCGGCCGTAATCGGCGGCGTTGATGACGGTCGTGGCCTCGGCGGCGAGCCGCGCCAGGTACTGGCTCGCGCTGAGCCCGCCGATGTCGAGATCGGCGGGCAGGAACGTCTTCAGCGTCACCGGGGTGGCGATCTTGCCGGCGCGGATCAGCTGGGAGGCGAGCTCATAAATCTGCTGATGGATCGGCTCGTAGAAATGTTGCGGCTCAAGGAAATCGGACACCCGATAGAACGCCTCGTTGTTGACCAGGATGGCGCCCAGCAGCGCCTGCTCCGCCTCGATGTTGTGCGGGGCGGTGCGGAACGCGGGCGTGGCGTCGCTCAGCCGGCGCGCGATCGAATCAACAGGGGGCATGATTCGCGATCAGAGGTTCCGTGTGTGTCGAATTTTTGAACGCACGACAAATACGCCAAACATCGAGCGAACTCGAGGCATTCACGCCGACGCTACGATGCCAGCAACGCGACAGGCTCGCGACGCGCTCTTGTTCGATTTTTGAATGCGTCCCTACGGGCGAGGCGCAGCACTGCGCTGATCTGGTTTAGCACCGCACCGGAGCGGTGTGCGAAGTTCGTCGCTGCTTTCCCCGTTTCCCACCGGGAGCGAAATTGTTCTGAAAAATTTTGCCGAAAGACTTGACCGTGGCGATCGCAGGAAAATCGCGGCAAAGACTCATTCGCCGGCAAGCCGCCACGACAAACGCTCGCTGTTTTCGAGTGCGCGCAGCCGCGTTTCCTCGCGCGCGATGTAATCGCGCGTCAGCGGCACCACATCCTGACGCTTGGTGATCTGGATTTGCATCACCATCATGGCCTGCTCACGGAACGACATTTCGGCGGCGGCGAGGTAGAACTCCCACATGCGCACGAAACGCTCGTCATACAGACGTTCCGCCTCCTCGCGGTGGGCCAGGAAGCGCTCGCGCCAGTTCTTCAGCGTTTCCGCATAATGCAGCCGTAAAATCTCGATGTCGGCGATCAACAGCCCCGACCGCTCGATCGCAGGCACGACTTCAGAAAGCGCCGGTATGTAGCCGCCGGGGAAAATGTATTTGGCGATCCAGGGATTGGTAACGTTCGGCCCCTCGGGGCGGCCGATGGTGTGCAGCACCATGACGCCGTCGTCGGCCAGCAACTGCGCGCACTTTCGGAAAAAAGCGTCATAATGGCCGACGCCCACGTGCTCGAACATGCCGACCGAAACGATCCGGTCGAACGTCTCGTCGATATCCCGATAGTCCTGCAACCGGAACTCGACCGCGTCGGCGAGACCCTTTTCCGCCGCGCGGGCGCGGGATCGGGCCAATTGTTCCTGCGAGAGCGTGATGCCGGTCGAACGGGCGCCGCAGAATTCCGCAAGATACAGCGCAAGCCCGCCCCAGCCGCTGCCGATGTCGAGCACGCGCTCGCCGCCCTTGAGCAGAAGCTTGGCCGCCAGGTGGCGCTTCTTGGCCAGCTGCGCGTCGTCCAGCGATTGCCCAGGGTGCTCGAAATAGGCGCAGCTATATTGCTGATCGGCGTCAAGGAACAGCGCGTATAGCCGGCCGTCGAGGTCGTAATGATGCGCGACATTGCGGCGGGCGCGTCCGCGCGGGTTGAATTGCTGCAAACGCCGATTCAGGTAGCGCAAAACCCATTGTGGCCGCGCCCAGCGCGGCGGTTTGCCGTCGCGATTCTGATGCAGCGCAATGGCCAGCACCTCGGCGATGCTGCCGCGTTCTACGACAAAGGTGCCGTTCATGTAGCATTCGCCGAGCTTCAGCTCGGGGTCCAGCAATACGGCGAGTTGCGCCGCGCGGCTGGTGAAACGCACCGCCACCGGGGCTCCGGTACCGTCTCCGAAAGTGAATACGGCGCCGCTCGCCGTGGTGAGCTGGAGATTGCCCCGGCGAACGAACTGCGACAGTAGTGCTCGAAGCAACCGGTCCATCGGCCGCTCCTGCCACATTTTTCCCGCCATTGTGCCGATCGGCCGGTGCCTGGGCCGGGCGAACGGGGCCTCGCGCCGCACTCAGAGTAATGGCTCCCCCGAGCGCTGTTCGAGCAATATTACAGCAAAGTCAAAGCGGCCGAGCAATGCGCGGGCCGGTTCATGCGGATGCGGCGCGCTACACCGCCGTGACGGACGGCGCAGGAATCGTGCAATCATGCGTTAAAGATTTGAGCGTACGTGCAGGCGGATCCGTGCTAAATTGGCTCCCGAGGGACGATGCGGGCAATGCGGCGGCTCACACCTGCGGTCGGTGGCTTTGCGATGGCGCTCGTGGTCACGGCCGCGCAGGCGCAGGGATTGCGGGGCGAAAGCTACGGCGCCGGAAAAAAACCCGCGCAGCTCTTTGCCTCTGATTGCACTGGCTCAGGTTGCCACAGCGGACCGCAAGGTCTCGCCAAAGGCAAGACTCCCAACGATCTCGCCGGGTATCTGCGCGCACACTACACCGACAGCAAGCAGACCGCCGCGGCTTTGGCCGCCTACCTGATGGGGGTGGCCGGCGAGGCACGTCCTGCGCGCGGCCGGCCGGAACGGATCGAGCGCGCGGAGCGGCCAGAGCCGGAGGATCGCGCCGCACGCGAACGGCGCGATTGGTTGCCGTTCCAGTTGCCGAATCTCTTTGGCCGGCAGGAGGCGCAGGAGCCGCCGACGCAGCAGACACCGCCTCCGGCGCCGGCTCGTCAGCGGGCTCGGCCAGCCCCGAAGCCGGAGGAAACCGCCAGGGTGCCGAGCGACCGCGCTGCGCCGGCCGCGCGAGAGGAAATCACGCCACCATCGGAGAGCTCGCTGTTATCGGCGTTCTCGGCGTTGTTCGGACGTGACGAGGAGACAAAGGCGGCTCCGGAACCGGTGAAGCCTGCACCGCGGCCGCGGCAGACGTCGCGGCAGCAACCCAAGAACGAGGACACACTCAGGCCTCCAGCGCGTATCGAAACCCCGCCGCCTCCCGCGCGGCGCTCCACTCGGCAACCTCAGACCGAGGAGGACGCAAAGTCGTCCACCGAGGCCGCGCCGCCGCCTGCGACGCGGCCGTCGAGGCGGCAGTCGCCAAAATCGGAGTCTGCCAAGCCCGACGCATCCGCGAAACCGCCGAAGCCCGAAGAGGCCGCAAAAGCACCGGGAGACAGCGAGACCGCCGCACCGCCGCGCTCGCGGCAAACAACGCGGCGTCCGCCCAAAAGTGAGGAGGCCGCGGTGCCGGTGAATACCGGAACGGTACCGAAACGCCCTCGGCGGACGGAGCCGCTATTCCCCATCACCGAAGACAATGCCGGTCCGCCGCCGGCCAGCGACATCTATCGGCCGGCGCGGCGTGAGTCGTCGTTGGAGCCAGCAGCGGACATTGCCCCCGGCGAGATCGCTCCGCCGGCGCGAGAGTCGGGGCCGCGGCTGCAGATTTTCGACTGAGGCTCGCACTTCCCAGGGGGCCGGGGCAAAAGGGGCCGACTTAGGATTTCTCCGATGCGGCCCCCGACTCCTTTGCCGTCTGTCCGGAAGTGCGCTCGCGGCCCGACGTCTTCGCCTCGGGCTCGAAGAAGGCCGCGGCCGCAGCTTCCGCCCCGCTCTCGCCCTCGGCGGCAGGCATCGCTTCGGGGGCAACGGCGATGTCCTCGCCGCGGGCGAGCCGTTCAGCTTCCTCGGCATTGCGTGCGACGTTGAGCGTCACCGTGACCTCGACTTCGGGGTGCAGCAGGATCGACACCTTGTGCTGCCCGATGGTCTTGATCGGTGCGTTCAGCGCGATCTGGCTGCGATCGACGAGGAAGCCGGCGTTGCCAAGGATGCCGACAAGATCGCGCGCGGAGACCGAGCCGTAGAGCTGGCCGCTCTCAGCGGCTTGCCGAAGGACCGCGAAGCTCTGGCCGTCGAGGCGGCTTGCCACCTGTTGCGCCTCGCCCTTGCGCGCGAGGTTGCGGGCCTGGAGTTCCGCCTTCATGGCTTGGAACTTGGCCTTGTTGGCTTCGGTGGCCCGCAGGGCCTTGCCTTTGGGGAGCAGATAATTGCGGGCAAAGCCGTCCTTGACGCGGACAGTGTCGCCCATCTGTCCGAGCTTGGCGATACGTTCGAGGAGGATCACTTCCATGGTTCTTGCTCCGTGTAATCGCGTTGTTTCGAAGTCAGCTTTGGGTGGTCGGCGGGCCGCCCTTGCGGGTGAGGCGGCCGCGAATGTCGAAAGCCACATCGGCCAGTCCGAGCAGCGCGATAAGCACCAGCACCGGCCAAATCAGCACCACCGCCACATAGGCAAGCCCAAGCACGAGGCCGCGCGCGTTGAAACCGCGCGTGATGAAATGCAGCACGGCGAAGCCGAGGATCGCATAGGCGGTGGCGAGGCTTGCGGCGACGATGCCGGAAATCATACCCAGCAGGCCAAGGCGAGACGCGAGCAACACGCCGGTCGCGGCCGCAGCGAGCAGCACTGGCGCAACCGGGGGGAACGTCATCTGCGCCACGTCGGGCCATGGCCGGCGCAGACGGCCCGACGTGTTCACGATGCGGCCGGCGAGCCACAACAGCAGCGCATTGATGAAAGTGACAGACACCGCAGCGGCCGGCGGCGCGATGGCCACGAGCGCATCGATGCGCTGGCTGTAATCCGGCAGATTGCGCAGGTCGGAGGGGGCAGAGCGACGGAACAGCGTCTCGAAGGCGCGGCGCAGTTCGCCGCGTACGGCTTCCTCGGTTTGGCCGAGCGTCAACAGCACCGCCACCACGACAAGCGAGCCGATGATGGCGGCCCAAATCACCAGGCGGCCGACCGGATACCACTCCAGCGTCTGGCCTGCAGGCGTCGTCACCGGCCGCGCGAGCAGCGCGAGATAGCCCAACCACCAGGCAGGCAGGCCGATGCCGAGCAGAAAGGCCATGAACAGATAGCTGCTGAGACCCAAGGCGAGCCCAGCCGCCGCGACCAGCGCCGCGACCAAACCCGACCAATGGCTCCATCCGAGCGCCGCAATCATGATGGGCAGCGGCGCGAGGTAGAAGAGAAGCAGGGAGAGCACCGCGCCGGAGACGATGGAGACAAACAGCAGAGCGGACGCGATGCCGGCTCCGAAGCCAACGAGGAGGATCTGTGCCATCGAGCTGTCCCGCTCCGTTCCGGCGAGCGGTTAGAGGCGGGTCGACGCCCGCCCCAACCATCGGTCCCCGGATGTTTCCGGAGACCTCGACTAACTCACATTCGACCTCCCTTTGGAAGGGGAGGTCACGCCAAAGCACGCCGGGTGGGCTTGCTGCCGCGCGCTTCACTCCACCCCGGCTCGCCGCGTTTCGCGGCGCGCCGACCCCTAACAGGGGAGGGTAAAACGAAATCTAGCGGATCACATACGGCAGCAGCCCGAGAAAGCGCGCGCGCTTGATCGCGCGGGCGAGCTCGCGCTGCTTCTTGGCAGACACCGCCGTGATCCGGCTGGGCACGATCTTGCCGCGCTCGGAAATGTAGCGCTGCAACAACCGCACGTCTTTGTAATCGATCTTGGGGGCGTTCGGCCCGCTGAACGGGCAGGTCTTGCGGCGGCGGAAGAAAGGCCGGCGGCCACCGCCCGCGGCCAGCGCGCTGATCTGCGAAGATCCGGTCGCCATGTCACTCCTCCGTCACGGCTTCGTCGCCGTTGTCGGCGTCGTCGCGCGGACGCCGCTCCTCGTCCCGTTCGCGCCGGCGCCGGCCGCCAGCGGCCGCGCCAGCTTCACGGCCCTCGCGCTCGTCGCGCTCACGGTCGCGATCGGCTTTCCGCATCATCGCCGAAGGACCTTCCTCGAGCGCTTCGACGCGCACCGTGAGATAGCGCAACACGTCCTCGTTGATGCTCTCCTGGCGCTCGATCTCGCGGATGGCCGCGGCCGGTGCGTCAATATTGAACAGGGTGAAGTGGGCTTTGCGATTCTTGCGGATGCGATAGGCGAGCGACTTGACCCCCCAGTATTCGGTCTTCGGGACTTTTCCCCCCATCTGCTCGACGACGCCCTTGTATTGCGCCGCCAATTCCTCGACCTGCTGCGGGCTCAAGTCCTGGCGCGCCAGAAACACGTGCTCGTAAAGCGGCATGTGCCTTTCCTTCGGCGGACCGCGACCTTGGTCCGTCTGTTCCGAGCTTGCGGTATTCGGTAGCCCGGATGGAGCGAAGCGACATCCGGGATCGGCCGATCGCATCGGATTCGTCGCCCCGGATTTCGCTGCGCTCAATCCGGGCTACGTTGCTGTTCCGCGCATGATTTTGCCGAAAGCGACCTCGGATCCGCGAGGCTTCGGGATCATGCCTTCCTCTGCCGCGATCCGGCGCCAAGCCCTTCGAGCCTTCGGAAAGGCTCGATGCTCAGAAGGCAGGAACACCGGACGCCGGGCCATTGGGCCCTACCGCCTCGCCGAGTGTGCGGCGCGTCGGCCGTCCGTTCAGCTCCCGGCCGGGATCAACGGAGCGGGAGGGTTATAGGGGGAAGGACGAAGCAAATGCAAGTGGGATGCAGTTCGCTTGACAGTGCGACGGGCCGCAGTGTCTCTCGGGGAGAGGCGAGGCGGCGATGGCGGCGGCGTTCATCTTTCCCGGCCAGGGCAGTCAGGCGGTGGGCATGGGCAAGGCGCTGGCCGAGGCTTTTGCGCCGGCACGCGCGGTGTTCGAGGAGGTGGATGCGGCGCTCGGCGAAAGACTTTCCGCCGTCATGTGGGAAGGGCCGGCCGACAAGCTCACACTGACCGAAAACGCGCAGCCGGCGCTGATGGCGGTGTCGATCGCGGTGATGCGGGTGCTGGAGGCGGAGGCGGGGCTCGATCTGAAGCGCGACGCGAAGTTCGTGGCCGGCCATTCGCTCGGGGAATATTCGGCGCTGGCCGCGGCCGGCGCGTTCGCGCTGGCCGATACGGCGCGGCTTCTGCGCCTGCGCGGCCGTTCCATGCAGCAGGCGGTGCCGGTGGGGACCGGCGCCATGGCGGCGCTGCTCGGGCTGTCGTTCGAGGACGCGGCGGCGGTCGCGCGCGAAGCGGCCCAGGGCGAGGTCTGTCAGGCGGCGAACGACAACGGCGCCGGGCAGGTGGTGGTGTCCGGCCACAAGGCAGCGGTCGAGCGCGCGGTCGAAATCGCCAAGGGCAAGGGTGCCAAGCGCGCGATGCTTCTGCCGGTGTCGGCGCCGTTCCATTGCGCGCTGATGCAACCGGCGGCAGACGCCATGGCCGAGGCGCTGAAGAAAATCAGGGTGCAGGCGCCGGCGGTGCCGGTGGTCGCCAACGTGACGGCGCAGCCGGTGAGCGATCCAGGCGAGATCGTGCGCAATCTGGTGGCGCAGGTCACCGGCACGGTGCGCTGGCGCGAATGCGTCGCGTATATGGCGGGCGCCGGGGTCAGCACGTTCTACGAGGCGGGCGCGGGCAAGGTGCTCACGGGTCTGGTGAAGCGCATCGCGGAAGGCGCAACCGGCATTGCCATTGGCACGCCGGAGGATGTGGCAGCGTTCAGGGCCGCAAGGCAATAAAGTAGTCGCGCCGTTCTTCGAGGCTCGCTACGCTTGCACTGCCGGATGACGCGTTTTGTCGAAGCGTCATCCCGAACCGGCCGCGAAGCGTTCCCCGAATGGCGTGAGGTGGAGCATGTCGCATGTTTGATCTGTCCGGCAAGACCGCCCTCGTGACCGGCGCCAGCGGAGGCATCGGCGGCGCGATCGCCCGCGCGCTGCATGCGCAGGGCGCGACCGTTGCCGTCTCCGGCACGCGGCGCGAGGCGCTTGATGCCGTCGCCTCCGAGCTGAAACAGCGCGTCCACGTGCTGCCCTGCAATCTCGCCGACAGGGACGCGGTGGAGGCCCTGGTGCCGAAGGCCGAGGAGACGATGCAAAGACTCGATATCCTCGTGGCCAACGCCGGGGTCAACCGGGACAATCTGCTGGTGGCGCTGCGCGACGAGGACTGGGAGCAGGTGATCAACATCAATCTCACCGCGACGTTCCGCTTAACGCGCGCGGCGGTCAAGGGCATGATGCGGCGCCGCTTCGGCCGCATCATCGGCATTACGTCGGTTGTGGGAGTGACCGGCAACGCCGGGCAGAGCAACTACACGGCGAGCAAGGCGGGCATGATCGGCATGATCAAATCGGTCGCCGCCGAATATGCCAAACGGGGCGTCACCGCAAACTGCGTCGCGCCGGGATTCATCGCCAGCCCGATGACCGACCGGCTCAACGAGAAGCAGCGCGAGGCGATCCTGTCGCGCGTGCCCGCCGGCCGGCTCGGCTCGGGCGCCGACGTGGCGGCGGCCGTGGTGTATCTGGCGTCGGACGAAGCGGCCTACGTCACCGGGCAGACGCTGCACGTTAACGGCGGCATGGCCATGGTCTAGCCCCGTCGCTGTGCACAGTTCTGTTGATAGATGCGGCGGCCCACATGCTAGTCAAGCGGGGGGAAGTATGTTAACCGAACCCCGGCCTGGCTCGGGGGCCGGCGTGTTGCGAAGACGCTGCGTGGATCCACTTGCGATCCGTGCTGCTCCGTCCCGATCCTGACGAGGCCGATCACGCGTTGGCGCAGGGTCGCAGAGCCCAATCCACAAAGAGGTCTATACGATGGCTGACATAGTCGAGCGGGTTAGAAAGATCGTCGTAGAGCACCTGGGCGTTGAGCCGGACAAAGTGACGGAAAACGCCAGCTTCATCGACGACCTCGGCGCCGACAGTCTCGATACGGTCGAGCTCGTCATGGCCTTCGAGGAGGAGTTCGGCTGCGAAATTCCCGACGACGCGGCGGAAACCATTCTGACCGTCGGAGACGCGGTGAAGTTTCTCGAGAAAAACGCCAAGGCCTGACGCCGGCCGCGACCGCGCGGTAACTTCTCACATAGGGGAAGCGGTTGAACTGCCGCCGGGGAGGCGGAATGCGGTCGCCGCGATGCGACCGAGGAGCCGGACATGAGACGCGTCGTCGTCACCGGGATGGGAATGGTCACGCCGCTCGGTTGCGGGGTCGAGGCGACGTGGCGGCGGCTGATCGCGGGCGCAAGCGGCGCCAGGCGCATCGAGCACTTCGACGTTTCCGATCTGCCCTGCAAGATCGCATGCACCATACCCCGAGGCGACGGCAGCGACGGCAGCTTCAATCCAGACCAATGGATGGAGCCGAAAGAGCAGCGCAAGGTCGATGACTTCATCATCTTTGCGATGGCGGCGGCGCGGCAGGCGCTCGACGACGCCGGGTGGAAACCGGCGACCCGCGAGGAACAGGCAAGCACCGGGGTGCTGATCGGCTCGGGCATCGGCGGCATCGAGGGCATCGCCGAGTGCGCGGTCACGCTGAAGGAAAAAGGTCCGCGCCGCATTTCACCCTTCTTCATACCCGGCCGCATCATCAATCTTGCTTCGGGCTACGTGTCGATCGAGTTCGGGCTCAAAGGGCCGAACCACGCGGTGGTCACCGCCTGCTCCACGGGCGCGCACGCGATCGGCGACGCGGGGCGGCTGATCGCGCTCGGCGATGCGGATGTCATGGTCGCAGGCGGAACGGAATCGCCGGTGAACCGAATTGCGATCGCCGGTTTCTCGGCGCTGAAGGCGCTGTCCACCTCGTTCAACGACGCGCCAGAGAAGGCCTCGCGTCCCTACGATCGCGACCGTGACGGCTTCGTGATGGGCGAGGGCGCGGGCGTCGTGGTTCTGGAGGAGGCCGAACACGCCAAGCGGCGCGGCGCCAGAATCTATGCGGAACTCACCGGCTACGGCCTCTCCGGCGACGCCCACCACATCACCGCACCCGCGCCGGACGGTGATGGTGCGCTGCGCTGCATGCAGGCGGCGGTGCGCCGCGCCGGCTTGTCGCCGGCGGAGATCGACTACATCAACGCGCACGGCACATCGACCCCGCTCGGCGATGAGATCGAGCTCGCCGCGGTCGAGCGGCTCGTCGGCAACGCCGCCGGACGCATCGCGATGTCCTCGACCAAATCTTCGATCGGGCACCTCTTGGGCGCGGCCGGCGCGGTGGAGGCCATCTTCTCGATCCTTGCCATCCACAACGGTGTCGCACCGCCGACGCTCAATCTCGACAACCCTTCCGTTGAGACGCCCATCGATCTCGTTGCGCACAAGGCGCAGCAACGCGAAATCAATACCGTGCTATCGAACTCGTTCGGGTTCGGCGGCACGAACGCGTCGCTCATCTTCCAGCGATACACCGGTTGAGGGCCTCGCTGCCGCCGACCCCGCTTTTGCCATATTTGGCCTACCCTATGGGCAGCACAATAAAATTCTGCGAGGATGGGATGGTGCGCTCGCAGGTGCCGACGCTCCAGACCCAAGGGTGCGGCGAGGCATGGTTGCGGGGGGAAGGTGGTAGCTTCGAATTTTCCGTCCGGCGGCAACGGCAAGGACTGGTCGGATCCGGTTCACGCGTCGATCGCGCGGCGACCCGGCGCAGCGTCGGCGAGTGAACCCTTTGCGCGCGACAGACGCGCGGGGAACGGTGCGGCAACGGACCACAGAGCGGTCGCACCGCGCAGTCCGCGCGCGGCCCTCGAGCCGGAACAGGTGACCATGCCAATTCGCTCCAAGCGCCCTCGCAACCCCCTTTTCATCTTCGGCAATGCGCTGTTCACGTTCCTGCTGCTGCTCGGTCTGGCGGCCGGCGCCGCGTTCATGGTGGGCAAGCAGCGCTTTGAGGCGCCGGGTCCGCTGGCGGAAGAGAAAACCGTGATCATTCCGCGCAATTCCGGCGTGCGCGACATCGCGGATCTGCTGCAGAAGGAGGGCGTGATCGATCAGCCCTGGCTGTTCGTCGCCGGAGTGGTGGTGCTCAAGGCGCGCGAGGATCTGAAGTATGGCGAATACCAGTTCGCGCCGCGCGTCAGCCTGCGCGAAGTGGTCGGCACGCTCATGGAAGGCAGGGTGGTGCAGCACACGTTGACCATCCCGGAGGGCTTGACGTCGGAGCAGATCGTCGCGCGGCTCACCGAGAATCCGGTGCTGACGGGAAACATCCGCGAAATCCCGCGCGAGGGCACGCTTCTGCCGGAGACCTACAAATTCACTCGCGGCACGACGCGGGAGCAGATCATCCAGCGCATGCAGCAGCAGCACCGAAAGCTGGTGCAGGAAATCTGGGAGCGGCGCATGCCCGACTTGCCGCTGCGCACGCCGGAGCAGCTCGTGATCCTTGCCTCGATCATCGAAAAGGAAACCGGCAAGCCGGAGGAGCGCACGCGGGTCGCCGCGGTGTTCGTCAACCGGCTCAAGCAGCGCATGAAGCTGCAGTCCGACCCGACCATCATCTACGGGCTCGTGGGCGGCAAGGGCACGCTCGGCCGGCCGATCCTGAAAAGCGAAATCGAGCAGCCAACCCCTTACAATACCTACGTGATCGAGGGCCTGCCGCCGGGGCCGATCGCTAATCCGGGCCGCGCGTCACTGGAAGCGGCGGCCAATCCGGCGCGCACCAGGGAACTCTACTTTGTCGCCGACGGCACCGGCGGCCACGTGTTCTCCGAAAATTACGAGCAGCACCAGAAGGCGGTGGCACGTTTGCGGGCGATCGAGCAGGGCGCGGCGGCACGTGCGAGCGGCGCATCGCCCCTGCCAGGGCGCGCGCCGAGCAGTACGCCCGGAAGCAGGTAAGCTTTCATCTTGAGACCGCTGCGGCGCGCCATTAAGGTCGCGCCGATTTTCGCTGCGTGGCGCAGGGATTCGATGGCTCTCTCCAGCATGACCGGCTTTGCGCGGGCGCACGGGATGTCGGGCACCTATGCGTGGGCGTGGGAGTTGAAGTCGGTCAATGCCAAAGGGCTCGATCTGAAGCTGCGGCTGCCGCCAGGGTGGGACGCGGTCGAGGCGCCGGTGCGGGCGCGCGCAGCGGAGTCGCTCGCGCGCGGCGCGGTGTTCGCAAACCTGACGGTGACGCGCGAGGGCGCGCCACCGGTTGCGCGCGTGAACGAGCCGGTGCTCGCGGCGGTGCTGGCCACGCTCAAGGATCTGTCCAACAAGGTCGCTGCCTCACCGCCGACACTGGACGGAATCCTCTCGCTCAAGGGCGTGATCGAAGTCACCGAGGCGGAAGAAATCGAAGAGGAAAGACGCGCGGCGGAGGCCGCTGTGGTCGCGGGCTTCGGCGATGCGCTCAAGCAGCTCCAGACGATGCGCCGGCACGAGGGCGAGGCGCTCGGCAAGGTGCTTGCCGCGCGGCTCGATGAAATTGCGGCGCTCGCCGCGCGGGCGGAAGCGGCCCCGGGCCGCAAGCCGGAGGCCATCAGGGCGCGGCTCGCCGAACAGGTCGCCGCGCTCCTTGACACTGCGGACCGGTTCGATGCCGATCGGCTGCATCAGGAGGCGATCCTGCTTGCCGCCAAGGCGGACATCCGCGAGGAGCTCGATCGGCTCGCGGCGCATGTGGCGCAGGCGCGCAAACTGCTCGCAGCGGGCGGACCGGTGGGCCGCAAGCTCGATTTTCTGGCGCAGGAATTCAACCGGGAATCGAATACGCTCACCGCCAAGGCGGGCGACGTGGAGCTGACCAACATCGGGCTGGAGTTGAAGGCGGTGGTGGAGCAGTTCCGCGAGCAGGTGCAGAATCTGGAATAGCGATGAAGCGACGGTCCGCGCCCAGGAATGGAATCGCCCGGCGTGGGCTGATGCTGGTGCTGTCGTCCCCGTCG
>FWPU01010473.1_pt1 | contig 13772 bp, 16 predicted proteins | sample 2228361 | NCBI WGS metagenome assembly FWPU01 (sample SAMEA103939777, study PRJEB20133) | metagenome | reverse complement strand
TGACAAATTAATTGCTTTAAAAATTAAATTATAAAAAAATAAGGAGAGAAAAAGAGAATGAAAAGGAGAGAAAAAATATGAAGGTACAAAGAACAATAAAATATGAAGAGGAGTTAAATAAATCATTTCCGTACGAAGTAGCTAAATATCCAGGAGGAGAGAATGTATGGGATTGTATACAATGTGGAACATGCAGTGGAACCTGTCCAGTTTCAATTTATATGGATTATACACCACGAAGGATAATGGCAATGATAAGAGGTGGTTTTAAAGAAGATGTATTAAAGAGTTTTACAATTTGGATATGTTCATCATGTTATTCATGTACTGTACAGTGTCCTATGAAGATAAAGATAACAGATATAATGTATAGTTTAAAAAGGATGGCGATAGAGCAAGGATACTATCCGAAGAATTTTCCAATACCGGCATTAGCTAATGAATTTGTAAATATGGTAAAGAAGAATGGACGAATTAATGAAGGGATGTTAACGACGAAATTTATGTTGAAGACTGAGCCAAAGAAGATACTAAAATCTTCATCGTTAGGGATGAAATTAATGAAAGCGGGGAGGATGAATATATTTGCAGTAGAAAAAGTAAGTAAACCTGAAGAAATAACAAAATTATTTAATAAAATGGAGGAAAGATGATTGAAAATATTTATGCATATTATCCGGGATGTTCGGTAAAAGGTACTGCACGAGGATATGAGGAATCGCTATTATCGGTATTTAAAGCATTAGAAATTAATCTTAAAGAGATAGAAGATTGGAATTGTTGTGGGGCTACATTTTATATGTCAGTAGATGAGATGTTCAGTTTTGCATTATCAAGCAGGAATTTAGCTTTAGCAGACAAATTAGGGGGGAAAATGGTGATACCATGTGCAGCTTGTTATCTTGCGGTGAGAAAGACAAAAGACTATATAAAGAATTATGAAAAGATTAGGGAGAAAGTTAACATTGCATTGGAAGAAATTGGATTAAAATATGCAGAGAATGTAGCTATAAAGCATCCATTAGAGATATTATATGAAGATTATGGATTAAAAGAGCTATCGAGCAAAGTAAAGAAGCCATTGGAGCAATTAAGAGTTGTACCTTATTATGGATGTCAATTAGTCAGACCATATCCTGAAGTAGATAATGCAAACAATCCAATTAAGATGAGTAAATTAATAGAAGCTTTAGGAGGGAATGTAGTAGATTATCCTTTGCAAACAAGGTGTTGTGGAGGTTCACTAATGGGAACAATTGAGGATATAGCGCTAAGATTAAATTATGTTTTAATAAAGGAAGCAGTAGAGAGAGGCGGTAATTGTATAGCTGTATTATGTCCGCTTTGTCAATTTAATTTAGACTGTTATCAAGATTTAATAAATAGTAAATATAATTCAAATTTTTCTATACCGATACTATTTTTTACACAATTAGTAGGAATGGCATTAGGATTAGATAAAGAAAGTTTAGGATTACAACGCAATATAGTATCAGTAGATTCAATTTTTAAATAAGAAAAAATGGAGGGAAATAAATGGAACAAAAGCAAGTAAATGATAATGAAAGAAGGATAGGATTGTATATATGTCATTGTGGAACAAATATATCGCCGAAGGTTAATGTAGAGAATTTAGCTGATTTTTTTAGTAAATTTCCTGGTGTAATAATATCAAAGAATTATATGTACATGTGTTCTGATCCTGGGCAAGATATGATTAAGAATGATATAAAAGAGCATAAATTAAATCGTGTTGTAGTTTCATCATGTTCACCGACATTACATGAATTAACATTTAGGCGTGCATGCAATGAAGCAGGATTAAATCCCTTTTTATTTCAGATGGCGAATATAAGGGAGCATTGTTCATGGGTAACAGAAGATACAAAGGATGCAACTGAGAAGGCAAAAAAGATAATATCTGCAGCTTTAAAGAGGGTATATTGGCATGAACCTCTTGAATATATAAAGATAAACATTAATCCTAATGTATTGGTAGTAGGTGGCGGTATAACAGGGATAGAAGCTTCATTAAGGTTAGCTGGAGCAGGAAGGAATGTATATTTAGTGGAGAGAGAATCTTCAATAGGCGGTCATATGGCAGAATTAGACAAAACATTTCCTACGCTTGATTGTGCAGCTTGTATATTAACACCCAAGATGGGAGAAGTAAAATCTAAGAATAATATTCAATTAATGACTTATACAGAGGTAAAAGAGGTATCAGGCGGAGTAGGGGGTTTTAAGGTAAAATTAAGGAAGAAGCCAAGATATGTATATTTAGATAAATGTAATGGTTGTGGAGCATGCTGGGATGCATGTCCATCAATACTAAGTCCTTATTGGAGGAGAATCATAAGAGGTACTATAATAGTAAATGAGCGTAAAGCAGAAAAAAGCTAATGAATTCTCTAAATTATGCTAAAAAGGGAATGAAATAAAAAGGAAGAAAAGAATATGAATACAGTACTGAAATTAAGAGAGATAAAAGAAATATTAAGGTGCACATTAATTTGGGCTGATGATGAATTACTGGAAATAGAGATAGAAAGAGCTGGAGCAGCAGATTTAATGAGTGATGTATTAGCATTTACAAGACCAGGTTCATTAATGTTAACCGGATTAGTGAATATTCAATCAGTAAGGACAGCAGATATAGCTGAAGTAAAAGCAATAATATATGTTAGAGGGAAGATACCTACACCTGATTCAATTGAATTAGCAAAAGAAAAAAGAATTCCTTTATTATCAACTAATTATCATATGTATGAAGCTTGTGGTATTTTATATTCCAAAGGAATAGCAGGTAATACAGATGGAAGTTAACAGGGATATAATCTTGCAGAAAAAGTTTGAGATATATGGTAGAGATTTTGTTAATGGTGGTAAAGTATCATCTGAGGTAAAGGATATAATGAAGATGCTCAATTTACCATCCAACATTATAAGGAGAGTAGGAATTGCATCATATGAAGCGGAGATGAATGTAATTTTATATGCAAGGAGAGGTGAATTTAATTTAACGATATCATCAAATTCGGTAGAAATAGTTATAGAAGATGAAGGTGATGGAATTGAGAATATAGAATTAGCTATGCAGGAAGGTTTTTCAACAGCAAGTCCTGAGATTAGAGAAATGGGATTTGGAGCAGGGATGGGCTTACCAAATATTAAAAAAAATTCTACAGTATTTGAGATTCAATCAACCCCAGGAAAAGGAACTAAATTATATATAAGGATAGATTTGAATGAATGTAAAAATTAATTATGTACCTACAGTTTACATAGATGATACAAGATGCGAAGGAAAAATGGCATGCATGAGAGCATGTCCTACTTATGCAATTCGAGTTAAAAGGGGAAAAGCTCGGATAATAAATGATCTATGTATTGATTGTGGAGAATGTATAAAAGCCTGTCCCAATAATGCAATAAAGCCGATAATGAGTTCACTTAACGAAATAAAGTCCATAGAATCAATTTATGTGATTGCTTCACCAGCTCTTTATGCACAATTTAAGATAGATGTGAATCCATATAAAATACATGAAGGGCTCAAACGGATGGGCTTTGCTGGCAGCTACGATATTACAAAATACTGTATATTAGCACGTAAAGCAATTGAAAGATTCATAATAGAAAGTAAAGCACATAAGCCAATAATATCATCTCATTGTCCAGTCATAGTAAGTTTAATAGAAATACAATTTCCATCATTAATAGATAATTTATTACCAATTAGGGAACCACGAGAAATAGCAGCAATGGATATCAAAAATAAATTAAAGAAGAAAGATGCAACAGTTGTTTATATAACTCCGTGTTCTGCAAAGATGATAGATGTAAAATCACCTCGCTGGAAGGAAAAGTCATATATAGATGGGACTTTATCAATACGAGATATTTATAATCCCTTATTATCAGCTATTATAGATATAAAGAATCCAATTGAATCTAATTTAGAAATTTATGCAGAAGGAATAGAATGGGCTGTGGAAGGGGGAATAATAAATTATTTACCCGAATCATTGGTAACCCTTTCTTCATCCGGTATAGCAAATGCAAAAAAGATATTGTCTGATATTGAATCAGATAAGATAAAAGGAGTTGATTTTGTTGAAATATATGCATGCAATAGTGGCTGTTGTGGTGGCTCATTAGCAGTTGATAATATTTACATGGCAAGAAATAAGATAAGATCATTAATTAATATACCATCAATAGTAAAAAATGCTTCTTTTGATATCTCAGGATACAATTTAGAAAGGAAATGGTTAGGATTAAGAAGCACTAAATCAAACGTTATGGATTTATCAAAAGCTATTCAAAAAGTAAAGGAGAAAGAAAATATCTATATGAAGTTGCCAAAAATAGATTGTGGTTTATGTGGTTGCCCAACATGTCAGGTATTTGCAGAAGATGTAGCAGAAGGCAATGCTTTACTTAATGAATGCATAATAGAGCAATTAAATCAGATAAAAAGGGATTTCAATTCTATATTTTTTAGATGGAGAAAAGAATGAATTTAAAAGAAATAATAAAGAAACTAAATTTAATTCCTGTAGATGATTCTGTTTCATTGGATAAAGAAATAAAATATGCTTATTGTTCAGATATGTTATCAGATGTAATGGGGAATGCAAAAGAAGGTAGTATATGGATAACATTACAAACTCATCAGAATATTATAGGTGTTGCAGTAATGAGAGATATAGCAGCAATAATATTAACAAATGATAGGAAACCTGAAGCTGAAACAATTAAAAAAGGAAAATTCCAAAATATTCCAATACTGTTATCTGATAAATCTGCTTTTACTTTATGTGGATTATTATATGAAATGGGATTAAGAGGCGAATAACAAAGTGCTTGAAATAAAAAAGAAACAAGAAATAAGAATATCTAAATATTTAAAATTATATAAAGGAGATTTTCATATACATACTTGTTTATCACCTTGTGCTGATTTATATATGACACCAAAAAGGATACTCAACAAATGCGCTGAAAAAGGAATTGATATAATAGCCATATGTGATCATAATTCATGTGAAAATGTAAAATATGCATTGAAGGCTGCAAATAAATATAATATTACAGTTATACCGGGGATGGAAATCACGACAATAGAAGAAGTACATATTATAGGACTTTTTCCTAACAATATTCAATCAACAAAAATGCAAAAAATAATTTATTCAAAATTAGATGGAATAAATAATGAAGATTTATTTGGTGTTCAAGCAGTAGTAAATGAATATGATGAAGTAGTTTCATTAAATAATAAATTATTAATAGGTGCATCTAATTTAACAATAAATGAAGTAGTTAATTATATACATCAATTTCATGGAATAGCAATATGCGCTCATGTAGATAGAGAAGCTTATGGAATAACAGGAAAATTAGGTTTTATACCGGATGATTTAGAAATAGATGCAATAGAAATATCTCCTTTAACAAAAGATATAAAACCTTTAATAGATGTTAATCCAGAATTAGCAAAATATCCTATATTTTTTTCATCAGATGCACATTCACTTGATACAATAGGAAATGTGTTTACAGCACTATTATTAAATAAACCTACATTTAAAGAAATTAAATTAGCAATCAAGGAAAGAGGTCACAGACAAATAAGATGTCACGGAGGTAATTAAATGGAGGATCTTTCGCTTCACATATTGGATATTGTTCAAAACAGCATAGAAGCTAAAGCAAATTATATAGAAATTTACATTAATGAAGATGTAACTAACAATATTTTAACAATTGAAGTTAAAGACAATGGAATTGGAATGGATGAAAAAATAATTCAAAAAGCAAAAGATCCTTTAGGAACAACTAAAAATAAGAAATTTGGTATGGGGATACCTTTATTTATTCAATCAGCTGAAGAGAGTGGTGGCAAAGTAGAAGTTATATCAGAACTAGGAAAAGGGACTATAATAAAGGCATATTTCAATACAGATAACATAGATATGAAACCTTTAGGAGATATTGCTGCAACAATAATAACAATAATAGGAACTAATCCAGAAATAGATTTATCTTTTAAGCATATAAAAAATAATGATTATTTTGAATTAAATACTAAAGAAATAAAAGAGATACTAAATGGTTTACAAATTAACACACCTGAAGTTTTAAAATACATAAGGGAACAAATTAATAAATGGTATAAAAAATGATAATTTTTAAAAAGAAAAATGGAGAGACGGGAAGGACAGAAATCAACGATAGAAGAAGTGTACACTTCTTCTATCGTATGATTCTGGATTTACCGAATTTATTAATAAAGGAGGTAAAAGATGTCGCAGGAAATACGAGAAACAGCACAGAAAATAATAGATAAATACAAAGGAGATCCTACCTCATTAATAGCTATTTTGTTAGATTATCAAGAAGCTTTTAGTTATTTACCAAAGGAAGCATTAGCAGAAGTATCAGAAAGAATGAGCATCCCACTTCCTCGCGTATACAGTATAGCAACATTTTTTAAAGCATTTAGTTTAAAACCAAAAGGAAAATATTCTATTCATGTTTGTATGGGGACAGCATGCCATGTAAAAGGAGCAGATAAAGTAGCAGAAAAATTTGAGAGAGAATTAGGAATAAAAGAAGGGGATACAACACCTGACTTGATGTTTAGTTTACATAAAGTATATTGTGTAGGTTGCTGTGGATTAGCTCCTGTAGTAATGGTAAACGAAGATGTGAATGCGAAAGTAACAATTCAAAAAGTACCATCTATAATAAAAAAATATAAAAAATGAAAAATGCATAGGAGGAAATTATGGCAAAATTAACAATAGAAGATTTAGCAAAGATAAAGGAGGAAAGCAGACGTAAGATGAATTTAAGGGATGGTGAATATAGAGCGAAGATAAATGTGCATATGGGTACATGCGGGATAGCAGCTGGAGCAAGAAATATTGTTGATGCTTTATTAAGGGAGATAGAGAAACAAAATATAAAAGATGTTTTAGTAACCACATCGGGATGCGCAGGTTTGTGTAGTCGTGAACCAATGGCAACAGTAGAGGTAAAAGGGACGGCGCCGGTAAAATATGTTGATTTAACGGAAGAAAAAATAATAAAGATATTAAAAGAACATGCTCTTGCTGGCAAAGTAGTTAAAGAATATGCTTTGGCAGTAGGAAGCGAAAAAACATAATATTAAAGGAGAAGGGAGCGATGGCTAAAGCATTTAGAATTGAAGTAATGGCATGTACAGGAACAGGATGTGTTTCTAATGGTTCCTTTGAAGTAATCGAAGCTATACGAAAAGAAGTAAAGAAAAGGAATTTAGAATCAGAAATTGAAATAATAGCAACAGGATGTAATGGAATATGTGCATTAGGTCCAATTTTGGTAATCAAACCTGATAATATTTTTTATAAAGAAATTGCTGTCAAAGATGTTCCTTATTTAGTAGAAGAGCATTTTTTAAAGGGAAGGCCGGTAAAAAAATTTATGTATACACCTCCAGAAGAAAAAGAACCCATTCCATTACTAAACGAAATTAATTTTTTTACAAAACAGGTATTAGTAGCTTTAAGAAATAGAGGATTAGTAGATCCAGAACATATAGAAGATTATATAGCAAGAGATGGATATGGTGGGTTAGTAAAAGCATTAACACAGATGACACCTGAGGAAGTTATAAAAGAAATAATATTATCTGGACTTAGAGGAAGAGGAGGAGCAGGTTTTCCAACGGGTTTAAAATGGCAAGCAGTAAGGAATTCAAAAGGAGATGAAAAATACTTAATATGTAATGGAGATGAAGGAGATCCAGGAGCATTTATGGATAGATCAATAGTAGAATCAGATCCTCATTCAGTTATAGAAGGTATGTTAATAGGTGCATATGCAGTAGGTGCAACAAATGGATTTGTCTATATCCGTAATGAATATCCTTTAGCAGTAAAAAGAATAGAGATAGCAATACAACAAGCAAGAGATAGAGGATTATTAGGAGAGAATATATTAGGTTCTAATTTTAATTTTGATATAAAAATTGTAAGAGGAGCAGGCGCATTTGTATGCGGTGAAGAAACTGCATTAATAGCATCAGTAGAAGGTAGATTAGGCGAGCCGAGACCGCGTCCACCATATCCAGCTGAAAAAGGCTTATGGGATAAACCTACTTGTATAAATAATGTAGAGACATGGGCAACCGTACCAGTAATTATTACAAGAGGTGCAAAATGGTTTTCAAGCATGGGTACTGCTACAAGTAAAGGTACAAAAGTATTTTCATTGGTTGGCAAAGTAAATAATACAGGATTAATAGAAGTTCCTATGGGAATAACTTTACGTGAAATAATTTATGATATTGGAGGGGGAATTATAGACGGTAGAAATTTCAAAGCTGTTCAAACAGGTGGACCATCCGGTGGCTGTATTCCTGCATCAAAACTTGATTTACCTATTGATTATGAAAGTTTAACAGCAGCAGGTTCTATGATGGGTTCAGGAGGAATGGTTGTAATGGATGATTCAACATGTATGGTGGATATTGCACGTTATTTCCTATCATTTACTGCTTATGAATCATGCGGTAAATGCACACCATGCAGAGAAGGCACATATGAAATGTTAAAGATATTAGAAAGAATATGTCAAGGCGAAGGAAAACCTGAGGATTTAGAAACTTTAGAAACGCTTAGTTATGCAATTAAAGAAGGTTCCTTATGTGGTCTGGGAAAAACGGCTCCTAATCCTGTAATATCTACAATGAAATATTTTAGGGATGAATACGAAAGTCATATATTTCAAAAGAAGTGTCCTGCTAAAACATGTCGCAAATTAAATGTTTATGTAATAGATGAACAAACATGCTTAAATGTAGGGCATGGGTGTGATATTTGCAGAAAAGAATGTGCTTATGAAGCTATAATAGGACAGACTAAACAAGCTCATAAAATAATTCAAGAAAAATGTACCAAATGCGGTTCATGCTATGATGTATGTAAATTTAATGCAATAAAAATTAATTAAGGAGGAGAATAATGCCGAAAATAAAAATTAATGGAAAAGAAATAGAAATTGAAGAGGGTAAAACTATACTTGATGCAGCTAAGAGAATAGGATTAGAAATTCCTACATTATGTTATCATCCATTATTAGAGCCTTATGCTGCTTGCCGTGTTTGTATAGTAGAATTAAAAAAAGGTGATCAATCTGAAATAGTTACTTCATGCAATACAAAAGTGCAAGATGGTATGGAAATATACACTAATTCAGAAAAAGTAATAAAAGAAAGAAATATAATATTTGAATTATTAATGGCACAAGCACCTGCAGCTGATGAATTAATAAAATTAGCAAAAAAATATGGTGTGGAAACAACAAGATTTGAAATTAAAGATCTTACAAATAAATGTATATTATGTGGTTTATGCGTTAGGGCATGTCAGAATGTAGTAAAAGCAAATGCAATAGGTTTTGAAAGTAGAGGACGAGATAGAAAAGTAGTAACACCCTATAATGAATATTCAGATAAATGCATCAACTGCGGTGCATGCACATTATTCTGTCCAACAGAAGCAGTTACGATGGAAGATGTTTTTGGTAGAAAAGTAATTCACACAGAATTATTGCTTGGTCCTGCTAAAGCTATAAGGGTACCATTTTTAGCAGCAGTACCTAATGTACCATATATAGATAAAGATAATTGCATACATTTTAAAACTGATGGATGTCAATTATGTGTTCAAGCATGTACCAGAGAAGCAATCAATCATAATATGCAAGAGGAAGAAGAAGAAATAGAAGTAGGAGCTATAGTATTAGCTACTGGATATGATTTAATGAATCCTAAATCAATAGAAAATTACGGATACGGAAAGTTTGATAATGTAATAACAAGTTTAGAATTTGAGCATTTATGTCACGCAAGTGGTCCTACAGGCGGTAAAATACTTAAAACAGACGGTCAAGAGCCAGAAAATATTGCAATTATACACTGTGTAGGTAGTAGAGATAAGAATTATAACGAATATTGTTCAAAAATATGTTGTATGTATGCAATGAAATTTTCGCATTTAGTTAGAGAGAAAACAAAAGCTCATATATATGAATTTTATATTGATATAAGAAGCGGTGGAAAAGGTTATGAAGAATTTTACCGTAGAATATTAGAAGAAGGGACTACATTAATAAGAGGAAGAGTAGCCGAAATATCTGATGTAGCATTGACAGATAGTGAAAAAAATAAATTGATAATAAGATGCGAAGACACATTAGCATCTGTAATAAGGAGAATACCAGTTGATATGGTGGTGTTATGTCCTGCTATAGTCCCCAAGCATGATGCAGTAGAGGTTGCAAAAATATTTGGGATAGGATGTGGAAATGATAAATTTTATCGTGAGCAACATCCCAAATTAGGACCTGTATCAACCTTAACAGAAGGAATATTCATAGCAGGAACCTGTCAAGGTCCAAAAGATATTCCCGAAAGTATAGCACAAGGAGCTGGAGCAGCAGGAGCAGTTCTATCATTGGGTGAAACTTATGTAATTGAACCAATATATGCTGTAGTAGATGAGAATTTATGTTCAGGCTGCAAAATATGCATTGCTACTTGTCCATATAATGCAATCACAAGGAATGAAGAGAAGAAGATTGCCGAAGTTAATATGCTATTATGTAAAGGGTGTGGAACATGCGTAGCTGCATGTCCGTCAGGAGCTAACTATCAAAAAGGATTTAGAACTCAACAAATAGAAGCTGAATTAGAAGGAGCATTGGCATAAAAATTGATCATAGTATGTAATAAATTTAAGTTTGATAGCTTAAAATTATAGTAAAATAATGATAGAAGAAAGAAAACTACGAATTTTAAAAGTGACATAATGGCATTAAAAATAAAATAAAGGAGAAAATATGGCAAATGAAGGATTTTCACCAAAGATAGTAGGATTTTTATGCAGGTGGTGTTCCTATCAGGGAGCTGATCTGGCAGGAACCAGTAGAATTAAATATCCTCCTAATTTAATACCGATAAAAGTAATGTGCTCAGGAAGAGTGGATCCATGCTTTGTATTAAAAGCATTTGAATTTGGAGCAGATGCTGTAACAGTATTTGGTTGCCACCCTGGTGATTGTCACTACCAGGAAGGTAATTATAGAGCATTACGTAGGTATACATTACTATCTAAAATGCTTCAACAATTAGGAATAGAAAAAGAACGATTCAGAATAGAATGGGTATCAGCAGCTGAAGGGGATAAGTTTGCACATTTAGTTAATGAAATAACAGAAGAGATAAAGAAATTGGGTCCATTTAAGAAAGAACAAGATAGAAAGGAGGATTAAGATGGCAAAACCTAAAGTTGCATTTTATTGGTGTGCATCATGTGGTGGATGTGAAGAAGCGATAGTAGATTTAGCTGAAGATATACTTAAAGTAGTTGAAGCTGTAGATATAGTATTTTGGCCTGTTGCGCTTGATATTAAGCGAAAAGATGTAGAAGCAATGCCTGATGGTTCAATTGCTGTAACATTTATTAATGGTTCAATTCGCACATCAGAACAAGAAGAAATGGTTCATTTACTTAGAAAAAAATCTGGTTTAATAGTAGCTTTTGGTAGCTGTTCACATATAGGCGGAATACCTGCTTTATCTAATTTAACTGATAGAGAATCAACTTTAAAAAAAGCTTATATTACAACAGTAACAACTACAAATCCCGATAATATATATCCTCAAGAAGAATATAAAGTAAAAGAAGGATTACTTACGTTACCTAAATTTTTTGACCATGTCTATGCTTTAGATCAAATAATTGATGTAGATTATTATCTTCCAGGATGCAGTGTTGCAAAAGAATTAATCATGAATGCAGTAACAGCAATTTTAGAAGGAAAATTACCACCTAAAGGTTCAGTTCTTGCCCCTAATAAATCTTTATGTGAGACATGTCCACGAAATGAATCTAAACCAGAAAAATTAAAAATTACAAAGATATATCGTCCGTATGAAATTATTATAGATCCGGAGAAATGTTTCCTTGAGCAAGGATTGATTTGCATGGGGCCGGCAACAAGAACCGGTTGTAATGAAAGATGTATAACTGCTAATATGCCTTGCAGAGGGTGCATGGGACCGACAGATCAAGTAACTGATCAAGGAGCTAAATTCCTATCTGCTTTTGCATCAATATTAGATATTACAGATGAAGGAGAAATTAAAAAGATAATAGATCAAGTAGTAGACCCAGCAGGAACATTTTATCGTTTTAGTCTTTCACATTCTATCCTAAAAGGAAAAGTTAAATAAAATATAGTTGTTTAAATGATATTTTATTTAGTTAATTAATAAAAGGAGTATTTAAAAATGGCAAAAAGAATAACCATAGACCCAATAACAAGGTTGGAGGGACATGGTAAAATAGAAATATTTTTGGATGACAAAGGGAATGTAGAAAATGCTTATCTACAAATACCGGAATTAAGAGGATTTGAACAATTTTGTATAGGAAGACCTGTAGAAGAATTACCCAGAATAACTCCCCGCATATGTGGTGTATGTCCTACAGCCCATCATATGGCTTCTACAAAAGCAGTTGATGATGTATTTAAGGTGGATCCACCTCCAGCTGCAAAAAAATTAAGAGAACTTTTTTACAATATATTTATGCTTGAAGATCATACACTCCACTTTTACTACCTGGGCGGTCCGGATTTTGTAGTAGGACCGACAGCACCGGCAGCTGAAAGAAATATCCTTGGGGTACTCGCCAAGGTTGGCTTAGAAATAGGTGGAAAAGTAATTAAAATGAGAAGAGAATGCCGTGAAATAATGTCAATGATGGGAGGTAAAGTTATTCATCCTGTTTTCGGATTACCAGGTGGTGTTTCAAAAGGATTAAAAAAAGAAGATGTTGAAAAAATTCAAACGGTAGCAAAAGAAGCAGTAGAATTTGCCCAATTTTCTCTAAAAGTATTTGAAGATATAGTCCTTAAAAATAAAGATTATCTTAAAATAATTGTAGGAGACATTTACAAGCATAATACATATTCTATGGGCTTAGTGGATAATAATAATCATGTAAATTACTATGATGGAATGGTTCGTGTAGTTGATACCCATGGAAAAGAATTTGTTAAATTCAAAGCACAAGATTATTATAAAGTAGTTGCTGAGCATGTAGAACCTTGGAGTTACATTAAATTCCCATATTTAAGAAATGTAGGATGGAAAGGATTTGTAGACGGACAGGATAGTGGTATTTATCGTGTAGCTCCAATGGCAAGATTAAATGCCGCAGATGGTATGTCAACTCCATTGGCTCAACAAGAATATGAAAAATTATTTAAAACTCTCGGTGGTAAACCTGTTGGACATACTTTAGCTTATCATTGGGCAAGATTAATAGAAGCATTAAATGCAGCAGAAGTAATGCTTAAATTCTCTCAAGACCCAGAAATAACCTCTGACAATATTAGAACTATACCTACTGCTACTCCCGAAGAAGGTATGGCAATCGTTGAAGCTCCACGTGGTACCCTATTCCATCACTATAAAACAGATAAAAATGGCATCGTCACAGATTGTAATTTAATAGTTGCTACACAAAATAATTCAGCTGCAATGAATATGGGTATACAAAAAGCAGCTAAAGCCCTAATTAAAGGTAATAATGTTCAAGAAGGCATCATTAATCTAATAGAAATTACTTATAGAGCTTACGATCCTTGCCATGCATGCGGTACACATTCTTTACCAGGAAATTACCCAATTGAAATAAATATTTACG
>FWPU01010472.1_pt1 | contig 13773 bp, 11 predicted proteins | sample 2228361 | NCBI WGS metagenome assembly FWPU01 (sample SAMEA103939777, study PRJEB20133) | metagenome | reverse complement strand
CATACAAGGGGGCCATAGATTGACCAACGCTGTGCCCTTAAGCACTGGGGGTGAGGTCAGTCCGGCCTGGCCAGCTTCCAGCTACCTTCCCCCTCATCCCTTCGGCTGTGCTCGGGGCAGGCTCCGAGCTTGCCGAGGGGATGAGGGGGAGCGTTCCTTCAATTTACGCGTGACAGCCTACCACTGCGCCCCCCCGTAGCCCCTTCCCCACGTGTGGGCAACGCCACGTCCCCTCAAGGGGACTGCACAGGCTTCCGCAGCGATTCACCGGCACGCCAGGGAAGATATCCACCCCTATCAGCGTGTGGCCTACTACACGACACCTTTTGAAAAGGCTGCGGGTGGTGAGACAGGCGCAGAGTGTCGTGCAGTAAGCAGCGTGTGGAGAGGAGGTCACGGCCAGGCGGCGCTGTAGTGCAGTCCCCGCCTTCAGGTTTAGGCTGACATACGTGACAAATTCGCGTTGTAACAGGTGAGACCTGAGCGATACAATACCGTGACATCCGTACATTGCCTTTCAGCAGACCCACTCTACAAGGACTGGCCCAAAACGGCCAGCATACGAGCGGCATTGTTCCTGCACAGGCCATCTGAAAGCTCGGCGTCATACAGGACCGCGATTGCACAGCTATATGAGACCCACTTCGAACGGGTGGCACGGTATATAGCAGCGCGGACCGGGAATGCTGGCGAGGCGGAAGACCTCGCCAGCGAGGTCTTCGTGCGCGCCCTGCGCTCCGCCGGCTCCTACAGGGACACCGGCGCGCCCATGGAGGCCTGGATATTCCGGATCGCCCATAATATCGTCGTGGACTACCTCAGACAGAAGAGCCGGCGTCCGGCTTCTGTTACACTGGAGAACGCCTTCGCTCTGGCGGCCAAGGACAATCCCGGCGAAGACCTGGAGCACCAGCAGGAGGTGCTCCAGCTACGCAAGGCCATAGACCAGCTCAGTGAGGCCCAGCGGCAGGTGCTGGCGCTGCGCTTCGGCGCGGAGCTTACCTCCGAGCAGGCAGCCCAGGCACTGGGGAAGAAGCCTGGCGCGGTCAGAGAAATGCAGAGCGCGGCTATCAAGAAGCTGCGCCAACTGCTGGGACAGCAATAGAGGGGGCTGGCAGCGCAAGACTATGGCAAGCAGGTTCGACCAGGCCCTGGATGACTGCCTCACCCGGATTATCTCCCGGGGTGAGTCGGTGGAAGCGTGCCTGGCGCGCTACCCGGAGCTGGCGGCAGAGCTAGAGCCCCATATCCGGGTGGCCCTCAGGGCTGCAAGGGCCTACGCCTTCACGCCCAGCGCGGCCTCCAAGGAGCGGGGCCGCCAGCGCCTGCTGACGGAGATGCGCGAGCTGGAGCGCGCACCGGAGCGGCGCGCTGGTGGCGGCCCCTGGTGGCCCGGCCTGCGCTGGGTGCTGGCCTCGGCTGCCGTCGCGCTGGTTGCCCTGGCCGGCGGCCTGGGTGTAGCCCGGGCCTCGGCCAACGCCCTGCCAGGCCAGCCCCTCTATGCCGTGAAGCGCGCCGTGGAGCAGACGCGGCTCGCCCTGGCCTTCTCGGACGAGACGAGGGCCGAGCTGCACCTGGCCTACGCCCAGCGCAGAGCGAGAGAGCTGGGCTGGCTGGTCAGCGCCGGGCGGGAGGACAGGCTGAAGGCTGTGGGGGACGACCTGCGCCAGGACCTGAATGCCGCCGCGGACATCGCCCGCGCGCTGGACAACGAGTCCGCCGTGGCCGGCCTGCAGGTGCGCCTGGAGGAGAGCGCCTCCGAGTCGCTGACCAACCTCCAGGCGGCGCTACAGACCGCGCCGGAGAGCGCCCGCGAGGCGGCCAGCGAGGTCTTCGTCAAGTCCAGCGAGGCCTTCGGCTCCGCCATAGAGACTGTGGCAGCCGAGGCCCCCCAGGCCTACGCCTCCGCGGCACCCGGGGTGCTGCAACTGTGGGCCGCAGACCCGCCGCCGCCTGACCTGGAGCAGGTCCTGGTGCAGGTGGAGCAGATCGAGGCCCACCTGGTCACGGCCGCCCAGGGCGGCCAGTGGGTCACCCTCACCCGGGAGCCTCAGACCTTCGACCTGCTGCGCATCGCCGAGGTGCGCCGGTTCCTGGGCGAGCAGCAGGTGCAGCCTGGCACCTATACCAAGGTCCGCTTCAAGATAAGCAGCGTCACGGTGGTCGCCAACGGCCAGGCGCACCCGGCCATAGTGCCCAGCGGCTACCTGAACCTGGTGCGTCCCTTCCGGGTAGAGGAGGGCCAGACCACCGTTGTGCTCCTCGACTTCGAAGGCGCCGAGTCCGTCCAGATGGCGGGCCGCGACGACTATATCCTGACCCCCAGGGTGCGCGTCCTGGCCCACGAGCCTGAGACGCGCCCGGCGGGCAGGCCAGGCAGGCCGTCGCGGGACGAAAAGCCACGGGAGCGCGACGAGCAGCCAAGAGGCGGTGCGCCTGCCGGGCCGCCACAGCTCGGCGCGGAGGGAATCATCGCGGAGTTGGAGGGCGCCATCGAGGCGCTGGCCCAGGACTCCCTGGTGGTCAGGGGCAAGCGCATTGACATCAATGAGCAGACCCGCGTTGACATCTCCCTTGAAGTGGGCGGCAGGGTGATAGTGGAGGCCCGCGGCCAGCCCGATGGGAGCCTCCTGGCCCTGAGCATCGCGCCCTCCAGGCCGCCGCGCGCCCCGGGGGACACCGGCAACGGCAGGCCGCGCGAGACCGTCGTGCAGGTGCAGGGCGTCATAGAGTCCGTCAGCGAGACCCAGTGGGTCGTGGCAGGCCGGCAGATAGTCGTCACGCCCGGTACGACCATTACGGGCGATGCCAGGCCAGGCGCCTCGGCCACCGTGGAGGGCGTGGCCCAGGCCGGGGGCGTGGTGGTCGCCCGGCGGATCGTGGTAACCCCGGCGGAGGGCCAGGAGCCGGCCAGCAAGACACCCACGCCAACCCCAGGGCCGGAGCGCACGGTCAATGTCACCGGCATACTGGACCTCCTGGGAGGGCTGCGCTGGACGGTGGACGGGCGCAGGGTGATCATCACCCGGGATACGAAGATAGAGGGCGTGCTGGCCCCCGGCACCCGCGTCCAGATAGAGGGCACGGTCCAGCCCGACGGCAGCATAGAGGCCGTGTCCATCAGGCTGCTGGGGCCTGCCCCTCGGCCGACCGAGGGGCCTGAGAAAAAGGGGCCGGACAAAGAAGGGAAAGGCCCTGGAGGCAGGCCCAGGGACCAGGTGCGCATCCGGGGCACTTTGCAGGCGCTGGAAGGCGACAGGTGGCTTGTTGATGGCGCGCCGGTGGTCATAGCCCAGGGTACCCTGGTGGACGGCCTGCCGACCGTCGGCGCTACAGTCCAGGTCGAGGGCTTCCAGCAGGAGGATGGCACCATAATCGCCACGGCAATAAGGCTCCTTCCGCCCGGGGGAAACGGCGCTGGAGAGCAGGCTACGCCGACGCCGACACCCACGCCGGAGCCGGCCCCCGTGGACACGCCCACTCCGACGCCAGCGCCCGTGTCCTTCCAGGGCACCCTGGAGCAGGTGCTTGGGGATGAGTGGACCGTGGGCGGGCGCAGGGTGGTGCTGGACGCCGGGGCGCTGGTAGCTGGCACGCCCGCGGTAGGCTCGGTCGTGTCCATCGAAGGGGTGCTGCGGGAAGACGGCGCCACCGTGGCCCTGGCGGTCACGCTGGTGGAAGCCCCTGCGCCGCTGCCTGCGCTGACACCAACGCCCACGCCGGAGCCGGGGCCAACACCCCCCACCACCCCCACGCCTGTCCCGGCCACCACGCCGACCCCTGCGCTGACGGCCACGCCCACGCCAGAGGCCCTGGACTTCACCGGCACGGTGGCCTCGCTGGACGCCGGCGAGTGGTGCGTGGACGGGCGAAAGGTGCGCCTCTCCGCCGCGACGGTGCTGGATGGAGTGCCCATCCCGGGCGTGAGGGTGCGAGTCCGCGGCTCCCTGGCCGACGACGGGGCCATCCTTGCCGCCAGCGTGGAAGTGCTGGGGCCATCCCTCCTGCCTCCGCTGTCCTGCCTTCTGCCCGGCCCGTAGCCCTTCCCGCGCCGCCTCACCCCATTCCTCAGGGCATATACCCGGTACCTGCTGACGCTCACTGGCCATAAACGTTTTACCTTTCGGTGACACTTTCACATGCGGGCCATGGAGGCTCCAGGCTATGAGCAAGTCTTTATTCCTGTTGCTTATCTTGGGCATAACCTTTGCTTCTGGCTGCGCCAGCACTCCCTCACCCGCGACTTCGCCCGAAGCGACGGCGACCAGGGCCGCGGCAGCAGCCCCTGTATCCCAGGCCACGGCGACGGCCACCCCAGCGCCGACGGCCACGGCCAGCACGCGGCCAACGCCGTCCCCGGAAGCCGCTCTCGTCGCCACGCCGACGCCACTGCCGTTCTTCCTGGAAGTGACCGCCCCGGAGGACGAGAGCGTGCTGGCTTCGCCATCCGTGGACGTGAAGGGACGCACGGCGTCCGACGCCGTGGTATCGGTCAATGGCAGACCTGCCGCGGTGGAAGCCGATGGCAGCTTCACCGTGTCCGTGGCCCTGGAGGAAGGCCCCAACGCCATAGAGGTCCTGGCCAGCGACTTCCAGGGCAACCAGGCGGCCCGCGTCCTCACGGTCATCTACGTACCCTGACCAGGCCAGCCCATGGTGACGACTCCGGTTAAGGCATCCTGACACTTCAGACGTCAGCGCGTTCTACCTATGGGACGCAGCAAAAGTGGAGTGAACCTCCCGGCGTTCCAGCGAGTATGCCTATAAGGAGGCGAATGATGAAAAAGTCCATCCTTGGCAATGCGAGAAAGGCCGTTGCCGTGGCCCTGGCCGGGGCGCTGGCCCTGGGCAGCATTGGCGCGGCGCTGGCACAGTCGCCAGAAGAGGAGGGCGGCAAGAAGCATGGCGTCTTTGGCACCGTCGTCGCCAGGGGCGACAGCGAGCTGACGGTCAAGACTGACCAGGGGGAGGAAGTGGACCTGGCCATCAGCGCCGACACCAGCTTCCGCGTGCCAGGCGAGGCCGAGGCCGACCTGAGCGACGTGCCCGAGGGCGGCCGCGTGGCCATACTGGCCCAGGGCGAGGCCGACGCCCGCACCGCGCTCAAGGTCATGGTGGTGCCAGGGAAGCCTCAGCGGGAACACCGCGTGCTCACCGTGGTGGACATCTCAGGCAACACCGTCGTCGCCCAGGACTCCGATGGCAACCAGATAGAGGTGGAGCTTGACCACGAGGTCTCCCAGGACATCCGGGGCCAGCTTGTCACGTTCATCGGCCTGGCCAGCCAGAAGTCTAACCGGTTCAAGGCCAACGCCGAGGTAAAGATAGCGCAGGTGGTGGAACGGCTGGAGCTCCATGCCCGCAAGCTGGCCACCAGGGCTGAAGCTGAGGCCAGCGCCGAGGCCAGGGCAAAGCTCGAGGGCAACCTGGCCCAGCTCAAGGCGCGGCTGGAAGCCAGCATGCGAAAGCACATGGATGTCTTCGCCGAGGTCATCGCCAGGGCACCCGAGCAGTCTAAAGCCTCCCTGAAGGGAGCGCTGGAGCTGACGCTCCAGGGCTATCAGAAGGCGCTGGATGCCCTGGCCGGCGCTGAAGGCCACGGCGAGGCCAGACTGAAGCTGCGCTCGGTCCACGGCACCGTGGAGGCCGTGGACGCCGGAGCGGGCGAGCTGTCCATCAAGACCGACAGGGGCGACACCCTGGCCCTGAAGGTGGACAGTGAGACAGATATAAGGCTCAACGGCGAGGAGGCGACGCTGGCGGATATTGCGGCTGGGGCCACGGCCAGCGTGCGCTACGACAGCGAGACGATGGTGGCCGCCGAGGTACACGCCAGGACGCGGGCCGAGGCCAGGGCATCCGGAACCATCGCCAGCGTGGACAGCGCCAGCGGCCAGGTAACGGTGGAGCTGTCCAGCGGCCGGGCTATCGGACTGCTGGTGGAGGACGTTACTGAGATAGAGGTCAATGGCCGGGAAGCCACCCTGGCTGAGCTGGAAGCAGGCGCCAGCGTGAAGGTGACCTACGACGCCAGCACCGGCGTGGCCCTGGAAATCGAGGCCCGGGCCGAGGCGGAGGCTGACGAGGACACGGAGGACGCCAGGGTCCGGGGCACCGTGAAGTCGGTCAACCTTGTATCAGGCCAGATAGTAATCGAGGCCGAAGACGGGACGGAAATCACGCTGAACATAACTTCTGACACGGAAACGGCCATAGACGGCCAGACGGCCACGCTGGCGGCGCTGGCCGCCAGCATCGGGGCCAGGGTCGAGGCGGAGTACAGCACCGGGACCAGCAACGCGCTGAGCATCGAGGTCACGGGCAACGCTAGCTCCAGCCTGGGCCTGCCTTGATCCACCACGGCATTCCCGGTCCCTGGGCCGGTAGCGCACAGAGAGGAGGGGCGCGGCCTAGCCTGTCCATGAGAGTCTTGTTCTTCTGCCAGGACAACAGCAAAGTAGAACACATTACCCTGGGCCTGAGACTCAGGTGGCCAGACACTGCACCTGTGGTCGCTCATACGGGGATGCTGGGCCTTCAGGCCATCGAGCAGAAGTGCCCGGACCTGGTCATGCTCTGCAGTGACCTGCCCGACATGGGGGTGCTCTCAGCCATCCGGGAGATCCGGCGGTTCTCCCACCTGCCCGTGGTCGTGGTGGCTGATAGCCAGGGCGAGGACGAGGATGCCATCAACATGGTCAAGGCCATAGACCTGGGCGCCGACGAGTACATACGGCTGCCGTGCAATCTCATGGTGCTCATGGCCCGCATCGCCGCCATCCTGCGGAGGTACGGCTCGGTCGCCAGGAACGAGGAGGGGCCTGTCCAGTGCGGAGAGCTTGTCATCAACCCGACTACCTACGAGGTCTTCATTGGCCCTAACCGCATCTTCCTGACTCCCACCGAGTTCAAGCTGCTACACCTTCTGGCCAGGAACAGGCAGACAACAGTTCCTCAGGAGCTTATCCAGCGCACGGTATGGGCCGATAACGACGAGGAGAACCGGGACAGGCTGAAGAAGTACATAGGCCGGCTGCGGCGCAAGCTGGGCGACGAGGCCAGCAGCCCTGTGTGCATCAAGACCATCCACGGCGTAGGCTACCGACTGGTGCTGCGCTCGGCCCGTGAGCTTGAACCCGCGGCCGCGAGCGTGTAGGCGCCCCGCCCCGCCTCTGCTGGACTTCCTTATCGTGCCGCACATCCGTGAACTGGGCATCGTAGGGGTTGTACACCCTAAATATCCTGCGGTTGGTATCGTAGCGGTACTCCGCCACTTGGCCGTCCACGTTCCTGAGATCGGTCAGGTCCCAGGTGGCGTCATAGGTGTAGGTAGTATACCTGCCATCGGGCTCGGTAATCCTGGTCAGCAGGTTTGCCGCGTTGTACTGATAGGTGGTGGTCTTCTGCTGGCCGCCCCGCACGTCCTTCATCTGGGTGCGGTTGTCGTTGGCATCGTAGGCGTACTCCACGCTGTAGGCATCGGGCGTCTGGCATAGGTAGGTGACCTTCTTAAGCCTGTAGAGTTGGTCGTACTCAAAGCAGGTCTTCTGGCCCTTGGCGTCGATGCGCTCGGTCATGAGGCCCCTGAGGTTGTCATAGGCCATGACAATGTGCAGCTTGGGGCTGGAGGAGTCCTTGGGAATGTAGATGTCGGTGAGCAGGCCGTAGCCGTTGTAGGTATAGTCATAGGTCAGGCCTGTGGGGTTGGCCTCGTTGCCTGCGCTGCCATTGGGGTCCTTCAGCGTCGCCACCAGGCCGTAGGGGCTATGGTAGGTATATTCCCAGGTATTGCCAGCCTCGTCCACGGTCCTGATGAGGTCGTGGTTAGAGTCAAAGGTGTATGTAGTCTTCTTGTTAGTACCCTGGTGCTTGGGCCTCTTGATTTCGATGACATGGTCTTCCAGATCGTACTTGAAAGTGGTCTTGTTGCCCAGGTGGTCGGTCACCTCCACCAGGTTATTAGGGTTGCCGCTGGGGTTGGAGCTGGCATCGCCTCCATAGGTGTAGGTAGTGGTAAGGTTGTTGCCGTCGGTAGAGGCGGTCATGAGATTAGCATCCCATGTGGACGCCCTGGCCCTGGACTCTACCCGCGCCATATCCCACCAGATGGTACCTGTAGCCTGGTAGAGGTATAGATACAGGTACATCTGGCCTGTGGGCGAGGTGGAGGGCAGCACCAGGTCTGGCGTGCTAATCTCTATCCAGCCGCTGGTGCCAGTGTAGGTGGGGCTGTCCACATACTGCCAGGCCTGAGTAGTCTCGTTGTAGTAGGACAGCCTCACAAAGGCACCTGAAGTCCCCTGGACATTGTCCAGCTTCAGCCAGGCCCGACCTGTGTAGGTTACGCCAGGCACTCCATAGAAGCGGCGAGGCTGGCAATAAACGCACATGGCCCAGTAGGAGATGCCGGAACTGCTGGTGCTGGAGGTCTTGGCTGATGCGGCACCTGCATACTTTTCAGTCGTATCCCTGGCCCCGCTGCCACCCGTGCCGGCCGTAAAGCTCCACTTGTCGGGCCCTCCTCCGGCATCGCTCCGCTCGAAGCTCCCGTTGTACAGGTTGGCTGTGTATATGGCGCCAGGGTTGTTCCTGCCAGGGCCCACCAGGTCCCATCTCACGATGCTCCCCCTAGCGTCCTCGATGTACACCCGGTTCTCATTGCCATTGAAGTTATCGTGGTAACTGAAGTTGGTGGAGTTGCCCAGGGCATCGGTGATGCGCTTGACGCGCTTGTCACTATAGTTTGAATCGTACTCGATGGCCGTGGTATTGTTCCTTGGGTCAGTAATGGAGGTGAGGCGGGCATAGGGGGCGCTAGGACTATAGGCCTCATGGCTCGAAGGCAGCTTGACATTCCAGTCCGGTAACAGAAGCGGTCATAATTGTGACAACTAGAGGTGACTTTGTGAATGGATAGCTAGTGACTATTCGTGACAAATGTTCACGAATAGTCACTAGTGGGGTCTACTAACACTACCCGTAGCCCCACCCATAGGCGAGGCTGCGCGGCAGGCTTACAGTGGCAGCCCTGGTATGCCTATGGTGCTTTCACACCCCGGTGAGCGGGGCCTAGGGGGATGCAGGGAATGGCGCAAGGTCGGTCGCCTACAGGCCCCCGGACTGGAGGATGTGCCTGGCTATCACAAGCCGCTGCACCTCTGACGCGCCCTCGTATATCTCCGTGACCTTGGCCTCGCGGTAGTAGCGCTCCACCGGGGTCGGCGCGAAGTAGCCCGCGCCGCCGTGGACCTGCAGGGCCCTGTCAGCGGCCTCCACCGCCACACGGGAGGCGAAGAGCTTGGCCATGGACGCCTCGGCCACGAAGGGCCTGCCCTGGTCCCGCAGCGTCGCTGCCTGGTAGACCAGCAGGCGCGCGGCGCTGATACGCGTCGCCATGTCGGCGATGGCCCACTGAATGCCCTGGAAGTCGGCCAGGCGCTGGCCGAAGGCCTGGCGCTGCTGGACGTAGCGCACCGCCGCCTCGTAGGCGGCCTGGGCGATGCCCACGCACTGGGCCGCGATGATGATGCGGCTGAAGTTGAGCACCTGCATGGCCTCCCGGAAGCCCTCGCCCTCGGGGCCCAGCCGGTTATCTTCCGGCACCGGGCAGTCCTCGAAGGCCACCTCGGCGATGGACGAGGCGCGCATGCCCATCTTTCCCGTCAGCGGGCTTATGGTAATCCCCGGCGGGCCTTTCTCCACCACCAGGGCGTCCACGCCACGGCTGCGCAGGCTGAGGTCATGGGAGGCCAGGACCACGAAGATGTCGGCCTGGGGCGCGTTGGTGATGAAGGTCTTGCGGCCATTGAGGACGTAGTGGCCCTCGGCGCGGCGCAGGGTCGAGCGCATGGATGCGGCGTCGCTGCCGCCGGAAGGCTCGGTCAGGGCGAAGGCGCCCAGCTTCTCGCCACGGGCCAGCGGAGGGACGAACCGCTGCTTCTGGCCCTCGGTGCCGAACATGTGGATGAACTGGGTGCACAGGGACAGGTGGGCGATGTAGATGAGGCTGGTGGAGGCGCAGCCCCGCGCCAGCTCCTCGACGACGACGGCAAGCTGCCGGCCGGTGCCGCCGCTGCCGCCGTAACGCTCGTCAATGGTCAGCCCGAACAGGCCCATCTCCCTGAGGCGGCGCAGGTTGTCCCAGGGGAACTCGCCGCTCTGGTCGTAGGCCGCCGCCCGGGGCGCCAGCTCCTTATCGGCCAGCTCCCGCACCGCCTTCTTCAGGACCAGCTCTTCTTCCGTCAGGAACACCTCGGCCATAGGCACCTCCTGACCTGAGCATACCACAGCCCGGTCAGGCCAGCTATTAACGGGGCCACGGGACGGGTTATAATGGCCTCAAGCCAGATGGAGCAGGAGAGCATGCCCGCCAGCGAGCGCATCGCCATAGTGGGCGTGGGTTACACCCCATTCCGGCCCCTCTCGCCCGACGTGTCCTTCCGGGAGATGGTGTACGAGGCGGCGGTCAGGGCCTACGCCGACGCCGGCATCGGGCCGTGGGACGTGGACACCTTTGTTTCCCTCAGCGAGGACTATACCGAGGGCACGGCCATCGCCGATGAGTACGTGCCCGACCAGCTCGGCGCGGTGCTGAAGCCGGTCCACACCATCGCCGCCGATGGCATCACCGGCATCGCGGCGGCCATGCTCCAGCTTGAGACGGGCCAGTTCGACATCGCCGTGGTGGAGGGCCGCTCCAAGGCGTCCAACATCCTGCACCCGGCCAGCATCGAGGCCTTTGCCCTGGACCCCGTGTTCGTGCGGCCCCACGGCTTCCATCCCAGCTTCGTGGCCGGGCTGGAGATGCGGGCCTTCCTGGAGGTCACGGGCAACACCGAGGCCCAGTGCGCCCTGGTGGTGGAGAAGGACCGGCGCAACGCCCTGCTTAACCCCCTGGCCGCCTATCCGGGCGACGTCCCGGCCAGCGACGTCCTGGCGTCCAGGCCCATCGCCGAGCCGCTGAAGGAGGGCGAGGTCGCCCGCCGGGCCGACGGGGCCATCGTCCTGGTCCTGGCCAGAGAGTCGGTAGCATCGCGGCTCAAGGGGCAGCCCGTCTTCATCCGGGGCATCGGCTGGTCGCAGCACACGCCCAACCTGGAGGAGCGCGACTGGCACCGGGCAGCCTACGCCGAAAACGCCGCGAAAATGGCCTACCGCCAGGCGGGCATCCGCGACCCGGCCAGGGAGATCGGCTTCGCCGAGGTGGACGACGCCTTCGCCTACAAGGAGCTGCAGCACCTGGAGGCCCTGGGCCTGGCCGGCCCGGGCAGGGCTGGCCAGATGCTGGAGAGAGGGGCCTTCCACCCCGATGGTGAGCTACCGGTGAACGTCTCGGGCGGCCACCTGGGCTGCGGCCACGCCTACGACCTCTCGGGCCTGCGCAGCGTGCTGGAGGTGGTGCTCCAGCTCCGGGGCCACGCCGGCCCGCGCCAGCTCAGGGGCGTGGGCACCGGCCTCGCCCAGTCCTGGCGCGGCCTGCCGACGGCGTCCGGCGGGGTGGTGGTGCTGGGCAGGGAGTAATGAAGAAGACCATGCCTTACAAGCACAGAGTCGCGGTCCTGGGCGCCGGGCTGACCCGGTTCATGCGCCGCGCCCTGGAGACGCCCAAGGAGTTGGCCTTCGAGGCCGCCAGCGCAGCGCTGGAGGACGCCGGGCTTGTCATTGACGACATTGACTGCGTCATCTCGGTGTCGGCGCCCGACGCCTTCGACGGCGTGCACATGAAGGGGGAGTACTTCGCCGACGGCGCCGGCGCCCGCGACAGGCCCTACATGCGCAGCTACGTGGGCGGCGGCTCCGGCGTCTTCGCCATCATCCACGGCTGGTACCACATCGCCAGCGGGCGCTTCCGCACCTGCCTGGTGGTGGCCGAGGAGAAGATGTCGCCGGCCATGCCCCACGCCCAGGGCGCCTTCAACGCCATCTACGACCAGTTCCTGGAAAGGCCCCTGGGGGTCAACCTGCTGTGGATCTTCTCCCTGGAGATGCACCGCTACATGCACGCCCACAACGTGCCCATGGAGGTCTTCGCCCGGGTGGCCCAGAAGAACAAGCGCAACGGCATGGACCATCCCTCGGCCCAGGAGGGCATCGCCGGCGACCTGACCATCGAGCAGATCATGGCCTCGGAGGTGATGGCCTGGCCGGTGCACCGCCTCATGGTCTCGCCCGTCAGCGACGGCGCCGGCGCCATAGTGCTGGCCTCGGACGAGTTCGCCCGCCGGGTGACGCGCTCGCCGGTGTGGGTCGAGGGCGTGGGCTGGTGCCTGGACACGTCCTACTGGACCAACCGAGACCTGTACTACCCCCGCTATGTGGAGAAGGCGGCGCGCATGGCCTACGAGATGGCCGGCGTCACCGACCCTCGCCGCGACATCCACGTGGCCGAGCCTTATGACCCCTTCGCCTACAAGGAGCTGCATCACCTGGAAGGGCTGATGCTGGCGGACAAGGGCCAGGCGCCCCGGCTGCTGCTGGAGGGCTTCTGGGACAGGGACACCACCAGGGGCATACCCTCCTGCCCTTCGGGCGGGCTGCTGGGCGTCGGCAACCCCATCGCCGCCGCCGGGCTGATGAAGGTGGCCGAGGTCTTCTGGCAGTTGCAGGGCAGGGCCGGCAAGCGCCAGGTGCAGCGCGAGGTCCGGCGCGGCCTGGCCCAGGCCTGGGGCGACCTGATGCAGGTCGGCACGGTGGTCGTGCTGGGCAAGTGAAGGAATGGAGAAGGAGGCGGCCATGGGGCCTTTCCCTGGACATCCCCTGAGAGAGCACGTGCTGGCGCATGGCGACGTGCTGACCACTACCTGGCACGTCAGGGCCGAGTATGCGTGGGACACGGGAGTGGCGGTGGGCAGGTTCCTGCGGGGACTCCAGGAGGGCAAGCTCCTGGGCATTCGCTGCGAAGGCTGCCGCCGAACGCTGGTGCCTCCGAGAGCCTTCTGTGAGCTGTGCTTCAGGCCACTGCACCAGTGGGTGGAACTCAAGGACACGGGCACCATCAACACCTTCTCCGTGTCCTACGTTAACTGGGACGCCAGCCGCCGCGAGACGCCCGAAGTGCCCGCGGTCATCGAGATAGACGGCGCCAGCCCTGGCATGGGCATCCTGCACGTGCTGGGCGAGCTGGAGGGCGACCTGCAGGCCATCCTGGCCCGCGTCAGGATCGGCATGCGGGTGCGCGCCGTCTGGAAGCCTCCCCAGGAGCGCCAGGGCGCCATCACCGACATACGCTACTTCCGGCTGGAGGAGTGAGGCCGGCAATGTGGGAAAAGGTCAACCAGCCAGGCGAGGCCCGCCAGTGGCGCGGGGACATACCCATATACCACAGGTACACCCTGGGCGTGGCCGGCGAGCGCTTCTTCCGGGCCTTGCGGGACGAGCGCACCATCCTGGCCTCGCGCTGCCCGCGCTGCCGCGTCGCCTTCCTGCCGCCCAGGCTGTACTGCGAGCGCTGCTTCCAGGAGGCCAGCGAATTCTTCCCGGTCAGCGGCCCCGGCTACGTGAAGAGCTTCACCGTGCTGCACCGCTCCCTGGACGAGGCGCCCCTGGCGCAGCCCGAGACGGTGGCCCTCATCGCCTGGCGCGGCATACGCGGCGGCCTGGTCCACAGGCTGGGCGACATCTCGCCGGCCGACGTGCGGACGGGCATGGCCGTGGAGCCAGTCTGGGCCGAGGAGCGCCAGGGGGCCTTGCAGGACATCAGGTACTTCCGGCCGGTGGCCTAGAGCACATTATACCAGTCCTGATTGACTACGCCGTATTCCCGTAAGGCACAGG
>FWPU01010471.1_pt1 | contig 13775 bp, 12 predicted proteins | sample 2228361 | NCBI WGS metagenome assembly FWPU01 (sample SAMEA103939777, study PRJEB20133) | metagenome | reverse complement strand
TCGGTCAGCCGTTTCAAAGTCTCTGTTGTGTTCACCTGTACATTCTCCTTTCGGGTATTTTACCAACCCGATGTGACAGGTGTCACAATTTCCAATCTATCAGGCTAATCAGTCCATCGCCTGTGATTTGAAAGGCCTGACCGCTGCCCGAATCCACCAGCCACAAATTGCCCTGGTAAACGAGCGCCAGAAAATCGCCGCTCTGGCCTTCGAGCGGCAGAGGCGCCCACACCGGCGCCTGTGGTTCCAGGCCGGGCGCGTCGGCCGGCGGGAAGAGGAAGCGCTGATTCGAGCCATCGCGGTCCATAACGACCACACGGTAGCGGCTGGTCTCGCTTTGTTCAGGGAAGATGGCCTGCAAGAAGGCTACCTGGTAGGATTTTTCCTTGCCGCGCTGACGCAAAGGCGAAGCAGAAGGATAGGCAAACATGCCCGTCTGCTGGATGAGACGCACGGAGGCTTTGTTTGCCATGGAGGCGGCTATCAGATCGAAATAAGGCGATTCTTCTTCGTTGACCAGGGCGGGAGGCGGAGCATGGGTGACGATGTACAGTGTTTGACTATCTGCGCCCCAAGTCAGGCCCGGCACCCAGGCCCAATCACTGTGCGTTTGAAGAGGGGTGATTTCCAGCAAGGGTTCGAGCGCCCCTTCCTGCTGATCTACCAGGCCGACCTGGTCGGGGCGGGCGTAGGTGAGCAAGCCTTCGGGCGAATAATATAGTTTCATGCCCCACCAGCCATACACGCCGCCGCTGTTGGCTTCTAAAACGCGCTGCGGGGTGCCGGCCCAGCCCGGCCCAACGATCACTTTGTAGATGTCATTGTTGGCCTGCCAACCCGGCGCAGTGGAACGCGGTTCGACGGTGGTGTAGGCCACGTTGGCCGAACTGGGAGTCCAGACTGCCGAATGGACGACGTTCTTCACGCCCAGGGCAAAGGGCATCATGTTGGAACGTGTCAGGCTGGCAACCCACAAAGTGTTGATTTCTTCGTCGGCCGCCTTTTTCGATTTGCGAGAAAAAAGCAGCCATTCGCCGTTGGGCGAGATGGAGAAGATCCGCCCGTCCAGGTCGCCAAAGTTGACCAGAAGGCGGCGATTAGCCGTGGTACCTTCCATCAGCCAGGCGTTGCCGCCCGCCAGATAGGCCAGTTTGCCAGGGATGATGAGCGGCGCATAGGCCGATTGCGCTCCGACCATGACGATTTCAGGCACGGCCTCTTGCAAGGTAACAGTTTTGACGATGGAACGATTGACTTCTACCCCATCTTCGAACAGGATGCGGTAGGTGCGCTCCTGTCGCCCGTTCTGACCGGGCTGAATAAGTCTACGCTCGCCTTCGGGCAGAGATGCGTTGCGGACGATCTGCTGCTCGAAGGGGAGGGTAACCTGCTCGGTGGCGAATTCCTCGCGCACCCGCACCACGCGCACCTGGTCGCCCTGGCTGAGGACGACGTAGGCAGGCGGCTCGCTGCGATCCAGGTTGGAGATTTGCAAACCTGCAACTGCCAGGGCCTGCCCTGCCGTGCTGCCTTTTGGCACTTCGATTTCTTGGGTTTGCCCATCGGCAAGAACCTGCACGACAATGCGCTCGCTGTCCTGGCGGGGGGAACGGCATCCCGCTATCAGCAAGGCAAAGGCCCATGAAACGGCCAGCAGGCCAACGGGTAGGGTGAGGCGGGTGGAGCGCAGCATGGCGACTCTGGTATAATTGAACAGCTATTTGATTCGTCCCGTAAGCGTCATCACCCCGTCCGCGATGGTAATGGTTTCCAATCGAAAGCCGGTAGCCACCGGGCCAAGCGGACCGGTATAGGCTTCGGTGACGACGGCGGTGAGGCTCTGTTTCAAGCCGTCTGGCGCCGGAAATGGCCCAAAATCGGCTGAGGCAATTTCGAGGTTGGGCTTTCCCTCCTCGTTTACGTCAACATTCAGGACAATGAGTACGTTGGCGTTGAAATAGCCGCGCTGCGCTCGACCGTAAATGCGCATTTGGTTGTCGCGCAGATACACTTGCGGGTCGGTAAAAAGCGGGCTTTGCTGGGCGACGGTTTTGAATGCCAGGATGGAGGTGATCTGTTCCTCGGTCATTTCCAGTGTGACCGTGCCGCTCTGGGCGCCAGTCAGCAGGGCCTCTTCGATCTGGGTCTTCAGGCTGGTAACGGCTTCAGCAGAGATAGGAATGCGTTCTTCTGGATAGTCTGGCCCGCCAACGAAAATAGAGCAAGCCAGCATAGGCAAGAGCAATGTGGATAGAAAGGCAAGGATATGGTGTGGTCTCATATCGTTTCCGGGCAAGATTCTTGTAAGGATTTTATTATAGCATGAGCGACTCTCAGAATCAGGCAGGATTGCCGCTGGCAGCGCAGGTGGAGGCCTTGTTGTTCGTGGCGGCAGAAGCGGTGACGGTCGGTCAACTGGCTGCCGCTTTAGGGATTTCTCTCTCCGAAGCGGAGGAGGCTGTGCAAGAATTGGACGCCTCACTCCGCACCCGCGGCCTGCGTCTACAACGCTTGGGCGGACGTCTGCAACTGACGACCGCGCCGCAGGCGGCCGAGGTGATCGAGCGTTTTCTGGGGTTGGAGGCCACCAGTCATTTGAGTCGCGCCGCGCTTGAGACGCTGGCGATCATTGCTTACCAGCAGCCGGTCACACGCCCGCAGGTGGATGCAGTGCGCGGTGTGAACAGCGACGGGGTGATGAAGAGTTTATTGAGCAAGGGGCTGATTCAGGAAAACGGGCGCGCAGAGGGGCCCGGCCGACCTATCCTGTATAGCACGACGAGCGAATTTTTGCAGTATTTTGGCCTGAGTTCGCTGAACGAATTGCCCCCTTTGCATCTCCCAGAAGATGTCGAGCAGGATGTGGAAGTATTGAAGGGCTAAGATGCCAGCAGAACGTCTTCAAAAAATATTGGCGCAGGCGGGTTTGGGTTCACGCCGCGCCTGCGAGCAAATCATCGAGGCCGGGCGGGTACGTGTCAATGGGCAGAGAGCGCAGTTGGGGCAAAAAGCGGATGCGGCCAAAGACAAAATCGAGGTGGACGGCAAGCCCATCACGGCCAATCTGCAATTTACTTACATTGCCTTGCACAAGCCGCGTTATGTTTTGTCCACCGTGGAAACCGAGCCTGGAGATACCCGTCGAACAGTGCGCGACCTGATAGACCTGCCGGAGCGGTTGTATCCGGTTGGCCGCCTGGATTTCGACAGCGAGGGGTTGATCTTGATGACCAACGATGGTGAGTTAGCCAACCGCCTCACCCATCCGCGTTATGGACACGAGAAGGAATACCGCGTGCTGCTGGCTCGCCGTCCCGACGAGGCGCAATTGGAGACCTGGCGGCGCGGCGTGGTGTTGCAAGACGGCTATCGAACGGCGCCGGCCGAAGTGCGCTTCGAGGCCACGTCTGGCAAGGGGGCCTGGATTCGGGTTGTCATGGGCGAAGGACGCAAGCGACAGATTCGCGAGATTGGTATGTTGTTGGGGCTGCCAGTCGTGCGCATCGTGCGTATTCGCATTGGAAATTTACGCCTGGGCAATCTCAAGCCGCGTCAATGGCGCTACCTGACGCACGAGGAAGTGGCCGGTTTGAAAGCCCTGGTTGCCAGGCAATAGGATTTGAGTGTGTTCCATTCGAGTTAGAACAAGTGATCGAGTAGACGCTGGCCTTCAGTAAAAAAGGCGAAACTCGTACAAGATAATAAGTGCTTGCGCGTTACGAACATGGAACGGAATAAGCCTAAAATGGAAACCCTTGGTCGTACCCTGATGCTCAGCGGTATCTTGCTGTTTTTGGCGGGCGGAGTCATGTACCTTGCCGCCAGGTTTGGTCTGCCGCTGGGGCGCCTGCCTGGCGACATCCGCATCGAGCGGGAGAATTTCCACTTCTACTTCCCCCTCGCCACCAGCCTGCTGCTCTCGCTCCTCCTGACCCTCCTCCTCAACCTGATCGCCCGCTTGTGGAAAAAGTAGCACAACTTCGTAGCGCAACTCTTGAGAGTTGCGCTTATATTACGAGAAGGCACTTGCCAGACTCCAAAATTTTCGAGACTTTGGGAGTTTGATATATACTTGGCACGGTTGTAACTACTCAGCCACTTTCGCAAATACCGCAAATACAGATCCTAAAGGTCTTTCCCGCAAATCGAAAGGCTGAATTTGCAGAAAGGTCAGGCTTGAAACACATTTTCGATTGCCAAAGAGACCTTTAGGGTCTTGACCCGAGCAGTTACAATCTGATGCAGATTTCTCCCCTCTCCCCCTGGGAGCCCCCTACGGGGATGATAAGGAGCCGGGGGCGTTGCGCTGAGCGTTTGCCTGAGCAGCCTGCCCTGAGCGTTCGCCTGAGCGCTCACGCCGAAGGCTTGTCGAAGGGCTCACGCCGAAGGCCGCCGGGTCGAGCTGCTGGGTCGAGTCGCCGGGTCGAGTCGCCGGGTCGAGTTCATCGAGACCTCATCGAGACCCTGTCGAGACCCGCCGGGTCGAGCCTGTCGAGACCCGCCGGGTCGAGCCTGTCGAGACCCTGTCGAGACCCGCCGGGTCGAGCCTGTCGAGACCCTGTCGAGACCCGCCGGGTCGAGTTTATCGAGACCCTGGTCGAAGCGTGAGGGTGGGTAGGCAATTACGCCGAATTGGGAAATAAACGGCGATTCCCAAAGATTCAGACCTCAGAAGTCTGATAGAATTGGGGTATGCGAGTCCACGTCAAACTGATTGCCACGTATCGCAATCTCTTGCCTGCCGGCGCAAAAGGGGACACAACCACCGTGGAAGTCCCGGCCGGCAGCAGCGTGGCCGACGTGTTGACTCCTTTTGGCGTCCCTTTGGACGATAGCAGCGTCATCGTACTGAACGGTTTTACCGTTTCTCTCGATACACCTGTCTCGGAAGGAGATACGATTGCGGCTTTTTCGGCAATTGCCGGAGGATAATCGAGCCAAAAAACACGAAGGAGAACCTATGTACGGCTGGCATGGCAAACTCTTACGCATCAATCTGACCACCCGCAAGGCGACTATCGAGGACATTCCCGCCCAGATTTGCAAGGATTACATTGGCGGGCGCGGCGTAGCAATCCGCTATCTGTACGACGAAATGGATCCGCTGGTAGAGCCGCTCTCGCCCGAGAACAAACTCATCTTTGCTACCGGCCCCCTCACCGCGACCACCGCTCCAACCGGCAACCGCTACATGGCGATCACCAAGTCGCCGTTGACGGGCGCGCTGGCGCATTCCAACTCTGGCGGCGATTTTCCCACCTGGATGAAGCGCACCGGCTTCGACCTGTTCATCTTCGAGGGTAAAGCCTCGGAACCGGTATACGTTTGGGTGAACGAGGAGCAGGTAGAGGTACGTTCTGCAGCGCATATCTGGGGCAAGGACGTTCATGAAACCACCGACATCCTGCTTTCGGAAACTCATCCAGACGCCAAAGTGGCCTGCATCGGCCCGGCCGGTGAAAACCTGGTGTTGATGGCTGCCATCATGAACGACAAGCACCGCGCCGCGGCGCGCTCCGGCGTGGGGGCGGTGATGGGCAGCAAGAACCTCAAGGGCGTGGTAGTGCTGGGTAGCAAGAACCCGGCTTTCTATGACGACGCCGGGATGCGCGCCTTCAGCCTGGAATTGAACAAGGAAGTCGGCGTGGATGTCAAGAAGGGTTCCAACTTGCGCATTTATGGCACCGCTTACGTGCCACAAGTGACCAACACGCTGGGCATCTTGCCGACCCGCAATTTCCAGACTGGCGTGTTCGAGGGCGTGAGCAACATAGACGGCGTGGCGCTCAGGGAGAAGTACCTGATCAGCCATAAGCCTTGCTTCCGCTGCCCCATCGCCTGCGGGCGCCTGACCGCCGTGGACGACGAGAAGTACGCCGGTAAGGGCGAAGGCCCTGAATACGAGACCATCGCTTCGCTCGGCTCGGCCTGCGGCATAGACAACCTGGCCGCCCTGACGAAGGCCAATTATCGCTGCAACGAACTAGGCCTGGACACGATTTCGACCGGCCTGACCATTGCTGCGGCTATGGAACTGTACGAGCGCGGCATCCTGAACGACAGCATCACCGGCCGACCGCTGCGCTTTGGCGACGGCGACGCGGTCATCGAAATGGTGGAGAAGATTGCCTATCGTCAGGGCTTTGGGATGCAATTGGCTGAAGGGAGTTACCGCCTGGCGCAGCACTACGAGCACCCCGAAGTCTCGGTGACAGCCCGCAAGCAGGAATTCCCCGGCTATGACCCGCGCGGCTCGCAGGGCATGGGCTTGTTGTATGCCACTTCTAACAAGGGCGCCTCGCACATGGAAGGCGACGTAGCCTATACCGAGGTGTTTGGCGTGCCGCTCAAAGCCGATCCGCTCACTACCGAGGGTAAGGCCGAACTGGTGGCGCGTTGGCAGGATGCTTTTGCCTTGATCGATTCTGGCGGCTTGTGCGTCTTCTTTGCCGTGCGCTATGTCTTCACCAAAGAATACATGATTTGGCCGGTGCGGCTGGCAAAGGTCATCAACTTGACCACCGGCGCAAACTACAGCGAAGAGGAAATCATGCGCGCCGCCGAGCGCGTCTATAACCTGGAACGTCTGTTCATCCTCAAGGCCGGCTCCACCGTAGATACCCTGCCGCCGCGCATGCTCAACGAACCGCTGCCCGAAGGCCCCGGCAAGGGGCGCGTGGTGGACCTGGACAAGATGCTGCCCGACTACTACGCTTACCGCAGCTGGGACGAGAAAGGCTGGCCGACAAAGCAAAAACTTCAGGAGTTAGGCCTGAGCGAATGACAACGAAAGCGGACGCTGGCAGCGTCCGCTTTCAGTCAGGATAGCCGGAAAGTCGCCTTGCCGCTTTTTCAGCCCGTCTTGCCGCGTCTCATCCTCTGATACAGCGGCTGGAGCCGCCGGTACATCTGCTTATAGACGCCGTAATACAACTCGTCATACCGCGCGTGGGTTTGGGCGTCTGGCTCGAAGGTGTCGCGGACATGCGTCATCTCACGGATGGCGGTCGGGAAGTCGGGATGCAGGCCCGCGCCGACGGCCGCGTCGATGGCCGCACCCAGGCCCGAAGCCTCGTACACGTGCGGGCGGGAGGCCGGCAGGCCGAACACGTCGGCAGTCAACTGCATGGCCGCTTCGGACTGACTCCCGCCGCCGGCGACGCGCAGTTCGCTGATCTTCACGCCGGCGCGCCGCTCCGTGCGTTCGGCGCCCTCCCGCAGGGCGTAGGCCAGCCCCTCCAGGATGGCGCGGTAGATATGGGCGCGCGTGGTCACATCGCTGAAGCCGATGATGGCGCCGCGCGCTTCCGGGCCAGGGAAGCGCAGCCCCGGCGACCAGTAGGGCTGCAAGACCAGCCCGTCCGAGCCGGGCGGGACGGAACGCACCAGGTCGTCGAACAGGGCTTCGGGTTCGACGCCGCGCGTCTGGGCCAGTCCCTGCTCGCGCAGGCCGAACTCCTGCTTGAACCAGGTCACCATCCAGTAGCCGCGGTAAATCTGAATCTCGAAACTGTAATAGCCGGGCGCGGCGGCCGGATAGGGCGGGATGAGTGGGATGACCTCGATGTACTTCTTGTGGGTGGTGTTGATGGTGGCGGTCGTCCCGTAACTCAGGCAGCCGATGTGCGGCTCCAGACAGCCCGCGCCCAGCACCTCGGTGGCCTTGTCGGCCGCGGCGGCGATGAGCGGCAGTCCGGCGGGCAGACCGGTGGCCGCGGCCGCCTCGGGGCTGATGGCGCCGATTTGGGCCGCCACCGGCACGAGGTCCGGCAGGAGCGCCTTGTCCACCGGCACGGCCTGCCATTTCCAGCCCCAGGGGGCCTCCCAGTCCTGCTTCTTGTAGTCGAACGGGATGTAGCCGACCTGACAGCCGACCGAGTCGGCGAAGCGGCCGGTCAGGCGAAAGGTCAGGTAGCCGGAGAGGAGCAGGTACTTGTGCGTCGCCGCCCAGACTTCGGGCTGGTGTTTCTGAATCCAGTTGGCCTCGGCCTCGGCCTGCAGGTAGGCCACCGTCTCGGAAGCGCCCGCCAGACGGAAGGCCAGCCCCCACAGCCCGCCGACCGGCTTGACGCCCTCCGTGCGGCGCTGGTCGAGCCAGACGATGGCCGGGCGCAGCGGCTTGCCGTCCCGGTCCACGTTGACGACCGTGCTGCGCTGGGTGGTCAGGCTGACGGCGGCCAGGGACAATTTGTCCACGCCCTGCGCCCACAGGCCCTGACAGGCCTCGCAGACCGCCTTCCAGAAGACTTCCGGGTCCTGCTCGGCCAGGCCGGGAGCGGTCGAGTAGTACGGCTCGATCGGGACGCGCGACTTGTGCAGCAGGTTCCCACGCGGGTCGAAGACGAGGGCGCGGACGGATTGCGTGCCGTGGTCAATGGCGAGGAGGTTTTCGGGCATAGAGGCTCCTGTTCAACACAAAGGGCAGAAAGGATGGCTCAAAGGACACAAAGAACAAAAGAAACTCTTTGTGCATCCTTTGTGAGCCGTGGTGTCCTTTGTGTTGAAAGCGGAAAACACAAAGGGCAAAAGGATTATGTGCGGTGTTGTCCGCTCCGCAATCTATTCTTCCAGAGTTTTCAAAATCGCTTCGATATTGAACTTCAACTCTGGAATGTCTTTCTCTACAACTGACCAGACTGCTTCTTCATCAATGCCGAAATAATGATGAACAAGGATGTTGCGCATCCCAATAATATCCGCCCAAGGGACGTTCGTGTAACGGGCTTGAAATTCGGGAGAAAGAGAGCGACAGGCTTCCCCGATGACTAAAATATGATGGATCATCCAGTTTTGGATGAGTTCATCCGCTTCGAAGGCGGCCTTGCCTTTGAGCGCGTATTTTTCGATGCGCTCGATGGCTTCGAGGATATCCAGCAGACGTTCACGCTCGCTTCTCATAGTGGACGAGCATCCTTCAAAACCTGTGGGCGAATGCGCGGGCGCAGACCCGCTTCTGTGACGACGTCCACCGGCATGCCAAGCAGGGCTTGCAACTCTCGCAACAAACGCGCCAGATCCAACAAACTGCGTCCTGCTTCGAGTTTTACCAGGAAATCAATGTCGCTATCTGGACGCGCCTCGCCACGCGCCACCGAGCCGAATACGCGCACATCGTACGCCCCATTTTTTCGCGCAATGTCCAGGATCTGTTGTCTTCGGGACTCGAGGAGTTTTTCGATTTCCATAACTTTATTATAGCGGACATTTGCCGCGCAATGCGTAACAACTGGTAATTACCTACATCTCACATTGTAGTGCGAAAGCCGCTTGCCCGGCAAAAAAAGCGGCGCTGAAGCGCCTGCTCAGCACATGAAAGTCCCTCAAGGGGACTGGGAGTCGGCTTCAGCCGACTTTCACGCTCTGAGGCGGGACTTGAGTCCCCGCCGACCAGCCCGCGCCAGGATGTGGGTAATCATCAGGTAACAAGTCTTATAGTCTACAACAATCCGATCATTCGACTATCCGACTAAATTATACGCCGTCTGCCACAGTTTCCGATAGGCTGCTTCTTCGACTTCCCAGCGCCGGTCATCCCAGCCCAACTCCGCCTGGACGAGGGCGCGAATGTGGGGCATCTGGTCGAGGCCGCCGTGGGGAAGAAGCAGACCCAGCCGGACGCGCCGCAGGAGCAAATCGTCGAGGTGGACGACGCCCTCGGCGCGGGCAGCGTGACGCAGTTCGGCCCACAGGTAGGGCGTGCCGGGGATAGACTCGGCCTCCTGCTGGCACAAGTCCAGCCCGGCGGTCAGGCCGTAGCGCGCCAGCAGACGCAGGCACTGGGCAGCGGACAGGCGCTCCCCGCTCAGGAGCGCCTCGGCCTCGGCCGGTAGCGGCTCCAGGATGGGCGCCTCGGGGTCGAAGGGGATGCGCCCCAGATGACGGCGGACGGCCTTCAGGGCGTCGCGCGCCATGACGCGGAAGGTGGTCAACTTGCCGCCGCTGACGGTCAGCAGGCCGTCCTCCTCCCACAGGACATGCTCGCGCGACTCCTTCGACGGATTGGCCTTGCCGGTGTCCACCACCGGGCGGATACCCGCAAAGGTGGCAATCACGTCCTCGAAGGTCAGTTCCAGGCCGGGGAAGATGAAACGCAGACCCTCCATCAAGTACTCGGCCTCGGTGCCGCTGATGGCCGGGTCGGTGGGCAGATGCTGTCCCTGGTCCACGTCGGTCGTGCCGTAGATGACCGCCCCCTCCCAGGGCAGGACGAAGACCGGGCGGCCGTCGCGCGGGTGCAGGAAGGTGACGGCGCGGGTCAGCGGGATGCGTCTGACCGAAAAGACGAGGTGACTGCCGCGCAGGGGACGCAGGCGCGGCGTCCGGCCGACCTGACCGCGCAACTCGTCCGCCCAGGCGCCCGAAGCGTTGACCACCACCCGGGCGCGGACTTCCGCCTCGCGGTCCGTTTCGCCGCTCGTGTCGCGCACCACCACCCCGCAGACCGCACCGGCGTTGGTCTTCAGCAGGCCGGTGACGCGGGCGTAGTTGAGCGCCGTCCCGCCGGCCGCGACCGCCTCGCGAATCAGCCGCAGGACGAGGCGGGCGTCGTCGGTCTGGGCGTCGAAGAAGCGGAAGCCGTTGCGCAGGGCAGGCGTGGTCAAGAGTGGACAGAGTTCGCGCATGTCCTCGGCGTCGTAGGCGCGGTGACTCCACTGCCGCGCCATCAGATCGTAGACCGCCAGCCCGGCGCCGAAGACCCAGCCGGGCATGTGGTCGCCCTCCAGGCAGGGATAGAGGAAGCCCAGGCGGTTGATCAGGCCGCGCCCCTGCCGCAAGAGGTACTCGCGCTCGCGCACCGATTCGAGCGTGACCCGCACCTGGGCGTTCTTCAGGTAGCGCATCCCGCCGTGGACGAGTTTCGAGGAGCGCGACGAGGTGCCGGAGGCGAAGTCGTCGGCCTCGAGCAGCAGCGTCCGCAGGCCGGCGCGCACGCTCTGGCGCAGAATCCCCGCGCCGGTAATCCCGCCGCCGATGATGAGCACGTCCCACTGGCGGCCGAGTTCGCCCCAGACCGCATCGCGCCAGCCGGATGTCCAGGCTGAGTGTTCGCCATCGTCTATCGTCCATCGTCTATCGTCCATTGTCCACCGTCCATCGTCCATTTCGGCGCAAGTCTAAAGACCTATCTATTACCCACAAGTAGGGCAAATTGGAAATTTGCCGTAACTGCCTACACGTCACAAATAGACAGGTCTAAAGACGTGCGCTACTGTGGGGCAAATCTATGATTTGCCGAACTCCGCAAGTCTAAAGACTTACGCTACCGTCCATCGTCTACACCAACTTCCCCGGATTCATCATCCCGTCCGGGTCGAGGGCCTGGCAGACGGCGCGCAGGACGTCCATGCCCAGGGCGCCCTTCTCGGCGGGCAGATAGGCAGCGTGATCCGTGCCGACGCCGTGCTGGTGCGTAATCGTCCCGCCGAAGCGCTGAATGGTCAGGCTGGCGGCCTGTTTCATCGCCTGCCAGCGGGCCAGCAGTTCGTCCGGGTCGGCTGTGCGACGGAAGAGGAAGGTCGTGTAGAGGCTGGCGGCGTCGCGGTAGATGTGCGAGAGATGGGCAAAGGCCAGGACGCGCTCGCCAAAGACCTCCATCGCCGCGACGATGGCCGCCGGGATGGCCTGCGAGGGCTCCGCCAGGCGCGACCAGGGGATGGCGGTCTCCAGCGTGTCCACCGCCACGCCGGCCTCCCAGAGCGTGTTGCGCAGATAGGGCGAATAGAAGCGCGACTTCTCCCAGGTATGGCCGACGACCCGCCCGACGAACAGTCCGCCGTGCCTGCGGCAGATGGCCGCCGCCTGGGCCCGCGTCCGCCGCACCAGAGCCGCCGCGCCGGTCACGCCGAAGACGAGCAGACAGCGCTCCGGCCCGTATCCGGCCAGCGCCAGTCCCTTCACCGCCGCCGGCACCCACGACTTGCCGGAGAGAATCAGCGTCGTCTCGGTCTCCTGCGGATTGGACAGCCGCAGCATCGAGACCGGCACCCGCTCCTGGGCGATCTGCCGGACGGCGTCCATGCCCTGTGGCCAGGAGGGGAAGAAGACGCCGTGGAACTCCTCCGCCTCGGGCAGACGGCTCACGCGCACCCGCGCCTGCGTGATGACCCCCAGCCGTCCCTCCGACCCCAGCACCATCTCGCGCACGTCCGGGCCGGCGGCCGAGGCCGGGAAGTGAGGCAGGTCGAGCGTCCCGCGCGGCGTCTCGACCCGTCCGCCGGCGAACAACTGCTCGATGCGTCCGTAGTAGTAGGACTGCTGTCCCGACGAGCGGGCGGCGATCCAGCCGCCGAGGGTCGAATATTCGTGCGACTGCGGGAAGTGGCCGAGGGTGTAGCCGTAACGCGCCAGAGCGGCCTCCAGTTCCGGCCCGCTGACGCCCGCCTCGAAGACCGCCGTCCGCCCGACTTCGTCCAGTTCGAGCAGGCGGGTCATCTTCTCCAGCGAGAGGGTCAGCACGGGGGCTTCGCCGGGCAGGGGGTTGATGTGACCGACCACGCTCGTCCCACCGCCGTAGGGGATGAGCCGCGCCCCGGCCTGACGGGCGTAGGCCAGCAGGGCGCGCACGTCGTCTTCGCTCTGCGGGAAGGCCACCCCGTCGGGGAAGACCGGGATGCGCCCGCAGCGCAGCGCCACCCAATCGGGCAGGGACTGGCCGCGGGCGTGAGTCAGCCGCGCCATCGGCGAGACGTCCACCAGAGTCGCGGCCGGGAGGGCGCGCAGGCGCGTCGCCGGCACGGAGCGCAAGACCGTTTCGAGGGCCGCGTCCGGGGCGGCCTCCAGCGGACCGAGGAAGCGGGTCAGGTAGTCGCGGGCTGAATCCGGCAGGGGGTAGGTCGTCTCGAGGTTGCCCCATCCATTCCAGCGTTTCATAGTATGTTCTCCGTATCTGTAACGCAACTCTTAAAGAGTTGCGCTACGATGCAAACTCTGCCAGAGCGCCAGGCTCTCCTCCATGACGCGGCGGGTGAGCGTCTCGGCGTCGAAGGCCGCGCCGGTGCGGGCGCAGGTCAGCAGGTCGGCGTAGAAGCGGCGCGAGTGTTCGCGGCAGGCCGGATAGGCGAAGTATTTCTCGCCCATCAAAATCGCCAGTTTGTGAAAACCGTTGAACAGGAAGCGGAAGATGGGATTGGCGGCCTTCTGGGTCAGCAGGATGTGCAGGTCCCAGTCGGCGCGGGCGAAGGCGGCCGGGTCGTCGACCAGGGCCGCATAAGAATCTAGCAGGGCGGCGATTTCCGCCGCGGCCGCCTCCAGCGCCTGACGGGTGTAGGCCGGGGCCAGCAGCAGACGCACCTCGAGCAGATGGGTGACGAAATCGGGCGACTCGGCGGCAGGCGTCTGTGCTAGGACGGCCAGCACGCCCAGTCCGCCCTCGCGCCAGTAATCGCGCACGCGAGTCGGCTTGCCGTGCTGGATGTCGAGCCAGCCGTCGCGGGCCAGGCGCTGGAGGGCCTCGCGCAGGGTCGGGCGGGTGACGCCGATCTGCTCGGCCAGTTCGCGTTCGCCGGGCAGGGCGCTGTTGACGGGGAAATGGCCGGAGAGAATCGCCTCCAGCAGGCGGCGCTCGGCCAGTTCAGCGGGTTTGGGGGCAGGCTGCCAGTCCATGCAATCTCCTAACTGATAAGTGGTCAGACCAGTTAGAGGATAGCATAAGAGGAGGGCGCGAGGCTAGTGACGTTTGTCATGTTTTGGGAGGTGGCTGAGTAGTTACACAAGTTGTTCGGTTGACCTAGATTTGTGTCTGGGTGAACGTCCCGAAGGTTTCGAGGGCGCAATTG
>FWPU01010468.1_pt1 | contig 13778 bp, 16 predicted proteins | sample 2228361 | NCBI WGS metagenome assembly FWPU01 (sample SAMEA103939777, study PRJEB20133) | metagenome | reverse complement strand
GTCGCGCGCGAGAAACCACAGGCACGCCGGAATCTGCGTCGAGTAGAAGAGCTGGCCCGGCAGCGCGACCATGCAGTCCACCAGGTCCGCCTCGATCAGGTTCTTGCGGATCTCGCCCTCGCCGGACTGATTTGAAGACATCGAGCCGTTGGCGAGCACGAAACCCGCCACGCCCGCGGGCGCGAGGTGGTGCACGATGTGCTGCACCCAGGCGAAGTTGGCGTTACCCGCGGGCGGGACGCCGTACTGCCAGCGCTTGTCCTCGCGCAGGCGCTCGCCGCCCCAGTCGGAGACGTTGAACGGCGGGTTGGCGAGGACGAAGTCGGCCTTCAGGTCCGGGAAGCAGTCGTTGTGGAAGGTGTCGCCGTGCGCGATCTGGCCGTCGATGCCGCGGATGGCGAGGTTCATCTTGGCAAGCCGCCAGGTGGTGTAGTTCGACTCCTGGCCGTAGATCGAGATGTCGGCGCGCGCACGACCGCCGTTGCCGTTGCCCGTGGCATGCGCGCGGATGAACTCCACCGACTGCACGAACATGCCCGAGGAGCCGCAGCAGGGGTCGTACACGCGGCCGCGGTAGGGTTCGAGCATCTCGACCAGGAGCTTGACCACGCAGCGCGGCGTGTAGAACTCGCCGCCCTTCTTGCCCTCGGCGCTCGCGAACTGCGAGAGGAAGTACTCGTAGACGCGGCCGAGCACGTCCTTGGCGCGGCTCGCTTCGTCGCCGACCTTGATGTTGCTGATCAGGTCAATGAGCTGGCCGAGGCGCGTCTTGTCGAGCGCGGGGCGCGCATAGTCTTTGGGCAGCACGCCTTTGAGCGCGGGGTTATCGCGCTCGATGCCGGCCATCGCGTCGTCCACGAGCTGGCCGATGGTGGGCTGGCGGGCCTGGGCTTTCAGGTGCGCCCAGCGCGCCTCGGGCGGCACCCAGAAGACGTTGACCGCTCGGTACTCGTCCGGGTCCTCGGGATCGGCGCCTTGCGCGCGCTCGGCTTCGAGCTTCCTGTGCTGCTCCTCGAAGGCATCCGAGATGTACTTCAGGAAAATGAGGCCGAGCACGACGTGCTTGTACTCGGCGGCGTCCATCGAGCCGCGCAGGGCATCGGCCATCTGCCAGAGCTGGGCTTCGTAGCCGACGGTGGCACCGGTGGTCTGATTGTTCCTGCCCTTAGCCTTTCGTGCCATGGTTCCTTAATTTACCCCGATGTCCTTCGTCAGACGAGATCCGCCACTCGGCCCCAGCCGCGAAGATTGAGATAGCCGACGCAAAACGCACTGGCTTCGGCGCCCGGCAGCAGCTTACCGGGGCCGTCCAACAGCTTCAGCTCGATGTTGTCGAAAATCTGCGGCATGGGCCTTATGGTATGTATCTCTAAATACACAGACGCATACCGATTTCAGGCTAAGAAATCAATCGCTCGGAAGGGATATCCGCCGGACACGACAGAGTTCAGATGATCAAAATGGTAAGCATTTCGCCCCACTATCCGGACAGTTTGCGTCTACCTCAATGAACCGCCAGCTTGCAGAAAAGATTTAAGGCTCTTCAGGATCTTGTGTGGGTAGAGAACTCCAGGACATCCCTCGCCCCCGCTTGGCGGGGGGAGAGGGTGCGGGTGAGGGGGGAGCTCGGCATGGGGCCTTGACCTGTTCAGAAACGTCGTGGGCCTCCCTGGGCATCACGTTTTGTCCACCAACCCCGGTGTTCACCCTCACCCTCCCCTCTCCCCTCGAGGGAGAGGGAAAAAGAAAGACCCACACGATTTCCTGAAGAGTCAGATTTAAAAGTTTGAAATCTGCGCCTGCACGCGATTTCGAGGGACCTTCCTTCATCATGGTTAAAGCACCGCGACTACCGCTACCGCGATAGTATGGTTGGAACGTCTGAAGACGGATCGTCAAGCGCAGCCGACATCTGAAACGGCCATCGAACAGGCGTTGCTTCAGGCGATCCGTGATGGTGGGCGACTTCCTGAGCCTATTTCACAATTCGAAGTCTGTGACACAGCCGGAAAGCGACTGACCATCCCGGACTTTGCCTACCCCGATCGCCGCATCGCCATCTACTGCGACGGGTTTGCCTACCATGGGAACCGGGAAACGCTGGAAAGTGACGCCCGCAAACGGAATCTTCTGCAAGCAATGGGTTGGGCCGTCTTGACGTTCTGGGGACGACAAATCTTGCGGGACCCGCGCGCTTGCGAAGCGCAGATTTGGCAGTGTTATCAATTCCGTTAGACTTCGTCTTCTGGAACTCTATCGTCCGCTCCCTGACCGGTCGGGCCGTTCCGGCCGCTCGGGTCGCTCGGAGGGGCCGGAACGGTCGATTCGCTCGGGCCGTTCAACGTGTTCCGACCGCTCCGGCCGGCCGTCGCCGCGTGAGCCGCGCTCTTCTCTGAGTCGTTCTCCGCGACCGCTGCGGTCCGGCCGGTCGCCGCCCCCGCCCCCCGGACCGCGCCGGTCGCCACGATCGCGGAAGATCTGATCCGGCCGGTCGCCGCGTTTGACCGCGTCTTGCACGGCCTGCAGCGGGAGTCCCCCCTCGCGCCCGCGCCGCTTGAGCTCGCGGCTCAGGTCAGCCAGCTCCGAAGGGCGAAACCCTTGCCGCAGCGCCTCGGTGACGAGGGACAGTCCTTCACGCGCAGGGACCCCGCCTTCCTTCATGACCGCCAGGCTCTTCGCACCGGAGGCGAGCGCTTCCGGCGCCAGACGCGGCTTGCCTTCCTGCGCGAGCCGCCCGATCTCCCTCACCTCCTCAGGCGATGCGCCGCGCGCCAACGCCTCGGCCAGCACTTCGACCGCCCGTTGTCGTCCGCTGCTCCCGGCATCGACCAGCCCTCGCCCGCTCAGATCCTTCAATGTCTCCTGCGCCGCCTCCAAACGGCCGGCCATCTCGCGAAGCACCGGTTCGATGCGCGCGGGCTCGATGCCCTTGGCCAGTCCTTCCTTGATCTTGTTGACGAGCGGTCCGGGCGGGAGCCCTCGCTCGCCGGCTTTGTTCGCCAGCTCGACCAGCGGCTTGACCTCATCGGCGGAACGGCCCTGCGCCGCGCTCAAACGGGCGATGTCCTCCAAGTCTTGCGGCGAAACGGATTGCCCCAAAGCCGGCCCGGCGCCGCCCAGCCACAGCCCGGCCACCGCAACCAGACGCACGAGCGTCGCTCGCGTCCGGGATGACGCTGTCGGCCGGTTTTCTTTCATAGCCATAGAGTCATCATGAGCTGTCGGCTCACCCGTGCCTCATGAAAATCGGCCCAACCGGAGAGCCTCCTCACCTTTATCCTCCATCCTGGGAGAGAGGAGAGGCGAGGAGGCATCTTCAAGACAGTCTTACGGCACCACGACCACGCCATTGAGATTCCCGAATCCATCCCGCACGAAGTCGTCCGCCGCCGGCGGCGTGAGCCACCGCTTGCCGTCGATGACGTACATGAACCGATACTCGCCCTCCGGAATCGCCACGACCCCGCTCCACACTCCGTCGCGCCCGGCTGGCTTCAGCGGATGGGCCGTCGGCGACCATCCGTTGAAGTCGCCCGCCACGGCAACCGAGCGCGCCGACGGCGCCACCACCGTGAACCGGACGCCGTCGCCTCCCGCCCGCGGCATTTGCGACACCGGCGCGGCGCAGGCCGCCAGGACCAGTCCTAGCGCGCACGCCGGGCCGATTTTTCGAAGCCGATCCGCCATCCCTCTCCCCGAACGCATGCTCGGCGAGAGGGTAACGCAGCCTTTCAGAGCGGCGCAAGCATGGGCGGCGCCGGCTTACAACGGCTGTTCGATGTCCAGCACCGCATTGCGCGAACCGAATCCGTCCAGACTTTCCTCGCGCGCGAAGGGATCCGCGACCCACTGTGTGCCGTCCACCACGTACATATAATGGTAGCGACCGGGCTTGAGCGGGATCGTCGCGGTCCAGACGCCGCCATCGACGCGGGAGAGCGGCGTCCGCTCCGGATTCCAGCCGTTGAAATCGCCGGCCACCGCGACCGAATGCGCCTGCGGCTCCAGTAACACCAGCCGCACCAGCACGGTCGGTTCGGATGAGGCCTGGAGCATCGCAGGCGGTACGGAACGGTCGAGGGCCACACGGGCAAGCCCGATCACCACCGCCAGCGCAAAGACCGCGGCAACCAGCGCCCCGGCCGGACTCCAGTGCAGTGTGCGCGGCGTGAGCAGCCAGTCCGTGATTCGGCTCCATCTCGCCGCGTTGGACTCACGCACGCGGGCTCGGACCTGTGCAACAAACCGGCTCGACGGCGCCAATCGCGGCAGCCGTCCGGCCTCCGCAACGAGCAGCTCGATCTCCAACAGCCGCCGCCGCAAGGCCGCGTCCTGGTCGAGCGCGGTCAACACGCGGACGCGCTCGTCCGGCGTCAGGTCGTTGTCCACGAATCGTTGGAGCAGCAGTTCGAATGCATCCATCACCGTTCCCTCCCGCACTGTTCCTCCCGCACATCATCCGGTCCCCTGCAACGCACCCAGCGCCTGGCAGAGTCGAGTCCGCGCCTTATAGACCCGCATCTTCAGGGTATCGCGATTCACGCCGACGATCTGTTCCATCTCTTCGTAGTCGAGTCCTTCCACATGCTTAAGCACGAACGCCTCGCGGTACAGGGGCGGCAGCTTCTGAATGGCGCGCTCCAGATGATCGGCGACCTGCTTCTGCGTGAGCGCCCGCTCCGGGGTGACCCGGTCCACCGCCAGTTCCGCCCAGGCTTCTTGGGCCTCCTCCTCGATGGAATCCTGCCGCGCTCGGCGCGCGCGGAGCCAGTCTTTGCACTTGTTCATCGCGATCCGATACAGCCAGGTCGAGAATCTGGCATCCGCCCGGAACGTGGGCAAGGCCTTGAAGGCGGCGAGAAACGTTTCTTGCGCCACGTCCTCGGCGTCGGCCCGTTCTCCCACCATCCGATAGGCCAGGCTCACGATGGAAGATGCGTACCGCTCGACCAGTTGCCCGAACGCGTCCGGGTCCCGGCGGAGGCTGCGGGCCAGCAGTTCGTGTTCATCGGGGGCCGTTCTGCCTGCTCCCATCGGTCCATCCACATCCGGCTGCGTGCCTGCGCCCCCGCGTAGCCCGAGTCTTCTCCGATAACATTGGACGGTTCCCGGCCGCCGCGGTAAACGGATTGTACAGGACTTTCCTGAGCGTGGTAACGCGGCGCCGCTTCGCGCGCCCCATGGACAGCACCGCGGGGGGCTAGCCCGGATTATTCACGACGCTTCGTCACGAAAACGCGCAGACGCGTTGTGAGACGGGCAAGCGCAGCCACGAGGGAGGGAGGCGTACCGGGGACCCGTTGCCAAGCTTCGTGCAACGGGTGGTCAGTACGTTGACCGACTGAGTGGCGAGCACGCCCGTCGGAGCAGCGTATCCGCGTTTGCAGTAGAAGTGTTCGTGAATAATCCGGGCTAAAACCGCCAACTGATCCCGCCGGTCAGGCCATAGTCCGGCGCCCCGTCGGAGAGCCCGACCAGGAGCGAGGCGTTGAACCGGAGCGCGGAAGTGGCTTTGTAATTCAAGGCGAACAGGAGGTCGCGAGGGTTGGAGAGGTTCGGAATCAGCGCCCGATATTCCTCGTAGTACGCGCTGAGTAAGAGATTCTTGGTGGCGTTGTATCCGACGCCGAAATCGTAGTACCACTGGTTCCGCAGGTCCACCCCCGGCGGATCGCCGATGAAGGTGTACCCGACATCCACGAACCCCAACCAGTTACCGACCAGCGTCTTGCTCACCTCGACGCCGAAGCCTTCATCGAACTCGCCGGTGCCCAGGCCTCGATTCTCGTCCGCGGTGGGAAACTTGATTCGACCCGTCACCGCGATCGTGGGAATCCAATCCCGCTCGTCCACCAGGTAATAGCGGCCCCGAAGAATCAGGTCGCCGATCCCGCAATCGGTGGAGGCGGTTGGCGCCACATTGCCGGGGCTCTTATCATCGCTTCCCCGCCCCGGGCCGCTGTTGCCGGATCCGCTGCCGGAACCGGAGCCGCCGCTGGATCCGCTGCCGCTGCTGCCTGACCCGCTGCTGCCGCTGCTGCTCACCCGGTTGGGCACCCCGCTCAGCAGCGTCACTGCACCGGTGCTGCTGATGCAAATGTAGGGGATCGTAAAGGTGATGTCGCCGTCGTCAAAGAGGCGGCGAATAGACAGCGGCAGATAGGCGATATCGGTCGTCGTATCCGTGCCGTACTTGCCGCTGGAGTAGGTCGGCGAGAAACTGACCTGCCAATTCGGCGTCTCCTGGTTTCTGGCTTCTTGGGCCGCGCGAGACGGATAGGGTCCGGCGATCAGACTAAGGACCCAAACGCCGACAAGGACCCGTTTAAGCCGTGATGCCGCCATACCGCACCATCAGCCCGATTCAACCTGCACCAACACGCAAGAAGGCGGCGCCAGGGCTTGTCCTGACGCCGCCTCGACCGTCACACGTGGTGAACGGACGATCGTCCGGCCCGGATCGACCTACCGGCCAAGCCGTTCCGGCCGCTCCACCCGGTCGGGAAGCTGAGGCCGCTCCGGCCGTTAAGGACGCTCCGGCCGATTGAACCGCTCCGGCCTCTCTCCTCCTTTGAGCACATTCTCCCGCGCGATGTCGCGACCGTGCTGGCCCGCCTCCCCCGCCGCCTGGTCCGCGCGGTCGAGCCCGCGCAGCCCGCTTCGATTGCTTCGCTCCGAATCGCCCGGCGGAATGGTCGGCTCTTCCGGAGCCTGGGCAAAGCTTACCCCACCCGAGAACAACAGCGTCGTGAGCAGACAAAGGATGAGCGACACATTTCTCGGCTTCATACCGCCTCCATTTTGGTTTTGGTTACCGGTTGTTGCGTTCCGGTTTTTCCGGTCGCTCAGGTCGCTCCGGCCGCTGAGGCCGTTCCGGCCGTTCCGGCCGTTGCATTCGCTCGACCCGTTCGGCCCTCGCCTCGCGTTTCACGTCGCCACGATTGTCGGCCTTGTCGATCCGGTCCGGTCCGGCTTGGCCGGCCCGCAGGTCCCGCCGCAGATCGTTCAACGACCGCCTGATGTCGCTCACCACCGGCCCGAGCTTGAAGCCCAGTTCTTTGGTGATTTGACCCCAGCCACCGCCGTCGCTCCGCAGGGTCGCAATCCGCTGCAGCGCATCGTTAAGCGTCGGGAAGTTCGTCGGATCGGTCTTCACCAACTTGTCCGCCAGCGCGAGACGGATCGTGATCTCTCCCCATCCTTGCCCCGCGTTCCGTAACTTCTCGACCTCGCTGACGGGCAGTTGGAATTGTCTGGCTAGCAACTCAGCCTGCGCCTTTTGTCCTCGCTTGGCCGCATCCTCGTCGGCTTCCCGTTGCATCGCTTGCATCCGCACTTCGTCGGCATCGGACTGACCCAAGACCGGCCCGGCGGCGCAGACGGCCGCTAGGACCAATCCGAGCAAAAGAGATACCCGCGTCATCGTCATTCCGCACCTCCTCGGTTATGGCCATGTTCACGCGCTGGCGCGCCCAACACGTTGATCCCCGAAGCTCTCTTCAAGGATACACGGTGACCGGTCGCGTACAATGGCTCATTATCGGCGCCCGGATCGGTCCGGCCGTTCCGGCCGTTCGGGTCGCCCCGACCGATCCGGTCGCTCGATCCGTTCGATCCGCTGGTTCCGCTCGATGCGCTCGACTCGTCCATCGCCTTGCCGATCGATTCGCCGGTCCTCGCGCCGGTCAGCGATTCGTTCGTCGAGCCGGTCAAACCGCCGATCCTGCCGGCGATCGTCCCGTCTGTCCTCTTGGCGCACATCCCCCCGCGCCGGCCCGGCATCGGGCCGGCCGCGGCCTTCACCCTTCACTTCGTTTCTCACGAGCCCTTTATCCACGCGAAACTCCGTCCGGACACGGTTGCCGCCGCTGTCAAACCCTTCCAGACGAATGCGGTCGAATCCCGTTTGCTGGCTCAAACGCTGGACCAGTTGCTCACGGCCGGCGTCGCTCAGTGTTCCGACATTGACACCCTCGATCCTCGCGCGCAACGTCCCGTCTTCCTGGCGCTGCACCCGTCCCTCCACTCGCTGGCCGTCGACCACGCCTCGAAACGTCACGGTCCGCTCGACTCCATCAGCCGGAAGCGCATCGCCGACGTGAGCCAGAAGGTTTTGGTTGCGCTCGACACTCAGGAGCAGACTCCGGCTCTCTTCGACGTCGAGAGTGAAGTCACGGAACTGGACTTCTCTGACACCCTGCGCGAATCGACCGGCGACTTCGTCTCGCACTTGACCCAGGTCCACGGCGCCGCTCGGCGTTCGAGGGAGCGAGCCACGGATCGTCGCCTCATCCGATGATTGTCCGAGGCTGCGGTCGGGCGACATTCCGCAGATCACGGACGCATACACAGCCAGCCAAACCGCCGGTGTTGCCCCCAATGTCTTCATAGGTTTCCTCCCTCCCTCATCGCTGAAGACCTGTCACCCGATACTTCGCTTGCAGCCTTGACATCCGCCGTCCAAGACACATAGGCCGGGCACCATTGCCAGACGCCCAACGTGATGATGCGGGTCAACCCGGCCGGGATGCAGGCGGTTCTGGTCACAGTGAGGTTGCGGTTGACCACGCGGGCCGGCTCGCCGCAACGATTGAGGTACTCCGCGCTCTTGATCTCACGGAGATCGACGTGCGGCACGAAGAACGCGACCACGGGCACCGGCAAAACGGCGATCGATGAGTCGTCTACCCATTCCCCTCCGGAACAATGCGCCTCCGCGACCGTCGCCCGCTTGACATCGTCCCGCACCAGCGTCGTCGAACACCCGGACAGGAAGAACGCGCACGCAACGCCGAGCGACAACCGCCGCAAGACGCGAGATGGCCGATCCATAACGGATCCTCCTTTCGAGCTGGCCTGTTTTGAAAATAGGCGCGAGGCTAGCGGCCCGAGGCTAGAGGTCGGAAACTGTTCCCCCCTCGCCCCGCGCCCCGTGCCTCTCGCCAAACCGTCATTTTCCTCCTGCAGCGTGAGCCCAAGGCTCATGAAGACTGTCGTGAAATTAGACGCAGCGTGACGGAGTTCGTAAACGGTGATTTTTGGCTTGAACCGCCGAAAGTTAGCAAGGCTCAGCGGATATCCTGAAAGAACGCGCGGGGGAGGGTCGGCAGGCGGAACTGCGCATGCAGGATGATGAGGAGGACGCGGGCGAAGCTACGCCACACGCCCATCTTCACGAACTTGCGGGAATCGGTCACGACCGGCGGCGAGAGCAGGATCGGCCTGGTGTAGGCCAGCAACCGTTCGCAGAACGCTACGTCCTCGAGGATGGGCCGATCGGGAAAGCCGCCGAGACGTCCAAACAGGGAGCGGCGGACGAACAGGGCCTGATCGCCGTAAATGATGCGGCTGCGCGAGCAGCGGAAGTTATCGAGACCCGAAATCAGTTTGAGCCGCCAATCGTCACCGGAGAACCGGTGCAGGAATCCTCCGGCCTGGACGGCGCGATCCCCTTCCAGCGCATTGAGCCGTTGAATGGCGCCGGCCGGCAACACGGTGTCGGCGTGCAGAAACAGCAGCCATTCGCCGGTCGCGTACCTTGCGCCGGCGTTCATTTGAGACGCGCGGCCTTTGGCGGACGTCAGAAAAAGACGTGAAGCGTGGCTCGGGGCATCCATTGCTCTGGAGAATGCAATGGGTCCCGGTGAAGCGTATTGCGAGCGACGAGATCCGAGTGACGAACGACACGAGCCGTTAAGCGTTACGGTCATAAAATCGAAATCGTCGAGTACGGCGAGCGTGCGGTCCGTGCTGCCGCCGTCGACGACGATGACTTCGTAGTCGCCCGGCTGGTTGAACAGGTGACAAAGCGTCGCCGGCAGTGCGGTTTCTTCGTTGTAAGTGGGAATGACGACCGAAACCATATCGCGTACGATGGCGAGCGGCGAGAGGCTATGGGTCAGAACATGTCTATTCCGTCACCGACTCGCCCCTAGCCTCATGCCCCTTGCCCCTCGGCTTCTCCGGTCAGCCACTCGGGCAGAAACTTCTTTGCATCGTTCGCCCAGGCAGCGGGATCTTCGGTGATCGACTCGAACAAGTCGCTGAGCGTCAGCACCATCCGGTCGGTCAAGGCAACATACTCCTGCGCCCGAAGGCGCAGCGTCCCCGCGTCGACGCGGCCCTCCGTTATCGCCTGTTCGAGCATGCGCCGACCGAATCCGTGATGGGCTTCTTCCTGGCGCAAGAGGATGCGTCTGAGCCGTCCGAACGGAGCCGCGCGTTTGGCCAGCCCTTCTTCAATGCGCATCAGAATCGCCTCCCCTAACCCTTCCAGGATCACCTGTTCGCCCAACAGGGTTTCGAGCAGATCCTTCCGATCGAGGGCGTCGTCGAGCATCTTCCGATAGGCTTCGAGCGGCGGGAGGAAAGGCGCATCGCCCAGATGCTTGGGCCCGAGCCAGGCGATGGCGCCCTGAAAGACCAGCGCATGTCCGGCCTCCTGCCGAGCCTGGCTAACCAGAAACCGTCGCGATCCGGGATCCGCCGCCAGCAGGGCCTGACGGCCGGCGCACTCCTGCGCCAGACGTTCCCCCAGTTCGAGAAAAGTGAGCAGCCGCGCGATCGGTGCCCGCTCGTCAGGGTACACCAGCATGTCGCTCCTCCGTGAAGGGCTCCGGGCCGTTCAAACTCCAGTCGTAGTCCAAGAACTCGATGGAATATGGCGCGGCGGTCAGGTCGTTCGCCAGGTCCACATCGGTCACGTATCGCGCCACATAAGCCGGCAGCGATCCGGCCGCTGCTTCAAAATCCTCGCGGAACCACTTGAAGATCATGGATAGAGAGACGACCTTGCGCCGGCGGTCGAACCGATTGCGTGCAGGATCGTTGATAAATTCCCTGGCGGCCCTGTCCAGTTGCTCGTTCAACTGTTCGCCGCTGTACGCCCAGGATTGCAGCTTGGGGCACGAAGTCGACGCGCAGACGATCGCGAAATGCACGCGCGGCTCGCGAAAATCCGGAATCAGCAGCTTGCGTTCCAGATCGTAGAGATTGATCGTTCTTCCGCCGACCCGGTAGTCGCGCGCGAGAAAGTAACGGTAACGGCCCCAGAGCGTCGCCGGCGACAGGCGGTCCAGAATGCCTTTGATCGCGAAGGCGTTGTAGGCGTTGATCCAGAAGGCCAGGCGATCGTCGCGCGTCGGCAAGGCGTTCGGATCGACGCGATCGAGCTGCATCAAATAGGTCGTCAACCGCTCATCCGACTGAATGCCGGGGTAATTCACCCGACCGTCCTTCACATGTGTCCGCAGCAGTTCGTCGAAGACTCGGTGGGAAAAGTCATGCGGAGCGATGGGGTCGGGCGGGCTGAAGGACTTGGGAACCGCGGAGCAGCCGGCCAGGAATGCGACTGCAACGGCCAGGATACCGAATCGCTTCATCGGGTCACCGTTGACTTGATCGATCGGGGCGTCAACAGCGCGGAGACCGGGTGCCGGAGCGCCGACCCGACCACACGGCTGCAGAGCAGGTTGCAGGATGACCGGTCGGAGCAGGCCTGGATCGCTTCTCCGTCGAAACGCGTCAGGATGTCGTCGAGCGACGATTCCAGCAGATTGCCGGCCGGCTTCAAGGCCAGGCAGGGCGCGACATTGCCCGACGCATCGATCGCGATGCTGTAGCGGCCGGCGTCGCACGGCTCCAACGACTCTCCACCCAGCCAACGGACGTTGTCGCGCAGGTACCGCCGGAAATACCCCTGGGGCACCAACCCCGATTCGAGCACCTGCGAGAAGACCGACCGCGCGATTTGTCGCTCATAGAGGAGCGCGGGTTCCACCTTCCCATACCGCTCGATGCCCCAGTGATAGGCGCCCACGACCGGCACAAATCCGCGCGCCCGCGCGAACCGGACGACATCGAGGACATCGCCTCGGTTGACCTCGCTCACGATGCACGTCAGGTACTTGGCGTGGGGAAAATCGGCGAGCAATTCGATCCCCTTCAGCACTTGGTCCAACTGATCCGCCCCTCTGATTTGTCGATAGCGCTCGCGATCCAGCGTGTCCAGACTCACCGAGACGCCGACCTTGAGGCAAGCCAATGCGGCGACCAGATCCGGAGTCAACCGGGTGCCGTTCGTGATCAGCGTCAGGGCGAACCCGATTGCCGCCAGGTCTTCGAGAACCTTCGGCAGATCACGCCGCAGCAACGGCTCGCCGCCCTGAATGAACAGAAAGCGAAGGCCATCCCGGTACAGGTGGGAAAAGACCCGCCGGATTTCCTCACGTGTCATCTCGTACCGGCCGACATTGAGCGGGAGATTGCAATAGCCGCAGGCGGAATTGCAGCGCAAGCAGACTTCGAAGACGGCCAGGATCGGCCGCCCGCGCAGGAGATTGCCGAGAGGGCGGAGGGTCATGTCACCATCCTCGTTTCACACTCATTAGGCTTTTTCTGAGCGGTCATCCTGACCATTTGACCATTCGACAGGATGAAATAGGTTACAGCCGGGAGCGAATAGCTCAGAGTTGTTTGCTGCTCGCTGTTTTCAGAACAGAATTGCACACTCGCGGACGATTTTTCTCCCGTTCCCAATCCGCACACTCAGCGCCTGCTGCAATTCCCCGCCTAACTTTCTGAGAAATCGTGCGATTCACAGTACGACACAGACGGCATAACGTTTGCTGAGCCCTCCGCTCTGTTTCTACGAATGAAACGACCGGGGGCCGGCGCCCATACCATCGGCCCTCTCAACCAGAGACGAAGGAGGGCTCACATGATGAAGAAGAAAAAAAAGAAGACGGTCGGCATCGTCGCCTTGGCCGTCATCGCGGGCTTGCTGACGGCCCACCTGGCCGACGCCGCCGGTTCGAAAAAATCCTCGCAATCCACCCCGCCCCCGAAGGTCGCATCCAAGCCGGCTCCGATGAAGATGGACACCAAGCCCGGGCCGGCCTTCCAAATGGTGGAGGGTAAGCTCAACAAGATCGACGGGAATATTTACGTGGTCGAAGACTACAACGGGAACGAAGTCCGGTTGTACGTAGGAAAAGACACCAAAAAACTTCGCGGGAACAAGAAGGTGGGGGACACCGTCCGCGCGGAAATCACCCGCGGCGGCTTCGCAAATTCCATTCAATAATGGCACAGGCGCTGCGAACCCGCGAGGGCAGGATTGTGTCCCATCATGGGCTGACCGGTTGACGGTCGGCCCATTTCGTTTGTGCGGATCGGAGGCGCCCACCGTTTCCTCCCTCACCCTTCGACGGTCACGGTGACCTCATGCAGTCCGGCGGCTCCGTCAGGGGCCGGGTCCTGCTCAACCGAGCTTTGTGGTCTGCCGGTCCCATCGACGGCTCGGACCGCCAACGTATAACGACCGGGCTCCGGAACCTTCCAGTCATAGTTCCAAAACACCCACGCATAGGGCGACAGCGGGGCGTCCAGCGCCGCAGCGGCCCAGGTGTCGCCGCCGTCGGTGCTGATCTCAACCCGCTCAATCCCGCGCGTGCCGGCGAAGGCCAATCCCTGCACACGATGACGCCGGCCGTGCAGCGTCGAGCCGTGACCCGGCACATCGATCCGCGACATGGTCTTGACGGTCGCGTCGTCCGACCAGCCTTTTTTCTAGCAGGATGTTGAAAAAGTCCGCCAGCTTTGTTCTCGCGTCGCTCAGAGGCTCAACGTACCGCAAAGAGTACGCCTCGCCTCTTCGCTCGCTGCGGCCGCGCTGGACGGCCTTTTTGAACATCCTGCAGGCTATTCTCATCCCGTCCTCGATCTCCAGCACTCATGCGTGTCCGGGGCGCCAAAATGGTTCTTCAACAGCGTCCTAG
>FWPU01010467.1_pt1 | contig 13778 bp, 8 predicted proteins | sample 2228361 | NCBI WGS metagenome assembly FWPU01 (sample SAMEA103939777, study PRJEB20133) | metagenome | reverse complement strand
ACCTGCACCGTCTCGCTCCAGGCTTCGGTCAGGCCGTAGTCGCGCTTTTCCATGTTTATACCTCCATACATGAGCGATGATTCTGTTGAACTTGTCAATCTGCTAATACTCCACGTCGCCCACGAAGACGGCTTCGCCTAGCCGCTGTAGCGAGGGGTACTGGTACAGGCCGACGAACAGACGATAGCGGCCGCGCTGGAGATTGGATGGCAACGATAGGATATGCTGATCGCGCAACATCTCGCCGGGCCGCCACAGGTTCGTCGGATAGAAGACGCCACCGGGCGGATGATCGCTCTGGGTGATTTTCTCGCCCGCCTCGTTGAACAGGTGGATGAAAGTATGGTAGTTGTCGGATAGCGGCTTCATCGGCTGCCAATAGAGGTCAATCGGCAAAGCCCCGCCTGGGCGCAGAGGCGAGGCACGAACGTCGTATCCGATGAGGCGCACCAGGCCGGCGAAGGAGAAGTCGGTGGGGTGTGCGGGCATCTTCGTTACGGCCGGCCCCATCACCTGCACCATTCCCCCGCGCGACGCCAACAGGAACTTCACCTCCAGCCCCGGCATCGGCTTGATGAGATAGACGGGCCGCCCAGTAGTCAGAGCCGATTCTGTCACCGCGCCGATGTCGCTCCAGGCAGGCCCCGGCGCGATGAGGGGAAAGAGCCCCGTTACGTCGCGCCTTTTGCCTTCCACCTGTTGCAGATAGATGAGGGGGGTCATCTCGTCCCGGTCGTTACTGACCAGGATGGCGTTATCGGGCACACCCAGGGAGAAGACGACGCGCCAGGCGACGCGCGCATCGGGCGTCTGGGAACGATCCACTGCCTCCCATGTTCGCAGGGCAGAAGGAACAAACGCCACCAACAGGAGCATGACCAGGAGCAGGGGAAAGAAGCGGAGAGCCGGAACCCGAAGCGATCCTATTCTGCTTGCTGCTTCGGCCAGAACAGCCACGCCCAACCCTAGCCAGAGGGCGACGACGAGATAGGCGGGAATGTAGAGAACATAAACGTCACCGATGCCGTAGAAGAGGTTAAACGCGGTCTGCATCAGGAAGGTCAGACCCGTCAGGGCGAGGAGCGACCACCGCCGCCTTATCACAAGATTCGCCAGGCCGAGGGCTGCCAACGCTATTCCCACCAGGCCGAATTGCCGGCGCACAAGCAGCCATGCATCAGGGAGTTGCGCCCAGGCCCCCGCAGGCGTCCGTAGTTCACCGGCGAAGGTAGAGCCGGTTATCCATCTCAGAAACCCGCGCAGCGACGTTTCATAGACGTGGAGCGTCTGCCCAGGAGCCAGGGGAATATGCAGGTAGTCGGCGCGCGCGCCGCTCCACGGCACGTAAAGGTAGAGCAGGAGCGGGAGTGACAGGGCGAGGATCAGCGCGAGCCAACCGCGCGGGCGCGCCGGCCAGGCGATGCGCATCCCCAACAAATAGAGGCTCACAGCAGGGAGAAGCAGAACCGTCGTGCGATGATGCGTCAGACCCAGGCCCACGACGGTGGCCAGAAGGGAAAGAGGAGCCGCTTTGCGCGCGCTGCCATGCAACGTCAGCAACAATATGAGAACGACGAAGACCGTGTGGAGAGTATATACCTCGGCCAGGGTCGCCTGCGACCAGAGGGTGGGCGATACGGCAAAGGCAAGCGTGGTCAGGATGGCGGCCAGGCGGAGATAAGTCGGCGTCCTTTCCGCCAAAGATGGCAGCGCAGCGGCCAGGAAGCGCATCGCCACCAAATAAAGAAAACCTACTGCCGTCGCACCCCATAGGGCAGAGAACGCGTTCATGCGCCAGGCATAGTCGCGATAGGGAACGAGGTGAGACCAGGCCCAGCCTAGGAGAGTGTAGAGAGGATAGCCGGTCGGATGCGGCAGCCCCAACGTGGGCGCGGTGAACTGGAATTCGCCCGCGTCGGCGAGGAGAAGGCCGGGCGCGAGGGTATGCAGGTAAAGGGCAAGGGCTGCAAGGCTAAGCCCTAACGCGATCGGTGCATCCAAACGGGCGCGATGACGCATGAGGAACCTTGGGATTCTATCGCTTCTCTAAGGATAGCCAATCTACTGCCGCGGCCAGCGTCCGTCGGTCGGGGTTGCGCCCAATCCGCAGGTAGGAGTTCCCTTCGCCGCTCCATTCCAAAGCAGTGCCCGGCGGCGCACCCTTGACGCCGATGAGCGCATGGGAATGCCCCTCTTGGCCGCGCAAATCCACCGCCGCGCCGAGGCCGGCGAGCGCGCGCACGGCGGCCTCCGTCAGATGGGGCGCGGCATCGTCTTTCGTCGCCGCGATGACGATACGGCCCTGGGGGATCGCCGCGACGAAATCGGCCAGGCGCTGCGCCTCATACTCGTTGGCCCAGGTATCAAAGCCTTTCACCTCCAACACGCGCCCGTTCCGAGGGTCAAGAACGGCCAGGTTGTAACCGCGCCGCCCTGCCGAAGCGTCGGTTTTGCGTCCCCCAGCATCATAAACCGAAATATACGCATGGTCGGGCGCGGCGTCCACCTCTATATCAACGGGCGCGCGCACGCCGGTGTGCCCGATGCTCAGGTCGGCAGAGAGGACTTCGCGCGGGCGCGCCACGTAGTTGAAGTGCAGAGTCACCACATTGAGCCCTTCCTTCACCTGTTCCGGCGGCAGATCAAAAGCGTACTCCTGATACCCCTCGCTCATGACCTGCGCGGGGCCCAGGGAATGCCCGTTGAGAAGAGTCTGCACCGTCTGCCGCGGCCCACCGGGATAGGCAAAAGGCGCGGCCCGCAGCGTCAGGCGATAGGCACTCGCCCCTTGCAGAGAGAGGAAAACGCGCGCCTCTCGCGCCGTCGCCCAGGTAGCCGATACGCCGTATATCTCCTCCGGCGCGTCCCACCCCTCGCCCTGGTAAGCGCGCGCGGCCTCAGTGCCGAAATCTATATGAACGTTCGCTTGCCTCTGCGGCCAGATGACCCGATAGGCGCGCACACCGTCCACCTCGTAGGCAGGTTGCGCCTCCAGCGGCAATATCTGGCGGGCGTACTCCTGCACGCGCGTCCAGGTATCGGCATAGGGCACACGGCCCGGCACGGGCGGCAACATGATGACGTAGCGCACCTGATAGAGGGCCAGCAATTCCCCTGCTTGAGCACGGGCGGCGGCATCGGTGGCTGCATCGGGCTCGCGGTACATCTCCACGGCAGTCAAGGCCTGAAAGAGAGGAAGGCGCGCGAAATAGTCCATCTTGATAGGAGGGTTGCGCGAGATGTTGCCTCCCAACATCGGCTTGCCATGCGCCGTCTGGTAATATTGAACGCGGGTGTCCTCCGCGCCCAAGGTGCCGAAACTGTTGCGCCAGCCGAGGGGAAGTTGCAAAATGGCGAAGTCGCCTTCTTCTTGAGCGATCTCTTGGTACACACGGGGCACGCGCGCGTCGGTCAGCGGCAGCGGCCAGGCCCAATGCTCAAAGAGGAGAAGCGCCGCGCAGAGCAGGGAAAGTCCGGGCACGAGAGGGCGCCGGGCGCGGCTGAAGCGACGCGTCAGAAGGTAATGCAGGCCATAGCCCGCCAACACTGCCAACGCCAGCATCAGCACCACGCTGAAGCGATTGGGGGCGCGGTTGGCACGAACGATAGGGAGGTAGTGCAAAAGGACAAAAGGCAGAGGGAATGTGACTTCCAAGCCGTCCAGGTCGAAGTGGCTGCGTCCGTTGATTTGCAGAAGCGGCCCCAGGCTGAAAACTACGAAGAGGAACGCGCTCCAGGCCCAAGCCGCGACGCGCCGCCGATGTGCCAGGAGGCCGATCAGGGCCAAGATCAGCGTCGTATAGCCGATAAAGACGGTGTTTACATCGCTGAAGCGAGCGGTTCCCTCGGTCACTGCACGCAGTTCATCGGCCCAGTCTTTGCCCCAAAGGGGATGGAGCGCGGTGGGGGTTATCAGTCCGGCCAGGTCTGCCGAGAGTTTCACGCTCTCGCCCCAGCCTTGCAGCGCATAATCGCCCTGCACCATCTCGCGCAGCACGGGCAGTCCCACAGGAGCCCAGATGACGGCAGCCGTGGCCATCACGATCCCCAGACGAAGGATAAACCGCGTCAACGCAGGACGAGAGTGGCGCACGCCTTCCACCAGAAGATAGACGAGAGTGAAGAGGCCCAGGAAGACGCCGAAGATCATCTCGGCCAGCAGGGAGAGGGCGGCGAAAAGGCCCGCGAGGATGGCATTCTTCGCCTTTGGCTCACGCACCGTCTTGACCAGGTAAAGGACGTAAAAGGGAATCCACTGGGTTGTCACCATGTCGTAGTGGCCCAGCGCGGCATAGATGGCACGGTTGGACGCAAAGGCGTAGATGAGCCCGGCGAGGAGCGCGGCCCATTCGGCAGGGGGAGAAGAGGGGTTTCGCAAGAGGTATCGCACCAGGAGATACGTCCCGTAGCCGCTCAGGGTCGTCGCCATGATGAGAGTCATATTGCTGGCCGCGATAAGCCCAACCATCAGTTGCAGCGGGAGCGCCACCAGAGCGTTGAAGAAGTTGTAGGTGTGGAGGATCAGATCAATGCCGAGAGGATAATAGATGAGATCGGTGTGCAACGGGCTACTTAGGAGATCGACCAAGGCGCGCTTGAAATACCAGATGTTCCAGATGAAAGTATATTCGTCATAAGCCCAGGTATCGCTGCCGGGGACGTGGGTCGCGAAGTGGGCCACCAGAGGGTAGGTGAGGATGAGAGCAAGAACAAGGTAGAGGCCAAGAGTAACCAGATGCCGGCGAAGAGGCCGCATACCATTCATAGGGCTATCGTACCACAGCCCCTCAGGTTGGGCAAGGTGGCCGATCAGGCGGCGGATTTCAGGAAGCGGGCGAGTTCCTGTAGAGCCCGATGTCTCTCCCCTGCCCTTCCCCGTAGAATGAAGGGGGTAGAACAGGGAGAGGCCGAAACTAGGACACGCCCCAGTCAAGGGAAGTAGAGTCCCTTGCCGCTGTAGGGGAACTCCGGCACCGGTGTCTGTCGAATTTGCTCTACGAGGGGCGATTCTGTCCGCACGAACAGGCCGCAGAGGGGATCATCATAGACCAGAACCCACCCCGGCTGCAACTTCATGAGGTTGAAAGCCGGCCTCGTCCGCTTCACCAGCGCCAGTTGCGCCCCCTGTTCTCGCAGCAACGTATCCCAACCGCCCTCTCCAAACATGAATCGCAGGTTCTCGCGATACACTTCGTCTGAATAGACCGTCTCACGGCGGCCATCTATGGAAACTTTGATCCTTGGGCCGAGATGCCACAGAGCATATTCACCCCAGTTGAAATCAACGATCATGTTTCCACCGATGCCACTCTCCTTGAGCAGGGCGACGGCACGCACGGGGACGTCGCTGGAACCGGGTTCAATTTGAATGTGGCGCAGCCTTGGAACGACAATACCAAAGAGGAGCAAAGCGATGCCGGAGAGAAGAACCACGCCTAAGCGCACAGGGATTCTGGCAACCAAGCCGTTCACCAGGCGATGCGGAACCCAACGCGCGGCAGCATCCCCGATATGCTCACCGGCGAAGGCGAGGGCCGCCAGGGCGAAGAGCGGCGTGTGGCGCGCCGCTGTCAGCGGGAGAAAGGCAGTGCACACCAATATTACCAGAAGCGTAGGCCGGCGCGGCCGCCGGGTGAAGGCAAGGCCGATGGCCGTGAGGAGCAGGGCAATCAGATACAGGATACCCCAGGTGCTCTTCAAATCAATCGGTTGCCATTCGGCTATCTCCGGTCGGGGCACGGTCGCCGTGCGCAGGAGGAACGTCAGCAACCGCACACCATAAGGATTCAGCAGCGTCGCCAAGGGCATAGCCACGATGACAAGCAGAACGGGCCGCTGCGGCCCAACGACAAGGGCTTGCAACCGGCGCTCGCGCCAGAGAGCGAGCATCAGGTGCACAAAGCCCCACAGCAGGAATATCCCCACGCCAGCCAGAAACCCACCGTGCAGGTTGGCCCAGAGGGCGACAGCAGGGACGGCCCCCCAGAGTCGCCCCGGAGAGCCATGTTCCGCAGCATAGATCAGGAGCAGGGTAAGCAGGAAAAGAAGATAGGTAAAGACTTGAGGACGGATGTTGAGCACGCCCGGACGGAGGAGCAAAGAGAAGAATCCGATCAGCATCCCTGCCACAACGGGGTGCAACCGCAAGCGACAGAGATGCCGGTACAGGAGGCCCACCATCAGCAGGCTGAGGCCCATGTTGAAGACGGTAAGACCCGAAGGACCGAACCGTGAGAAGAGGAAACCGTAGATCGCTTCGGCCAGCCACTCGTGATTGATCCAGAGCTGGCCTGCCGTCAGGTAGGAATAAGGGTCGCTGCGGATGATCTGGCCGCTCTGCCAGAAATCCAGGCCGAAACGCACATGGCCCCAGAGGTCAGGGTCGGCCAGCGGGGGCGTGAAGATCAGCATGACCGCGCCCATCGCCACAGCAACAACGGCGATGTGCCACCAGATGATGGCAAGGACCGGGCGCGAAATCCCTCCGCAAGAGGACATGCGGAATCTATTCTTTAGGATAGCCGATTACCATCTTACGCGTGAGGCAATGCCTGCTCCGCTTAGCGAATCCTCAGCCGGACAGACTTCTCGTCGCCTCTATGGCCGACTCGGAAGATCTGCCATTCCGGATCATATGACTGCCAAGCCAAAAGGTCGTTTCCTGTGGCTTCATCAATCGCCTGCACCGAACGGGGAGCCCCGCCGGGCCAGAAAACCGCCGTCACCAGGAGCGTGCCCATAGGTCCCTCGGTGCGAATGACCATCTCCCCAGCCCCTGCTGCCTCTTGCGTGCATTTCGCCGATGAGAAGAGAAGTGTAGGTTGCTGTAAGCCATCCGGCAGACGATACAACATGGCGTATCCCCGCGGTTTGACCCGCAGATCGCTCACCGGTCGCAGGGTATGATCATCCAGGTTCAGATACCGTCCTGGCACTGCATATTCCCTGAAAGCATAGACAAACCGGAATGGCCCACGTGAGACGTCCAGCGCCCCTGTATCTTTATAAGGGATGCCTGCGAGACCGGAGGCATAGCGGGTAAAAGCGCGCAGTATTTGGGCACCCTCTATGCCGTAGGCCAGGTGCCAGGGCGAGATGCCCACATAGAGCAGCCAGCCGTCGCCGCACCGTTTCTGCCAGGCTACCATCTGCCCTGCTTCCGTCTTCAGCAAAGGCTCGGCACCCTCAGGCAAGCCACAAAGGAGTTTGGGAGGATCGTAGAAATGGGGGAAAAGAAGGGTATTCCAGGACTCTGGCCTCTGTTCCGGATCAAACAGCCGGGCCGGCAAATCTCCCTGTAGGGATTCGGGGATGGGCAGAGGCTGTAGCGACTGAGCTATCGGCGCGAATCCACCGCAGCCAAGCTGCTCCATCAGATAGGCAAAGTTGCTGTCGTAGCCGGCCTGTCGCCACCAGCTGGAAGACACATCGTTGAACTCCGAGGTGCCAAAATAGACCATCACACCGCCGCGCTTGACCCAACCAACCAAGCCATCGGCGTAAGCCCGCTCCTGCGGTTGCCAGAAATCGTAGGAGGTCAAGAGAACGCGGAACTTATCCATAAACGTTTCTTCCGCCCCGCGCTCCAGGGGCAGGATCTGCACCTCAATCCCTTGATCCACTAGCGGCAACGTCAGGGCATAGAGGGCATCCAAATAATTCCGGCCTGGGCTGCCTCGCTGCCACATGATGGTATCGGTAATAGGCACGCCAATGCCGCATAGATCGTTATAGGGATGGTGTTCTAACTCGCGGCAGACGTTCATGAAGGTGGTGAAGACCGTCTTGTATTCATCCGGTGCTGGCCCTGCCGGAGGCTGATCGCCGATATAGAGGCGGTCGGGCCAGGCCACCGTGAAGTGTTGCCCTCCCAGGAGCCAGGCCGCCAGCGTGTCTTCCTCAAACCATTGCCGATAGATGGCCCAGGGATATTTCGGGTCGTCCGACTTGGGATCAAGGAGATGCACCATGCGGCGGGGGGAATCCAGGCAAAGGGTACGGAAGTAAGAGCGCTCCGCGTAAGAGTGCAGGAATGGCTCCACTGTGGGCCGTCCCAGATAGATGATGGGCGCCCGGATCGTATCGGACCAGACTTCGCCCAGAACGCCATCCGCCTCAGGCATGTGGGCAAGCGCCCCTTGAATGCTGGTGATGCCCCCCTCCAGAGAGCGAATACCGAACATCTCAGCATAATTGAGAGGGCTGTGGGGATTGACCATGCAATAGAGGCCCGGATAGCGAGCCTTGCTTGCCCGGAAAACCTCCTGCACCATGCGGAAGAGAAGGTAGGACTTCAGTTTCTCAGCCCGGAAACGGGCATCGTAACTGGACTCCGGGTCCACCCATTCGTCGCCGTAGAACTTGCGCCATTCTCGCTTGAAGCCCTCGCTATAGCCGGCCCGATGAAAGAACTCAGGCTCATCATACTCAATCCCGAAGACGCCCTCGCCGAGCCTTTTCAACATCATCTCTACGTGAAAACGGACGAAATCTTCCGTCGGCACCATGTAATAGGCGCCAAACATGGTCGGCGCAGGGCCGGTAATCTCTACCCGGGTGCCGCAGGGAACTTTCGCCCACACCAGACCCGACGCTTCCCAGGCAACATCCGGTCGCTTGGCCCGCTGAATGTCATCCGTGTGATCCTTGCCATCCCACTGGCCGTGGGCATACTCGTAGCCACCGCCACGGATACCTTCACCTATCAAAGGGGTTTTGCCGTGCGCCTTCCAATCTTCCGTCCCGCCCCCCCGGCTGACAACATCGGGCCGAAAGTCTATTTGTGGGATATAATGGCGCGCAGACCATCCGGAGAAGAAGCCAAGCATGGCTGTACCTCCTGAAATCGGGGCTATAATAATGACGAAGACCGGTCATCCCTTGATCGCAAACCCCTGCACACCCTCTACGAAGTACCGTTGCAGGAGGAAGAACAGGATAACCGTGGGCAAAGTTACCAACGTTGCCAGAGCGAAGGCGAAGGGATAGTCGGTGATCGCCATGCCCGGGGGCTGCCCTTTAATGGTTGCGCCGGTAAGGAGCGTGCGCTGCACCCCGAGGGCCATGGTGAAAATCTTGGGGTTGCCGGAACTGGCGATCAGGGGCCATTGGTAATCGTTCCAGATGGCGACGAACTGGAAGATGACCAGCACGGTAAGGGTGGGCTTAAGCATCGGCAGATAGACGTGCCAGAGCACCCGCAAGGTGCCAGCACCATCTACCCGCGCCGCCTCCTCAAAATCTACGGGGATGGTGTAGTAAGTCTGCCGCAGCAGGAAGATGTAATAGACATTAACCAGGCCCGGTATCAGAAGTGCCGGCCATTCGTTCACAAAGCCATGGCCGCCCTGGCCCAGCCAGTTGTTGCCTCCCACCCCCGGCCAGCGGGCCAACATGATATAGGTGGGAATCCAGAACACGATCCCCGGCATCATCAGGGAACTCAACAGGTACAAGAAAGCCGCGTCGCGGCCACGAAATCGCAGACGAGCGAAAACATAACCCGCCAGCACCGCGCAGATGCCTGGAATCGTGATATACCAGACGATGCGAATTAGCGTGTTCAGAGTCCAGCGCCATAACTCTACTTTAGGGGTGAACAGAACCAGATAGTTTTCCAGATAGAGATGGCGTGGGACGGGAAACCAGGGACTGGCGTAAAAATCCTCCAAATTGTTGAAGGAACCCATGACGGCGTACACCAAAGGGAAAGCCATCACGAGACTGCCCAGGATCAGGATCAGGTAAGTCAGAACTCGGCTGAAGCGAAGCTTTTTGCGCATGATCGCTTCTCCCTCTTCTCTAGGCTTCTGCCTGGCCGCGACTCATCAGCCGCATGTTCGTCAGGCTGAACCACAGGAGAATGATAGCCATGATGACCGCGCCGGCAGCAGCCTGCCCCATGTTGGTATTAACAAAGGCATCGTTGTAGATCTGAAGGAGCATCACATTGGTCTTGTTGGCCGGCCCTCCCTTTGACATCAAAAGGACCGCCTCAAAAATCTGGAAAGCACCGATCATGCCCGTCACCAACACAAAGAGGATCATCGGGCGCAGAAGGGGGACGGTAATATAGCGGAGAAGATCCCGCCCCTTGGCTCCATCCACCATGGCCGCCTCGTATATCTCCCGATGGATCCCCTGCAATGCCGCCAGGAAGAGCACGACTGGGTTCCCAACGCCCCGCCAGATGGAATAAAGGATGATAAAGGCACGCATCCAGGTCGCCTCCATCGTCCAAATCACGATGGGACGCCCCAAAGCCTTTAAGGCCGCGTTCAGCACACCATCAAAAGGCGAGATAAAAGCGAAGGCCACCTGAGCCGTGACCGCGGCCGAGGTGAGGGTTGGAATGTACCAGAGGGCCCGATATAGCCCCCGGCCCCGCACTGCCTGATTGAGGAGGATGGCGATGAAAAAGGCCAGAGTCGTCTGCACCACCAGGATGGTCAGAGAAAAGAGAAAGGTATTGAACACGATCAACGGGTAAGACTGGGTGAGATACCTCTTGTAGTTAGCCAAACCGATCCATACGGGGGCGCCCTGGATGCCGTTCCAACGGGTGAAACTGATGTAGAAGTTGGAGATAACCGGGAATAGGAAGAAGAGGGAATAGTAGAGCAGGATCGGCGTCAGGATCAGCCAACCCTCCACCGCGTGCCGATGCCGGTAACGCCAACGGGCAAATCGCGCGGCAGCCGATAGGGTGGGCCTGGCAGCAATGGTCACCGGAGCGGACACATTCATGCTGCGCACTCCTTGTTTTTGGTAGATTGACAGAGGGGCGTTCAGCGATCAGCACCACCTATCTGCCGAAGATAGTAAGCCGATCGCTGAACGCCGGGTTCTTATGTCATTATGCTAACCCGTCACCACTGCCAGGGCGGCCTTCTGGGCATCTGCCATGAGACCCGCGATCGGATCCTCGGTCGTGAGGACCTTGGTAAGGAGTTCGTTGTAGATAGTCCAGAGTTTCTGCGGGTCCTTCCGCCACTGGGGCAGGATGCCCAAATCGGCGGTGAGGAGCTGCTCAATGAAGGACCTGTCTGCATCCCCCACCTTCGGCTTGAGCCGCTCCAGCGAGCTGCGCGTAGAGGGCAGGCGGCCCAGGACGGGATACACCATGTCCTGGATCTCGTCGTCGGTGAAGATCTTGCACAGGGCAACGGCCTCTTGCGGATGCTTGCTGACTTTGAGGGGAGCGTTGATCACATTGCCCACCACGATGCTGGCCTGCTTGCCGCCTTTGGGGATGGGGACGGCCGAATACATGGCGTTTTGGAGGCCGGAATCCTTGGCCCAACCCACGTGCCAGGAGCCGCAGATCTGATAGGCAGTAACTCCCTTGAAGAGCTGAGTATAAACCTGCCCCTCATCGGGATTGAAGGTGAGGCCGGGCGGCGTGAACTTATTGATCTTGCGCAGGAAATCCAGCACCGGTTCGGCCTTGGGGTTATCAAAGAAGGGGGTGGTGCCGTCTTCCTTGGTCCAATCGGCGCCAGCTTGTTTCATATAAACCGCGACGCGGAAGATACCGCCCACCGAGAAGCCTACCGGCCCCTGCAGAGTGTAGCCGTAGAACTTGCCGTTGCCAGCTTTGGTGATCAGTTCAGCATGCTCCAGCAGCTCATCCCAGGTTGCAGGCGGCTTGCTCGGATCCAGCCCGGCCTGTTGGATGACGTTGGGATTGCGCTCAAAGCCGAAGAGGCCCGTGAACTGGTTGATACCGTAGGTGACGCCTTTGGTCACCGCGGCCGCGTAGGTGCCGGGGATCAGATTGTCTTTAATATCCCGGATGGCCTCATCCACAGGGAGGAGGGCACCGAGATCGCCATATTGCTGGAAGAAGTTCTCGCCGACGACGACATCAGGAGCCGTCCCGGCGAGAAGAGCGGTGACCAGGTTTTGGCGCAGCTCCTCATCCCAACCCTTATCCTCAAATTTGAGTGTCACGTTGGGATACAGGGCAGCATACTTGTCGCGCACCAATTTGCGATATGGCTCATATCTTTCGCCGGTGCGCTCAAGCAAGTATCCTTCGGCCCAGTGCACGAGCTCAAACTTCCCAGGGGGAGCCGGGGTGGCGGCAACGACGACGGTCTCCTTGACGATTTTTTCTTTCTCAACGACGACCGTCTCTTTGATGATCTGCGGAGTGGGTGTAGCGCAGGCTGCGAGGGCCGCAGCGCCGGTGGTGAGGGTCGCGTAGCGCAGGAAATCCCGACGCGTGAACCGTTTTGCAGACATGCTTCTGCCTCCTGATCTCTACGAGAGAATGAAATGAATCGCCGCGGCGAGCAGGAGCGAGTAGGGGAGCGCGACCACGGCCTTGGTGCCATCTAACCAGCAGGCAACGCTGGCTCCCATCATCGGCACAATGATGAGATCCGATCTGATGCCGGAAACCTCCTTTGGTTTACCTGTTCACATAAACCGAAGCGTTGCCAATTACGCGGTAGCTTGCTGGAATTCCCTCCGACGCAAGCGGGCACCGCACGACTCGCGAACGACCAGGGTGGTCGGGAGCACTATTTGCTGTCGGTTCTGTTCACGTCGCTCTAGGCGGTCCATGAGGATTCGCGCCGCCTGCGAACCTACCTCGTATTTGGGTTGATGAATTGTGGTGAGGGGGACGGTCAGGTTCGCCGCCACATTGAGGTTATCAAACCCTACCAGAGCAACATCCTGGGGAACGCGCCAACCATCTGCCTGGGAACAGCGTAACAGACGAATGGCTACCAAATCGTTCTCCGCAAAGATAGCATCGGGCGCATTCTCCATCTGAAGGTACGCGTTCAGAAGGGCCCTATCTCTGTTTCGTTGGTCTTGCGTAAGACGATTTTGAAGAATGCATGCCGGCGTGATCTCTTCCAAGTCTTCCAAGAGCCAGGAGGGATGATAGGAAATGTGATAGTCTTCCAGGGCCTGCCTGTAGCCGGCAAAACGATGGGCAACGGTGATGATATGGCGATCGTGGGTGCAGACGAAGCCAATCCGCTCATGGCCCAACAGAATAAGGTGCTCTGTCGCCTTGTAGCCGCCGATATAATTATCCACTACAACGTAATCTGTGCTGATCTCCGGTAGATAACGATCAACCAGCACCAGGGGGAAATTCCGCTCCTGCAGCCAGGAGATGGTCGGCGCCGAGGAACTGCCATTCACCGGAAAGAGAATAAGGCCGCAAATTCCCTGCTCCAGGAGCGCACGCACGTCGCGCGCCTGCCGAGCCCGATCTCCCTCGCAATTGCAGAAGAGGAGCTGATAGCCCCGGCCCTTCAAGGCAGCCTCCGCCCCTGTTAGCATCTCCATCGTCAGGAGATCGTGAGCATAGGGAACCATGAAGCCGATGAGTGACGATGAGTTGCGTGGCTTGGGCACCGGACCTCGCACATAGGTGCCTTTGCCGGGGATACGAGAGACCAGGCCTTCGTTCTCAAGGGCTATCAAGGCCTGGCGAACGGTCCCCCGGCTGATACCCAAGTTTTGGGCCAACTCCCATTCCGTTTCCAGGCGAGTATCGGGCAACAGGTCCCCTGAAAGGATGTGCTCTCGCAGGTAGTCGGCAATCTGCAAATAGATGGGGTGCGGACCTTCCCGGCGAATGACGAGGTCCATAATGTCCCTATATGTATATACAATCATATACAATATAGCACGGAAATTCATTGTTGTCAAGTTCGGACACCTGAAGTTCGGACATGAGTTCGGACATCAGTGGGAATAGAGAGAGCCTTCATGTTTGGGTAAACTAGTAAACCCAAACCCCAGTACATGGA
>FWPU01010466.1_pt1 | contig 13780 bp, 14 predicted proteins | sample 2228361 | NCBI WGS metagenome assembly FWPU01 (sample SAMEA103939777, study PRJEB20133) | metagenome | reverse complement strand
TACCGCAAATCATACCGCATTGTGCGAGATGTGCCAAGCCGACTTGACAAATCGAGAGAATCCTTAACTTGTGACCAATGGAGTAACACATCTATCACCAACCACCAATTTACCAACTACCAATTTACCACTACCAATCTACCAACTACCAATCTACCAACTACCAATCTACCAACTTACCAACAAACGAGGAGGTGACACATGTACATCTTCAAAGCCGCAGTAGTCGGCGCAGGGACGATGGGCGGCGAGATCGCCCAGGTTATCACGTACTCCGGGCTGCCGGTGGTGCTGAAGGATATTGACCAGGCTATGCTGGATAAGGGGATGGAGAAAGCCCGCTCGATCTACCAGCGCCGGGTAGACAAGGGCAAGATGAGCGAGGGCGAGATGGAATCGAAATTGGCCCTCATCACGCCGACCCTTACCTATGACGAGTTTGGCGACGTGGACATTGTCATCGAGGCGGTGCCGGAGCGCATGGATATCAAGAAGAAGGTGCTCCAGGAGTTGGATAGTGTGTGCCCGGAGCAGACGATCTTTGCCAGCAACACCTCGGCGCTTTCGATCTCCGAGATGGGCGCCGCCACCAAGCGGCCGCACAAGGTCATCGGCATGCACTTTTTCAACCCCGCCAGTGTGATGAAACTGGTCGAGGTCATCCCCGGCCTCGATACCGGCCAGGAGACGGTGGACGACGTGGTGATGTTCGCCGAGAGCCTGCGCAAGATCCCGGTGGTGGTCAAAGAGTGCCCCGGCTTTCTGGTCAACCGGCTGCTGATGCCCTATCTCAACGAGGCGACCAAGGCTCTGGAAGAAGACGCAGCCACGGCCACCGAGATCGATCGGGCCGTCGTAGCCTGGGGCATGCCGATGGGCCCCTTTACGCTGATGGACATGCTGGGTCTCGACGTGTGCGCTCACGTGGGCGAGTATCTCTACTCCGAGTACGGCGAGCGCATGAGCCCGGCACCGCTGTTCATCAAACTGATCGAGGCCGGGCGTCTGGGTGAAAAGAGCGGCGCCGGCTTTTACGATCACCCAGGCGGCGAATCGGACGTGGTCAAGGGAATGATCGCAGAGTTGCAGAGATCCGGGGCCGTCCCCAGCGGCACCAAGTTCAGCGTCGAGCGGCTGATGTACCCGCTGATCAACGAAGCCGCCCTGTGCGTCCAGGAAAACATTGCCAGCATATCCGACATTGACATGTCTATGGTCGCCGGCACCGGGATGACCTATGGCGGGGAGCGCATCGGGCCGCTCGCCATCGCCGACAAGATCGGGCTGGACATAGTGGTCGAGACGCTCACCGCGTTGGAGAAGGAACTGGGGCCGCGCTTCCGCCCCTCGCTCCCGCTCAAGTTGCGCGTCCGTGCCGGGCATCTCGGCGTCAAGACGGGAAAGGGATTCCACGAGTATGCGTGACTCGTCGCTCGTTGCTGGTTGCTAGTAGCCAGCAACGAGCAACGAGCAACCAGTAACCAGCAACCAGTAACCAGCAACCAGTAACCAGCACAAGGAGCAAGCACAATGAGCGACCGACAATACATCCGCACCGAGATCGAAGACAAGATCGCCGTGTTGACGATTGACCACCCGCCGGTCAACTCGTTCAACACGCAGGTGACGATGGAACTGAACGAGGCGGTTGACGAACTGCTGGCGAACGACGAGGTCAAGGCCGTCGTCATCACCGGCGGAGGCACCAACGCCTTCGTCGCCGGCGCCGACATCGGAGACATCAAGGCACTGCTGGATCAGCCCGATGGGTTGAAGACGGCATCCGAGCAGGGGCAGTGGCTCTTCCTCAAGATCGAACAGGCCACCAAGCCGTTCATCGCCGCCATCAACGGTTTCTGTCTGGGCGGGGGACTGGAATTGGCGATGGCCTGCCACATGCGCGTCTGTTCCGACCGCGCGCGGCTGGGCCAGCCGGAGATCAACTTAGGGATAATCCCCGGCTGGGGTGGCACACAGCGCCTCCCGCGCATCGTCGGCAGGGGCAAGGCCATCGAGTTGATCCTCACCGGCGATATGATTACCGCGCAGGAAGCCTATCGCATCGGCTTGGTCAACAAAGTCGTGCCCAGTGGTGCAGTGGTCAAAGAGGCGCGGGACCTCGCACGCAAGATCGTCGGCAAATCCAAACTTCCCGTCGCTGCCGCGTTGCGCGCCATAGACGGCGGGCTGCGGACCTCCCTGGAGGAAGGGCTGCGGCTGGAAGCGCAAGAGTTCGGCGCCCTGGCGGCTTCGGAAGACGCCCGCGAAGGGGTCAGCGCGTTCCTGGAGAAGCGACAGGCACAATTCAAAGATCGGTAAGTTGGTAGTTGGTAAGTTGGTAGTTGGTAAGTTGGTAGTTGGTAAGTTGGTAGTTGGTAAGTTGGTAGGTGGTAGTTGGTCTCCCTGCGTACCAATTTACCAATCTACCAATTACCAACCGAGGAGGTAGGCTATGGATTTCGCGCTCAGCGAAGAGCAGCGTATGTGCCGCGATATGTTCCAGGACTTTGCCGCCAAAGAAGTCGCGCCGAAAGTCGAGGAACTCGATCACACCGAAAAGCCGCCGCTCGATGTGCTGCGCAAGGCGGCCAACCAGGGCTTTCTGGGCGCGACGCTGCCCGAAAGGTACTGCGGCGCAGAACTCGACGGCGTGACGTACGCGATGCTCGTCGAGACGCTGGCCGGAGCCAGCATGTCCACGGCGATCACCCTGGCCACCCACGTTAGCCTGGTGGCGATGAGCATCCTGGAGCACGGGAGCGACACGCAGAAGGAAGAATGGCTGCCGCAGATGGCCGCCGGCGAGGTGATCGGCGCGTTCGCCCTCACCGAGCCGGACGCGGGAAGCGATGCGGCTTCGTTGCAGACCCGCGCCGTAGCGGATGGCGACGATACGATCCTCGACGGCGTCAAGACCTGGGTCGCCAACGGCGAGATCGCCGGCCTGTTCCTCGTCTTCGCCAAAGCGCCGGACGGCATCGAGGCATTCTTAGTGCCCAAAGACACTCCCGGCCTGAGTGTGGGCTACCGCGAGCCGACGCTGGGCCTGCGCAGTGCCGTCATTAACACCATCTACCTGGAAGGCTGTCGCGTGCCGCAGGCCAACCGGCTGGGCGGCACCGGCGCAGGCTGGCCCATCGCCCAGCGGGCGCTGGATCGGTACGCGATCGCGCTGGCGGCGGCCGGGCTGGGCGTTGCCGCTTCGGCCATCGAGATTGCGGCGCAGTTTGCCACCGAGCGGGTGCAGTTCGGCGTGCCCATCGCCCAGAAGCAGGCGATCCAGAACTATGTGGCCGAAGCATTCACCGAGGTCGAGGCATTGCGCTGCCTGGTCTATCGTACGGCGTGGTTGGCCGACCGGTGCGGAGATTCTTCCGGGGATTTTTCCGCCGACGCTTCTGTGGCAAAGGCCTTCGCCGCCCGCGTTGCCCGCAACGTGACCAACCGCATGGTGCAGGTGATGGGCGGTTACGGCTATATGGAGGACTATCCGCTGGCACGCAAGTACCGCGACGCCCGCGCGCTGGGCATCCTCGGTGGCCCCACAGAATTGCACCAGATCAGGATTGCGCAGCGCATCTTTGCTGAGCGGGATGTCGAGATCGTGCCGTAGGAGGTGGACGATGGACTTTACACTTGCTCCGGAACATGTCGCCCTGCGCCGGCTCGTGCGCGAGTTCGCCGAAAACGAAGTGGCCCCGCTGGCCATACAGATTGACAAGGAGCATCGCGTGCCCCGCGAGACGATGCGCAAGTTGGGCGAGATCGGCCTCCTGGGCGTCTGCTTCCCACGGGAGTACGGCGGCATGGGCGCCGGCGAGATCGGCTATTGCATCCTGATGGAAGAACTGGGCCGCGTCTGTACCTCCACCGCGACCAACGTCGGCGCCCATATCGGCATCGGCGCCATGGCGATCCACCTCGACGGCAACCCGGAGCAGAAGCGCAAGTACCTCACGCCGCTGGCGCGCGGCGAAAAGATCGCCGCCTTCGGCCTGACCGAGCCAAACGCCGGTTCCGACGCCGCCAACATCCGCACCCGCGCCGTGCGTGAGGGCGATTCGTGGATCCTCGACGGCGGCAAAGTCTTTATCACCAACGGCGGCTATGCCGACATCATCACCGTGATGGCGGTGACCGATCCGGCATTGGGAGCGCGTGGCGGTGTTACGGCCTTTATCGTCGAGACGGATTGGCCCGGGTTCAAGGTCGCCCGCGAGGAGAACAAGATGGGCATCCGTGGCACCAGCACCGCCGAATTGGTGTTCGAGGAACTGCGTGTGCCCCATGAGAACGTGCTGGGCAAGGTCGGCGAGGGATTCGTCACCTTTATGAAGTCGCTCGATATGGGCCGGCTGACGCTAGGGGCGGCCTGTCTGGGCGGGGCGCAGGCGGCCCTGGAATGGGCCATCCGCTGGGCCAAGACGCGCAAACAGTTCGGCGTAGAACTGGCCCACAAACAGTCGGTGCAGTGGATGATCGCCAACGTCGCCACCGAAGTCGAGGCGCTGCGCAGCCTGATCTACCGAGCGGGCTGGACGGTGGACACGGGCCAGCCCTTCACCAAGTTGGCGGCGATGTGCAAGATGTACGGCTCCGAGGTCGCCTCGCGTGCCATTGATGCGGCCTTGCAGATTCACGGCGCATTGGGCTACACGCGCGACTTTCCCATCGAACTGGCTTTCCGTGACGCACGCATCGCCGAAATCTTTGAGGGCACCAACGAGATCCAGCGCATCGTCATCGTCAGCGACATTTTCCGCGAGCACGGCGTCAGAATCAGGCCATAGTTCTCGGTACAAAACCGGCCTGGAGGCCCGGCTTTAGCCGGGAAGCCCCCGATAAATCGGGGCATCCGCCGTGTACCGGACACTAGATAGGGATGGGTGATCGGTGATCAGGTTTCCCCAATCACTAATCACCAACTCCCCTGAGGAGTATGAGACTATGCGCATAATCGCCATCATAGGCCGGGTCCTCGACCCGCGCGGCATCGTGGTGAACCGGCGCGCAGGTCGCATCTTTGTCAACCGTGAAGAATACCTCATGCAACCGGCGGATCGCTGCGCGTTAGAGGCGGCATTGCGCATCAAGGAAACGGTGAGGGCCGAAGTAGTTGCCCTCCCACGCAGCCTGCTGCCCGACGATGAGGTGCTGCGCCAGGCACTCAGCACCGGCGCCGACCGCGCCATCCACCTGGTAGGACGGGTTGACCTGTCCTACGACGATGCGGTGATGGTGCGCGTAGTGGCGGCGGCTATCCAGCGATTTGGCGGGGCCGACCTCGTCCTTGTTGGCGCGACCACACTGGATACCAACCAGAGCCAACTGGGGCCACGCCTGGCCGAGGCGCTGGGCTGGCCGGTGATCGCCTTCGCCTGGCAGGTGGACACGGGAGATGGCAAGGTGCAAGCCGTCGTCCGCCAGGAGAACGGGCACGTCACCGTCGAGGCCGCTCTCCCCGCCGTCGTGACTGTTGTACCGGGGGCGTTCAAGCCGCGTTACCCCGACGGTGTACGCCTGATCAACGTCTACCGGGATCCGAATGCGGTGGAGTGCTGGGATGTGGGCGATCTGATAGGTGAGGCAGCGCTTCAGCCGCTGATCGAGAGACGGGGGCAGGACTTTCCGCCGGAGCGGGAGCGCGGCGTGCGTTTCAGCGGCACCCCCGAAGAGTTGGCCGGTATACTCAAGACCATAGACTTCGGAAGTCTTTAGGCACAGTCTTTTGGGCGAAATAGCGCTGATTTTGGGAACTTTTGATCGGCCAAGTCGTCTTCCAAGACTTCCGAAGTCTGAAGTCGGATCTACTGATACTCAGGCGGCGCTAACTTGAGCGACTCGAGTCGCACCTTGGAGGTTTTCAGTCCGACATTGTTGAATCACGAATCGCACGAATGCACGAATGACACGAATCTCGTTTGAAACGAAAAGAAAAAACATTCGTGAGATTCGTCAATTCGTGTTATTCGTGATAAAGAATCAGGCACTTGGATATTCGTCGGGCAGTGAAACCTACGGAATTCCGGCCTGTCCGGGTTAGGCGCAGGGAAAGGGGGACAACCAGGAGGAACGATGGACGCATCATACCTCGACCTACTGATGGCACAGCAGGGAACGGTCTCCGAAGCCGAGGGCGAAGGCGGCGTCTGGGTTGTGGCCGATGTGACGAATGGCGCCGTCGCCCCGGTCACACTGGAGGCACTTGGCGCGGCGCGCACCCTGGCCGACGCGCTAGGCGCCTACGTCACCGGCATCCTGCTCGGCGCGGGCGTGTCGGATTTGGCGCAACCCCTCTACCAGGCCGGGGCCGACGGCGTGCGCCTGGCCGACCACCTCACCCTGGCCGAATTTGCGCCCGAATCCTGGCTGAGCGTGCTGGCCGGGCTGATCGAAGCAGAGAAGCCGGAGGTGGTCATCTTCAGCGCGACCGAAGCCGGTGGACAAGTGGCCGCGCGACTGGCGCAGCGCACGGGCGGCGGCCTGATCGAGCATGCCACGGCGCTGAGCCTGGATGAGGCCACGCGCACCGTGCAGGCTGCTGTCCCCATCTACGGCGGTGAGTATTTCGAGATTCTCGCCTGCCCGCAGGCACGCCCGCAGTTCATCACCGTCGAGCCGGGGGCGTTCCCCGCGCCGTTCCTCGATCCCTACCGCAAGGGGGAGCCGAAGGCAATCACAGTCGAGCCGGTCGAGCCGGCCGTGCGCGTGGTGGGCGTTGCCGAGGGCTTTACGCCGCCCGCCGTGCCGCTGGCGCGGGCGCCCGTCATCGTCGCCGCCGGGCGGCAGGCCGGGGATTTCGAGTTGGTCAAGCAACTGGCGCAGGCGCTGGGGGCGCAGGTGGCCGGCGATCGTGGCGCACGCGACCTGGGCTGGATCACCCCAGAGCAGATCGTGGACGTGCGCGGCGTGACCGTCGCCCCGCAACTATACGTGGCGGTGGGCATTCGCGGCGACACGTTCCACAACGCCGCCATCGCCGAGGCCCGCTACATCGTCGCCATCCACCCCGACTCTGACGCTCCCATCTTCCAGATAGCCGACCTGTGTGTGGAGGCGGAACCGGGCGAGGTGCTGCCGGGGCTGGTGCAGGCACTGGAGGGATAGACAGGAGATGTTGTTTGTGGAGGTCAATGTGAACACCAAGAAACTATCCGAAGCCGAGGTGTCAGCGCGCGTCGAGGCTATCCTGGGGCGGCTGGGTCTCGCGGAAAAGATCGGACAACTCACCCAGGTTGGCGACTTGCCGTTCTTGCCGGGGCCGAAGCCCGAGGAGGTCATCCGGCAGGGCGGCGCCGGCTCGGTGCTGTGGGTCAACGATACCCAGCGCTTCAACGCGCTCCAAAAGATCGCCGTCGAAGAGAGTCCGTCCGGGATTCCGCTCCTCTTTGCCCTCGATGTGATCCACGGCTACCGCACCATCTTCCCCGTGCCGCTAGGCTTGGCCGCGTCATGGGATCCGGCGGTCGTCGAACGGGCGCAGGCCGTGGCGGCCAAGGAGGCTCGCGCCGCGGGCTTGCACTGGACCTTCGCCCCGATGGTGGACATCGCCCGCGACGCCCGCTGGGGGCGCATCGTCGAAGGCGCCGGCGAGGACCCGTACCTGGGCGCGGTTATGGCGGCCGCCCACGTCCGTGGCTTCCAGGGGCCGTACCTCGGCGCACCCGACCGCCTCGTGGCCTGCGCCAAACACTTTGCGGGCTATGGCGCGGCCGATGGCGGGCGCGACTATGACCCGGTCTACCTGCCGGAATGCTTGTTGCGCAACGTCTACTTCCCGCCCTTCGAGGCAGCCGTCAAGGCCGGCGTCGGGACGTTTATGAGCGCCTATATGGACCTCAACGATGTCCCGGCGAGCGGGAACCGTTGGCTGTTGACCGACGTTCTGCGGAACGAATGGGGGTTCGAGGGCTTTGTCGTCAGCGATGCATTTGCCGTCGGGAGCCTCGTCACGCAGGGCTTTGCGCGCGACGGGCGCGACGCGGCCTTTCGTGCGCTGAGCGCGGGCCTGGACATGGACATGGCCAGCGGCACCTATGCGCAATACCTCGCGGGACTGGTGGAGGATGGCACTCTGAAAATGGAGGCCATTGACGCGGCCGTGCGGCGGATCCTCGCCATCAAGGTGCGCATGGGGCTTTTCGAGCAGCCGTACGCCGACGAGTCGAAACTGGCGCAGGTGCTCGCATCGCCCGAACACCGCGAGATAGCGCGGTGGGCCGCGCAGCGCTCGATGGTGCTCTTGCGGAATGAAGGCGGCCTGCTGCCGCTCCCCAAGAACCTGAAGCACGTAGCCGTGATCGGCCCGCTGGCCGACTCGAAGGAGGCCACGGAGGGTTCGTGGATGGTCTTTGGGCACACGCCGGCGGCCGTCACCGTCCTCGATGGCATCCGCGCCAAGTTGCCGGAGGCGAAAGTGACCTGCGCTCCCGGCCCCGAGATCCGGCGCGACATACCCTCATGGTTTGAAAGCCTGATGTCCTCGGAGGCCCAGAAGCCGGTACAGACGCCCGAGGAGGCGGAGGCTGCTTTCCAGGAAGCCATCGCCACGGCACGTGAGGCGGAGGTGGTCGTGATGGTGCTCGGCGAAACCGCCGACATGGCCGGTGAGGCCGCTTCACGCGCCTCGCTCGACCTGCCGGGGCGTCAGGAAGAACTGCTCAAGGCGGTCGTTGCTCTCGGCAAGCCGGTGGTACTCGTCCTCTTGAACGGCCGGCCGTTGAGCATCAACTGGGCGGCGGAGAACGTCCCGGCGATCCTCGAGGCGTGGGAGCCCGGCAGCGAGGGCGGTCACGCCGTGGCCGACATCCTCTTCGGCGACGTGAACCCGGGCGGCAAGTTGCCCGTGACCTTCCCGCGCAAGGGCAGCCACGAGCCGCTCTACTACGCGCGCAACCTCACGCACTCGCCCGAGAGCAGTCCGATGTACAACCCGCGCTACTGGGACGGCCTGCCGACGCCGCTCTATCCCTTCGGCTATGGTCTCAGTTACACCACGTTTGCGATCACCAACCTGAACGTCTCGGCGGCGCAGGTGAAGGTGGGGGATTCCGTGACCGTGACCGCCGACGTGACGAACACGGGGCCCGTGGAAGGCGATGAAGTTGTGCAACTCTACATCCATCAGCGGGCCGGCAGCGACTCGCGCCCGATGCGGGAACTGAAGGGCTTTGAGCGCGTCACGCTCAAGCCCGGCGAGACGAAGACAGTCGCCTTCACGCTCGGCCCGGCCGAACTCGGCCACTGGAGCACCAACGCCAGCCAGTGGGTGCAAGACGCGGAGGCCTTCGATATCTGGGTCGGCGCCGACTCGTCGGCGGCGCTCCACGCAACGCTCACAGTGGTCCGCTGAGGTGATGCGGAGCATCATTGTGCGCAAAGGGTACTCCACGGGAGAGGCGAGCACGTTCCAGGGCTTCGCCTCTCCCTTGTTCCCCATAGGCGCTTGCACCTCATATCGCGCCGCCGTCGGATGCGCAGCATCCGCAACCGGCGGTGTGGAAGCATTCCCTCTCACAGGGTAACCTGCCAGCGTCGGCTCTTTTCAGGCCGGTGCGGTAAAGCCAAGACAACCCACAAGAAACGCGTGCACCAGGGAGGCCCTGTTGGCTTTTGGCCGCATCCGGGTATAATGCGGGATAGTGTTCGAGTTCATCATCTTCGACCTGGACGATACGCTCTACCCCGGCAGCAACGGGCTGATGGGTGAGATCGGCTTGCGCATCCAGACCTGGCTGTGTGACCACCTGGGACTGACCTGGGAGGGGGCCGTCGCGCTACGCCATGACTACTACGTGCGCTACGGGACTACGCTGGGCGGTCTGCTTGCCGAGCACCAGATAGATGCACGCGATTATCTGGCGTTTGTGCACGATGTGCCGGTGGAAGCGTACCTCGGGCCGAATCCGGCGCTCGACGCGATGCTGGCTGCGATCCCCTTGCGCAAGGCGATCTACACCAACGCCACGGCAGAGTACAGCCGGCGTGTGTTACAAGCGCTGGAAGTGCTCGGCCACTTTGAGCGTATCATCGGCATCGAGGAAGTAGGGCTGCGCAACAAGCCCTACCTCGACAGTTGCGAGCGCATGCTGGCGCTCCTGGGCGCCCGGGGACCGCAGTGCATCCTGGTCGAGGATTCGGCGCGTAACCTGCACCCGGCCAAGGTGCTGGGGCTGACGACGGTGCTGGTGAGCGGCGATCTGCCTGACGAGAATGTGGACTATGTGGTGGGGAGCGTGTTGGAGGTCGGACGGCTGGTAGAAAATATCCTGACCCTCCAATGACCATCGCAATTCACTGATTTGCCATTCGCCGACTTGCATACTTGCGCACTTGCAGACTCGCTATGAAAACCAAAATCCTGCTCGTCATCATTGCCTATCTCGACTTTGTCGTTCTGGGCCTATCCGGTGGGCTGTTGGGAGTCGCCTGGCCATCCATCCGGCAGACGTTCGGCGCACCGTTGGACGCGGTCGGGGCGCTGTTGCTTACGACGACGGCTGGCTACCTGCTGGCAAGTTTCGCCAGTGGTGCCGGCATCGCCCGCCTCGGCGTGGGCGGATTCCTGTTGGCCGGCTCCTTCGTCGCGGGCGCCGGGCCGCTGGGCTATGTCGTCGCGCCCGCCTAGAGATCGTCGGGCCGTTCCTGTTGGTGGCCGCTGCCGCGATGTTCCTGCTGCACGAGGCCATCGTACGCCACAGGCCGCCATCTGCGTGACGGTGCGTCACGGCAGTATGCGCCGCAGCCGACGCAGCCACACGACACCTGCCAGCAACACCAGGCCGCCGATTAACATCACCAAGATCCACGAGACATCTTGCGGCTGTCCGGTGCTCTCGATGGCCTGCGAGCGGGCCAGCACCGGCTCTACCGTGACCACCAGCAGCGTGATCAGCGCAGCGATAACTCCCATCATAGTCACCAAGTGGCGCATCGTTACTACCTCTCTATCAGCGATGACGCAGCAAAGGCCAGATACCACACGGCACACAGGCAGCCCGGCACGATCCCCAGGAGCAGCGCGATCAGGGCACGACGCGCGGCATCCGGCGCGCACTCGCGGCCACAGGCCAGGGTGAGCACGCCGACGGAACAGGCAACGGCTCCCAACCCGACCGGCAGCCAAAAGAGCAGCACATCGGCGAGCCAGCGTCGCGCCGGCGAGATGCCCTCCCAGCGCACGGCCGGCCTGGGCAACACCGGGACATCGGCAGGCGGCGCAGAGACGCGCATTGGCGTTGGGTTGTTGAGTAGGAGGGTGATGCTGCTCCACAGCGCCAGGCAGGCAAAGATCGCTGCCAACAGGCTGAGGTTGCCGCCCAAGCGGACGATGTGGATCGCGCTGCTGCCCGTGCTATCCATCCCGCCTTTCCTTAAGATACCAGGCCCGGACGGTGGTTTCAGGGCGACGACGCCGCTGCTCCCCTTGTTGTGTGATTTCCCCAGGTCGCTCACCTGTCGCCCTGCGTCCGGGCCGTTCGGCTCTCTAGCGAAGCCTGGCGCCGGAGCGTGCCTGGGGGCCGGTGCTCACCGGCGTTCGTAGGATACCACAAAGCGGGGTGGGATACTGGACGGAGAGGCGTTGCCTGTACGCCGTGTGGGAGACGTGGTGTTGCTGCTTACCCGACGCGCGCCCTACGCGCCCAATGCAGAAACCCGATTTCCGTCAGAGATCGGGTTTCTCGGCGTAACCGGCACGCACGAGCGCCTGGAACGCGCGGGCAGTCAGCACGGGGCGCAGGATCGCGCTTGGCGGAGGCTGGCTGTTGAGCGTGACGGTCAACCCTAGATGGGCCTGCGCTTCCTCCAGCGGCCACTCATCGCGGGCGAAGAACCCGGGCACGGCGTCTTGCGCGACGCGCAGCAGACCGAAGAGGTCGCGCGGCGCCGGGGCATCGCGCAAGCGCGTGAGGAAAGCAAGGATCGCCAGATGGTCAGGAGTGTCCGGCCCACCCAGGCGCGGCGGGAGCAGGATCACCATCAGGGGCGTGGGGCGCTTTTTGTCCGGTGGGAGGTGCAGCGTATCGGCGATCTGCCACCCGTGGAGCAGATAGGTCTGGGCCGGCAGTTCGAGCCGCACCCGCGCGCCGAGTTCCTCTTCGACCTCGCGCCGCAGGCAGGCCAGCACGCTCTCGCCGCGTTCGATGCTACCGCCGATGCCGCCCACGCCGACGACAGTGGAGCCATCCTCGCGGCGCTGCCAATAGCGCGGCTTGCCGATCTCAAAATAGCAGGCCGCCTCGTCGCGCGCGATGGCCGAAATGCCGAGCAACGCAACGGACTTGTCGCGTAGCAGCGGGTGAGAGCGGAGAGCGGGCAGAGCCCGAAAGAGATCCATCCCTCACCGGCCCGGCGCATCGTCCGGCAGGTAGCCTGCTGCGCCGTCGCGGCCCACCTGGGCATAGTGTGCTACCAGACGGCGGGTGGTGACGGTTAGCGGCAAGGCCAGTGCCTCCTCCGGTGGCAGCCATAGGCCGTCGGAGAGTTCGTCGCCGTCCAGCCGCAGCGTCCCCTCCCAGCCCTCGACCAGGAAATCCAGGTAGACCAGGTGACGCCGACCATCTTTGTGGTACGGCGGGCGGATGCGGTCGTGGACCAGGAACAGGCGGAAGCGGGTCGGCATCAGGCCGGTCTCCTCCCGCAATTCGCGTATCAGCGCCTGCGCCGCCGTCTCGCCGTAGTCAATGTGACCGCCGGGCACGGCATAGTGGCCCGGCACCTTGCTAAAGCGGGCCACGAACACGCGTCCCTCTGCGTCCACCAGCAGCGCGCCAACGACGACCTCGGGGTAGAGCGGTGGGTCGCTCACCGGTGCGCCTCGATGAACTCGAAGGTCTTGCGGGCGACGGCCTCCCACTCGCTGTCCACGACGAGGCCGTGGCCGGAGTTGGTGAACGTGACCAACTCTTTATCGGTGGAACCGGCCCGCTCGTAGGTGTAGTGCGGGCTGCGCGGATGGATGGCCCGGTCGTGGATGCCGTGGAGGATGAGCAGCGGGCAGGTCACCTGTGGCAGCAGCCGCCTGACCCGGCGGGTCAACTTGAGCAACTCGTGCGCGGCGGCGAGGGGGTGCTCGTCGTAACTCCAAAAGCGCAGATGGGCCTGTGGGTCGGTCAGGTCGCTTTCGCCGGATTTGGGCATCTTGGGGATCAGGTATTTAAGGATGGGCGTCAGATAGAGCCGCCGGTCGGCGATCAGCGTGGCCGGGGCATAGAGGATCGCCCCCGGCAGTTCCGGGCGGTGGGCAGCCAGGTAGAGCGTGATGAGTGAGCCCATTGAGAAGCCGCCGACGAAGGCCCGCTCACAGCGCGCGCGGAGGTCGGCCAGCGCCCGCTCCGCGTGTCCGGTCCAGTCGCGCCAGGAGCAGTGGTTCATCTCGTCGGCGCTCGTGCCGTGGCCCGGCAGGAGCGGCGCAGAGACGGTGAGGCCGCGCTCGTGGAGATAGTCGCCCAGCAGGCGCATCTCCGGCGGGGAGCCGGTGAAGCCGTGGATCAGCAGTATGCCGATCGGGCCACCTTCCAGGAAGAAGGGGGATGGATCGAGATGAGGTTGTCTGGTCATAGGCGTTGCCTCGCTCACGTGCCCGTCACCTCGAAGGTGAGGCCCCGGCTTCCCGAACTTGTTCGGGCGCCAGCGCCCCCAACAAGTTGGGGATTCCCCTGTGGCGACGCTGTCGGAAGGTGCACCCCATTAGCGGCCCCGGCTTCCCGAACTTGTTCGGGCGCCAGCGCCCCCAACAAGTTGGGGATTCCCCTGTGGCGACGCTGTCGGAAGGTGCACC
>FWPU01010126.1_pt1 | contig 13780 bp, 9 predicted proteins | sample 2228361 | NCBI WGS metagenome assembly FWPU01 (sample SAMEA103939777, study PRJEB20133) | metagenome | reverse complement strand
CCTCCTCTGCATCCCTTGCATACTGGTGGGCTTTTTATCGTTCAAGTCGCTCACGCAACACTTTATTTATAGCGCATCCTCCTTCCCCTGTCAAAATATGCGGCCGTCCTGGGTACCTTTGAGTTTGGTAATGAGTTATAGACTTGCCACCAGCGCTCGTCAAAACGGCCGCTCATGATCGCCGACAGCACCCGGATCATCGCTTCACCTGACGTGCGTATGAGTGCATTGCAATTAGTCTGGTGATCGATGCTCGGCGAGGTTACGTGCAGCGGATACTCTGGAGCCTAGGCCAGCCAACCCTCCAGATGCTCCCGCACAAAGGCATCGTCGTTCAGGTGGGGATAGGCCTGATGTACCCGCTCGATCTCGGCAGCCTGGCCGGGGGACAGGGTGAGGGAAGGGTCCAGGCAACGCGTGCTGCTCACTAAGCCCTGGCGGCGTAGCACTTCCAGAATCCCCGGGATGGCACCCGCAAAGTGATGAGCGGCGTCAAAGAAGGCGGCGTTGCAATCGGTCACCTGGGCAGCTAGGCTGAGCAGGTCTCTGGGGATGGTACCCTGGTGGCGGGCTTCCTGACAGCGCAGGAAAAGGTCGACCGCCGTACGGGTCCAACAGCCCCAATGGCCCAGTAGCCCGCCGGAGAAATGCAGCCGCACCGTGTCTTGCGCAGTGGGAATGACGAATTCCGTGAGCAGATCTAGCAGGATATGGTCATCGTTCCCCGTGTAGAGAGCGATCTCGCTTGCGCGACCCGAGTCGGCGACTGCTCGCACGACCTCCAGAGTCTGGTAGCGGTTGAAGGGGGCGATCTTGATGGCCATCACCTGGGGGATTTCCAGGAAGCGGCGCCAGAAAGAGTAGGGAAGGACGATGCCTCCGACCGCTGGCTGAAGATAGAATCCCATCAAAGGGATCTCTTGGGCAACGGTCTGACAGTGGCGGATCAAGGCCTCTTCCCCCTTACCCTTTAGGGCCGACAGAGAGAGTAGGCCCAGATCGTAGCCCAACTCATGGGCCAGACGGGCTTCGTCCAGCGCCTGGCCTGTGGGCCCAGAAATACCGGCAATGAGAATGGTCCTTCTTCCCGAAGCGGCGTCACAGGCCGACACCGTTTCAGCGGCCAGTTGCAGCACTGGCCGGAGGAGGCCATACTCACGGATCTCGAACTGGGTGCTGTGCACTCCCACCGCTATCCCGCCAGCGCCGGCAGCATGGTAGTACCGGGTGAGGGCCCGCTGGTGCTGCACGTCCAAATGGCCCTGTTCATCTAAGGCCAGGGGGTGGGCTGGGATAACCATCCCTTCCAGTAAGGCTGTTCTCACCGTGGCCAGATCAGTATCTTCCATCTCGGACCTCAAAGTGCGTGGGTTTAGCAAGCAACCGACCTCCGTCTCTCAACCATTGGGCCGTCCACCGGAGGATGTGCTCAATGGGCGTGGGCGGATCCCCCAGGCGCGATCGAGCCTTGGCCGAGTTGCTCAATAAGGCGGTTTCTGCCTCCTGACCGGCGATGTGTACTTCCTTGTCCAGCAGTTCACCAAACCGGTGGGCCAACCAGCGCACGGAAAGGGTTTCAGCGCCGGTGATATTCAGCGTCAAGGGGGGCACATCTGCCATGGCCAGGGTGCGCAAGATCATCTCGTTGGCGTCTCGTTGCCAGATGCAATTGAAATAGCCTGTAGTGACATCCACAGGCTGGCCCGTCCACACTTTCTGAGCGATATCCACCAGAACACCATAACGGAGTTCGACGGCGTAGTTGAGACGAATCAAGACCATCGGGGTGCCGTTGCGCGTGGAGAAGAACTCTAAGACACGCTCCCTGGCCACACAAGAGTTCGCATATTCCCCCAAAGGAGTGAGAGGGTCCATCTCCTGCGAGCCGCCGCAATCCACAGGCACTAAAGGATAGACGTTGCCGCTGGACAAGGCCACGATGCGGGCGTTACAGTAGCTTTCTGCCACGTAGGCGGGGATCAAGGTGTTGACGGCCCAGGTGTATGCCGGTTGTCGGGTGGTGCCGAATTTCGCCCCGACCATGTAGATGATGTTCGTCGTCTGTGGGAGGCGAGCTATGGCTTGCCGATCCAGTAGATCGCACGAGAGCGTCTGTACGCCTTGGCTTTGAAGCCAGTCGCGTACTCCTGTATCGGAGAAGCGACTGACAGCGATCACTTCCAGATCGCCGTCTCCGGCTAAGGCGGCCCGCTTGGCCATCACCGCTAGGGTCGGGCCCATTTTACCTCCGGCTCCGAGCACGAGGAGGGGGCTGCTCAGGCCTCTCACGGCATCGATGAGCACAGGGCTCGGACGGGTCAGCAATTCGTCCAGTTCCTCTTCTGTGGATATTCTTTCAGGCCACATATCGTTCGACCGTATGCTTTCGTGTGCCTAGAGGTTCTGTACCTGATGGGTGCGGATGGCCCGCACCGCAGCGAAGGTGCAACGCGCCGCTCGCAGCGCTTCTTCCGGGCCGGTGGCTGTCGGTTCTCCATGGAGGATCGCCCGTGCTAAGGCATCCAGCTCGTTACGGAGGCCTTTGTCGATCGCTGGCAGAGCGAAGGACTGTTTCCCGTGGGGAGCATAGATGTCCAGAGACTGGAAGTTGGTGATGACGATGGTGTGGTTGGCACAGGTGATCTGGATCTCTTCTTTAGGGAAGACGTTGTTGGCCACGCTGGAAATGAACGCCACGCCAGCGGAACCATCGGGGAACCCTACAGTGAAGAGCACGCTATCGGGGGCGTTGGTGGGACTCGGTTCTGCGAAGTTCCCACCCTCGGCGTAGATCCGTACAGGGTTCTGCCCGGCGAGCCGACATATCAGGTCGGCCAAGTGGCTGCCCTCGCCGATCACTCGACCCCCGCTGAGGGATTCATCCAGCAGCCAGCCGTGGCCATAGGGGTTCCAATCGGCCATGCGATGGTAGATGAGCATAGGAGCCTGAAGTTGACGCAAGAGATGGATCACTTTTTGGGTGAAGGGGGCGTAAGCCCGATTATGGCCTACCATGTACACCACCCCTGCCTCTCGCACGGATTCGGCTACGGCCTGGCATTCCCCTTCGTGAAGGCCCATGGGTTTCTCACAGAAGATATGCTTTCCTGCCTTGGCAGCCTGGATGGAGAGGGTGGCGTGATTGTGGTGAGGTGTGGCGATAAAAACCAGGTTTACCTCAGGATCGGCCAGAACCTCGCCAGGGTCGGCAGTCCAATAGGCCGCATTGCTCTGTTCGGCCACATCGCGAGCAGCCGTGATGTCGAGGTCCACGGCAGCGCGAATACGGAAGCGATCATCCGCAAGCAAGTTAGTTAGGTGAACATTCCGGACGAACTGACCGCATCCGATGAGGGCGACGTTGATCATGAGGCTAGGTCTCCTTTCCGCAAGTGTCTTCTTGTGCAAGGGGTGGGATCGGTGGGATAGGCAACGTTGGACGCACAATGGGTGCATAGGTCTCTGGGCGGCGATCGTTCAGCATATCCACCTGCCAGACATAATCTCCCTTACGGGTGAAATCTCCGGCAATGCGTCTGGCATCCAGGTCGATGCGAGCCAGTGCAATGCCAGGATGCCGGCCCGCATCCGCAACAATCGTCCCATCGGGCGCAATGATGCTGCTGCGCCCGATGAGCATTCCTGGACGCCAGGCTTGCGATCGCGAACAACCGTAGCAGACCGGCACGTGGTAGATGCCGTTGTAGATGGCTGGACTTCGCAATAACACATCCATTAGTTCTCCGCCCCAGCCCGACATCACATGAGGCCAGAAGATGATCTCGGCGCCATTAAGGGTCAGGCAACGGCTGCTCTCGAGGAAGGAGTTGTCATGACAGATGTGGATGCCGATCCGTCCGAAGTCCAGCTCGAAGACGGGCCATTCGTTCCCAGCGATGAGACCGAGTTCCCTCTCCTCCTCGGTGCAGTGAACCTTGAAGTACGACCCGATCCAGGTCCCATCCCGATTGAGAAGGAGTGCTACGTTGCGAGGAACCCCATCCACTACGCCCAGAATGGGCGCCACGATATACATGCCCTGCTGTCGCGCCACGTTTCCTAAGCGGGTGAGCGTTGTCTCCACAGCCCCTTCGATCTCACGAGCGAGGTTCGCTGAAGTCAGCGATAGGCCGCGGACGTTGAACATCTCACCTAGGCAGGCGATGTCTGCCCCCTGTTGGCCCGCCTTCTTCAGCCATTCTTCAGCCGTCTGCAGGTGGCAATCCTGTACTTTGGCGCCGGTCTTTTCGTATCCGCTATCGGGCAGTTGGACTGCCGCAATCACCACTTCACGTGCCATGGCCTTCTCGCTCTCTACGGCATCCACGCCAAGATGTCCAGTAGCCCATCTTCTCGCTCTGCAAGGACTGTACTGTTCCCTAGAGGCCAGAGACTGCGCCAAGGTCGTGACCAGTGTCCTACGGTTCGCCACTCCTTATCCAGGGCCAGAAGCTTCCGCTGGGTGGCTACGGCCAAGATCTCGACATGAGGTAGGAAGGCCAGACCTACTACGGGATCGCCTAGACACAGGCTTCGCTGAGGCCGACCATCCTTGCCATTGAAGGCTGTCACGAACCCATCCGCGCCCCCAATGATGACCTCATGGTCTCCGTCGACGGCGCATGCTGTAATGGGTGTTCCCCCCTCAATCTTCCAGCACCAAGCCGCCTCGCGGATCGATAGGATGCCCACGCCGGTCTCCGCTGCCAAGAGGACCTGATCTTCTCCCAACTGCTGGAAGGCCACCGTCTTCCCTGTGACGAATGGGATCACTCGACGTAGACGACGGAACATTGGCTGCTTCATACCGCCAAAGTCGATCATCGCCCCGCTGGGAGCCATACCCTCTTCCCCTTCGTAGATGCAGATTCCGTGATTCCATGGCACGCGTGCCCAGAGGTCCTGACCTTTGCCGCTGGCTGAGGGAACCGGCAGAAGGTCCCTCACCCAAGAGCCGTCTACCCAACTATGCCCGAGGATGCTGCCTTCAGGATCCAAGAAAGCGACGATAGAATAGCCGCCAACTGCCAGCGCAGCGCGTCTATCGGGTTCTCGGTGCCATACCCCTACGGCATGGATGGCATTGAGCCAGCCGAAACAAACATCGCGACGGCCCTGGAACTCTTGGCTCAGAGAGAGACTTTGCCTCAATGTTCCTTCAGGTGAGAGGATCTGCAGATGTCCACCCTCGGTCCCTAGGCAGATCCAGCGGCGGCCATCGCCGAGGAGATCGTGACAGGAAAGATGAGTAACGGCGGCGTCGATCCGCCGCTGCCAGCGCTCCCGGCCGTTGTTGCCAAGGACGATGAGATCGCTGATGTCGTTGATCAGCACCACCTCAGCTTCCCCATCTCCGTCTAGATCGGCGACCTGTAGGTGGCGGACTGACGGCGAAACCGGCTTTCCCCCGTAGACCTCGATCTCATGCAGCACGAGAGGACCCCCGTCCGAGGGCGCGGGCACTCGTAAACGAACCTCGCGCGCCTTTTGCCCGATGGGCATTTGGAGTACCTCCATGCGGTCCTGTAGATCTCGATAGCGTTTGTAGTCCAGCGTCCCTGCTGTCGCTGCGGCGGTACACTGCCGCAGATCTTTGTGGAAGCCATCGCTGCTCAGGTGGACTTCTATCGCTGGAGGAAGTGGTCGAAAGGTATTCAGGGTAGGATCTAGCAGGCTATCGCCGATGATACGCAGGTGATCAAGATCCCTTTCCTCGCGGAACGTCAGGGTGATGTCGTATGCGGTTGCTGGGGGCCACTGACGCCACAACGCGCGCGTTTCGGGCAGTACGGTGTCGCCCAACTGCTCGCTGAAGCCATTCTCGGGTGGGGGTGACGCGGTCACGGTAAAATCTCGCAACCTTCCCGGCAGCGAAGTCTTCTGATCATAGGTGGCGGCGAGATGCCACCTTGCGGACAAGGGAGCTCCAAGCGGCGGCGCTTCCTCTGCAACCAGGTCGCTGGCCTTAGGGGTAGCGAGGTGTCGCAGCGTCTGTGACATGTGCTGCTGCATCACTTGGCGCAGATGATTCGGAAGGTCCAACACCACCTCTCCCATGGGGGGAACCCTATGGTGGATGTGCCTGCCAGCCAAGGTCACGTGGGTAGTTGCCTCGTGCGTCCCCGGCCCGTTGGGGTGGATCAGGAGCCGGCCTTCGATCAGGTCAATGAACACTCCTACAGGGCGGTCGCTTTCGAGGCTCCAACCTTCACTCTCGGTTCCGAAAGCCAGCCGGGTGACACCGGCCAGCGCCACTTCTTCTTGAGAGGACCATGCGGCGCAGCAATGCAGTGCTGAGAACCCTGGCACAGCCTCTGCGCCTGGCCCTACACCACACCAGGCTATTGGCATGCCTCGTGAAGACATCAGGGCTTGGTAGAGATCGAGGCGGTGGAGATCCAGCGGCTCTTCAGCTTCGCAGCGACGCACGTAGAACAGGTTCTGAAAGGTGAGGGGGGCCCCAACGGAAAAGCGGCCCCATTGGCGCTGCCGCAACACGTAGGGAGCTGCTGCGCCTTGCACGCCCTCACAGCCGCTCGTGGCAGGCAGGTCGTCGCTGCAACGCAGGGTGAAACGGTGCTTCCCCTGAAAGGTGCGCCACGTCCTACCCTCTAGCGTGGCATGGGCTAGGGTCCGCCAAGTACAGGTGGCTGAGTAATATCCTTCCTCCTCAGGGGTTACTGAGTCGATGATCACGAAGAACCCTTCCTCGCCTTTCCGCCAGAAGATATGCCGCCGCCATTCCGTGTGGTGATACGGCGCCAGGCGAGTGATGCTCATCCCCAGGGTAGGGAAATCAGCTACGGCCAGCCACTCGGCAATGGGCGGCAGGGGCGTATCGTTGAACCCATCGCTGATAAAGATGCCGTTCTTGTGATACATAGAGGGGTTAGAAGTATTCTGCAGCAGGAAGATATGGCCTTCTTGGCTGAAGCGCACGATGCAGTTGGCGGCTTGCATGTGTCCCTGCCATCGATATCCCCCTTGATATCCTTGAAGCAGCAAGTAAGGGTCTTTAGGAGAGACGCCGCCGCGCAGGACGATCTTGTCGAACCCCTGCTCCTGCGAGAGGGAGGTCCTGCCTACACCTGCGGGCAGAAGCCAGGTTTCTGGCGCGTTGACGGCGTGTCCCATGGGCTCGATGTGCTCAGGTGGGTCCTGACAGAGGCGCTGCTGGTGGGGGGTGACCGGTAACACCTGCACCCCGGTCAGACCCTCCGGAGAGGTCGAGGGGAGTTCCGGGCCGGTGTCGAATTTGTGCATGAAGGTGGGCAGTTGAAGGAAGCCAGGGCGTAGAGGGAGGCTCAGGTGCGGCACGCGTTCCAGGACCCATTTCAGACGGCCATCCTGGTAGTAGAAGGCGCTCGCCGCCACTGGAATGGTGGCTGCCTGTTGGAGGTACATGGCCCCCGGGAGCGCCTCTCCATAGCCGCCTTGTCCTGCTCCAGCGCCCATGTTATCGTGCAGGGCAAGGGCGCGCTGCGCGACGCGTCGGGCCATGCCGCTCTCGAAGAACTCGAAGCGTTCATCGCCCAGGGTGTACCAGAACAGCATTGCCAGGTTATCTAGAGTACTTTCGTCATCCTGGTCATCGATGCCCGCCTGAGCCAGGGCCTCCAAGAAAGTCCGGCTCTCAGCCAGCCAGCGATCGCATAATTGGCGGGCTGCCTCATTGGGTGCCGCCTGGTAGCGTAGATATCGGGCCAGCAGGAAAAATTCGAAGGTGCCTAAACCATGGTGGCGATGCCCTAATGGCGGATCAGCGGTACGCTTCCTCCACCACATGTCCTGGGTGCCCAGGGCGGTGTTCAGTAGCAGTGTGTCGGTACGTAGGAGATCATCTCCTTCTAGAAAGCCACCAGCGCAAAGCCAGGGTAGAACGCGTAGAAGACGTTCCGCCCGATAGTGCCAGTCGCCGTAACTCTCATCCACCTCAGCGTTCAATGCCAGAAGAGCATCCCTAGCGACGAGGCCATAGCGCCTGTCCCCTGTCCAGGCGTACAGGATGCCATAGGCACCAATGACCTGTGACAGGATAACATCATGGGGGAGGGATTTCTGCTTCCCTTTCTGGCGTGTAGGCAAAGGAGCATCCAAGGGCGCCCCCGGCCATTCGGCAAGCATCTCAGCGAGGTGGGGGGTCAGTTCGACCTCTAGCAGAAAAGGTAATGCAGGCTCACCCCGCTCTTTAGCCTCGGTGATATGCTCTATCAGCCTTTCCACCGCTCGCTCAACACCTGCCAAAGTGCTACCGCCAGCCAAGATGACGTTCTCGCCGGTGCCGTAAGGGTTGAGGATGGTGCGTAGATCGTACCCCTCTTCACCGGGGTAAGTAGCGTCGGTGGCGCAGTAGTAGTTGGCATATAGGGGGAGAAGGACGCGATTGGTATTTAAGTTCCCCAACAGGATCAACGGGCGGCGGCGGAAACCATTGGGCAGGCGAGAGTGGCGAGCCGGCAAGATGGCGGTGTCGGCTATGAGTTCCAGCGGCTCGCCGTAACACTGCGCTATGGCATACGCCACTTTCTCCGCCAGGGGACGGTATGCCGCATCCCTGCCAGGATACACGATCGCAGCACATACACCATCTTCGCGAAGCAACGGCGTTTCCCGCCTTACCGTGCGGGGCAGCATTCGCGGTCGGGCGTCTGTCTCTTGTAACATGCTTGCCTCTCCTAGCCTTTGACAGCTCCAATGGTGATACCGCGCAAGAAATAGCGCTGGAAGAAGATAAACACAAGGATCATCGGCACAGCGGCAATGCACGAGCCGGCCATGATTTCGCCGACCGGTGTGACCTGTCCGGTATCCTTCGGACTGGTAAGCAGGCCTAGACCCACAGGCAACGTGCGCATCATTTTGCTGCTAGTGACGATCAGGGGCCAGAGGAACGCGTTCCAATTGCTGATGAACGAGAAAATGGCTAACACGGCCATGCCGGGTTTGGCCAGGGGAGCGATCACCCACAAGAAGATGGCGAACTCCCCTGCACCGTCAATGCGGGCGCTTTCGATGAGTTCCGTGGGTAGGGTGCGCATGAACTGCCGCATCACGAACATGGCCCATACTCCGCCGGTGAGGCCTGGCACTAACAGCGCCCAATAGGTGTCGTACCAGTTGAAAGACTGTATGATCTGGTAGGAGGGGATAATAGGGATGAAGTGAGGGAGCATGAGGACAGCCATCATGGTCCAGAACAGCACTTCCCGGCCAAAGAAGCGCAGTTTGGCGAAGGTATAACCTGCCAGAGAGCCGAAGAAGACGGCGCTTGCCGTGCGCACCACTGCTACTAGAAGGCTATTCAGGAACCAGCGTGGTAAAGGGAAGCGCATCAGCAGACTCAGGTAGTTGTTGAAGGTTAGACGCTCCCAATTGGGCAGGATGCGCGGCGGCCAGATGGAAAGGAGTTGGTTCGGCTCCAGGCTGTTTTTGATCATCCAATAGATGGGGAAAAGGGCTAGCAAAGCCCAGAGGGTCAATATGGTGTAGATAAGCCCGGTGATCACACCCTCGGCCTGCCATCGGCGTTTCCTGTAGGCGATGCGGCTGTATACCATCATGGGTTACCCTCAATACTCCAGTTCAGAAGCGAAGAGGCGGAACTGGACGACGGAAAAGGCGACGATGGCGAAGAAAAGCATCACCGATTGCGCCGCAGCCAAGCCGATGTTGAACGAGCGGAAGGCAGCAGCGTAAATGAGAAAGCCCACCGTCTCTGTGGCGCCTGGATAGCCAGGCCCTCCCTGCGTCATAACATAGATCTGCTCGAAAACCTGGAAATTGCCGATGAACCCCACCACGAAAAGGTAGAGCAGCGTGGGGCGCAACAGAGGAACCGTCACTCTCCAGAAGCGGACCCACTCGCTGGCGCCGTCTATCTTGGCCGCGTCGTAGAGTTCAGTAGGGATGCCCCCCATGGCAGCGGTGATGAAGACCACAGAGACCCCTACTCCGCCTACGATGCTCATGAAGATGATGGCTGGCATGGCCGTCATCGGATTCCCCAGCCAGTTGACGGGCGTCATGCCGAAAAGGGAGATGAAGTAGTTTAAGATTCCATGGAACGGCTGATAGATCCACGACCAGACGATGGATAGGACAACAGTAGATACAACGGAAGGCAAATAGTAAGCGCTCTTGAAGAAGGTCTGGACTGGGCGGCTGCAGCGATAGATGAGCTCCGAGAGCACAAGGGCCAGCACATTGGCTCCTGGTACCGTAGCCAGGGTGTAGATGGTTGTATTTTTCATCGCATTCCAGAACTGGGGATCATGCAGGATCCAGCGAAAATGCTGCAACCCCACCCACGTCACTTGGCCGTAGGAAAGTTCCTGGAAGGAGAGGATCCCGACGCGAAAGACCGGGTAGATGGTAAAGATGAGAAAATCGAGTAGGAGGGGAAGGATGAAAAGGTACGCCCATTTGTTGCTGGTGCGGATCCCCCGCCTTAACAGGTCAAAGAAGTTGGGGCGGGGGAGGGTGGCCGCAGATGCGCCCAGGGACATTCGGTTCCTCCGTATTGGTTGAGGGATGGGGAGCAAAAGCAAGGCCTGCTCCCCATCCAGTTGCTGGCGTCAGTGGGGCCTAGACCTTTGCCCCCAACGCCCCATTGATGCGCTGGGCCATCTCCTGCAGCATCTCCGCGGCTGTCTTCTGTCCCAGGAGCAGAGACTGGAATTGCTGAATGTAGTATTCCCACGGGTTGATCTGTCCCCAGATCTTGGCTGTGCGGGCGTTGATGCTTGGCGTCCAGTTGCCGCCTCTGATCTCAGGCGCATAGGTTGGCAGATAGACCTGCAACACCCAACGACGGTTGGGGTCCTCCATTTGGGGGGTATCAGCCACTGCAGCACTTCCGGACTTGGTGCTGGGGAAGAAGCCGTTCACTAGCCAGCCCAGGGCATTGGAGTCGTCGGTGGCTAGCCAGTTGGCCCAACGAAAAGCGGCTTCTCGCTTATCCAAATCTGTAGTGCGGCAGACATTGTAATTCACTGGAGCGCTGCTGCCCGCTGCGAAAGGTTCCACTTCCTCCAGACGCGGCGGGCCGGCCAGATAGATCTCAAAATCGGCAGGGGCTTGTCCCGCTTCCTGGGCCACTTCAAGTTCTGTCTGGATGCCTGGCCACTGGTACCGCATGGCACAGTTGAGGGTCCAGAAGAAGTTATCCACATCGGACCACTTAGGTAGATTGGGGATGAGGATTTTCCAGGTATTCTGGGCTTCCACCAGCCATTCGAAGGCCTTCACGGCGTTCTCCTGCTCATGGACGATCCAACGTTCCTCATCCTCCGACCAGGATCGCACTCCCCAACCGGCCAGCCAGGTGCCGAACATCCAGTAGACGACGGAGCCATGGTCAGTGGGGACGCCCAAGAAGTAGCGGGTGCTGCCATCGCTGAACTTCTGGCCATATTCTCGCATCAATTCGAAGGTGAGACCACTCCGGTCTTCACCGATGGCTTCAATGATGCCTTCGCCGCCGTGTTTCTGTAGGGCAGTCTTGGATAGGGCGCTCATGTGAGGGTTGAGAAACGCGGGGATGCCATAGATGCGGCCGAATATGGTGAGCGCATCCTTCAGTCCTGGAAGCCAGTTGTCCAGCATCTCTGCGTTGAGGTAGTCATCCAGCGGTTCAAAGAGGCCAGACTGCACCCGGTCAACTGAGAGTTGGCTATAGATCACGTTCGGCAGAGTACCAGTGGCAAAGCCTGTTGCCACCTTCTGGCCCCATTGATCCCACGGGATAAGCTCCATGCTCACACGAATGTTAGGGTTCGCCTCCTCGAAGCGGCGGATGGCATCGTTGATCCAGTCATCAGAGCCGGGCCCTAAGACCGTTTTGTTGTCAGCAGCGTAACGCCAGATGGGAGCCTGCCAGAAGGTAATCTCGACCTTCTTACCAACTGGAGCTGGCTCGGCAGGGCTCGGAGCGACGGGGGTACAGGAAGCGAGAGCGCTGACCCCGACGATACTCAGCCCGAGGGCGGCGGAACGACGGAGAAATTCGCGCCTGCTTAAGGTTTTCATCGGAAGTCCTCCTGTAGGATTGAGTTGTAGCTCTCGTGCTTCAAGGATCCACCAGGCTTGCCAGGCCTTACGGATCGTAGTGGCGCATCACCTCCGGTGCAATGGAACAAGTTCCCCGGAAACGAGCGGCGGCATCGCAGCAGCGTGGACGGGCGTGGTGAGTTCCCGCAAGACGAGGCTGGCAGCTCCGATGGCGGGCGCATCTTCCTTCAGGGTGGAAAGTACGATCTTCACCAAGGATACACTTGTCGGCTGCGATCGGCGTGCCAATTCCTCCTGGAGAGGACCTAGTACCCAGTGCCATGCCTCGGCTAGGGGGCCGCCAAAGATGATCATCTCTGGCGCCAGAAGGTTCACCACGAAGGATAGGGCTAGTCCCAGCCAACGCCCTCCTTCAGCCAGGACCTCCGCGGCCAGAGAACTGCCCTCCTTGGCGGCTGTAACCAAAGTCGGCCAGTCCAATCGCATGCCCTGACCTTGTACCTTCAGCGATAGCCAGTCTGTTGGGTGCTCTGCCAATAGCCGGTGGGCTTTTTGCACCAGTGCTTTGGTGGAGGCTACTGTTTCCAAACAACCGCGATTGCCACAGCGACATAGTTCGCCTTCGGGTTGTACGGTCGTGTGCCCGATCTCACCAGCATTGAAATGCTTCCCCAGGTAGGCAGAGCCGTTCAACACCATGCCGATACCAATTCCTGTGCCAGCTCGGACGTACACAAGGTTACGTACCCCTTTGCCAGCGCCATGCCAGCATTCTGCCCACGAGGCAGAGTATCCTCTAGAAAATACCCCTATGCGCTGCCAGGGGAAGATCTGGAGGAGTCGCTCTCCCAGTGGCACCTCATCCCATCCGAGCACTACCGAACGCACTACGCGTCCGCTCACTGGCTCCACCACTCCTGGCACACTAACACCCAGACCCAGGATGCGCCGGGCGTCTACTCCTTCGATCGCTGCCTCTACTAGAGAGCGGAGCCGCTGCAACGTTTCCTCTGGGGTGGGATTTTCAAGAGGTCCAACCTGCCGAACTAATGGTTGTGCCCGCAGGTTGGTCAACACGACGCGACAGGTTTCGCCACCCACTTCTGCACCGACAGCCAGATAGGCATCGGGGACAATTTGCAGAAGAGTGCGCGGACGGCCAACAGCCGTTCGCGCTTGGCCGATCTCCTGTACAAGGCCCGCTTCTAGAAAGTGGGAGACCACCGCAGACACCGTGGTCTTGCTGAGACCGGTGACTTGGGCGATCTCTGCTCGAGAGATACGTCCTTTGCGCAGGACCTGCTCTAACACCAGGTGGTGACTGAAGTCTCGACTCGCTTCGACAGAAGTCACGGGATCATGATCTCAGTTGGAGATTAGTTTGTAAAGTGTACAAATCAACTGTAGCACAGAAACTCTCAGATGTCAAGGAGCCCGATCGGTGGTCGATGGCCCTCGACCCGCCCTTGACGCCCACCCCCTCTCCTGCTATAGTGTACGTGTCCTTATTAGGAACCTGTTCGAAAAGTTTCGGCACGGTCTCCTGACCGTGTCGCTGGCTGGTCAGGAGACCAGCCAGAACCGTGTGTGTGTCCCTGTCAGGTCGGCAGTCCTCAAGGGCCTATCCGTTCCACGATGACTGTGGCGTTGCTCGACGCTTTGCAGTCTTTTCATCCTGTTATCCCAAATGAGGAGCTATGTCTCAAGCACTCACCTCTCGTCAGCGCTTGATCCGGGCGCTTCATTGCCAGGAAGTCGATCATGTGCCCTG
>FWPU01010464.1_pt1 | contig 13782 bp, 11 predicted proteins | sample 2228361 | NCBI WGS metagenome assembly FWPU01 (sample SAMEA103939777, study PRJEB20133) | metagenome | reverse complement strand
GGGGTGACGAAATCCCCCTCGCAGAGGATGCGCGTCCCACCTGTTTCAATCTCCAGAACCACCAGGTCTTCGGCATCGGCCTTCACCGGCTGCCCCTGGATGGTGCGCACCGGAAGCAGGGTATCGTAGGCCAGCACCTTGACCTGCTCGGCCGGGCCGAAGAACCAGATAATCTGGTCCAGTTTATGCACCAGCATCTCCAGCACCACGCCGCCGCCAGCAGCACGTTGGTGCTTCCAGGCCGCGTGATCGCCCCGGCCGCCGACGCGGAAGAGGGCGAAGTAGGGTCGGCCAATGATGCCTTCCTCCAGGGCCTCTTTGACCAGTTGAAAGGCCGGGTGAAAGCGCTGCAGGTAGCCCACCATCAGCACGCGATCGCTCTGGCGGGCCGCCTTTTGGATCTCGCGTGCTTCAGCCAGCGTGCGGCAAAGGGGTTTCTCGCAGAAGACATGCTTACCATGAGCCAGGGCCCGAAGGATAACATCCTTATGGTGCGCGGTGGGCACGCAGATATCCACGGCGACCACGGCGTGATCCCCAAGCACCTCATCGGGATGGCTACGGAACGCCACGCCGTACTGTTCGGCCATGTGGCGGGCGACGTCATCCACCATATCGGTCACCACAACCTCTACGGGGAGCTTACGGTAGGCGAGGATGTGGCGTTCGGCGATCTTGCCACAGCCGAGGATACCGATTCTTAAAGGATGGCTGATAGCTGATGGCTGATGGTTCATAAGTCGCTCACCACTTCTTGGCTCTGTTGGGTTCTTTGAGGTGCTCAGGCAGGGGTTGGATACGGGCCGGGACGCCAATAGCCAGGTGCCAGGGGGGCACATCTTTGGTAACGACAGAGCCTGCAGCCACCATGGAGCCTTCGCCGATGCGGACGCCGGGCAAGATAGTGGCATTGGCACCAATAGTCACATTGTCTTCGATGATCGGCCCTTTGGGTTCATATTCGTCCCGTCGGCGCAGCGGATACTTGTCGTTGGTCAGTACGGCTCCAGGGCCGATGAAGACGTAGTTACCAATGGTAGTGTGGGTTGGAATGTAAACCCGGCTCTCAATTTTGACGAAGTTGCCAATGGTAGTATAGCCGTCAATGATGGTGCCAGAGCCAATGACGACTTGGTTGCCGATATGGGTATGCTCACGAATCAGGACGTGATGGCCAGTACGTACTTGGTTGCCAATGATGACGTCCATGTAAATGACCGTGTATCCCCGGAATACACATCCTTCACCGATGACGACTGGTTGTGCATCTTGAGAATAAGCATATCCCACAATGACGGTATCATCAGCCTGATACATGGAAGGCATTCGATATCTACTCCTCATTCGCCGACTTTGTGATGATCGATCCGCAGCCCATAGTGATCTTGCAAGCTCTCCACCAGTTTAGCTATTTCGCCGTCTATCCTATAACGTGATGTAGTCTCTAAAGCACTCTTCGAAAAGGCACGCCATATTTCCGGGTTATTTACAACATTCAAAATCGCTCCAGCCAATTGCTCCGGAGAATTGGGGGGAACTAGAAGGCCGTTAATGCCATGCTTTACTATTCCCGGAATACCACCCACGTTTGAAGCAATCACAGGAAGTCCACAAGCCATACCTTCAGCAATGACGGCTCCGAACGCTTCAGCTCGCGAAGGAACAACCAGCACATCGGCCTCTTGGTATAACCTCACCAGTTCGGGACCGTTCGGGACAAAACCAACGAAGGATACTCTCGACAAGTTTAACTCCCTTGCCAGGTCTTCTAGGCGTGCCCTTTGCGGCCCATCACCTGCGATAATGCTCTTGATCTCAGACTGGTGATGATCTCGTATCAATGCTAACGCGTGAAGTAAGACGTCAACCCCTTTCTCCGGTGATAAACGTCCAACGAAAAGAATTCGGGCAGTCTCATCCGCCGGAACACGATCTAGCCGATTGGGTGGCGGACCGAAATGTGGCATAAGCACCGGGGTTATGACCCTCAAGAGGGAACATTCTCTTATTTCTCTTTCATACTTTTTGTACAATCCCTCGCCGACGACAAAGGTGGGTACACCTTTCCTGATTGCCCACCTAGCGTAGCTTTCGAGCAGAAACGCACCTGCAAGAACAGCATAGTGAGCAACTCCTTGCGGATATATTGCTGCAAGTGTTACCTGCTTATCACCACGGACCCAGTGGAATAGAGGCTTGCGGAAGAGAAGAGCAAAGATAGAGAAAAACGTACCAAGAATGGTAGGAATAGTACTGCCAACCACGTCCACGTATCTAACTACGTAGCTCATCCTAGGCAGGCTCCGCAGAAGTACCCGAGGTAATCCTCTAAGACCATAAGGAGCCCGCAGCTGGTCACCTACAAAGTACGGCAGCTCCACAATACGCGTGTTCTCCAGGCGTCCAACGCTCAAAGGCAATAATCCTGGTGAACTTACCCGGTGAATTACTGGAACGAGAAGAAGAACTTCGTCAAAATACTCAGCAAGCCTTGCAAAGGGTTCAATGTCATTGTAATAAATCCCTTTGTAGCCTCCTTGCGTATGAACTACGGGAACATTTGTGTACATAGCCAGCTTCATAAATCTTTCTCCTCTAGTGGGATGCTTCGCTCAATGCCTCAGCAATCGCTCTTGAGATGATACGCACGCGATTTTCCCAAGTACTGCGGCTTGCACATCTTCTACGTTCTAGTTCCAGGTCAGGATCGCACTCTTCCAGAGCCTGCCCCACAAGGTCGACAAAAGCCTCGCGCGACTCTCCTATGTAGACCAAGCCTTCATATTGCAAGCAGCCCGGAATTGGGGTTGAGACTGTTGGCTTTCCTAGCGCCAGATATTCCAGCAGTTTAAGGGGTGACAACGCCCTCGTATATTCATTTATAAGGTAAGGGATCAAGCATACGTCGAAGTTGGCAAGATAAGAGGGAACCTGGTGCACCGGCTTCATGCCTAGATAGTGAACATTGGGAGAATCAATTAGGGAACCTAAGTTGATATGCAATGGGCCCATCAGCACAAATGAGCATCGTTGATATCTCTCTACGAGTTCTTGCATCAGCGGAATATCAAACCGACGATCAATCGCTCCACTGAACCCGATAATCGGCCTGGATATTCCGACCAGATCGGGTGGAACAGAAGTGACTTGTGAAAAAAGCGCATAGTCTACACCATTCGGCACCAGAATAATCCTCTTCGCCCGATCTTTCCGCGCATCATATACAGGTTGGGAGGAGGTAATCACTAAATCGCCTCTGCGCAGTATTTCTGCCTCCATGTCATTCACAACAGAACGTCGAGCCCATGGAATTGCTGCAAGCTCGTCTGCAACGTGATAAATTGTAAAAGTCTCGCCAAATTTGCCCAACACGTCTACCTGGGTAGGCCATGTCAACCAAACAAGAGGGTTGGTAATACCCAGGCTGGCAACTTGTGCAGCAATGATTTTGGAAACATAGGCATACGTCAAGCGATTTAGCAAGCGAAACATACGTTTGAAAGGAATTCCGGGTGGCAGGCTACATACATAGAGATTCGCCTGAACCTGCTTAGGCCTCGAACACCAGCGGACCAGTTTCTTGATCATTGTTGCAGGTTTGACGGACCATGGGTCGGAGGGCGGTGGTTCTATATACAGGATTCGCATTTCCTCTGCCAAGCGCATCATGATCTGGTGAACCGACATAAGGGGCGGGCCCCAGTCTCCAGGAGCAAAACAGATAAGGTCCTTCCCGGCTAAGCTTTGATCTACAAAACTCCGGCAGTTGCCGCCACGCATGCTATTCCCCGTAATTCTTGAAAAGTTTAAGCAGTTTCTCCGCGCCCGAACGCCAACTGAACCTGCGAGCATTTTGTAGCCCCCGTACACGCAGAGACTCTCGAAGTTCACTATCGCCCAGCACTCTGACGATAGCTGTTGCAATTGCCTCTTCATCCAGCCGATCTACGAGTAATGCAGCATCCCCGGCGATCTCTGGCATGGAAGACGCGTTGGACGCGATTACAGGAGTGCCACAAGCCTGAGCCTCTACTATGGGCAAACCAAAGCCTTCATAAAGGGACACGTACAACACGCCTTGTGCGGCCGAGTATAAAAAGGGAAGTTCCCTCTCCGGTATTTTCCCCAAAACAGCCACACGACCTCTCCCCCCAGCCGCAAGATATGAACGTACCGCTGGGTCTTTTTGGGCTTCTCCTGTCATAACAAGTTGGATCTCAGAATCAATCCGGTGACATGCCTTCGTAAATGCGGCAAGCATGCGAGCTATGTTCTTCCGTATTGCATAGCCGCCAACATAAAGGATAAAAGGCTTAGTAAGATCATAATGTTCAGCACACCAACGTTGGGCTCCATAGCGATCCACTGGCCGGAATTGCTCTGCAATTCCTGGATAGATCACATGGATACGATCGGGAGCGATTCCCAGATGATGGACGGCATCGGATTTCGTAGATTCGGAAATAGCTACGAAAGCCAAAGAACGCCGAGCAGCCACGCGGAGTACAGAATTGTAGTAGACTTGTCGAGCCAATGGATAGAACTGACGATGAAGATACATATCCAAGTCAGTGATCGTAACAATGGACTTGGACAGGCAAAAGATAGAAGGGTTAAAATATGGATAGAAAAGGACCGAACAATGATACTTTTTGGCCATATGAGGCAAAATCATCTGGTCGCGAAGGAGAACAGCCAATTGATATGGCAGCATGGATAGACTAGGATGAACATCCACGTAAGAGAAATTCGTGTGGGTAGATAGGACGCAAGACAACTCGCCGTTGCGTTCTTCTAACTCTCCCCATCCGAACAAAAAATAGCAATTGTCAGAATCCAGTTCAGCCAATTGGGCAACCCATTTGTTCGTACATTTGCCTATCCCCGTATTGATGTTTGGGGCCCATTGAGCATCAATACCAATACGCATTGATTGCGCACTCATACAGGTGCCTCAAGTGGGAAGTTATCTTGTGCCAAATAGCCTTGACTAGAAGCCAATCGCGGGTATCAACCCCACCCAAAAGGACAATGGAAGACATATATGAAAAGCTCCCTAACATAATTGCCGCAATTATCCCCCAAATTCCGTAATTTGAGAATCGCATCGCAGATAGCAAAGTAGCCATTAGAATGGAGCCAATGACGGGTCTGACCATATACGGCAATACGAGAAACCGACCGATATAACCTTGAACACACAGGAAATATGCTATGCTGATAAATGCTTCCGTGATAACCGTCGCATAACTTGCCCCGATGGTATCTAACCTCGGAATCAGCACGAGATTGAGCAAGATGTTAAGTACAGTGCCACCGACCGTCACTCCCACATTTATCATGGTCTGTCCAATGGCGTTAAGGACAACAGGACACATTGCATTGATAAAGATTAGCCCCCACGCCCAAATCAAGATTCGCAAGTTTATAGCAGAATCTCTCCAGCCGTTCCCATACAGAAACGCCACTATATCGAAAGACAAGACACTCACCCCTGCTGCGGCAGGAATGCCTACCATCGCCAGATACCTCACGCCTCTTTCCAGAATGAGATGCAAATCGTCTCTCTTTGCTACAGACAGGCTGGACACGGCTGGGAGAAGAGCCCCCATCAGAGCAGCAGGCAAAAACATCAAGGCGTCTAGAATTCGATAAGCTGCAGAGTAAATGCCAACCGATGTGTCCCCCGCCAAGGCAGAAAGCAGCAAGATGTCCACCTTATAGTACACTACAAGTGATAAAGCCAGAGCGATAAAGGGTAAGCCTTCCTTCACAAGCTTTAATTTGGATTGCCAGTTCTTAATCCCGACCATACCTCGCCGATAGTGCGGAAACAACAAAGCCAGACAAAAAAGTGCCATCAGTCCGCTGCCTAAAACATACGCCCCCGCAAAAGCCATAATCCCTTGTTTTTGAGTAAAGGCCCAGTAAACAAAAACAAGGTTCATAATGTTAAGGCCAAGTCCTATGAGCGAACCTAGCCCCATCCTTTCCTGACCATAGAAAAAAGCGGTCGCTGAGTTGATGATGCTATTAAGAAACAACGTCAGCGAAAGGATGGACAAAGCGTGCATCGCATCCTGGGAAATCCCGGAGAAGTACCCGACTGTTAAACTGACGCCTATCGCCGCTACAGCGGCTATAGATTTGATAAAAGTGCTATCAAAGAGAAACTGAGCGGCATATCGGGGATTCCGGGCAATTTCCCGAATGACAAGTTGATCCAACCCCAAGCTAGCGAATGGAGTCACAATGACGATGATGGCATTGGCTGCGGAGAAGGAACCAAAGGATGTAGGCCCTAAACCTCTTACTAATAGCGGCACAGTGACAAAAGCAAAAACTAGCCCCACGATCTGGAAAACCAACAATAGAACAGAGTTTTTTAACACCCGCTGTGTCAGAGCCATGCCTGTTCGCCTTGTACCTTCATGGCCTGTAATGCCACCTCAAACAACGCAGTCCAACCTCTCCGCAATTTCTCCTTGAGGGTTGGCGCACCTTTATCAACTTTTTAACCCAATTGCCCACAGCTCGCTCGCGAGAAGATAGGCAAACGGAGGTGTACATTGCATTTTGCGGAGAACCCGTTTGAAATATCCTCCGCCCTCTCGTGGGGACAAGAAAAACAGCTTAACCTGAAAGCCCGCCTTGGCCAGAGTTTTGCGGAGCCCTAGAGGACTAACTTCATTTACATGCATTAAACGATGATAGTCATTTCTAGGCAGTTGCCACCTGACATCCGTTAGTGATTGCCAGTGTAAGAGACGCCAGATTAATGACTCGACACCATAGCCGCCTAAATTGGCGTACCATTTATTCGGAGTGGTATGTATGAGAACGATGCCACCTGGCCGCAAGGCTCTATGGATTTCTCGCAAGCATAGATCGAGTTCCCAAGGCTAAAGATGCTCAAATACATCGATCATAAGAACTTTATCGAAAGATTCCGAGGACACTGGCAAATACTGAGCATCAGCTCGACAGACAAGAGCTTTGCCTTCTAAACCCGGTGATCGAGATGCACAATAAATCGCTTCACGAGCGATGGCAACGGCACTTTCGGAATAATCAATCCCGATCGCTGTCGCACCCAATAGCATGGACTGTACCACCATTTCTCCCCGCCCACATCCCACATCCAGAATTCGTTCTCCTTTCCCTAATCTGGCAGCCCGAAGGACTTGCCGATCGCGGCGCTGCAAACACCGCCCTTTACTGCTCAGGAACTCCTCGTAGCCAGCAGCTTCCTTGAGATAGTAATCCGTCGTATATACATCCGGAGACACCGGCGTTTTAGACTTCTCTGTTAGCTTTGACATCCTCTACTCCTAAGTCGAGAGGAATAATGGGTGATAGAATCTCGAATACGAGCTGCCAGCCAACGAGTCAAGTCATAAGTATCCCAGGCAAATTCCTTCATCAATGCCAGCCACCAAGCGACTAAGGAAGGTGCCAGTGTACTGTCCTTCCTGACAAACACAAGACAATCCCGGTGCCATCGTTCGGTCCCGTTGGATTTTTCAAGGTACTTAGCCCGTGCACGCGCTGTGATCTTCGGATCAAATAGGAACCCGGACTGGTGGAAAAACAAGATCCATCGCCAGTTGGACTTGATGTTGACATGGCTGGGATCATGAAAACCTTTGTTGATCGTCGTAAAGAGGATATTGGAAATAAGAGCCACTCGACTTGTAACAGACCTTGCCTCATCATCCGTGAGGTGTTCATAAATATTGGAAGCGAGGACTAGATCATATACTTTGTCAGTCGGCAATTGGCGCGCATCGCAAAGAAATATCTTGTCTGGTATCACGCTTTCACTCACACAATGTTGGCTGAAATCTATGCCATACGCATCAAACCCTCTCCCAACTAACTCTTTAACCACAAAGCCATAAGCTGCCCCCAACTCCAGAACGGTATTAACCGGGTGCTCTAATGTCACAGTTTCAATCATATCCGCAAGAGTCATAGCTAAGGGTTGTTCCCAGCGGCCATTCACTTGCCTGGGTTCGGTCATTATTGCCCTGTAATTGCTTCGAGTAAAATAAGCAGCATCATAATAGTTGCTAATTTGGTCTTCCACGGTTTCTACAGGCACTGAACGTATCTTGTCTTTCCACCGCTCCACGAAGCGCTTACGATTTCTCTCGTTGATATCTTGGATTGTTTCGAGACGCCCCAGGTATTCCACGCTGCTCCGGCCCTTGGCTGTGCTAATGATCCACCTATGCTTATAATCAAGCCCTGGCACTACATAACACCAATAGCCAGCCGACTGGACGCGCAATGACATGTCCAATTCCTCGTATGAGCAAGGAGCCAGCAGGTCATCGAAGCCTCCTACAACAGCATAAGCCTCTCGCTTCAACAAAAAAAGAAATCCCGAAACCGCATTACAATATCGCGGTGGGCCAGTACGAATCCTCTCAAGCGTCACTACCTCGCCTCTTGGCGATATGACTATATTCCCACCTTCTACACCCACCATAGCGATCTTGTCAGAGTTCAGCATGACATCAACCAGAGCATCCAGACATCCCGGCCCCAACGTGACATCCTCATTGATGTAACAGAATATCTCCCCCTCTGCCATATGCGAGCCAATGTTCCAGGCTCGGGCTACACCAACATTGACGCTGTTGACACAATACTTGTTGACCCGCGGGTGGGAATGCACTAGTTCGAGCAACTGCGGATTCTGCGAGTTGCAAACAGCAATAACCTCGCAAGGGCAGTTCACGTGCGCTTGGATACTATCAAGCAAGTCTCTCAATTCAGTATGGCGATAGCCATCATAGTACCAAGCCGGAATGATAATGCTCAGCAACTTATCCATGCATTCACTTTTCACCTTGGGCTGCATATACCTTCCTCTCTACCACTTCCCAAAACTCATGCGCGGCATATGCGTAGCTGCTGGGATCAGCCAACTGGAACGGCCATGACATCGCGCCGACATTGTCATTGGTAATCAAATTGCATCCGCAGAGAGCTGCTTCAACTACCACTCGCCCTTGCGGTTCCGGCCATCTAGGCAAGAAGACGAAGTTGCGGGCACGGTTCATATATAGCGCTACTTGGTCAGGGGGCATATGGCCAAGTTGTATTCCGAAATCCTTCTCTTTGATCGCCCTATGACGTCTTCCTATCAAAACAATGTTTCCCTGTGGGAATTTTCGTTTAAGTTCATAGTATCCTTTAGCCTCACAAATCACACCTACATATAGGTTTTCAATATCACGCTCCATATGGCGATTGAAGAAGATACCGGCAGAAACGACTGGCTTAAGTTCGTAGAAATCTCCTATAACATCTTCTCCAACTAACTTCTGAACAACTTTACGGTGTAGCGGTGAGACGAATACATTCAATAGCGCATTTCGATACATCGTAATCGTCGAAAGGCGAAAACATTTCGTTTTCCCCGCTAAACGACGCAAAAAATGGGTTTTATAGGGACACTCTTCACCCTCAACTACACCATTACACGGCAAATATGGCAAATCGCAAACATCTACATACGCGTTGTCAATGTGAATGTACCGCTCATTAGTGATCACATGCTTTAATACGTTCTTTGGAAATGTCGGAACTCGGAACGGAAGTCGAGACCTCGGCTTATTGTGGATGTCTGCTAGAATATAAAGATCGGCATTAGCTTGCAGGTTCATCTGAAACTCAGGTTTCACCGCCGAGATATAGATAGAATGTCCCCGCTCACGCCCAGTGCGGATCAACCCCCTTAACACCATCTCGCCTCCACCGTTTGCCTGCAGAGGGTTCAGATAAGCCAAGTAATTTATGCATAACGGGCGCCAGGCTTTCTCATTCATGGGACCTCTCGATCCTGGTCACATTCCCCATCAATCCCAGCCATAGCCCCAAAAAAGCGCCGCCCTCAGGGGAAGCAAATCTGTTATTGGTGATGGACAGCACGCCGAAGGCAAGACCGGCCGATAATAGTCCTACAATCAAAGGCACTCTATCACTGTAATATTCTTTGCGCAATAATTGTAGTGCTCGCCTAGCCAGACGTAGAAACGGGTATAGGAACAGGGCAACACCAATTAACCCTCCCTTCAGTAACAGCCATAGCCAGCCGTTGTGAGTCCACAGTTGATAATCCCACACACCTGCCGAAAATAGGAGATGCTTATAGGTGCCTCCTAACCCCTTCCCGAAAATGGGGCTCTGCATCCATGATCTCAACAGCTCTCTCGTCTCTTCAACTCGAAACCGCCACAAGCCATACAGCCCGCCGCCTAGTTCATAATCTCCACTCAACCTCCGCAGTATAAGCGTTGTGATAGGGAATTCGGCGTCCCCTATCACCACGTTTGTTCCTGTCAACATCAATCCGGCCATGAGCAAGAAGATTACGATTAACCTCCTCAGCTGCCAGTCTGCTTTTCGCAAATAGCTGTAAAGCCATATCACAACCACAATGCCAAGTGCCGTACCAAGCCATGTAGCACGAGTGAAGGTTAAGGTCAGAACCAGCAATGCACATACCAGGCCAGCGAGCAAAAATCCAAAATGTTTCCGAAAACTCTCGCCCAATGTGCACGCCAGGATATAAGGTACGGCCACCGTGCATAGGGTGTCAGCACCCATAATGAATAATCGCTCCCCCCCTAACTCCGGGCTAGTCACTGTCATGACCTGTGCAACATCCAGAGGATAATCACCAGGGATCAGCTCAGCGGTGATCATCAATGCTTTAATGAGCGCTCCCATGGAACCGGCAGCAAATACATATGCAAGAATTCTGCCAAGTTCCTCGCCGTCTCCGCTGCTAGCGGTCCAAAACCAGACCAGGAAAAGATATAAGAATGGTCGAAGATCCTTCGCGATATCCAAAAAGGGATTCTGGAATATACCGACAAGCAAAGCGACTGTCAGGAAAGCAAGTAGTGCTATACTTGTTGAGTTAGGCCTACGCCACAATGAAGCTCGTCGTATCACCGCCTGAGCCAGCCGAAAGCCAATAAATACGGCCAGAAGGACATCCATTAGATTGAGATGAAATGGACCAACCATCATGCCTGTCGAGAATCCAGGGCCAATAGTGAATAGAGAGAGCCAGAAAACAACAAAGCCCACTTTCGGTTTTAGCCAGACCAATGCTGCAAGCAGTGAGGCCATAATTCCTATTAATGCCTGGTATCCACGTAATGCGGTAGCATATCCAAATATCACCGCCAAGAAAGCGATGCAGACCGCTATGCTAAACATACCAGCACTCATGCGGGTGCCGAGAGATGAGATTGCCATAGGTCGTTTCGTCGCCATGTTATCGTCCCATGACACACTTCGCAACGTTGTTTTTCACCACGCTTCGGATAAAATCGTCACCAATACCAAGCTCCAGTGCTTTTCCATAAGCATCAACCGCTTTCTGGCAGTCTCCTAAGGCAAGGTATACATCCGCAAGATATAGTTGCCCATAGGCATCAGCAGGAGCAAGTTGTAATCCAATCTGTATCATGTCTAGTGCCGCTTGGTAATCACCATCCCTATAGAGCTGGCGGCCCAGCCCGAGTTTCGCTTGTCCTAGATACCGAATTACCATTTCTCTGTCTGCCTGGGGATATTCACTTGCTTTCGTATATGCGTCTACCGCTTCCTGATAATGGCCCATCAAGTGGTAAGCATGGCCTAGATAGAGATACCGTTCGAAATCTGATAGGGATTTATGCGACGCTTGCAGGAATACACGAGCCGCCGTAGAAACTTCACCTGTGTTCCAAAGAACGTAGCCCAAAGAAACGTAAGAGGGAACATACTCTGGGTTTACATCTGCTGCTAGTCGGTAGAATGCAATGGCGCATCTAATGTCTTTCGAGGATCCGAATGCCCGCGACTTCCCCATTCGATGTAAGGCTGTTTCCAAGCCAGCGCGCCTCCATGCAACAAGTGCTTCCTGCCATTGACCTTGCTTTGCCATTGTCAGGCCAGTGATGTAGAAAAACAGGGGATCATTTGTGGGATGTGGCGATCGTGATTCAATCGCCAGTTTTACACTCAGATAGTCGCCGTGCATGTAGGCCAGGAGAATAGCTGCTCGCGCAGATAATCGCTCATACTCCAGATGCTTTCCCACTAGTGGAAGAGTCGTAGCTGAACTGTTAAACTCTACTTTCCCATCGTTGCATAGAAAAAACCGGTCTGGTTGCAGCGTTGTGTTATCTCCCAACGCTCGCATCACTCTAACCACTTCCACATTGCTAAAGGCTTTAGCCACTAACCATGGGCCTTGCCAAAAGCACAGCGTAATTGTGCCAAGTATCAACAACACCTGTGTAGTGTAGAGTTTTCTCGCTGGACCTGTAGCTGATGAGCGCTTCATTTGCTGGGTTTCTATCCATCAACCGAAATCTACACCAGGCACCGAGGACACCCGCTCACACCTCCACTGTTAGTCGATCTCCCGCTAAGTTCATACCATACAAACCCGAGTGAAATAGGTAGTACGCCTCCCCCGGCCAGCTTGCTGGCACCGTGGGGGGAGATGGGCAACGGGGCTCTGTCCTCGGTGGCGGGCGGCGGCTGGCGGCCCAGCGGGGCATTTGACGAAGCGAAGATAAAGCGGAGGTGCGGAGGTGCAGAGGTGCTGGGGTGCTTTCTGAGCAGAGGTGCGGAGGTGCAAGGGTGCAGAGGAGAATTCGCCTCTGCTCCCGTGCTCCCCTGCTCCCTTGCCCCTCTGCTCCCTGTCTCCTCGTCCCCTTGTCTCCCTGTCTCCCCATCTCCCTGTCTGCTTGTCTCTCCCTCAACGACGCGGCGACACGCCTCTAAGAGGTTGAGCGTGCCAATCACATTCACCTCGCAATCCCGCCGCGGATCCGCCAGCGAGCCGGGGACGCCGGCCTGGGCGGCCAGGTGGACGATGCCATCGTGGCCGGGCACCACGCGGTTCACCAAGTCGGCGTCCAGGATGTCGCCCTCGATGAACTCGATGGACAGGCCATCCAGGTACTCGCGCCTGCCGGTGCTCAGGTTGTCCAGCACCGTCACCTGGTAGCCGTGGTCGAGCAGCATACGGACGAGATTGGCGCCGATGAAGCCGGCACCGCTGGTAACCAGAATGTGCAGCCTCTCCTTCAGCATCATTCAGCTTGCTCACGAACGCAGCTTCATAGCGCCGCTTACGCCAGGCCTCCGCGATGTTCGTACATACCGAGCGGGAGGCTCGCCGGATCTGGTCAGTGAGGGAAAACCGCTCCTCCGGTGGGAACGACTTGGAGAGTTCAAAGATCCGCATCGCCGCTTCAAAGGCGAGCTTGTACACCTCTAACTCCTCATGGCTTTGAATCACCCTCGCACCTCCGCCCCCCTGCCCCTCTGCTCCTCTGCTCCCCCGCTCCCCTGCTCCTCCGCTCAACGCAAAAACCGCACCTTCTCCCTGCGTCCATCCCACCGCACGTCCGGGATCAGCACCTCCCGCTTGGCCTCGATGCGACCGCGGTACCTCATCAGATCCTGGAGCATGATGCGCATCTCCGCCTCCACGTCGTGGGTGGGCTGATAGCCCAGGTCGAAGAGGTGCTGGTGGTCGGGGTTGTAATAGTGCTCCTCCATCTCCTTGCGCGGGTTTTCTAGATTGCGCACCTCCACCTCCAGCCCCAGTTCGCCGGCCACCTGCTGCACCTTCAGCGCCAGTTCGGTGACGTCGTACACCTCCTCGAACTGGTTGAACACCCGGTACTCGCCGGCCTCGGGCGGGTTCTCCAGGGCCAGGGTCAGGCACTGCATGGAGTCGCGCAGGGGCAGGAAGCC
>FWPU01010463.1_pt1 | contig 13783 bp, 10 predicted proteins | sample 2228361 | NCBI WGS metagenome assembly FWPU01 (sample SAMEA103939777, study PRJEB20133) | metagenome | reverse complement strand
GATGGCCGTGGCCCCTGCCACGCCTTTCACTTGCGTTCAGGGGCGTGCCACCCAATGTCGGCCTTATCCGGCGGATGAATCGTGACACTGACGTTTGGCAGCTTTCATTGGGGGCTGACGCCTCCGGCTCCGCGTGTGGCACGGCCAGAGCGCGGCGATGGCCGTGGCCCCTGCGACGCCCTTCACTGGCGTTCAGGGTATGCCACCTGCCTTGGCGTGCGTGCAAGGCACGCACCTTGCTGGAGATCCGCGGGCGTCAACCGGCGGCGGCCAGCCTGCTTCAGGCGGTCCTTTGGTGCGCGGCACCTGTGGGCGGGTGCTAGGCCTTGCCGGTGTCGGTTTTGGGTCTTGCGCGGCCCTCTGGGCCGGGGGGCTCGTAGTCGAAATCCTTCCAGATCATGGCCCGGCGGCGGATGGGCTCGATCCGCAGGACGACTTCGCCGTTTTGGAAGATGCGGACGGTGCCGTTGGACTGGCTGACGGTCACGGCGACCGCCTTGGTGGCGCGGCTGATGGCCGCGGCAGCCCAGTGCCGGGCCCCCAATCCTTTCGACAGGGTCAGGGCGTGGGCTGGGGCGTCGATATACCGGCAGGCGGCCTCGACGGTGCCGTCGGCCGAGACGATGATCGCCCCGTCCATCTGGGCGATTTCTTTGATGCCTTCGCGCACGCGGGGATCGCCCAGGTTGCGGTCTTTGCGGCTGTAGCCGCGCACGGGGTCGAATCCCACGGGCCGGCTGCATGCCAGGACCTTGCGCGTATCGCCCACGACGAACATCGTGCCCACCGGTTTGCCTTCGCGGCCTTCGCGGCCGATCTCGACCGCCAGGTCCACCACCATTTTGAGCGTGTCGAGGGGGACGCGGGTTTCCAGTTGCCGCAGGTCCCGGCCGGTGAGCCGATCGAGGTGCTCGCCCAGGTTAATGATGCTCACCGAATCGAGGGTTTCGGCCTCGAAGCCGCTGTAGAGGGCCACGACGCACGAGCCGGGGGCGAGGATATCGTCGGCCACAGCCTCCAAAAGGGCCTGCGTCAGTTGGTCGTAGACTGGGCTGTCGGCCATGTTGAGGACCACCGCTTCCAGCCCTGCCTCGCGGGCGCCGACCAACTCGGCGGGCGTATTGGCTGCCACGATCACTTTTTCCTGCCCGGCCAGATTCTTGAGCCGCGCCCAGTCGGCGGGACCATCCAGCAACAGCAGCACGGCATCGGCCTCGATCGATTCCGAAAGCCGGATCGCCAGCGCATAAAGGGTCTTGAAGCGGTCAGTGAATCGAAGTGGCTTCATGCCTGGCCGGCCATCGGGCCGAACCTCCCCCTTCGTGCCGAAATGTGGAGCCTGCCGAGCGCCGTGTGGATCGAGATCGAGCCGCTGCCAATGGCCCCCTGGGCCGGTCGCCGCCGCCTTCGGCCCACCCGCCACGCCGAAATCCCCATCCGCCAACATCCTACGGGTTTCTTCCGAGGCCGACAACTGCAACGCCTTTACGACATGATTACCGACGCATCGTCCCGCCGAGGCCGCATGCGCCTCCGACTGCCCCGGCCGGAAACAGGCCGGGCCTCTGGGCACTTCACCCTAGGCGGCCAAGCGCCGACCACGCCCTTCTGTCGATCCTTCCTAGACCGGGCGGGACCCCGGGTTGGCAGAAGAAGGGTTCGAAGCGGTCGTCACGTTCCGCGACCCTCAATAAAGCCATTGGCCAATCCGGTCGACCAGCGAGACGGGCGGCTCTGGCGGGACCGGCTTGCCTTGCACGTAGCTCCGCCATCGCGGCACATCGTTGCCGTAATCCGCCGGCGCAATCTGCCGGAGCGAGGCTACGGCCAGGTATTGCATGGCCGGGTCCCGTTCGTCCAGCGCCATTCCCAGCGCCGGGATGGCCGCGGGTTCGCCCGTCTCTCCCAACGCCTTGACGGCGGCCAGGCGCACGTCTGGGTCGGTATCGGAGCCGAGGGCCTCGGCCAGGGCTGCGGCCGCCTCGGGGCCCCCTACCCGGCCCAACGCCTGGCAGGCCATGATCCGTACATCCGCATCGGGGTCTTGAAGCCCTTGGCGGAGCAACGCCAGGGTATTGGGACCTGCCAGGTATCCCGCAGAGTGCAGGATCTGGCCGCGAATGAGCGGGTCTCGCTCCTGGGCATACATTTCGGCCAGTTGGCCGGCCACGCGATTCTGCTCCATAGGATCCTGCCGGGCTGCTCGCTGGCCGAGCTGCCGAATCGCGCGCATCCGCTCCGGCGGTGGCGTAATGCCGGCAACCCGGTCCGAGACCTTAGCAACCGGCCAGAGGGTCCACCGGCCGCTCTGGTTCACGGTGCACCCCGCCCCGGGAACCAGCGTGATCACGAAAATCGCCAGAAGCAGCCTGCGGATCATGGCACTCCGTCGCCGCATGACCGGCTAACAGGATTCACCCAAAAGGGGCGCTAGAGAGCAAAGTCGCTGAAAATACCCGGCGCAATGGGCCGGTGCCAGCGCCGCCGAAAACCGGCGGCCACTATAGCAAACCCCTCGGCAAACCGCCAAGGTCAATCGTGGTAGCACCACTGGGGGAGCCGTGAGGCACATCGCAAAGAGAATAGACGCTGAAAAACGAGCAGAAGCGGGCCGTGGTTCGAGCTGGCCCAACCCTTTCCGGGTTCTCAGGTTTGGCTCCAGACGACCCCTTTGGCCCCCGCTTCGGCCCGGCCGATGGGCCAACTGGGCACCCCATGGTCGGCCAATTGGTGCCGGATGCTTTCCGCATAGTAGGGGCTGACCACCAGCACCATCCCGATGCCCATGTTGAAAACCCGCTCCATTTCGGCCGAGTCGATTTGGCCGAGGCGCTGAAGCCACGCGAACACGGGGGGCACCGGCCAGGCCGAGCAGTCCAAAACGAGCTGTACCCCCTCCGGTAGGATCCGCCGCAGGTTTTCACGCAGCCCACCCCCCGTAATGTGGGCAATCCCGTGAACCACGCTCTTGACCCGGTAGTAGCTTAGCACGCTGCGAATTGGCCTGGCGTAAATGCGGGTTGGGGTGAGCAGCTCCTCGCCCACGGTTCGGCCAAGTTCATCTACATAGTCGTCAATCTTGAGCCCAGCGGCCTCGAAAACCACCTTGCGGGCCAGGCTGTAGCCGTTGGAGTGCAATCCAGTGGATGCCAACCCAAGTACCACGTCGCCCGGGACGATGGCCCGGCCATCGATCACGTGTTTTCGTTCCACGACCCCCACACAGAAGCCGGCCAAGTCGTAGTCGCCAGCGGCATAGAGGTCTGGCAAGATGGCCGTCTCGCCCCCCAAAAGGGCACAGTCGCTCTGCACGCATCCTTCGGCAATCCCGCGAACGATCTGTTCTAACAGCGGTGGGTCATCGCGGGGCATGGCTACGTAGTCGAGAAAAAACAGCGGCTCAGCCCCCACGCATAAGGCGTCATTGACGCTCATGGCCACCAGGTCGATACCCACGGTGTGATGCACGCCGGCCAAGGAAGCCACCTTGAGTTTCGTGCCAACCCCATCGGTACATGCGACCAACACGGGGTCGCGATACCGCCGAGCAAACAAGGGGGCCGAAAAATCGAGCGCAAAGAGGCCGGCGAACCCCTGTTTGAGGGGGATAACGCGGGGCGTCACCGTGCGAGCAAGCAATCGGGGCAAGCGCTGCATCGCCTGGTTGTACAAATCCAGGTCCACGCCAGCCGACTTGTAGGTGAGCTTGCCCATCGCCGGAGGCCTCAAAAGGCTAAAAAGCCCCATTCTACCCGTCATTCCGACGCTTGGAGAAGAGGCTACGGCATGGACGCGCAATCCGCCGGCAGTCCGAATCGCGGGGGGCGCGTTTCAGGCAGACCTTCGGGGGCGACAAGCGAGCACCCGAATGGTCTTGTTGACCGCCGACCGGTTGGGCCAGGCTACTCGATTCGCAATGGCCAAGTCCTCGGTACGGACGGCCGCCCGCATACATCCCGGCACCGAATCGCTACGGCCGTTGGGTTTGAAGGGGCCGGCCCAGGGCCCGCTCCACGCTGGCCACCTTGGCTCGAATCCGCCCGGCTGGGGCCTTGCGGTAATCCATGCGGATGGAGCATTCAATGCGGTCGCAGTCGGCGGCCAGTGCCTCGAAGCACGCCTTCAACAGCCCCATGAGTTGCTCGAACTCCCCCTCCACGATCGTCCCCATGGCGTGGAACTGGTAGTCCAACCCGCTGGACTCGATGATGGGAACGCACCGGGCCACGTATTGGCCCACACTTTCGCCCTTGCCCAACGGGAAAATGCTGAATTCCATCACGATCATCGCTTTGGCCCTTTCTGGGTTATTGGAAAGCGGCGTGTGGCAAATGGTCCTGGCCGTAGGCGCGTGGCCAAGGCGAGCGCAACGTTTTTTGGCAAGCGACGTCCTGGCCGGTGGCCTCGCCGCAAGCGTCTCGCCGCCGGGGCCAGCGTGCGTGCCTCCCTCTCGACGGAATTGGCTCCTGCCATGCCTTTTCGGTGGCCACCCTGAACGGGCCACGCCTTTGCCATTCTACACCGGTTTACAAGGTGGCCGAGCGCAGGACGGGCACCCTGCCAGGGCGCTTTGCGCGGTGCCGTGGGGATGGGCGTTGCGGCCTCCGCCCCGGGCGCTTGCCCGCTTGCCCACAGCCAAGCCAACCCGTATGCTGCGCCGCAGACCCGCGATTTCCCCCCCGTGAAAGGACGATCCCATGCCGCTGCCTGGGCGCTCAAAAGTTGGGGTCATCGCCATTGCGGCGGGACTTGTGCTTGGGACCTCCGCCAGCGGTGCCGATTCGACAGGCCTTCGGACACCGAGCGCCGAACAGCAGTCGGCTGCTGCATTCGCCCAAACGTTGGTGGGCCTCGCGGCCCAGCCTTTGCCCTTTTCGTTCACTTATGATGGCCGGCCCGCCCGCGAGTTGCTCAAACAATGGCCCCGGAGCCACCGCCAGGCGCGGGTGGAGGGGAGCCGCACCCGGCATCTTGTGACGTTCCGCGATCCGGCAACAGGCTTGGAGGTCCGATTGGAAGCGGTGGAGTACCACGACTTCCCGACGGTCGAATGGACCCTGTATTTCCGCAATACGGCTGCCCGCCCCACCCCGATCCTCGAAAAAATCCAGGCCCTGGACGTCGCGTGGCAACGTCCGGCCGATGTGGAGTATGTGCTGCACCATGCGGCCGGGTCGCAGGCCAATCGCTCGGATTATGCCCCGCGGGAAACCGTGTTGGGTCCCAGGGCGGTCAAGCGGTTCGGCGGGGCGGGGGGCCGGCCGACGAACGTCGACTGGTCGTATTTCAATCTCCAATGGGGGAGCCAGGGGGCGATCGTGGTCGTCGGCTGGCCAGGGCAGTGGACCGCCGAGTTTGCCCGCGACCAGGACCGGGGGCTTCGCATTCGGGCCGGGCAGGAGCGAGTCCATGCCAGGCTGTTGCCCGGCGAGGAAATCCGCTCGCCCCTCATGGTGGTTCAATTCTGGCAGGGGGATCGGCTCCGGGCCCAGAACACCTGGCGGCGGTGGATGATGGCCCATAGCATGCCCAAGCCGGGTGGCAAGTTGCCGCCGCCCCAGTTCGTGGCCTCCAGTTCCCGCGCTTACGAGGAGATGATCCACGCCAATGAGCAGAACCAGATCCTGCACATCGACCGCTACCTGGAGGAGGGCCTGAAGATCGACTACTGGTGGATGGACGCGGGGTGGTACATCCAAGAGCACGGCTGGCCGCAGGTCGGCACGTGGGAGGTCGATCCCCAGCGCTTCCCGCGCGGATTCAAGCCCATTAGCGACCATGCCCACGCCCGGGGTGTGAAGATACTCGTGTGGTTCGAACCCGAGCGGGTCATGCCCGGTACATGGCTTTACGAGCATCATCCCGAGTGGCTGCTCAAACCCACCGCCCAGGCGAACCCCCTGGCCGGGATGCGGGCCTGGTCGGCAAGCCAGATCGGCGGCAGCGATCCTTGCGTGTCGCATAATCCCACCGCACAAGAGCGGCGCATGGCCAACATCTGCTGGCCTCCGGGCTGCCTTGCGTTCCATCCCGGCCCTCAAGGGCAATACGCTGTGGTGCGGTTCACGGCACCGGAGCCCGGCCCCTATGCGATCTCGGCGGTGTTCACCGGTATCGACCGCAGCCCAACCACCACCGACGTCCACGTGCTTTGCGATGGCCAGCCGGTGTTCCGGGGCTGGCTGAACCTCAAAGGGCAGGGAAACCAGGCTAGCTATTCCGCCAAAATCGTGCTGGCGGCAGGCCAACCGGTGGACTTCGTGGTGGGCTGGGGCAATGGGACCCACGTGTGCGACTCGACCGGGCTGGAAGCTCGATTGGTAGGCCCCTCGGCTCGCACGTACCACGCGGCCAGAGAGTTCCACGCCGAGAAGAACCCTCACGGCCCGTGGAGCTACGGCTGGCTGAAACCCGGACCGGCCCCCGACGCCGCCAGCTTCCGCCCCTTCGATCGGCCCGTCAAACCAGGCGACGTCGGCGTCCGGCTGCTCAACCTGGGCGATCCTGCGGCCCGAAAGTGGCTTACCGAACATCTCGACCGCCTGCTGACCGAGCAAGGCATCGACCTGTATCGCCAGGACTTTAACATGGATCCGCTGGAGTTCTGGCGGGCAGCCGACGCCCCCGACCGCCAAGGCATTACCGAAAACAAACACGTCGTGGGCTACCTGGCCTATTGGGACGAACTCCGCCGCAGGCATCCCAACATGCTCATCGACTCCTGCGCCAGCGGCGGGCGGCGCAATGACCTGGAGACCATGCGCCGCGCCGTGCCCCTGTGGCGGAGCGACTATGCCTTCGAGCCTATCGGCCACCAGTGCATGACCTACGGCATCTCGTTATGGCTGCCCTACCACGGGACCGGGACGGTGGCCAGCGCGGCGGCTCCGTATTATGGTGGCGGCTTCACCAAGGTCGAGCCCTATGCGTTTTGGAGCAATGCCGCCCCCAGCCTGGGCAGCGGCATCGACATCCGCGTGCGGGAGCTGGATTACAACACCCTGCGGCGATTGTACCACCAATGGCGCCAGTTGAGCCGGTTCTACTACGGCGATTATTACCCCCTGACGCCCTACACTCAGGACAACCACCAATGGATCGCCTGGCAGTTCCACGACCCGCAAGAGCAGGCCGGCGCGGTCCAGGCCTTCCGGCGCGAGCAATGCCCGGCCGATACCCTCCGCCTTCGACTGCGTGATCTGGACCCGGGCGGCGTCTATCGGCTGACAGTGTTCGAAGGACAAGCCCCCATTGAGGCCGCGGGAAAAGACCTCATGGGCGAAGGCCTGCCAGTGAGCACCCGCGAGCGCCCGGGGGCTGTCGTGCTGCTTTACCACCGTAAATAGGGTGAGTGCTTTACACGCACGCACTGGCCGTTTGCGGTTCGGCTGCGGGATACGGCTTTCCCCACAGGGCCAGGCGGTGCATGGTTCGCGTGATTGCCAATGCCAGTCTAATTGGGGGTACGCCACTGCTAGAATGGGGCAATGCACTCCGCGTGGTTGCAAGCAGCCGCTTAATCTGGCATCTAACGCATCCAAGTCGTGTGCCTGTTGGGACGTGCAGGCAGCACTGCTTCCCCTCGGCCACCTGGCTTAAGGGCGCCGGAGACCAGCAGGCACTCGGGCGCTGGTACCGGGGGCCGGCAGTAACACGCAAGCATGTTTTTGTCCACAACTGGCTGCTTTTTTCGCAAGAGAATAGTTATGTCCGGCGTTGACATGACCCCTGCCTGGCAAAGCCCGCCAGCCAAAACCAGACTTGCGAGGTGTTAAGCGTCCCACTGACCGGGTAGTACCTCGAGGTGGGCTTATCCGGCTTCGGTCGCGGCTTGGCGCGTGATTGACGAGCGGAACACGAAAACTCCGCCAACCGCCAGCATCCCCCCCCACCCCTACACCCCCATATGGATGGTTCGTGAGAATCAGGGTAGGTATGCGGCGGGGAGAAAAGGAGTTAAAATAGGAACTTTGGTCTAGTTAGCTGGGGAGAACTCCAGGATGGGGCTCCTCGAAGACGACGAACGCCTTTATGAAGCCCCAGTTCTTCGCCCGCTACGGCCTCCTCATCTTGATGACCGTCGCGTTTCTGATGCCCTTCATGTACGTTGGGGCACGGCGGTCTTTGCGAAGCAACCAGAACGACGTCAAGTCCTGGCTGCCCGACGCTTACGAAGAGACGGCCACCTATCGGTGGTATCGCCAGCACTTCGAAAGCGACATGTTCATCCTGGCCAGTTGGGACGGCTGCACCCTCGGCTCGCCGGCGCTTGACCTGTTGGCCAAGAAGCTGGTCCCTCCGCCGGATGCCAGCCAGAACCCATTGACCGCGCCTCTCCCCTTTTTCAAGCGGGCCATTACCGGCACAGAACTGGTTCAGATGCTGGTCAGCCGGCAGGGTTTTACCGAAGAGGAGGCGGTCGAGCGGCTCAAGGGGTTCGTCATTGGTCCGGATGGCAAGCAAACGTGCCTGATCCTCACGGTGGCACAGGAGTCGGAAGAAACCTGGGAAGCCCAGCGCGCGGCCTCCGGGTATCGCAAGCCCAAGTTCATGCACGCCGTGGTCGAACGGGTGTACGAGGTGGCTGAAAGCCAATGCGCGATCCCCCGCGCGAGCCTCCGGCTGGGAGGGCCGCCGGTCGATAACGCGGCCATCGACATTGAAGGCGAGCGGTCGTTGTTTCGCCTGGCCGGTTTTTCCGGCATCGCCGGACTGGTGCTGGCTTGGTGGTGCCTACGGAGCTGGGGGCTGACGGCGATGGTCTTCACGTCGGCCCTGTTCAGTGCCGGGTTGAGCCTGTTGGCGGTGTGGCGATTCGGCTACGGCGACGACATGAACGCCATCCTTTTGACCATGCCGTCGCTGGTCTACGTGGCCGCCACCTCCGGGGCCATCCATCTGGCCAATTACTATCGCGATACCGTGCGACAGCACGGTTTTGGGGCAGCGCCGGAGCGCACGGTGCGATCGGCCTGGCTCCCTCTGGCGCTGGCGACCGGTACCACGGCCATCGGCCTGGCCTCGATGTGCATCACCGAGCTGGTGCCCATCCGGATGTTCGGCATGTATTCGGCCATCGGCGTGGCGATCGGCTTCGCGATTGTCATCCTGTATGTCCCGGCGCTGTTGCATTTCTTTCCCCTGCGGGGGATCCTCCGCGCCACAGAAAAACGGCGGCGATGGGACCCCGGCTCCTCGCCCCGCTGGCGGCGGGTGGGAGAGTGGATCATCCGGCACAACAAACTGGTTACGGCTGGCTGCCTGGGGCTGATGGCGCTGGGAGCCTGGGGCGTTTCCAGGACCGAAACGTCGGTCAAGCTCATGCGCCTGTTCTCGCCCGACGCCCAGATCATCCGCGATTACCGGTGGCTGGAGGATCACCTGGGGCCCCTGGTCCCCATGGAAGTGGTGCTGCGGGTGGACCAGCGGATCGACGGCAAGTCGAACCTGGACTTGCTGAACCGCATGGTGCTCGTTAGCGACATCCAGCGGGCGATCTCGGGACTGCCGGACGTGGGGAGCACCTTGGCTGCCCCGACTTTCGCGCGGGAGCTACCGCGCCGGGCTGGCATCATCGAGCGACAAGCCTGGAAGCGGCAGATCGAGCGCCACCGCCAGGACCTGCGGGACTATCTGGTGACCGCTACCAATCCCCAAACAGGCCAACCCGAGGAACTGTGGCGGATTAGCGCCCGGGTGGCAGCCCTGACCGACTTGGACTATGGCGAGTTCGTCAAGGATATCCGGGCCGCGGTCGAGCCGGTCCTGGCCGCCTGGCGCGAGAAAATCCAGATCGAGGACCCCCAACTTGCCGCCGCCCTGGGCCCCGAGAAGGGCGTATCGGCCGTGTATACCGGTTTGGTTCCTTTGGTGTACAAGGCCCAGAGTTCGATGCTCGACGGATTGATCCTGAATTTCGCGGGCGACCTGATCCTAATTGGCGTGGCGATGACCGTATTGGTCCGTGACTGGTCGGCGGGGTTGCTGCTCATGCTGCCCAGCTTGTTCCCGCTGGCGATCGTGTTTGGGGCCATGGGGGCCTTGGGGATTGTGATCGACGTGGGGACGGTGATGGTTCCCGCGGTGGCGTTGGGCGTGACCGTGGATGACGCCATCCATTTCATGCTTTGGGTGCGGCATGGGCAGGAACGGGGCTTGAACCGGGCGCAGGCCATCATGTTCGCCTACGAGGATTGTGCGCGGGCGATCTACCAGAGCTGGGCCGTGATTGGGCTGGGGCTGTTTTCGTTCGCGTTGAGTTCGTTCACGCCGACGCAGCGCTTCGGCTATCTGATGTTCACCATGCTGACGGCCTCGTCGTTCGGCAATCTGGTGATGCTGCCGGCGCTTCTGGCCAGTCCGGCGGGGAATCGTTTTTGGGCAAGGGGCCGGCAAGTCCTGCGAGACAAGGCGCAGGCCCGCCGGGCCGGGTTGGAAGGGCCGCCGGAGGCCGAAGCCGAACCCGCCCCGGTCCTGGTGCCTGTTGCCGCAAGCAGCGGCCCATCGGAGGGGGAGTTGGTCGAGGCCGGCCAGAGGCGGGCGGTCCTCCGCCTGCCCCGGCGGAGCCGCAAGCGGGCGTACCGCCGCGCCGTAGGCCGATAACCTGTGCGGGGGCCGAGCCGGCGGCCTGGCGGCTGGGCGTTTTCCTTTTCGCCCGGGCGTTGGGCCCAAGCGTCAGGCAGCCCGTTTTTGTTTGGAAAGGACGCGCCCTGCCTCCGATGCGGCGGGCTTGATCAGGGTGCCCAGCAAGTTCCCGCGGAACATAGCCAGTGCGTCCCAAGCGTTGACCAGCCGTTCATAAGCCAGCAGGGGATAGAACAGCAGGGGGCTTGCCCGGCCGTAAGACGGTTCTTTCTCGATGAGGCGGAACTCCACGGCTTCGAGTCCGGCGTGGCGGGCCAGCCGGGTGATGGCTCGCCGCGTGTTCAGCCGGTAATAGGTGGGATACGAGGGGTGCGAGCCGGCGGGCATCCGGCGGAGCCATGCCGAAAGCCGCGACTGGGCCCGACGGGGCACCAGCCGGGCCCCCAACGAGACGTAGTGCCAAAGGTTCGGGGTGCGGAAGAAGAAACAGCCCTGGGGCCGGAGGACGCGGGCGACTTCGGCCAGAAACGATCGGGGCTCGGCGATGTGTTCCAGCACGTAGTCGGCCACGGCCAGGTCGTAGCTGGCATCCGGCAGCGGGAACGTGCCACCGTCGTAAAGATGCACCGTGGCAAGGTGGGGGTTCTGGAGGGCGTCCGGGTCGATATCCAGGCCATCCACCCGCGAAAACAGCGAGGCCAGCCATTCGGTGGTGCGGTTTTGGGGCCCCGGCCCGATCTCCAGGCACGTCCCGCCGGAGGAGCGCGAACCGATCATTTCGAAGAACTCGGCGCGGCCGCTTTTCCAGCCGGGCTGGCTCCGGTACCAGCGCTGGACGGTTTCTTCGTACCATCCCATGAAATCTTCCTTGCATGGGGCTCAGGCAGCCTTGCGGTGCTGGCCCGTGGTTTCAAGGGCGTCCGGCTCCTGGGGGCCGCGGCGCAGCAGGTCCTCGAGCTGCACAACGATCATTTCTTCGTAGAGTTTGAGGAGCCGGCAATAGGTGTAGCCGGCCCGGCCGTCCAGGAAACCCAGGCGGAGCACGTACATGTAGAAAAACCGCAACCAGGGCCGCAGGGGCAGGCGGAACGACAACTGCTTCAGCGCAGCCCGGCGGCGGACCGGATCGCCGGGGACGACCAGGCCGGCCCAATCGACCCGGCCATGGCGCAGGTGCCTGGCATTCTCCAGCGCCTCGTAATAGGCGTAGCGCACGTGTTTTTCCAGCCAGGCCCGCAAGCCGCGCTCGAAGCTGTAGTGGAGGAAGTGGTTTTGCAGCCGGCCTACGGGGCCGTCGGCCAGGTAGGTCAGGTTCACGGCCCGCTCGAAGCGGATGCATTCCGGCCGGAACAACCGCATCACCCATGTGGGATACAGGCTGGCGTGCTTGATCCATCGCCCCTGGAACATGTTCTTAAACCGCACGCGGTAAGCGACTTCGGGGCGGAAGCGATTGGCCACCACGGCAAGCATCTCGTCGCGCAGCGGCGGCGGCGTCACCTCGTCGGCGTCCGGGTTGTAGACCCAGGGGTGCCGGAAGGAGATCTCGCGGAGCGAAAATGTCCGCTGGGCCAGTTCATGGCCGGCAGAATGGACGATGACCCTAGCCCCGGCCCTTTGGGCGATCTCCACGGTGCGGTCCTCCGAATGGTCGTCCAGCACGACGATGTCGTCCGACCAGGCCACCGATTGCAGGCACCGGGGCAAGTTGAGTGCTTCGTTTTTGGTCAAAATGAGGACGGAGATCATCGAGAGTTCCTCCTTTGGAAGTGTGCCCGACCGGCAGCAGAAAGGACCGCCTGATACTCGTGGACCAGTTTGTCGGCGATGACGTGCCAGTGGAATTGGGCCAGGGCCAGTTGGCGGCCGCGATGGCCCATGGCCGCGCGGGCCTCGGCCGGCATCCCCAGCACGTGCCACAGCGCCTCGCGCAGCGACTCAGCCCGGGGTGGTACCACGAGCGCTGCCCCGGCCGGCGCCAGCCAGCCCCAGGGCGTGGCCGTGGTCGTGATTACCGGTTTGGCGCAGCACAGGGCCTCGAGCACCGAGATCCCGAAGTTTTCCGACAAGCTGGGGAGCACGTACACATCGCATTGGCGGAGGATCCACACCCGCGACTGCTCTTCGACCATGCCCGCCCAGATCACCTCGGGCGCAATGCCCAACCGTTGGGCCAGGGCCTGCATGCGGGCGGTCGTGCCGGCAAAATCGGGGCCGACCACCAACAACGCCACATGCCGCCGGCGGTCGCCCAACCCGGCCATCGCCGCCAGCAAGAGATCCAATCCCTTGTTCACATCAACGCGGGCCAGGTACAGGATGCACGTTTTGCCGGCCAGGGCGGGCCACTGTCGGGCCAGGTAGCCGGGCGGGCCGGGGTCGTCGAATGCCTCGGGAAATACGCCGCACGGGCTGATCAGGGTGCGGGCACCAGGAAGATAAGCCTTTACATCCTGCGCGTCGGCCTCGGATTCGGCATGCACCAGGGCTGCACCGGCCAGCGTGCGCCGCTCGATGAGCCGGCCGTACATCCCTTTGCGCCACCGCTTGTGCCGCAACTTCCACGGATGCAGGCTGCCGTGTGGCTGCACCACGTAGGGGACCTGGTACTGGCGGGCCAATTGGGCAGCCGCCAGCCCGGGATACTGCCACAGGCCATGAATGTGCACCAGGTCGGTGTGGGGCATTTCGGCGGCCAGAGCCCGGCGCAACTCGGGCGAATAGGCGTAATGATGCAGGATCCGGGGCGGAAAACGGCGCACCTCGACTCCGGCGGGCGAGAAGCACGGTTGCCGGCCATCTCCCACGTGGTACAGGCGCACGCGATGTCCCAGGGCTGCCAGGCTCTGGCACAACTCGGCGCAGGCGCGGTTTCCCCCACCCCCGCGGATCTCCAGACCCGGTATCACGTGCAGCAGTCGCAAGGCCCGCCCGCCGGGACACTGGGTGGCGTCCGGCAACACCTGAGACTCGTTCATGCCACCTTCCTTTCCTTGTCCCCGTGGCCGGCACGCGCACGGCAGCCGCGGAGCCGGCGAATGGCGGATTCCAGTTCCGCCAGCGTCTGAGCCGTGGGCCGATCGGTTCGCAACAGCAAACTCCCGGGGAAGCGGGCGGCCAGGTCCTCCAAGATCCGGCACTGGCGTGCGATTTCGGCAATCGAGAGTTCGGGCTTGCGGTCGTGCAGGGTGCGGGCGCT
>FWPU01010052.1_pt1 | contig 13783 bp, 15 predicted proteins | sample 2228361 | NCBI WGS metagenome assembly FWPU01 (sample SAMEA103939777, study PRJEB20133) | metagenome | reverse complement strand
TTGCCCACGCCCAGACCGTCCGCGAGCTCGCGAAGAAAAAAGCGCGCGTCGTCGTCCTCGCGCACCAGGGCAGGCCAGGGGACAAGGATTTCATCCATTTGGACCAGCACGCGGACCTGCTTTCAAGGCATGCGAGGAAAAAAACCAGGTTTGTTTCAGATGTCCTCGGTCCAGAGGCCGGGAAGCAAATAAAAAAACTCAGGGACGGAAAAATTCTTTTACTCGACAACGTGCGCCTCCTATCCGAAGAAATGCTTGAGCTGAGCGCGGAAGAACACGCGAAGAGCCTGTTCGTCAAAACGCTCGCGCCCCTGGCCCAAGTGTTCGTGGACGATGCATACTCCGCCGCCCACAGGCCCCACTGTTCCATTCTCGGCTTCACTGCAGTGCTTCCATCGTGCGCTGGGAGGGTGATGGCTGCCGAAATCGAAGGCAATTCAAGGGCCCTTGAAAAAGCAGAGCACCCCAACGTATACGTCCTGGGCGGGGCGAAGCCCGACGACTGCGTGAAACTCTTGAAGGTGGCGGCGGCTGGCTCCAGCGTGGACAGGATCCTCGTCGGCGGAGTAATCGGAGAACTGTGCCTCATGGCGAAAGGAACTGACTTCGGGAAAGCCAAGCTTGAGGAGCTCGAGAAAAACAAGTGGGTAAAGGACCTGCCCGTGGTGAAGGAAATCATGGAAAAATACGGAGAAAAAATCGAGTTGCCAGCCGACTTCGCGGTAGAGGAAAACGGGCAGAGGAAAGAAATCCTTTCGAACGAACTGCCGAGCGAAGAACCGGTTCACGACATCGGGAGCAAAACCGCCCTCAGGTACGCGGAAATAATCAAGACGGCCAGAAGCGTTTACGTGAAGGGACCGATGGGAATGTACGAAAAACCCGCGTTCGAACTCGGGACGAAAATAGTTTTCGAAGCCCTGGCGAAATCAAAAGCGTTCTCGCTCGTGGGCGGTGGGCACACGCTGAACGCGTTGGAAAAATTCGGGGTCAACAGAAAAAAAATAGGCCACGTGAGCCTCGCAGGAGGCGCGCTCCTAACCTACCTGACGGGCGAGCCCCTGCCCGGAGTGGAGGCATTGAAAAAAGCCGCGCAGAGGCAAAAAGCCGGCGCAGGAGCCGGCGGGGTCTGAAATGGTCCTAGAGTACGTTCTTGCGTCAACCATTGCCGTAAGCGCGTTCTCATTCGTGGGAGTGAAGGAAAGGTTTTTCAACAAAAGGATTTTGTCGTTCGTGAGCTTCGCCACCGGCGCGCTGCTGGCCGTAGCATTCCTCGACCTCATTCCAGAAGCGGCGGAGGAGGTTGGAAAAATCGCTTTCGGCCTCGTGCTCTTCGGCGTGCTCCTTTTCTTTATCATGGAAAAAATGATTTACTGGTACCACTGCCACAAGCGCAAATGCGGCGTCCACACCTTCACTTACCTCAACCTGGCCGGCGACTCGATCCACAACTTCGTCGACGGCGTGATAATCGCCTCCTCGTTCCTTGCGAGCATTCCGTTGGGCCTCGCGACCACGGTGGCGGTCATCGCCCACGAGATACCACAGGAGATGAGCGCCTTCGCCATCCTAGTGTACGGTGGTTTTTCGAGACAACGCGCGCTCGCATTCAATTTCCTCAGCGCGCTCGCTGCAATCGCGGGGGCGCTCTTCGCCTATTTCTTCGCCCAGCAAACCGCCCAGTTCTCGGTTTTCGTGCTCCCGGTGGCTGCAGGCGGATTCATTTACATTGCAGGAGCCGACCTGCTTCCAGAGCTTCACAGGCAAGCGGAACCAAAAACCACGGTCACCCAAGCCCTCCTCATCCTGTTCGGAATCGCGGTCGTGTGGTCGGTCACATTGTTTTTCGCGTGATGGCTGGAAGTGAATTAATGAATGATAAAGAAATTATCGCAATCCTTTCCTCGGCGAAAACCATCGCAGTGGTCGGCCTGTCCCGCGACCCCTCAAAGGACAGCAACATCGTTGCGGCTTACCTGAAAAACAATGGATACAAAATAATTCCAGTCAACCCGTTCGCTGAAGAAATCCTGGAAGAAAAATGCCACAAGTCGCTTTCACAAATCCCGGCCGCGCTTCAGAAAACAATCGACGTCGTCGACATCTTCAGGCCCTCGCAGGACGTTCCGCCCATTGTCGAGGAAGCCGTCGCGATGAGGAAAGCCTTTGGAAAACCTTGGGTGGTCTGGATGCAGCTGGGCATAATCAATGAACAGGCTGCTGAAAACGCTAGGAGCGCGGGCTTCGTTGTGATAATGGACAAGTGCATGAAGATAGAGCACGGGCGGCTGATGAAAAAATGATTACCGAAGAGCTTTTTTTATCGCCAGGGGAATGAATTCGAACACGTCGCTCGCGACCACGCCCTCCCCGAATTTTTTCGAGGCCAGCGCGCCCGCGGTGCCGTTAATCCACGCTGCAGCGCAAGCGGCGTCAAAAGGCTCCGCGCCTCTCGCCAGGAGGGCTCCGCAGATTCCGGAAAGAGTGTCTCCGAAGCCTCCTTTCGTCATGAAAACGCTTCCGGCCTCGTTCAGGGTGGTCCGCCAGCCATCAGAAATCACGTCAACGTGTCCCTTGAGCACAATGACTGCGCCGAGGAGACCAGCGTGTTTTTTCACCGCCCGAATCCTTTCCTTCACGTTATTTCCCACGATTACTCCAGTCAGCTGCTGGAACTCGTTCGCGTGGGGCGTGAGCACGGTTTTCTTCCCGGCCAAAACATTTTCGTGGCCGTAAATGGAACGGATTCCGTCCGCGTCAATGACCATCGGCAGCTCCAGCAATTTCACCAACTCAACGACCGCTTTCCTTGTCTCCTCCTCTCTCCACAACCCGCATCCCACTACCGCGGCAGTTGGCTTGAATTCATTCAAATAATTCTTCACCGCAGCCAAGTGCCTTCTCTCCAGTTTTTGGCCATCGAGTGGAAAAGCAATCAGGTCCGGCTTGAAGTGGGAGGCGGCGTCAGCTGCCCTCCTCGGCGCAACCACTGCAACCAGGTCGCACCCGGCACGGTAAGCGGCCAAGGCGTTGAAGACAGTGGACCCAGTGAACCGCTCGCTGCCCCCGATCACCAAAAGCCTCCCGAAGTCTCCTTTGTGACACCACAAGAGCCTCTTTGGATAAAGTTTTTTTACGAGGCCCGCGCTTGTTTTCATTTCTTCACACTCCTCGGCCAGGAAGCTCGGACGCCAAGAGCCCAAGCCACCGACTCACAGAACCGCACAAGGTTTAATAATCATGCGCACGTGATTAAACCAAATTTTTTGGAGGCTTCACAGAAAAAAAAAGCGCGCGGAATAGCAATGGTTGACGTGATATTTTCTTTCATCCTCCTCGGAGCAGTCATATTCTTCGGTTTCCTCGCCTCGGTTCTTTTTGAGAGAACAAACATTCCCGACGTCCTCCTCCTGGTTTTTCTCGGCATCCTCATCGGGCCGGCTCTGAAAATCATAGACCCGGCCCCCCTGGCGTCGTTCATTCCGTTCTTCGCGGCCCTCGCGCTCATCATAATAATGTTTTCCGCGGGCCTTGCATTTAACTTCTATCGCGTGGCGCTCCAACTCTACCGCACCGCAGGATTCGCGCTCCTCGCGTATGTGCTCACCGCAGTGGCTGTCGGCGCAGCTGCCCTCGCCTTCGGCTGGGAACTGCTTCCAGCCATTTTCCTGGCAGTCCTCATCAGTGGTACGTGCTCAACCATAGCAAACGCGCTTATTCCGAAAATAAGGGCAGACGAGGACACGAGAATTTCCCTCAGCGTCGAGGCCCTTGCGACATCAACCATTTCAACCGTCCTAGCGCTCTCCCTCATCCAATTCATGGCAACAAACAAGGCAGTGGATTTTTCAATGACCCTCAACGCGATTGCCAGCGCCTTTTCCATAGCCATTGTCACTGGCGCAGTTGTCGGAATAGCCTGGCTCCAGGGCCTTGACAAACTCAAGGGAAGGCCCCTCGCGTACCTCCTCACGCTGGGCGCGGTGTTCATCCTATATGGAGCGGTCGAGGCAGTCAAGGGAAACGGAGCGATAGCCACCCTCGTTTTCGGCATGGTCATAGGAAACGCTAAGGAAGTATCGGGCGCGCTCAAGTGGAAGACCGCGGTGGAACCCGACAAAATAATCTACAGGTTCCACGAGGAAGTTACGTTCTTCGTGCGCACGTTCTTCTTCGTATACATCGGCCTCGTGTTCACGGCCCAGGCATCGGCTGCTTCCATCGCGCTGTCAGCCCTCGTCCTCACCGGAATAATCGCCGCGCGCATAGTGGCCTCGAAACTCGTGGGAGAAAAAAAGCAGCCGCGCGTGCTCCAGTTTTTCTTCATCCCGACTGGCTTGACCGCGGTTGTGCTGGCGTTCCTTCCGCAAGGCGCAGGAGTGACTGTGCACAACCTTGTTCAGACAGTCCTGCTCATCGTCATCCTCACAAACGCGGCTACCGCCCTCGCGGTGTACAAGTACAACACTTCAGTGCCGAAGAGACCTGCGGCTGTTCCGCAAGTCCGTGCAGGCGCCCCGAAAATAATCGGCGTCAGGTCCAAGACATGAGTGCCGCCGCATTCCTTTCCCCTCCACTCTCCTACGCCCCCCAAGCCTCCCTCGCACCAAGCCAACAACACCCAAACCACCATCCCCCCTTACTCTTACACGCCCTCCCCGGTTCTCCTCACTCCCCAGCATCCAAACCACCTTCCCCTTTACTCTTCCGCGCTCTTCTTGTACTGCCACCACATAATCAACGACTCCTGCGCCGAGGCTGGTTTCGTCCCCTTACTCTTCCGCGCTCTTCTTGTACTGCCACCACATAACGGCCAAAAACACCGCGCCTGCGGCGAGCGCGATGAGCACTTCCTCGAAAGTCACGCTCGGCGGCCTTGGGGGCGCACGAGGAATGGGGGTAAAAGGCGGGGGTGTTGGCGAAGTAGTTGGTGCCGGAGTTGCAGTGACTGCCGCTGACGTGGGGGTCGTGGTCGGTGTTTGAATCCCTTGAGGCGGGAGGAGCGCCATCGACAGACTCACTTCAGTTGACTTGCTTGAGGAGTCGATGCTTGAGTCGGCGAAAACTATTCTCGCCGAGTAATTGCCCGCGCTCGCGTTATCCGCGCTCACGTTGACCAAGAAAGTGATGTTGACCGCGCCCTGGCCCTTTGCAATAAAACAGTTGGCCGACTGCCCTGGGCAGTAGACTTCAAGGCAGTGCAGCATCGGACACTCGACTGACGGAACGGGAATTATCGAAACGCTGACTCCAGGCGCTGGTTCCACGACTTCGACTGCTGTAGTGGTGTTGCACCCGAACGGCGGAAGGTAGGACTGCCACTCCTCGACAAAGAGCTTTATCTGCGCCGAGGCGCTTCCTGGCTGTTGGACGACCAGTGAAACGTTTTTGTCGAGCGCCTCGAGGTTACCGCACTTCGCGCCGGCGGCTGCGGCAAGCACGGCGAACAAAAACATTAGCACAAGCGCCCGCATGAAACACCACCTGAAGAAAGCAAACAAAACAAGATGTTATAAAACTTTCAATGACCCGGTGCCGGCGCGGCGAGTTCCAGCACGTTTCTCAATCCCGGTTTTGCGGCGAGCACGCGCGGCACCGCGTTCACCACGAGCGCGGCAGTCGCCGAGTCCCCGTGCACCCCGCCCCTTACCACGACCTCGAGTCCGGGGTCTCCACTCAAGCGAATCAGGTCCGCGTCCCGCGCCCCCAGTGCCGCAAGAAACTCGAGCACGACAAAAGGCTTTCCGCCCACAAAACCAGTTGCCGACTGCCTCACCCCAGTCACTCTCCCTCGCCTGACAACCAGCTCCTTTGACTCAGTTACTTTACCCAATTCCCTCCCGAGCCCTGCCGCAACAATTTCAGCAGACTCCCTTAAGCCATGGTGTCCGAGCCCGGCTGCTTTTTTCCTGGCCTCGTTCAAGGACAGCCCGGCGCCGATTTTTTTCTGAAACCGCTTCCTCCGCTTTCCAGCGTCGACAACCCGGCGCACGAAAACCGAGTCCACTCGCCTGCACGCATTCGCCAGCACAACAGGCAAAAAATCCATGACGAAACCGGGATTGACCCCAATCGCCGCAACCACCACCTCCTTCCTCCTCGCCTCGGCATCAATTCTTTTCGCAACCAACTTGTTTCCTCCAGTGGGCCCCACGAGTTCCTCGCACGTCGAAACAACCGCCGCGCCCGCCCGAACGCATTCAATAATCTGGGGGGCTGCCTCGCGCAGGCTGGAGACAGTGGCGTGGAAAACAACATCCGGCCCGGCCGCGAGCGCGAGCCGCGCGTCATCCGAAACAACCACGCCCAATTTTTTCACGCCAACAACTTCCCCGGCGTCCCTTCCTTTTTTGTCTGGGTGAATGTCGATGGCCCCAACCATTTTCATTCCGCGCTCGAGCGCGAGCCGAGCGACCGCGGAACCGATTTCGCCGAGGCCGTAGGAAACAAAACGCGTGGGAAACGATTTCTTCACAAAAACCCCGCAACAGCTTTGTTCTCTGCGAATAAAAAAACTTGCCTCCGCGATGCCGCCATCGCGCCAGGACAGCACTTGGGCTTTAAAACTCCTGCGCCGTGCTTTTTTTCATGACGCGCGCAGTCCTCGACGAATACATTGCCGGAAGACCCGCGTTCACGAGAGTCAGGTCCAGGGACGAGCCGCCCCCAATCATTTGCCGCGTCGCCGGATACGAGTTCGGCCGCTTTGGGGGAATTCCAGTCGTGCACAAAGGATACGCCACCGTGGTTTACAAGTACAGGATTGACTTGTTGTGCGACGTGTGCGGAAAACCCGTTGAATACAAGAAAATTCATTTAGGAGCCCCCGCAGAGGTGCCGCGCACTGAAGCCGAGAAAATGATGGCCGGGGAGAAGAAATTAAAGCGGGCGGTCGCCGCAGGAAAGGAAGTCGAGGCTCCGGCGCGGGACAAGGAACTGGTTTAAAACATTGCCAAATAAATAAATCCCTTCAAGCACTACAGGTTCCAGTGCCCCAAGTGCGGGCGGTGGATTGGAAAGGGAAAAGAACACGCGGGATGCGTGGACGAGCGCTGGGGCTTCTGCAGGTTCTGCGGAAAAATCATGGATAAACTGCTTGAACGAAGTAAATAACGGGGGTTGGCGTGAATTACCGCGTGAAAAACACTGGGCTTGCAAAACAGGGCGCGGCCAACATAGCGTGGGCCGAGGGGCGCATGCCGGTCCTCGCCCTCATTCGCAAAAGATTCGGCAAGGAAAAGCCGTTGAAAGGCACCAGAATCGCCGCGTGCCTTCACGTGACAAAGGAAACAGCTGTGCTCGCGCGAACGCTCCGGGCAGGCGGGGCGGACGTGGCGTTGTGCGCATCGAACCCGCTCAGCACCCAGGATGACGTGGCCGCAGCGCTCGCCAGGGAAGGGTTCAGTGTGTTCGCGTGGCGCGGGCAGACGGAAAAGGAATACTATTGGTGCATAAACAAGGCCCTTGACGTGAGACCGCATATTACTCTCGACGACGGGGCCGACCTCATTTCAACCATTCACTCCAAGAGAACAGAACTCTTGAATGGCGTCATTGGCGGCCAGGAGGAGACAACCACCGGGGTTGTTCGCTTGAAGGCAATGGCGCGGGACCGCGCGCTCAAGTACCCGGTCATCGCGGTGAACAACGCGAAGACGAAGATGATGTTCGACAACCGATACGGCACTGGTTCGTCAACAATTGATGGCATAATGCGCGCGACCAACGTCCTCCTTGCAGGAAAGACCTTCGTGGTCGCTGGCTACGGATGGTGCGGCCGCGGGCTGGCGATGCGCGCGAAGGGAATGGGGGCAAACGTGGTGATAACTGAAGTGGACCCGGTCAAGGCGCTGGAGGCACAAATGGATGGCTTCATGGTGATGCCCATGTCCCGGGCAGCTGCCGAGGGCGACATTTTCGTAACTGCCACGGGCGACATTAATGTCATTCGCAGGGAGCATTTCGAGAGGATGAAGGACGGCGCCATTCTAGCAAACACGGGCCACTTCAACGTGGAAATATGCATTCCTGACCTGGAGAAAATAAAAAAGTCGAAGAAACTCGCCAAAAAAGACGTCGAAGAATACACGCTCAGGAACGGGAACCGGCTTTACCTCCTCGCACAAGGCAGGCTCGTGAACCTGGCCTGCGCGGAAGGGCACCCGAGCGAGGTGATGGACATGAGTTTCGCGAACCAGGCCCTGTGCACGGAATACCTCCTCTCCAGGAAGGGGCTTGAGAACCGGGTCCACGAAGTGCCCGAGGAAATCGACCGCCTCGTGGCTGACCTGAAGCTGAAGGCTATGGGCATCGTAATCGACAGGCTGTCGCCCGAGCAGGAAAAGTACCTTGCCAGTTGGCAGGAAGGAACCTGAGGCTATCCAGGCCCTCCTGGTTTCCTGAAAGGAATTACTTTCCCCCGCTCCTCGAAAACCGCTTTGATTCCAGTAATCGCTTGGAAGTCAGCTGCCTTTGAATGAATGCGGCTCAGCATGCCGTATGCTTTTCCAGCAGCATAAAACCTTTTTTGATAATCCGGGCCGCGCTTCTCCGGCGGAAGGTCCCTGAGTTCAGAAAATCTATTCAACCACTCGCCGCTGAGCACATGCGCCCTGCGCGCCACTTCAGCGACCTTTTCCCGGTTCGCTTCCGAAAACTCTTTCACCCGCTCCAGGTTCCTGATGACATCAAGTTGTTTGTCGAAGTCAATTATCGGAGTCTTTTTTCATCGAGGGTCCTGATTAAATCAAAATAGTGCTCAATCGTCGAAGGCAGTTTTCCCTCGACAACCTGGAACGAGTCCTTTCCCACCGGCGTCGTCGCTTCTTCGAACGTCTTGGAGGACGTTTTCCCTCGACAACCTGGAACGAGTCCTTTCCCACCACTTCTGCCAAGGCATTTATCGTGCGTCAAGCACCCTTGCCTCCGTTTCCCATTCCAGTAGTTTTTTTGAAGCCAGTTCGTTAACCTTTCTCTTTAATTCGAGGATGCGGGCGAACTGGCTTCTCTTGGCTGATTTGAAAAACTGGAAAGGAATCTCCTCGTGATACAAATCATCCCAGAGGCGATACAACTCGCTGGCTTTCTTGCACTCTTCAACCACGTGGGGAGGCTCTGGTCCCGGCTTAACCTGATGAAACTAGTACGCGTATGTCTTGAACTTTTCAAGTTCCTCGCGCGTCACGCGAGTCAGGCCGAGTTCTTCCTTTGGGGGGAAGTACGACGCGGTGCTGCAGCGGCTGGTCGACGCGGTCATGGCGTTGCCGGTCCTGGTGGTGCGGCTGGCGGCGCGGCCTTGAGCCATTCAAGCGCTTTTTCGCCGAAAACCTCTTCCCACTCCTCGAGCGTTATTTTCCCGTTTCCTCTGCTTCCTTGACCGGCGGTTTTTCCACTTTTTCTTCCCTCGGCGGGGCTTGAGGCGCCGGGGGGCGGGCCTGTTGAGGAGAAGCCAAAATTTGAGAAGAAACGAGACCTTGTTCTTGACGAACTCAAGCGGACCATGGCAAGTCAGGACCAGCCGCCCCACTCTATTATTCAAAAATGAATTATATTATCCACAATTGAATAATGGCTTAAAAAACATGGAAAACATTAAATGTCGAGCAGTATCCTCACAACCCATCTTCCCTTCGCGTCGCGGGAAACCTTTGTGCCGTGGTGGGTCACTGCCTTGACGTCCGTCCTGCCAGCCTCGGGAGACATTTTCGAACCGAATCCCCTGCCTTTCAAAAAATACCCGCGCAGAGGAGTCATTTGAAAAGAGTCCACCACGAACTCCTTCAAGAAAACCTCGCGCACCTGGGACTTCGTCAACAAGTCCGACAATACAAAAGTGGCTAATTCCTCGAGCGTGGCCGCGGATTCCGCCACTTGAACCGCTTCCTTCACCCCCAGTTTTTCCGTGTCCGCGATGACTGAAAACATTGCAGCAGCAGCGTTGCGCAGCGCGTCCTCGAAGGAAACGCCGTAAGCCTCGAACAACACGTCCGCAGTGTGCTCGAGGAAGCGGAATTTTTCCCGAACAGGAACAGGCGGTTGAACCAAAGGCGACATGCCGGCCACCGAAGCAAAAGAAACAAAAGGGGTAAAAAGAATAATAAAACAAACACCTTGTTTCCTTTAAACGCTTTTTGGTGGCGCGCGGCCAGTGGTGGTGCAGTGTTTCCGGGGCTTGGAAAAATCGACCCGAAGCAGATGGCAAAACTCATGGCCCAAATGGGCATAAAAAGCGAGGAAATACTCGTTGACCGGGTCGTCATTGAAAAAAAGAACGGGGGAAAAATTGTTGTCGAAAACCCGTCGGTGACAGTCATTGAAATAGGCGGGCAGAAGACCTTTCAAGTCGCTGGCGAGGCGCGGGAGGAGAAAGAGCCGCCGGGCAAGAGCGACGCTGACTTGGTCATGGAACAAGCTGGTTGCTCGCGCGAGGAGGCAGAAAAGGCGCTCGCGGACGCGGGCGGGGACATCGCCAAAGCGATTCTGGAGTTGAAAAAATAAAGGCTTTTATTCCAGGAAAACCCTTGACTTTTTGGCGATTGATTTGGTCGAGAGGCGCGTGAGAATTGGATGGGACCAGCTCATGAAGTTTCCAGAGCTAAGAGTCATTACTCCCGAGGGCTTGAACTTCGGTGTCCGGCTCCCGCAGCTGGGAAAACCATACCACGAAATCCACTCAAGTGAGTTGAAGGGCTGGCTCAGGCCAGAACATGTTACTCTCCCGTCCAAGCCGCCTTCTGAGCTGGAAAGAAAGGAAATCATCGGCCTGCTCGCGGCTCACTGGAATGAGATAAGAAAGAAACTGGTGCAGCCCAAGGGGCACTTGTGGCTTGAAAAACCCTGAGTGGGCGGTTCACTCGATGTGAAAATGCCGCTCGTTCACTAGCTCCAGCGCCCTGCCTTTATCCCGGGCTTTATCCACATAGGTCCTTACCGCGCCCCACCAGTCGATTCTCTCGCTCACGGCCCGCAGGTTCTTCAAGTTTTTTGCGTAGCGCCTGACGCTGGACAACTGCTCCCTGCCCTTCCTCCAAGTCTCTGTCAACAACTTGTCGAGGGCCTTGTCGGCCCTGCGCGACATGAGTTTGAACTCTTCTGGAAAATTTTTTTCCACCCCCCCGCCGCTCCTCAGGAGAGCATCCATTCCCTTTGCTGAAAGCACTCCCAGCATTTTTTGGACCTCGAGCTCGCCCGGCTTTTTTTCAGAAAAAGCAACCCTCATGTAAACAGCTGGGTGGAAGACGTGGAGAAGCCGCCTCCTGCCAGTTCCCTGGAGCAGGCAAGGGTATTCCGAGAGAACGCGCCGCATGTCCTCGGCCACGCCGAACTTCTTCATTATTCCCTCGAATTCGATTCTGCTCCTCGCATCGATTCTCAGCCTGGGCGCCTCAACCATGAGATTTGTTGGCGTGGTTTTGTTTTTTTAACCCCAGCACCGCCGCCCGGCTTGGGTTGGAACGCTCAGGGTTTTTCCTGAAGTTTTTAAAACTTTTAAAAACCCGGACTATAGCATTAGTTCATGAAAAAATTCATGAAAAATTCCTGGGTCCTGGTAACCGCAGTGGTTTGTTTCGCCCTCGGAGCAGCCCTGGTGTACTTGCTCGTCGCGCAAGCGGTTCCAAAACCAGTCCCGACCGCGTCGCCAACGCCAGTGCTGACTCCCACAGCCATTCCGACTCCCGCGCCGCAGGCTGGCGTGAGCAGGTTCGCGTCCGAACAAGAGTTCCTTGACTATGTTTCAAAGGGAAGGGAACTGGGAGGGTTTTGGACAGATGTTTTTTCAGTACTCCGGGCGGGCGTGATGCGAGTTGGCGTGATGGAAACTGCGGCAGGCGCGCCCATGCCCGCGCCCGTGGCGCCCTCCCCAACGCCTACTGCCGCGCCTGAACGCGTTTCAGAAACCACTGTTCAAGTCCCTGGCATTGATGAGCCGGACATTGTGAAGACCGACGGGTTGAACATCTACTTCTCGCCAACTGGTTACTACAGATATTATTACTACGGTCCTGGCGGAAAAACGAAGATAGTCAGGGCGTTCCCGCCCTCGGAACTCGCGGAAAAGACGGGAATAAACTCGAGCGGCCGCCTGCTTTTGGACAGGGAAAAAAGCGTCCTCGTCATACTCGCGGACGACGCCGTGGAAGGTTATTCAATAAACCCGGGGGCCGGGACCGCGGAGAAAAAGTGGGGCATGAAACTTGAAGAAACAGAAATCGTCGACGCGCGCTATCACGAGGGCACTGCATACATCGTGTTGAGGAAAAGCATTCCAAGCTACAAACCGTGCCCGATTCCGTTGTTTTCAGTCAACGGCGTCGCGAGGGAAGTGAAGTGCTCGGACGTGTGGCACCCGGTTTCGCCGCTGCCCATTGACGTGACCTACCACGTTCTCGCAATTTCCCCTGTTGACGGAAGGGTTTCGGCGAGCGTCAGCTTCGTGGGCTCGAGCGACGCCTCGACGGTCTACATGTCGCCTGAATCCGTTTACGTCGCGTACCAGCGCCAGACAAGCATCGGCACAGTGCTGCCTGAATTCTATCTCACTGACGCGGTGCAACTGCTTCCTGCCGAAGCCATTGAAAAAATAGCCAAAATAGGGTCGTATGACATAAGCGGCGAGTCCAAGGCCAACGAAATCAGGCGCGTGGTGGAGGAATACCTTTCCACGCTTTCCAGGGACGAGCGCCTGCGCGTGGAAACCGAGCTCGAGAACAAGATGCAGTCGTTCCTTGAACGCAAGCAGCGCGACCTCGAGCGCACCGAGATAGTGAAGGCAGACCTGCCTTCGCTCGAAGTCAAGGCAACCGGAGCCATCCCGGGACGGCTCTTGAACAACTTCGCGCTCGACGAGTACTCTGGATATTTGAGGACGGCCACGACCACTGGGTGGTGGGACCGGAGCGTGAACGACGTCTACGTCCTCGACTCGTCTCTCAAGACAGTTGGCAGCGTGACCGACCTGGGCAGAACCGAGCGCATTTATGCCGTGAGGTTCGTGGGCGACCGCGGCTACGTCGTGACCTTCCGCGAAACCGACCCGTTCTACGTCCTCGACCTCTCCGACCCAGCGCAGCCAGTGCTCAGGGGCGAACTGAAAATACCGGGGTTCTCCTCGTACCTCCACCCGCTGGCTAGGCACGTGATTCTCGGCGTGGGAAGGGAGGGGAACAACGTGAAACTCTCGGTCTTTGACGTGTCCAACCCCGAAAAACCAGTGGAGGTCTCCAAATACTTTCTTTCGGAATACTGGACGAGCGTGAGCGAAAACTATCACGCGTTCCTCATCGATGAAAAGCACAAAGTGTTCTTCATTCCAGCTGGAAAAGGCGGCTACGTCCTCTCGTACAACCCGGGCGCCGGGTACGCGATTGAACTCAAGGCAACCGCCGCTGTTGAAAACGCGTTGCGCGCACTGTACTTGGATGACTATTTGTACATCGTGTCCATGCAGAAAGTGGTGGTGCTGGACGAGAACACGTGGCAGAAAGCCGGCGAAATTGAACTCGTTCCAATCGAACCAGTCCACCCCCGTCCCAGGCCACTCGTCGAATGAACAACCGGGGGGCGCTGGCTCCCTGCCGAGGGCGGCCTTGGCCTCCCCTCGACCCCTCCAGTCGCCGGGGTTGAACTAACGGGGCGATGGGCTTTGCCCATCGCCGGTGTAGGTCCGGGGGCGCTGGCTCCCTGCAAGCGTGGATGAAGTTAAACGTGTTTTGGTGGTTGCCGGGGTTGCAGGGGGCGCTGGCTCCATGCATCAGTATTCTATTCTCTTGTTTGCCGGAACGCC
>FWPU01010462.1_pt1 | contig 13785 bp, 12 predicted proteins | sample 2228361 | NCBI WGS metagenome assembly FWPU01 (sample SAMEA103939777, study PRJEB20133) | metagenome | reverse complement strand
TGGCGGAAGCTACGGCCATCGCTTCGCTCTGGCCGTGCCACACGCGGCCACCGGGGGCTTACGCCCCCGGCTCTTCTTTTCCACCGGCGGCTGACGCCGTGCGCCTCGGAGGCCCCCGCGGCGGATCAATAAAATCCCAGCTCGTCGCGGGCTTCTTCGCTCATCCGATCGGGCGTCCAGGGCGGATCCAAGACGACCTCGACCGTCACGTTGCCCACCTCGTCACCCAGCGCTTGGAGCACCTCGCGGGCGTCGCGGACCAGCTCGGGCCCCGCCGGGCAAGCCGGGCTGGTCATCGTCATCTTCACGTAGATGTCCGACTTGCCTTGGGCCTCTTGGACCGCCACTTCATAGATCAGCCCCAGGTCCACCACGTTGATTCCCAGTTCCGGGTCGTGGACCTGGCGGAGGGCGGCATAGACCGACGCTTCGTGGATGGCCATAGGTCAGTCCTCCAGGATGCGGACGAACACCTCGTCGCCGATCACTTGGACCTCGTGGCTGGCCGTCGGCTGGGTGGCGGGCATGCTGAGCGCCTGGCCTGTCCGGATATCGAACATCGCTCCGTGGCGGGGGCAGCGGATCGTGTGGTCCTGGAGTTCGCCCTCGGCCAGCGGTCCGCCGTCGTGGGTGCAGAGGTCATCGAGGGCCCAGAAACGGCCTGCCACGTGGAACAGGGCCACCAGCCGGTCGCCAACCTCGACCACTGTCTTGCCGGGGTCCGGAACGTCGCTGACGCGGCAGACGCGAACGAACTCAGGTCCGGGAGATGGAGTGTCGGACATGGTGCAGCGATGGTTTTCTGGGTTGTGCGAAGATTCGCTTCCTTGTTGTGCGGAGAGCGACTGCCACCGGGCTTACGCCGTGCGGCTTTGTCAGGCGGTTTAGGCATCCTCGCGGACGCGCTGGGCGATGGCTGTCTCCAATGCTTCGCGCACGCGCTGGATGGTAATGCGGTCGAGCACCTGCTGGAAGAAGCCGGCCACGACCAGGCGCACGGCCTCGCGACGCGACAGGCCGCGGCTTTGGGCGTAAAACACCATTTCGTCTTCCACACGTCCGGCCGTGGCCCCGTGGGTGCATTTCACATCGTCGGCCAGGATTTCCAGCCCGGGAATGCTATCGACGCGGGCGGTTTCGCTCAAAAGCAGGTTGTCGTCGCGCTGGTAGCCATCGGTCTTTTGAGCCTCGCGCTCCACGCGGATCATCCCCCGCCAGACCACATGGGCCCGGTCCTGGAGGGCCCCCTTGTACAACAGGTCGCTCTTGCCCCCTGGCGCCTGATGGTGCTGGAAAGTGTGGTATGCCAGGTGCTGGCGCCCGTCGGCAAACATCACCCCGTTGACCTGTACGTCGGCACCGCAGCCCGCAAGGCCGACGTACTGATTCACTTTTGCCAACCGGCTGCCCAGGGCGGCCAGGGTCCATTGGAGGCGGGCGTCGGCCTCGACCACGGCCCGATGCTGGGCGAAATGCCAGACCCCTTGGCCCCAGTCCTGCAGATGCACCAGTCGGAGCTGGGCCCCGGGGCCTACGAAGACCTGGGTGGCCCCGCAGTGCAAGCCGGGTGCGTCGGCGCCGCCAGTATGCTCGCAAATGAGAGTCGCCTCGGCCCCCGTTTCGAGAACCACCAGCGTGTGGCTGAAGTCGCTCCCTCTGGGACTGATCGCCGAGAGGCTATACAACGGTTCTTCTATCCGTACGCCGCGCGGGACGAACAACACGGTGCCGCCCGACCACACGGCGGCGTGCAAAGCGGCGAACTTGTCCCCCTGCGCGTCTGTCAAAAACGGTTCCAGATACGGGCGGAGTCCGTCGGATTGCCGGCGCACGAGATCCTCCAGCAACCCAAACCGCACCCCGAGCGCCTCCCACCGCGGGTCGAGCCAGCGGGCTTGCACCACGCCGTCGAGGACGATCAGCCGGCCAGCCCGCGCCACCTGTTCGGCCAACAGGGCAGGCGGAAGCCCGCCGGGCGAAGCGCGGCCGGTGGGAAACCCAAACCGCTCAAACCGAAACCGACGCAGGTCGGTCCGGCGCCACTCCTCGTGGCTGCGATCCGGCATGGGTGCGGAAAGAAAACGCTCCCAGGCTTTTCGGCGCAAGGCCGCCAACCAAGCCGGCTCCTCGCGGGACCGAGCAAAGGCCTCGAAGCTTTCGGGCGTCCAACGCGTGCAGGTGTCTACAAGAGGCATGGGGGAGATATCGGGTGACAGATGTCAGGTGACAGCTTACAGGTGTCAGGTAACAGGTGGCAGGTCTCGGGTGTGGGGCGGCAGCTCCCGGGTTACAGGCCCGGGTGACGGGTCTCGGGTGTGGAGTGGCAGCTCCCGGGTTACAGGCCCGGGTGACGGGTCTCGGGTTCCAGGTCACAGCTCTCAGGTAAAACCAGGTGGAAGGTGTCGGGTGACCGGAGGTAGCTAACAGGGGGCCGGGGCGGGGCGGCGGGCGTCGCAGGATCGGTGTCAGATGGCAGGTGTCAGGGCGCGTCGAAGGTATTGGGCCACACGTATCAAAACGCGGGTTCAGGTTCCAGGGGCCGAGGTCACCGGTGACAACGGGCCCCGGGGGAGTCGGCGCCACTCGGATTCATCGGGAAACGTTGGCGGTTGGGGCTTGTTTTTCGCGTCCCAACCGTATCCCCGACCGCCCATTGCCTGCCCGCTCTGCCCGATCCCCTGCCCGTTGTCCGCTGACGCCAATCACCTATTGACCGATCACCTTTCCCTGCGCTTCGCTGCCGTCTATCCCACAGTTCCCTCCATCTGGAGTTGGATCAGGCGGTTCATTTCCACGGCGTATTCCATTGGAAGTTCTTTGACCAGGGGTTCGATGAAACCGCTGACAATCATCGTGCTGGCCTCGGCCTCGGTCAGCCCGCGGCTGGTGAGGTAGAAGAGTTGCTCCTCGCCGATTCGCGACACGCTGGCCTCGTGGCCGATCATCACGTCTTGCTCTTCCAACTCGATGTACGGGTAGGTATCGCTGCGGCTTTGGGGGTCGAGGATCAGTGCGTCGCAGACGACGTTGGACTTCGATTTCTTGGCGCCGGGTTGGACTTTGACCAGCCCGCGGTAGCTGGCGCGGCCGCCGCTTTTGGAAATCGACTTCGAGACGATGCGGCTGGAAGTATGGGGCGCACAGTGGACCACTTTGGCGCCGGCGTCCTGGTGCTGGCCAGCCGAGGCGAAGGCCACCGAGAGGATCTCTCCCCGGGCCCCCGGTTCCCGCATGTACACGGCCGGGTACTTCATGGTCAGCCGGCTGCCCAGGTTGCCATCGACCCATTCCACGAGGGCATCCTGGTAAGCCACGGCCCGCTTGGTGACGAGGTTGTAGATGTTATTGGCCCAGTTTTGGATGGTGGTGTAGCGGACGCGGGCCCCGCGCTTGGCGATGACCTCCACCACGGCCGAGTGCAGGCTTTCGGTGCTGTACATGGGGGCCGTGCAACCCTCGACATAGTGCGCATAGCCCCCCTCGTCCACGATGATCAGGGTCCGCTCGAACTGGCCCATATTGGCCGCGTTGATGCGGAAGTAGGCCTGCAAGGGGAACTCCACGCGCACGCCGGGCGGCACGTAGATGAACGAACCGCCGGACCACACCGCCGAGTTGAGCGCGGCGAACTTGTTGTCGGTGGGGGGGATGATGGTGGCGAAATACTCGCGCACCAGGTCCGGGTAGTCGCGGACCGCCGAATCCATATCGGTAAAAATCACCCCCTGGCGGGCCAATTCCTCGCGGAGCGAGCCGTAAACCACCTCGCTTTCGTATTGCGCTTTGACCCCGGCCAGGTATTTCTTTTCGGCCTCAGGGATGCCCAGGCGGTCGAAGGTGGTCTTGATCTCCTCGGGCACTTCGTCCCAGGTGTGCCCCTGGCGCTCCGTGGGCTTGATGTAGTAATAGATCTCCTGGAAATTGACATCGATCTTGCCTCCCCAAATGGGCAGGGGCTTGGCCAGGAAGATCTCCAGCGCCTTCAAGCGGAAGTCCCGCATCCAGGCGGGCTCGCCCTTCATCTCCGAGATTTCGGCCACGATGTGGGCGTCCAGCCCTTTGCGGGCCTTGTAGACGTACCGCTCCTGGTTACGGAAGTCGTATTTGTTGATCTCGCCGACGGGTTCGGCGTGCAACTTGGCATCGGTGGCCATAACAAAACCTCAAACGAGGGAGGAACAAGCTTCAGGCGGGGATGCGTGTCAGCTCGGCGGTGACTGCGGCCGCCTCGGGGTATTGGGCCCGGATGCGGTCGTAGCCGTGGCGGTGCAGCTCCTCGGCCAGTTCGGGGCCGCCCGACTCCACGATCCGACCGCCGAGCATCACGTGGGTATAATCCGGCCGATTGTGCTCCAACAACCGTTCGTGGTGGGTGATGATCAACAGGCCGATGGAGCGGCCACCGATCTCGGCAATGCTCTGGCTGGCCAGGCGGACGGCATCCACGTCCAGGCCGCTGTCGGTTTCGTCGAGGATGGCGAAGCGTGGGCGGAGGATGGCCATCTGGAGGATTTCGGCCCGTTTCATTTCGCCGCCGGAGAAGCCGTCGTTGACATAGCGGCGGGCGAACTCCGGGTCCATGCGAAGTTGCTCCATGCGCTCGCGAAGCTCTTTGCGGAACTGCCGCATGGGGATCAGCTCTTCGCCCTCGCGGCGGCGGGGATTCCGGATGTTGCTGGCCGCGTGGCGGAGGAAGTCGGCCAGCTTGACGCCGGGGATGGCCACGGGCCGCTGGAAGGCCATGAACACCCCCCGGCGTGCGCGCTCGTGTGGCTCCAGCTCCAGAAGGTTTTCGCCGTCCAGCTCGACCCTCCCCTCGGTCACCTCGTAGGCGGGGTGCCCCAGGATAGCGAATCCCAGGGTGGTCTTGCCCGAGCCGTTGGGCCCCATCAGCGCATGCACTTCGCCCCGGCGGAGGCACAAATTGACGCCGCGCAAGATCGGCTTGCCCGCCACATGGACATGCAGGTTACGGATCGCCAGAACCTCGCCGGCCGGCGCACGGCCGCGGTCCGTGGTCTCGGGAAGAGGAGCTTGAGCCGTTTCGTTCATTGCGGTTTGACCTTCTGGTGATGAAACACAAGCGGGGCTTCGGAAAGCTGAAGCACCCCGGTGCGCTGAGGCAAGGGGAGCTGGTCCTCGGCCTTGCCGCCGCTGGTCCCCTGGCCCGGCGCCCGGGCGATTCGGTGGCCTTGGATCTTTTCTTGCAGGCGCATCAATCCTTCGAGGAGGGCCTCGGGCCGCGGCGGGCACCCGGGAACATACACGTCCACCGGCACCACCAGGTCCACCCCTTTGACCACGTGATAGCCGTACTGGAAATACGGCCCGCCGCCCAAAGTGCACGCCCCCATCGCAATCACGTATTTAGGTTCGGGCATCTGGTCGTACAACCGCCGCACACGGCTGGCCATTTTGTAGGTCACCGTGCCCGCGACGATCATCAAGTCGGCCTGGCGCGGCGAGGGGCGGAAGGCCCCCGCACCGAAACGGTCCAGATCGTACCGGCTGGCCCCCGTGGCCATCATCTCGATGGCGCAGCAGGCCAGCCCGAAGGTCATCGGCCAAAGGCTCCCCTGCCGAGCCCAATTGAGCATCTGCTCCAGGCTCGCCAGGACAATGCCCTCCTCGAATCGGCCTTCAATCCACGGCGGGGTGTAATGTTGTTCCATAACTGCTCTCGTCCAGTCGCGGCGTGCAGCCTGCGACCGCTCTTTGGGTTAGCGAGGATCGATCCCATCCTGGTCCCGGACACCTTGGCCGGCCGCCAACGCCCCAAAGGCCCAGCCGAACCGGAAAGACCGCACCCGGCAGGCCGGCACGTGCAGCGGCTGGCCACGCATTCCGACAAACCCTCAGAGTATACCCCCCCGCTGGTAAGGCCGGAACTGGCAACATGGCGCACCATCCAACCGGCATTGGGCCAAGCGGATGTCCTCGTGCAGCAACTCGGAAAACAACACGCGCTCCAACGCGCAGATCGTACGATCCTGGTTGGCCAGGTTGGGGTACGGGCAGGCATGCGCGAGCAATACCGGCCCATCGCCCGACTGCTCGACGGAAAACGGCACGCGGCGCTCGGTCAGCAGTTGGCTGATCGCCTGCATCCGCTCTTGGACGGTATCGCCGCGGACCTCTTGTCCGTAGCGGGTGGCCAGTGCTCGGACCACTTTCCACAACAACATGCGACGCAGCTCTGGGTCTTCGATCGCGCTGATCTCCCGCCACATGGCCGTGGCCAGGTCCATAAAGTTCGAGCCGGTCAGGCGTAACCCTTGTTCGGTGAGTTCGTACCGGTGCCTGGGGCGGCCTCGTCCCCCCCGAACGGGTTCCCTGCGGACCAGCCCTTGGGCCAGCAGTCGGGCCAACCGTTCCCGGACGGCGGTGGGCGTCACGCGGGTCATCAACGCCAGTTCCCGCACCCCCATCGGCCCGGTCGTGCGCAGAAGCTGAAGCACTTCTGCGTCCGACGTTTGCGGTGGAACGCTCATGCTTGGCCTCGGTGAGTTGGACAAACGCTTGATGACCGATGGAATCATACCACGTCGCCCAATTTTAGACAAGTCTAGTTGTGTTAAATAGGCTTTTGCCAATGTCAGCCGACAATTTCACACCGGCATCAGGGACTTGAGGTAGAATTGGGGGCAGCCGCTACCTCGGCCCCGTTTGTGACATTTTCGGGTGGTTTCGACCCACCCTGACGATGTACCTTCCTCCGCCAAAACGCCATGCACGTAGCAGCCCAGCAAAGCGCCCTGGCCCGCCTGCGGCGGCTTGCCGCCACCCGAATCGTCATTCTGGACGGGGCCATGGGGACGATGATCCAGCAATTGGGGCTGGCCGAGGCCGACTACCGCGGCCGCGAGTTTCGCGACCATCCTCGCGAGCTGAAGGGCTGCAACGATTTGCTTTCGGTGACCCAGCCCGAGGCCATCGTCGCAATCCACCGGGCGTACCTCCAGGCCGGCGCGCACATCATCACCACCAACACGTTCAACGCCAATGCGATTTCGCTGGCGGAATACGGCCTGGCCGACCGCGTGCGCCAGATCAACCTTGCAGCGGTCGAGTGCGCGCGGCGGGCGGTGGATACGCTGGAGGGCCATGTTGAGGAGCGGCTTGTGGCCGGTTCGCTGGGGCCCACCAACCGCATGGCCTCGCTGTCGCCCGATGTGAGCGATCCCGGCCGGCGGGCCGTGACCTTCGACGAACTCGTGGCGGCCTACGGCCAGCAGGCCGATGCCCTGTTGGAAGGCGGGGTGGACATTCTGTTGGCCGAGACGGTGTTCGATACCTTGAACCTCAAAGCGTGTTTGTTCGCCTTGGAGGAATGTTTCGAGCGGCGGGGGCAGCGCGTGCCGGTGATGGTATCGGTCACGATGACCGACCGCAGCGGCCGGACGCTTTCGGGCCAGACGCTGGAGGCCTTTCTGATCTCCATCGAGCACGCCGATCTTTTCAGCGTGGGGATCAACTGCGCCCTGGGGCCGGAGATGATGCGGCCGTTCGTCGAAGAGCTGTCGCAGAAGAGCCCGTGGCGTACGAGTTGCCATCCCAACGCGGGGCTGCCCAACGAGTTCGGGGCGTATGAGGAGACGCCGGAGGCGATGGCCCGGGTGCTGGGCGAGTTCGCCGCGGCCGGGTGGCTGAACATCGTGGGGGGTTGCTGCGGGACTGCGCCGGAGCACATTCGGGCGATTGCCGAGGCGGTGTCGGGCCGGCCGCCCCGCCAGCCCCCGCCCCCACTGCCTTACACCCGGTTCAGCGGGTTGGAGCCGTGGGTCCTCCGGCCCGAGAACCCCTTTACGATGATTGGCGAGCGGACCAATGTCTCGGGTTCGCGGGCCTTTGCCCGTTTGATCCGCGAGGGCCGGCTGGAAGAGGCGGTGGCCGTGGCCCGCCAGCAAGTCGAGGGTGGGGCCAACATCATCGATGTCAACCTGGACGATGCCTTGCTGGACGGCGAGGCGATGATGCCGCGGTTCCTGAACCTGCTGGCCGCCGAGCCGGACGTGGCCCGAGTCCCCGTGATGATCGACAGCTCGAAATGGCCGATCCTCGAAGCCGGCCTGAAATGCCTCCAGGGCAAGGGGATCGTCAACTCGCTGAGCCTCAAAGAGGGGGAGGCCGAGTTCCTGCGACAGGCCCGGCTGGTCCGCCGCTACGGGGCGGCGTGCGTGGTGATGATGTTCGACGAGGAGGGCCAGGCCGTCACCGTGGAACACAAGCTCCGCATTGCGCGGCGGGCATACCGGTTGCTGACCGAAGAAGTGGGCATGCCGCCGCGCGACATCATCTTCGACCCCAACATCCTGACCATTGGTACTGGCATCGAGGAGCACAACCGCTACGCGGTGAACTTCATCGAGGCGGTCCGCCAGATCAAGCAGCTTTTCCCCGAGGTGAAGACCTCCGGCGGCGTCAGCAACATCTCCTTCGCCTTCCGCAGCAACGAAGCGGTCCGCCGCGCCATGCACAGCGCATTCTTGTACCATGCCATCCGGGCGGGGCTGGATATGGCCATCGTCAACGCCGGCCAGTTGGACGTGTATGAAGATATCCCGGCCGAGTTGCGGGAGCACGTCGAGGATGTGCTTTTGGACCGCCGGCCGGACGCCACGGAGCGGCTGATCCGCCTGGCCGAGTCGCTCCAGGCCCCCCGCGCCGGCGCCGACGACGGGGTCCAGGCCTGGCGCAGCCGGCCTTTGGAGGAGCGGATTGCCCACGCGCTGGTGCAAGGCATTGGCGATTTCATCGACCAGGACATGGAAGAGGCCCGGCTGCGTTACCCTTCGTGCCTGGCGATCATCGAAGGCCCCCTGATGGCCGGGATGAAGCGGGTGGGCGACCTGTTTGGGGCGGGCAAGATGTTTTTGCCCCAGGTCGTCAAAAGCGCCCGCGTGATGAAAAAAGCCGTGGCCTACCTCTCGCCCTACATGGAGCAGGAAAAGCAGGGCAGCGGCGAGGGCCAGCCCCACCAGCCCGCCACGCGCGGCACCGTGGTGCTGGCCACCGTCAAGGGCGACGTCCACGACATCGGCAAGAACATCGTGGGGATCGTGCTGGCCTGCAACAACTACCGGGTCATCGACCTGGGGGTGATGGTCCCCTGCGAGAAAATCCTGGAAACCGCACGCCAGCACCATGCCGACCTGGTGGGGCTGAGCGGCCTGATCACCCCCAGCCTGGACGAGATGGTCCATGTGGCCGCCGAGATGGACCGGCAAGGATTTCAAATCCCGCTGTTGATCGGCGGGGCCACCACCAGCGCCAAGCATACCGCCGTGAAGATCGCCCCGGCCTATCGCCATGTGACGGTACACGTGCCCGATGCCTCGCGGGCCGGCACGGTGGTCGAGCGGTTGCTTTCGCCTTCGGCCCGGCCGGCCTTCGAGGCCGAGAATCGCGCCGAGCAGGCGCAACTGGCCGAGGCCTACCAGCGGCGGTTCCAGGTGCATCTGGTCCCTTACGCCGAGGCCCGGCGCCGGCGATTCCCGACCGATTGGAACACGGTACCCATCGAGCGGCCGGCCTTTTTGGGCCTCCGCACCCTGGCCGATTTCCCCGTCCAGGAGCTGGTCGCCTACATCGACTGGTCCCCGTTTTTCTCGGTCTGGGAACTGCGGGGGAAATATCCGCGGATCTTCGAGGACCCCGAGGTTGGGCCCCAGGCCCGACGGCTGTTCGACGAAGCCCAGGCGCTGCTTGCCGAACTCATCCAGCAGCGGGCCATCCGGGCGGCCGGGGTGTACGGCTTCTGGCCGGCAGCATCGCAGGGGGATGACATCCTGGTCTTTGCCGACGAGGCCCGGCAGGAGCCGCTGGCCCGGTTCCCCACTTTGCGCCAGCAGTGGCAGCGCAAGGGGCAGGAGTATTTTCTGGCCCTGGCCGATTTCGTGGCACCGGTCGAGTCCGGCCGCATGGATTACCTGGGGGCGTTCGCGGTTACTGCAGGACAAGGGGTGGCGGAGACGGTGGCCCGGTTCGAGGCCCAGCACGACGATTACCGTGCCATCATGACCAAGGCGCTGGCCGACCGCCTGGCCGAAGCCTTCGCCGAACGCCTCCATCAGATCGCCCGCTGCGATTGGGGCTACGGCAAGGACGAGCGCCTGACGCCCGAAGACCTGATCGAAGAACGATACCGCGGCATCCGGCCGGCGCCGGGCTATCCGGCCTGCCCCGACCATACGGAGAAGATCACCCTCTTCCGCCTGTTGGAGGCCGAAACCCGGGTGGGGATCCGCCTGACCGAGACGCTGGCGATGGACCCCGCTGCCTCGATCTGCGGCTGGTACTTCGCCCATCCCCAGGCCCGCTACTTCTCGGTAGACCGCATCACCCGCGACCAGGTCGAGGATTACGCCCGGCGCAAGGGCATGCCGCCGGCCGAGGTCGAACGCCACCTGGCCGCCAACCTGGGCTACGAAACCGACTAACCGCCACTGCCAGGTCGCGCGGCTTGAGCCCCGGTGCGACACGGCTTGGCGACTGCCGGCAAGCCGTGCCCGTTGGGCCGCCAGGGGCGGCCAGGTCGGCCTGCCGCGCCGAGCCAAGGCCCTCCATCACACCGGACCGCCGCTGTTTCCGGCTTTCGTGTACCCTGCGCTTGCCACAAGCTCGCCGATGTATGCCTCCGGCAGGCGATGCGCACGGGCTCCCCGCACAATCGTCTCCAGGTAATCCCGGCTTGGGGCCAGCCAATCGTCGATGAAAGCAGCCCCAGCCACGTACGTAAAAGCCTCCAGTTCACTCCCGTCGTCAAGCTGTACCCGAAACATTCTTTGGGCATAATGCCCACTCGAAACTCCTTCGAAACGGTCCAACTGCCTGACGGCTTCGGGTGAGCATCGATAAACCACGCCCCAGACCCTCCCAGCCGGGTCCGGAACGATGTTGGCCTTCCCAGACCATCATCACCCCGCTTGTTGAAGGCAACCCGGTAGCCGTCAATCCAAGCCCGCCGCGCTTCCCTTATGGGACCGGTACGCTCTTTCATTTGGTCTTTGGCCAGGTTGCTGCCGTAAGCGAAGTACGACAGATCGCTCATGCGGCTTCCCTTGCTTCTCCTAGACCTAATGCGTGAACTTGCCCTCTGGGAACCCGATTTACCCGGCACGGCCGGGCACAAGGAGGGGCCGCACCCACGTTGTTCTGTGCCCCGCGTTGTTCTGCGCGATCACAGCCCATCGGAGTCGATCAGCACCCGGCCAAAGCCGTGCTCTTCAAGCCACCAGTACGTGAAGTGCTTTGACAGCCAGCTTGCCGCCCGCTCCGTCGCGAGGCTCTCCAGGGTTGACGTGTAGATAATGGGAATCCCGAATTTGGCCTCGATGGCATCCAGCGTCCCGCACACCGCGTTCGGATGCACGCCAGAAGGGATATTGAAATAATCGAAACCCCGTTTCAGGTCCTCAAACGAAGCAGCGACCAGGATCGCCTTCCATCGAAACTCTGCAAGCTGGGCGCATTCTGCCAGAAAGCGCCTGCGGTAAGTCACCGTGGCAGGCCACCAGGTCTGCAAGACTCTTGCGTTCCAGCGCAAGCAACGGCTCCATCCCTTCGATAGAGTAGTCTCCGGTCTTCAAAGCGATCCGGCGCTCCCCGCCTATTCAATTCGGATGGTTGGCATACAAAGGAAGCGGCTGTTGTTCGCGCGTATCTACCAGCACGATAGGCTTTGGGATACGTTCGCTGCGGATAATACTGTGACCACCTCGTATGACCCGAAGACGCCCCGCAGCCGGGCCAAAGAACGAACCATGATCGCTGCTCATGGGAAGTTGCCCCCTTTCGATGCACTGAGGCCATCACATGGCCTGAGAGATGAGGACGGCCACGATCCTTTTCCGGTACCTTGCCAGAACATACCTCACGAAATCGCCGACAACATTGTCCGAAGAAGCGCGATTTCGCCTCACGACCCGGCAAGTCAGGGTTCGCGACGATGGACGCCAGTCGATGTTGATCGCACCCGAAGTGCCCGCCGTGCTACGAAGTTTGGCCCAACCTGGGTTCCGGCCGGACCCTTTGCATTCCACCACCTCTAGCCCATACTCGTTAAGGCGTCGATCGTCCTTGATTTCCTCACGCAACGATTTGCGCCCCCGGCACACTACTTCGATCACGGTTTGCATCACGTGGTCCCCGCCTACCACACATACTATCTATGTCCGCCGGTCCAGCAACTAAGCGCTATTATGGCTACGCGGGTCGCGTGGATCAAGTATCCCCCGTAGCCGAAAACGGAAGCGCAGCGCAACACGCGTTCTACTCATGTGGGTGCAATTTCCACGCCCCTCCGCGCGGCCGTGCCGAAACCTGGTTGGGGGGCTACGGTCGCCCGGCGAGACCGGGTTTCGTCGCAGGCGGCGGCCAGGCGGCCGGAAATAGCGCGCTGACCGACGCCCTTGCATTTTCGTTCAAGCCGGTTTGCGCAAGGCTTGCCGTCAAACGCATCGCTCGGCGGTGGTGATCGGGAAATTACCAGGCAGTCGAACAACGAAACGACGCGCGGTATCCGCGGCCGACGGACTGCACTCTTGGATCCGGGGTACTCGTTGACGGGCGTTTGCCCCGCACGCGGCGCGGTGGTCCGGCGTTTTCCGCAACTCCAGGACTCGGGCTTAACCTTCTCCGCGGCCGGGACAGCCGAAGGGCCGCGGCGGGACGCCGTTGACGATAGGCAACGGTCCCTGGCCAGCAAGCAGCCGGGCCAAATGTTCGGCCATCAGGCGCGGGCTGTTGCGGAAGGCATCGATGGTGCTGCCGGCCAGGTGGGGCGTGAGGGTGACATTGTCCAAGGCCAACAAGGGATGATTGGGCGGCAGGGGCTCCTGGTCGAAGACATCCAGGGCCGCTCCCATGATCCGCCGCTGCTGCAGGGCCTCGACCAGGGCGGCTTCGTCCACCAGGCCGCTCCGCGCAGTGTTGATGAGCACGGCGGTGGGCTTCATCAGCGCAAGCTGCGGGGCGCCGATCAGGTGGCGCGTTTCGTCCGTCAGCCGCGCATGGAGCGACACCACCTCCGACTCGCGAAGCAGCGTTTCCAGGTCCACCAGCCGGGCCGGCGCCGGGTCGCCCCGAAAATACGGGTCATAGGCCAATACCCGGCTGCCAAAGGCGGCCAGATACCCCGCCACCAGCCGGCCCACGGCGCCGTACCCGACCAGCCCCACCGTTTTTTCGTAAAGTTCGGGGATCGCGTCGCTATTGGGGAACGACCGCCGCCACTGGCCTTGCTTGAGGCAGGCGTGGGCGCGGGCCAGGTTGCGGACCTCCGCCAGGATCAGGCCCAGGGTGCACTCGGCCACCGCTCGGGCGTTGCGACCCGGCGTGTTGAGCACGCAGATGCCCCGCCGGGTGGCAGCAGCCACATCGACGTTCTCGGTGCCGCCCCGCAGCACGCCAATCACTTTCAGGTCCCGGGCCGAATCGATAAACGCCCGCGGAAGCGGAGCAAACTGCACCACCACAATCTCGAAACCATCGAGATCCCGCATCACCGCCGGCGGCAGCGGTTCGGCCTCCGGCCCCCCACCCTCGATGGCCAGGTTGGCCTGCTGCAACGCCACCAGGTTGGCGTGCTCCCAGCGGCGGACCTCGATCCTCACGCCCAGCGCCTCCAGCGAGCTTAACCCCTCGGCCATGAGGGGTGCCGGAATGTACAAATCGCTCAGTGCCAAAAGTCGGATCATGCGGGCAGACTCGTGGGGAATGTCCGAATTCAGCGGGAGGCGGCGCCGCGCCTCCGGAGGTCGCAGACCTCCGGCTAATGGCGGTGAT